>OCVV011232631.1_pt1 | contig 45226 bp, 73 predicted proteins | sample 1539721 | NCBI WGS metagenome assembly OCVV01 (sample SAMN02144230, study PRJEB22623) | gut metagenome | biome: sheep rumen | host: Ovis aries | place: New Zealand | reverse complement strand
GCTGATATCCTTTCGGCGGTTACAGGCTTGTCTGTGTAGCTCTGAGCCGCTATCTGTTCAACTTCGGTCAGTTCCCTTGTCGGATAGTAGATACCATCAACAGGTATCATGCTTGTATGCGTTATCTGTTTCCTAGCCATTTCATTCACTCCTGTTCGTTTTCAGCTCAAACCGTAACGGTCGCGCATCTCCTTTTCACACCTCTTGTCACCACAGCTTACGGTTGATTCTAACTGCAAGCAAAGTGTTTCAGGGTCTATCACTGTATCAAGCGAGATTTGATGTTCTTTGCCACATATCGGGCATTTCGTCCAGATACCGTCACTCTCTATGGGGATGTTAATGTCTGTCCCAAACTCGGTGCGGAGTTTAATGTAGAAATTGCTCTCGATCATTGATATCCCTCCTATCTAACTCAACAACTCTCTAAACTTCTCAACAGCCTTATCGTTATATTTAAACGAATCGACTTCTTTGCATGAATAGCGTGATTTATCACGATACCACTCACCAAACTCTTCTGTTTTCATGCCATGTTTGTTGGATATTGAACCTATCCTTTGGGCTGATACTCCAAACATTGCGCCGATTTCAGTCGCTGTATACATCTTTTGTTCGGAATGTGGAAGAGGAAAAATTTTTTCACCTGAAAGCACTTCTGCCGCTTTAGCTATCAATATGTTTTTATATTCCGCTGACAGTGTATCGACATTTGCAAGTTTAAGAAGTTGGTTTGACATTCTGACCTTTGCGTTCATCAGTTTTGCATCAACAGCTTTTGACTTATCAGAGTTGTCATAGTTATTAGGCACGGTGTAACTGCCTGTCTTGCGAATACTAGGCAGGATTTCACTTGTAACCCAGTGCTTAAATTCTTTTGCTTTCGGGAGCTTACTTGAAAGGATAAGACTGTAAAGTCCGCTTTCGTTGATAAGCCAACCGCCACGCTGTCCTAAACTCGATAACGTTTCGTTATTGAGTTTGTCGTATTCATCTACATGGTCTGCAAGTGCCTTGCTTGCATTCTGATACCCCAGTATTTCTGCCACATCCTTACCTACAAAGTAAGGCTCTCCGTTTACATCAAGTGTTCTTACCTTTCCAAAGTCGGGATTCTCAAAAATTTTGATATTATCCACATTTCATTCCCCTTTCTTCATCTCTCGTTTTCCCATTTCTGGGAAGGTTTGGCTAAAAAAATAGCCGCTTTTTCGTCATTGCTGGAAATGCCCAATATCTCACAAATTCTGTCTATCTCATCAGTGTCAAAACATGATCTGCCATTAACACGGCTCGACATCGTATTTGCGGACATTTCAAGCTTTGCTGCAAGAGTGTCCTGCGTATATCCCTGCCTAACAATGACACTCTTAAAAAGATTTTTGTCTAACAAATTATCACCCTTTCGTGTAAAATATTTCCCACTTTTGGGAACAAGTACATTATATCACACATTTTGTGATTTGTCAACCCATTTTTGGGAAATTCTCAAAATTATTTTTTATTTGCTATTGCAATTTTGGGATATTTATGTTATAATGGTGTCACAGTCAGGAGGTGACTATATATGACAATTCAGGAGATTCAGGAATTACGCGCTAAAAGATTAAGTATTGCAATTGAAAAGAGCGGATTAAGCTACCCAGAACTTGAAAAGCTTACTGGTATTCCTAAATCCTCTTTACAACGCTATGCAACAGGGGCTACAAAAAAGATTCCAATTGATTACATGGAAAAGATGGCAGATGCTTTAAATATAGATGCCAAATACTTGACCTTTGGAGAAAATGAAGAAAAGCCCGCCCCCACCGATGATGAGAACGAGCTTTTAAAAGTTGTTAAAGAACTGAATGCGGAATATAAGTACACCGATTCACAGATCAGCCGTATTGCTAGCTATATGCGTTTTGTCGGAAACGAGGATAGCAGTGAAGAGTGATGCTATTTCTGCTTTATCGTCCGCGGTATATCCTAAAGCTATAAGCCCCCGCACGATTTCAGCAAATGCTTTCTCTTTTTCATCTTCCGTTAAAACGATATTCATACACTTCACACTCCATTCAATATTTAATGTGCTTACATTATAGCACATTTGTTCCTAAAATTCAATAGTTAACAGGGTATTAAATTACTCTGTAAAAAGTATATCAAACAAATAGGATTTATTCAAGACAAAAATTAGTAAACTTTCGGACAAAATTTCAACTTATTTTTGCAAAGGGGGATGATTCCATTGGAAAAAACCATGAAAGAACGTTTGAAAACTATTCAGTACATAGCTGATGTACACAACTTGACACCCGATGTAATAGCCGATATCGTGTACGAAAACGGAGGCACAGTTTCTACAGGCACTATCAAAAAGATGCTGAGTGAAGATGCAGAGAAAAAAGGATACCATTATCAGACTGTTGCTGACGTTCACAACGCTCTTGTAGCAAAATTCGGAGAAGATTACAATATCAACGATCTTGAAACGCTCCAACGGATCATCAAAGAGCGTGATAGGCAGATTGACAGCCTTATGATGCAGAATGAGGAACTGCAAGAAGCCAATGGCAGTGATTTTGAGCGCAGATTGCGTGTGTTTGACGAACGAAAAACAGCTTATGAACACACTATAGCAATATTGGAACAGCAGATAGATAGGCTTTTTGTTCGCCTTGATGATCGTGAAAAGGTTATAGCCCACAAAGATGAGATTATTGAAAAGATGTTAGAAAGACTATGCAAGGAGTGATAATATGAATAAGAAGTTAGCAAGTATTTTAGCAATAGCATTATGTTTATCGTCCTGCGGCTCAACCGGGACAAGCACTCCATCTCAGGCAGAGACTACCACAACAGCGGCAAGTGAAGCAGACAGCCAACAGTACGAAGACTTGACCATAGATGATATTATCTTCCCGGGAGAAATCAAAACCGAAATAAAATATAAAAGAACAGGATATTATAGGATATCTATTGATGGCAAATGGGATTTGATGCTTGATGAGAGGGCACAAGATGGGGATATCTTGTGGGACACGGAAGAAGATGATGCAAGGCTTAATTTTGTGATGATGGTATCCTCCGAGTCAGACTACGATACTCTTGTCAACACAAAAGTTGATACTACGAAATCCGATGTAAACGGCTATACAGTCTATGTTTTTAAGTACAATGGCAAAACTTGCTATACTGCTTGCCGTATACTGGGCGATAGCAAGTATATGCTTTCGGTTGATGATACAATATACGATATTCCCTCTGAAGAAGAATTCAATTCAGTAATTGAAAAGCTGAAAATAGCACCATAAAAAAGCCCATCAGTAAATCTGGTGGGCTAATCTATAAAGGAGTGATTGAATGAAAATAGCAGCCGCATATATCCGTGTATCAACCGATGATCAGACGGAGTTGTCTCCGGACAGTCAGATCAAGCAGATACGCGAATATGCAAAGTCCCATGACTACATCGTTCCCGAAGAGTTTATTTACCGCGATGACGGCATATCTGGACGTAAGACCAAGAACCGACCTGCATTTGCCCAAATGATAGCAACAGCGAAATCAAAAAAGCCACCTTTTGAGGCTATCTTAGTATGGAAGTTTAGCCGTTTTGCAAGAAACAGAGAGGATAGCATAGTCTACAAGTCCATGCTGAAGAAGCAGGGCATTGACGTTATCAGCATATCTGAGCCTGTCGGTGACGATAAGATGTCAGTGCTCATTGAAGCCATGATTGAAGCTATGGACGAGTACTATTCGCTTAACCTTTCGGAAGAGGTAACAAGAGGTATGCTTGAAAAGCTTTCACGCGGCAAATGCGTTAACTCTGCTCCACTCGGCTACTACTTCAAGGATGGCGAACTGGTCATAGACGAGGAAAAGGCTGAGATAGTCCGCTGGATATACGCAGATTTCCTTGATGGTGTTCCTATAGTACAGATAGCACGAAATCTAAACGCTGAGGGCATAAAAACGCTATATGGCAAGCAATTTGAGAACCGCAGTATAGAATATATACTTCGAAATCCGCTGTACTGTGGCAAGCTACGTTTTACCAAGGGTGGAGGTTCTAAGAGCCACTACCATAAATGCGAGGATGTGATGATTGTAGACGGCACACATGAACCTATAATCGCGCTTGACGATTGGAATAGAGCTGCCGAAAAGATACAAGCCATAAAAGCAAAGCACCGTAAATATTATCACGAATACGCCAACAAACACACTCTGATGCTTACCGGGCTTTTGCGATGCTCAACGTGCGGAGCATCACTCACGCATTCCGCAGACGGATATCAGTGCATCAAGTATATTCACGGATTCTGCAATGTATCGCATTATGTCAGCCAAAACAAGATACACAAAGCTGTTATCGCAGCCCTGAGCGATGCATCTATCGGAGATATCCACATCTCTCCCAAAGTGCAAAAGCCAAAGACCACCGACAACACAGCAAAGCTGATAGCACGTGAAGAAGCCAAGCTTGATAGAGTAAAGGATGCTTATGCCGCTGGCATAGACACTCTTGAGGAATACAAGGAAAACAAGCAAAAGATAATTGCTGAGATAGAAAGACTTAAATCCACACAGGCACAAGAAAAGCCTGCTGCCATCAACATGGAAGACATACAGGCTAAGAGGCTATCGTTCTTAGAAATGGCAAGTGATCCCGAAGCATCACCTGAGATGCTGAACAGCGCACTCAAAGAATTCATTGATTACATCGTATACGACAAGGCAAGTGAGCATATCACTATTTTTTATTCTCGCACATTATAACATTTTGCAATAAGTCCCACCAAACTACAAATTGTTATAGTACTCTAAAACCGCCTATTTTGGGGAGTTTTCTTTGATGTCATTTTCAAGCAATCAACGATGAGCGCATTCAATCTTTTTCCATAGCTTCATCTATCACCCTGTTAATAAATCCATTCATGCTTTCGTTATGGCGGTCTGCATAATCTTTTATTCGTTCCTTTTTCCCTTTAGGCATTCTGATCTGATAGATGTCATAGTTGTTTTTGACATACTTAGCAACAGCCTTTTGTTGTGCTTTACTTGCTGGCATTATATCACCCTCTTTCTATAATAAAATTGTACCATAAATCTATATTGAATACAATATACAAATTGCATAATATATTGAATGCAATATCATCTATTTTGCCTATTGATATATTGAATTCAATATGCTATAATATAGACAAGATAAGAGATAACCCAAGACCAAGGAGGTATTCATATGAAACTTATAATTACTAGAGTAAGAATAATAAAGGTCATGGATACTTATCAGGTATCTCATGATGGAAATCTTGTAGGTACATTTTACAACAAGAAAGATGCAAAAGAGTTCGCTGATATGCTGAACAAAATGTACGGATATATCAAGGAGGTATGAACCATGAACATCACATACAAGCGCAGCACAGATGATGCTTTCATCCTTGAAGCATACATAGACAATGAGCCATTCGCATGGATAAGAGAGATTGAGACAGGATTTGCAGTCTATACCGCGATATCGGTCAAAAAGTTCAAGACACTTGCAGAAGCCCTTGAATACATCGAAAGATAAGACAAACTCCCGAGGATTTCTCGGGAGTTGCTTTTCATTCTGATAATCGCCGCATTACGCTCCTATAAAGCGGCTTATCAATTGCATAGAGTGTAGCCATAAGTTCTTCGATGATGCTCCATGCTTGCATACTGTTCATGCCGCTAACTGCTTGACCGAATTCGCTCTCACTCGAATAGGTCACAGTGTCAATACCGCCCGAATCAGCTGAATATCCGCGTGTTGTCGGTATCTGTTCGGAAATCCCGAACAGTTCATGCTGAATGGTATAGTATGCTGCCAGTTTGTAGCAAGTATGAGCATCAGGATCACGTTCTCCGAGACATTCGGCAATAGCCGCTTGTAACTCTTGCTCAGTAATCATCGGCTATCACCTGCCCTGTTACATTTCGCCGAGCTTTTTCATGAAGCGTTTGATTTCCTGCTTTTTCTCAGGCTCATCAACCATGTTCATATACTCATGGAGCTTGCCCATCAAGTCATCTTCGGCTTCATCTCGGCTGTATCTACCCATGTCATCACGGCGTACATTACCCATTCTGCCTCTGGCATTGCTCATGCCTCTCATATCGCCGTCATAGCTTCTGCCACCGCGAGTATTACTGCGATTGCCGTTTCTGTTGTACTCATAGCCCCTGCCATCGTTTGAGTAGTCGATTTCATTTTCCATAGCTTCATTGGTAAGCAGAGCCATTTTCAGCTTTGCGAGGTTTTTTGCATACTCAATTTCACGTTCGCTGAGGTCTCCTGTTGTCTCAACTTTGCGATCCATCTTTTCAAGTTCTCGGTCTGTATAATTGCATAATCCGTGCATATGTATCCTCCTTTCAGGCTATTCTTGTAACACTTATCGATGCTCCACGCCTTACCGCAAGCGAGGGAGTAGGTGTAACAGCCGCATCATCTACCGTTGCATCAACGTATGCTGCTGACACGGATACACAGCATCCGCAAGGTACTGTGATCGGGATAGATGTGTTGATGTGCCAGTATTCTCCTACTGCCGCAGGAGTAACTATCGCAATGCTATCGGGGATAGCAACACCATTGATCGTAATAGCAACAGCTATCGGTGTTACTTCTCCGTCTTCAGGTATCGCGATGTTACCCTGAACTGTTACCTCATATCTTGCGAAGCGGTTAGTCGTGTTGCCCTTCAAGGTAAGAACTCCTGTAGTAATAGGGATTACATTTCCTTTACTACATGGGATAGATACAATGTCAAATGGAATAGTGCCATTCAAAGCAACATTATTGTCAGTTGACGTAATATACCTCGGCATGATATCACCTCACTTAACCGTTGGCAAAACCATAGCCGCCACAGCCACAGCCTGCATTACTGCCTGCTACGTTCTGTGAACAAGTAAAGATAGGCTGATTACCATATACGGGCACGGTGTTTACAGGACAGTTCTTCAGCCTGTTATACAGAGCATCTATCTCATTGTTCTGTCCTGCAAGGATAGTTGCTGTCTGAGCTGTCTGTGAAGCCTGCATGTTAGCCATGTTGACAGCGTTCTGAAGACCGATATTTTCTCTCTGAGCCTGTGCGAGCTGAGATTTCACGCCGTCAAGTTCAAGAGCACACAGCTTGTCAAGGATTGCCTGTGTGCCTCTGGTCTGACTGTCTATGATGTCTCTTGTGTTGTTTGCATCCGCAAAGCGTGTTGCGTTGCCCTCGTTCTGCACGATGTTCTGGGTCTGGCAAGTAGCAAGCCTGTTGTCACAGCAGCACTGAGCCAGCTGTGAGGACAGATTGGTCAGCCCCTGAGTGTTAGCTGTCTGAGCCGCGAAGGATCTCTCCAGTGCAGCTATCTCGTTACCATACATCTGCTGTGTAAGTGCGTTCTGTGCGCCTGTGATAGCGGATACAATGCCATTGCCTGTCTGGCTTATGTTCTGGTTAACTCCTGCAAAGCCTCCGCAGAGTGCTGTCTGAACGTCACCGAAGCCGCTTGTTACCGCGTTCTGGATACTGTTAACGCTGGTGTTCAGCATCTGCTCCCTGAAACCGTCATTGATGTTCTGGCTATTGTTCAGCCAAGGATAGAGACCGAAGCCGTCCATCATGCCCATTCCCATCATTGCACCGTAACCGCCGCCAAAGCCACCAAAGCCGAAGCCGCCATTACACAGCGCGATCAGGAACAGGATTCCAAGCCAACTGTCTCCGCCATTGCCGAACAGTCCGCCGCCAAAGTTGCCGCCATAGGGCATTGAGTAAGCTGGTGCTACTGGCATATTGAAGCCTACACCGTTTTCATCTGTAAGTGCCATATGCACTCCTTTCTCCCCAAATTGTTAGGGGTCAGCGACTATCTCCTAAGTTTTGTGATAGTCGGTTTATATCAAGGCTTATGCCTAGATATCATTAAGACCAAGATTTGCGTTTTTCTTACAAAAAAGAGCATTAAGAAACTCAAAATCAGCCGTTTTTGAGTTTACCTTCGTCCGAGCATTGCATTAACTCTACCCTGCAATGCAGGAGGTATCTGATTTGTGTTTGCAAGGTGCTGTACCATAGCCCGATAATCACCCGAAAAGTCTGCTGGAATATTCAAGCCGCATTTTATAAGAAAATTTGCAGGATTCTGTCGAAATTCTTCATACATTTTCTGATTATTTCCATCATTCGCTTGTGAGCGATTTTGCATCAGCGGATTTGGCATTGCTTATATCCTCCTTCAAGATTTCCACATCAAGCTTCAATTCGTCATACAGTGTACGGAGAGCCGCTATATCAGCGGTTATTTTTTCGGGTATCGCTATACTACTATCTGCCTTTTCGCTTGCTGTGGGCGCACTCTGTGCATTCTGCGGCACATCTGTTTCCTCGACTAGTCTGTACCGCTTGAATATAGGTCTGTCAAGCTGTGATTGCCCCATTGTTTTGGTATAGCAGTATGGGCTATTCTCATCGATGAAAGTTACGGAATTATTCGGAGCAACAGGATAGTTTCGGGCTACCGCCTCATTCTGAACAGTAACTATACTGCCGCTTTGCTGTGGCGGATATGTAGTCATCATTGGAGGTATGCCGTAACTTGCAGGATAAAAAGGATTGTATGCCATCATGTCACTCCTTTGTGTAGTAGTATATCGGAATTGTCATGCTGCTGTCCCAGCTGTCGTATATTGCACCATTCTCCACGCAGACAACGTGTGTACCTGTTGCTAGTATGTAGATACCATCGGGATTATCTGCCGCAAATTGAGCCGTTGTGTAGCAGTCAGGGCATAAGTCGGGAATAGTATGCCTTTTATAGCCATGCTGTCTAAGATATCTATCCCAGACCGCATTGTTATTGCCCCATTCTTTGTCAACAAAGCCCTGAACACACAGTGCCGTATATACTGTATCCCAGTCTTTGTTTTCTGCCTTGCATATAGCTCTTACAACGCAGTCCCCGGCATGAGATAATTTTGGATTCGGGTTATAATGTTTATACATCTCTATCACCTACAATGAGAATACAATAAAAAAAGCCCGAAAACAAGGAAGTTCTCAGGCTTTTTTCAGGCAAATATACGGCAAATTAAAGGCAACAAAAAAGGCTGTCAAGCGATATGCTCAACAGCCGTCTATGTGTCTATGGATGATCCGTTCACATCGGTGAACAATGTATCGAATATTCCTTGATGATAACTCAAATTCCTCTGCAAGCGGCTCAATGCATATACCGTCAATGAGCCTACGCTTCATGATCTTGCGGTCTCTCTCTACTTTTATCCAGTTATCTATCAACTCACCTAGTTCAGAGTTGCTTATATGCTCATACCGACTATGCATTGTTATCACCCATTACAGTATACATCATAGTTATTTAGCTATCAAGACAAATATTAGGCAAGAATTGTACATCTTTTCTTAACTGATTTTTGTTAGTAAAATGCATAGTTGTTATTTGGTGGATTTGTGCAAGTATACAAAACTAGACTTTCTAGCAAATAATATTGACAAACCTATTGACTTTCTAGCAAGTCTATGATATACTATAATCAAGGAAAAGAAAATAACCCGAGACACAAAGGAGCGATTACTATGATGACAATAACTACTATCAATGAACTGATGGAAATCCTTGAAAATGGCAACTACAATCGCTATGGGCTTCGCGGAGCATCTGAGAATGATATGGATAATCTTGATAGAGGATATCTGGATTGCTCATATAATTGGGAGGATAACGAATCTACAGGTGAGCAACTCAACGGCACTTGCGCTCTTGGAATTTCAGAGTATGACAGCGAGACTGATTTAACAGCTGCTTATGAAAGAGCACTCAATATGTATGCTAAGTGCAATGGCACTAACACCGTCTTGTTGATTGCAGACAACACATATGAGTACGGCAATGATGACGGCGAAGTTATACTCGGAACTAATGGCTTCGGGGCTGATGTAATCGCAATCGTAAAGTTTTAATTAATAGGAGGTAATCACATGAAAAAGATACTTAACGGTAAGTTATACGACACCGACACTGCACGACTGATAGCAGACGTGCCACATACCAACATCACAGGGAGTGAGGGCGCTTGCGAACAGCGCCTTTACCTCAAAAAGAATGGAGAGTTTTTCCTTTGGCTTTCGGGCGCGAGGTCGGAGATTGTCAGCAACATGGCGCTTGACAATGGCGTACACGACAGAGAGAGACACTTTTATCCGATATCCTACGAACAGGCGCGTAAATGGGCTGAAAGCGAAATGTCAGCTGATGAATGGCTTGAACTGTTTGAACCCGAAGAAGATGACAGCACATCACAACTTGCGCTTAGGATAAGCACCACAGCTTACAACAAGCTTAAAAGAGCTGCACAGGTTGAGGGCAAGAGTCTAAGGCAAAAGATTGAGGAACTTATCAATGCCAAAGCTGATTGACTTGACAGGTAAGACATATAATCGTCTTACAGTGATTAAAAGAGATACTGAGCGCAGCGGTGTATATTGGATATGCCGCTGCGAATGTGGTAATATCGTAAGTGTCAGAACTAATAATCTTACATCTGGCTCAACTAAATCGTGTGGTTGCCTAAATGCTGAGATCATTCACCGACCGAAACGCAATTTTGTTGATATCACAGGTAATCGTTATGGTGAGTTAGAGGTTATCCGATATATTGATAGTAACAAAAACGGTACACGTTGGGAGTGCAAGTGCCATGCTTGTGGATCAGTAACAGTTAAGACAGCATCATGGCTTAAAAAATACAAGTCTTGCGGTTGCCTTGAAAAAGCCGCTGGGTTCGCAAACGTTGACAAGTTACATCAAACGATTATCGAGAGCGGCAGCAATCCTAGCATCTTGCGTAAAACCCCGAATTCAAACAATTTTACAACAGGAGTGAGAGGTGTTACATACAACGCATCAAGTGGTAAGTATATAGCCTATATAAGCTATCAAAAAAAGCATTATACATTATGTCGGTCAACCGATATCAACAAGTGCATCAAAGCCCGTAAAAGCGCAGAAAAAGCAATCCACGCAGATTTTTTAGCATGGTTGGAAGATTTTAAAACGACTGAATAAAAACCAAAAAAGCCTGCCGATCAAACGACCGACAGGCTTTTGCTTTCAACAAGACGGAAAACCGCCCTAATACACCACGATATTATTATACCACTATTTCGCGAATTTTGCAAGAGTTTCACCGAGTTTTCGGAGAAATTTTTCGCCAGCTATACCATTCGGCTGATATCCCCACTTTGCAAGAATATCATTCACAGCTTTCTCCGTGCCAGCGGAAAACTTTCCATGCGATGCATCGAAGTCCGCCGAGGTCATGCCCTTGCCTCTTGCAAGAGATAGCAGCTGTTTCAGTGCCAAAACGCCGAACGACTTGTCACCGTTCTTAAAGCCTGTTGTATCAAGTATAGGCTTTGCTTTTGGCTGTGAGGGCTTTTTGTAGCCATTCAGCCCTTTCTCTTTGATGGCCTTCGGGTAATCTATATAGCAGATATCCAAGTCAACATTGCCAGATATGCCACTTACCTTGCCCTCAGAACTGTACTGCCACATACCATAAGTGCCATTGTAGTTGCACTTGTTTCCGTACTCTGCAATCCAAAGTGCATATCTGCTTGCTACATCTGCTGTTATATACTGTTGAAGCGGAGAACGGCTGATATATAGCCCTGCGAAGTAGCCTGCTTTTTCTAACTCCGAACAGAAGGCTGTCACCAACGCTGAACAGAATGCCTTCCCGCGCGAGAACTGTGCCTGCTCTTCAAGGTCGAAGTAAATGGGGTATTCAAACTGTTTACCCTTGATGACTTCAAGGCAGACAGCCGCTTCATTCGCCGCATCTGCTTCACTTGTTGCGTATGAGTACCAGTATACGCCCACATTCAGCCCTGCCTTTTTTGCACGTGTGTAGTTCTGCTCAAAGTATGGGTCTTTCTGATTGATGTATCTGCCGAATCCTGCACGGATAATTACATAGCTGTACCCTGCTTTTTTCACTTTATCAAAGTCTATGTTAGTTTGATACTGCGAAACGTCTATGCCTTTGATGTTCATAACATCACCCCTTCCTAGTTATCTGCTACCCATTCGCCATTGGTATACGTGTAAGTAGGAATATCCACCCACTCCTGTATACTGTCGAACTGTGACGGCGCAAGTCCCTCCCCAGCCCAGCTGATAGTCGTTGAGTTGTCTAAGGTCGGTAACTGAGCAGTGGTCTGTGTGCTATCAATTGTATCAGCGAAGTCGCCTATCTTGCGGAGGGGTTCGTTGAGTGTGTCTGTTTCCTCGGTTGCAAGGACGTACCAGACAGTTACAGGTGTGCCGTTTGCGTATTGATTCTGCAAGTATGTTTTCCATGCGTTTACGGTTGCGAAATCGGATAGATCCATGTCCATAAGCAGACGATTGGCGGAACTATTTATTTTGCCAACATTAACTAGAGAATCGTTGCTTGCACCTGCACTACCATTATACGCTGCTACATTGGACATTATCATACCGTTTCTCAGCCCAGACGTGATGGCAGTGTACAAGTTGATACAAGTTGTATGCGAGTCCGATTGCCTTGACCAATTCTCCTCTCCCGTCAGCACCAACTTCTTTATCCGCCTTGTTGTCTGACTCTCACCTAGATATATATCAACATCCTGTCCTTCGGAGGTGAGGTGGAGCTTGTATTGCCCTGCATGAACACCTGTGGTCTCCAATTCTCCACATTCACTTGGTATAATAGGATTTTTAGGCGTGGGTGTTCCTGTGCGCGTCATATCGCCGTATATCTTGTATTTATGCAGATATCCAACCTTAGTACCTGTCAGTGTTGCAGGGAGTGTGCCAGAGTAGGGTATGCCTTTTAACTTCTTAGGGGCTATTGACTGCCATGTGCTACCGTTGTATTTCTTAACAGCACTCATGCTATCACCAGCCTATTCCTATCGAACCTTCGGGGATTGTGCCTGTCGGTTCTGTATCGCTGATATAAAGCCTTATGCCGTTTCCCATCTCAATGTAGTTGTCGTCGGTCTCGGCTATCCCTGTAAGTTTTTCCGTATTGGCATTAACTGCCGCAGTAATAACTTTGTTCTGCACTGGATTTTCCGAAGTCGTTGACATTGCGCTATCAACCTCGATAGTGTTAGACCCCAGATACTCCCAGCCGCCTGATACATACACATATTCCTCTTTCTCGGTTGCCGCTACAAGACCCACAAGGTACACATCGCCTTCGTTCGCTGTTGCAGGCAAGTCCTGATAAGTGTTTACTCTGCCTGCTATGTGCATCGGGTTTGACAGCCCTAAGTCAGCCCATGATTTATTGCCGTCAAGGGTGACGTTGTTGATTTTTGGTTTGTTGGAAAGGTCGGAATAGTCATCCGTGCCACCGCCGCCATTAGCTATCTTTTCGAGGTACATCTCTTCTCTTGTAATCGGGTAAGGCGGTAAAGTTACCTCCTGCCCGCCTGCTTTTGCAAGGTACTTTTCTTTTCTTGTAATTGGTGTTAAATCTGCCATTACTTTTCCTCCTTTTCGTCGCTTTCCGCTCTGACTTCTACTGCTGTCTGTAAGTGTTTAATAATTTTGCTCAGAAACCCTGGCATAGGCACATGAAGTGCTTCCAAGTTCTCCAGTATCGAAATTAACTCATTGATGATCAGCCATATAGTCACTATCAGCCCAAAGCAAAAGCCAAAATTGAGCGATACCCCGACTTGTATCAAACCGCTGAATATGAGCCAGTCAACTACGCCTGCTACACATACAAGCATGAGATAGCACAGCTTTTTGACTATGCCTTTCAATCCCACCTTGCTTGACAGCTCATCATTCCCCCAAGCCTTCAACATTCCCGACATATAGTCGATCACCATTACAGCTGCAAGCATTACCAACGGAATAAATATCATCCGCATATACGCGGATATCCCTCCGATAGCTACTGCTATCAGGCTGTGCCATGTTTTGTCTTTCAAGTTCTATCGCCCCTTTCTGCTATGTTATCGGTGTTTCTGTCATTGTGATGTCGCCTTGCATTTTCCCTCGCGCAGCAAAGCTATTATATGTATCCATAAGTGCAAGCACAGCAAATGGGCTATGTACAACACTTCCTTCCGTGCTCGTACCGGTTACCGTTATCACGTCATACGGGTCAAATTTCTGCTGTAAATCACAGCTATACTCGACCGTGCCAACAGAACCCACAACAGTTGTAAGCGCTACTGCACTGCACATAGGCACAATATTATCATTCTCATCGCGCTTATACAGCATACGCCCTTGATACACTCCATACGTTCTCAAGTAATTTATGCTTGCTAGGTCATAACGATCGTGACTATATCCTGCCGGCAAAAGTCCGCTTGATGCATACCACACCTCATCGTATGGGCCTCCAGCGATATGCCACTTGCTATATGGATTAGTTGGGTCTCCTTCGATGGTGACAGAGCCAGTTACATAAGTCCAATCTTCACCGTATATCCACACTTCGCTTGACGGCATTGGGTCTCTTAATGTTACTATATACGAATGATTTGACATTAAGTCTATAGTGCCGGTCATGTATTGCGGCTTTGCAAGATTCTTAATAACAGGGTCGTTATCGTATTCATATTCAACGTCGTACTCGGTTTTTGCTTGTAAAATAGGGCGACTGGCTATCTGTACTGTAAGTTCAGCCATTAGTCATCACCTCCGGTCGGTTCTGATCGTTTCGTCAGGCCGAGATCAAAGCATTTCTCTGCAAGGCTGTCTAGCATAACACAGCTGTAGGTACTCGATTCGGAAGAACCTAACAAATATATGGTCGATGAACCGTTTTCAACATGTATATTGCTAGCGCTCGTTGAATCTACACCACCAAACATAAAACGCATCTGATTTCCCTCTACATATCCGTATGGCGTTGATACCCCTGCATAAGTTGAGTTAAAACCAATCCTTGAAACTCGTGGAATTATAAACAGATCTGACGGGTTAGAAAATGAAGTGTTGGCTCTCTGCGCTGTAGAACTGGATGATATCAGATCTCCAGTCGCTTGATTGTATCGTGAGTGTGTTATTGCCAATATATACCGATATACGCCGTTTGACGTTACCGACAGCTGTGTCATAACAAGCTCAATTTTCAGCTTGCAAAGCAGCGGTGTAGCGCTCGAAGATGCTCGGTAAATTACATTATCCAGCTCTATGACAGTGCCAAAGCTATCGGAATAGGATATGGCAGGTGCTGTACCTGTATCCCACTGACAAGAATATCCTTGCAACGCTACCAGCGCTTGCCTTCCACCATAAAGAAGCTTTGTATTAGGATTAATGTCCGCCATAAGCTCCTGTTGTGCTACCCATTGATGTACGTTATTCGCATCTAGCACCGCAGCCGTCTCAACTTCCCACCCACCATCCGAAAAAACTATAGGTTCATCACCCATGTAAGCCTTCCATGTACCATCGCCTTGATCAGCATAGTGTACGGTCGTTGGATTTCGACTTGTCATAGCTGCATATCTTGCCGCCGTTGTCCTCATTACCGCTGAGTTGTCCAGCCGTGTAGAAATCATGTTCTCAACATTGTATATTCTCCCTGATGTACTGACCTGTCTGCTCTTAGTAAGGTTTGTTTGGCTTGTCTGTCCTTTGGCAAATTCAAGTTTAGGATTCCAAGGCTGCGACAAATCTGTTACCTTGCGAACAAGCCTGAAAGTATCATCAAGCCCGAAGAAGTCATTGACTATGCGATGATAGTTACCTATTTGGAACTTATGAGCGTTGTTATATCCAGCCTCATAGAGGTCTACCGCTTCGATGGATATGCTTGTAATGCCTCCGCTGAGTGCATCAGCTTCAGCCTTGCCTCTGCGGTACAGTTCCTGTATCATAGCATTGACTTCGGCTTCTGTCTTGTTTCCGTTATCAACGAGGTCTTCATGCAGTGATACCTTGTCTATGTGTCCGTAAGTGATGGATAAGAATTCGTTTGAGATTGCCTTTTCGTAAGAAGGGTCTGTCCATCCTTCATGATACTGAGGTATGCTTGATACATCGAGCCTTCTTCCGTTTACTCCTATACCTCCGAGAGGTACGATTCGTGTTATCCTGCCGTTTGATGTCGGTGAGGTCTCGATTTTCAGCGATTTCATGTTTGTCGAAATCGTTATCGGGTCTCCTGTTGTGCCTGTAGCTGTGCCATACCACATATTCAGTACATTGTAGCCAAATGCCCATGTCGGGTCACCGCCAACAGGTACAGCTTCGTCATTGTACGTTACCCAGATGTCCATACCGAGATTATTGATAAGGATATCCTGTATTAATGCCCATGTGGTGTCAACATCTCCACTGAAGGATTCATTAATGCTTGGTGCAGGGTAACAAGTACTCGGATAGTTGTACGATTCTGTTTCATCATTCCACGTACTGTTAGGTGGCATAAAGCCCTTTTTAAGTGTTGCAGCGATACTCTCTGCATTGATATGATGCAATTCAAGCATAGTTATAAGCACATCACGTGCATTCATGCCGCGATTATACTGCTGCAGTCGGTCTTCAACCTCTTTGGTATCGCAGATGCTGTCGCAGAGATAGGCAAGTTCGTTTTCGCATTGCACAGTGCGGTAAAGAATGCCGTCAGAACCCATATTCTCGGTAACATCGGCTACCCTGCCATTGAAGATGTACTTCTGCTCTTTTTCGCTCCATAAGCGTACAGCCGTTCTTGCCGGGAAGAACACATCCCAGCAAGGTGAGCCATAGTATACGTTAAATGTAAATGTAGATATGCCATTCCATACCTCATCAAGAGTGCCATTGATCTCAGTGCTGTTCATGGTGTTCCTGTAAGTTGTCCATGAATAGATGTAATTGCCCGGATGATCGGGGTCACGCGTTACCACGATATCGGGGTTTGCTGCATCTGGATCATATACCCCTGTATGCTTAATCTGTAAGCTATACAACGTCAGCACCTCCTGTCAAGCTTCTCCGAAATGGATACGCTGTAAATGTAGCCGTCAAATACGCCATGTTGAGATAGCCCTCTGACTTGTTTTCAACCTTGATTTCGGTGCATTCGCAGTCATCGAAGTAATATCCTGCCTCAAAGTTGTCAACTATACGGTCTGTGTCATGGCTGTACAGCCAAGCTTCGACCTGTGATATCTTAGTTCTCAAAGCCTGCGGTGTATCTTCAATGATTTTGAATTCGTATGTAAGCACACGCTCATCAAACATCAACACACCTGAGGCGCGTGAAGCCCTCACACGCCCCTGCCTGTATGGAAGTTTAATAGAGGGAGTGCGAGGCTTTGTATCGTTTACTTTTGTATTCTTTGTTATAAGTAAGTTAAAATCAGTCAGCGAATTCTTTCCATTAAAGGTTATATTTCGCAGACCTGTTAATGTAGCAAAACTCCTCATAGCTGTCTACCTCTCGTTGCAAGCATTATGTTTCTGCCGCTGATAACGTCAAGCAAAGGTGCAAGCACAGATGCCATCAGCTGTCCGTCAACGCTCAGATTGATAGTAGCCTGCCTGTCTAGCTGGCTGTCAGCCGCCTGTGTGTTAGCTGTTATGCTTCCAACACTAGGCTCGATATATGCACTCTCAGCCGCTGAATTTGCCATCATCATAGCCGATTCTTCTGCCATGCCTGCATTATCGTTGATACCAAGTGCAAAGCCTTCGGAGAAGAATCCGCCTAACTTTCGGAGCACCTTTGACGGAGAATGTTCGTCAAGAGCCTCTCTCACGCTTGCTATGGCTTCATTTGCCATATTTCTAGCTGCTGTGGATATCTCTGACATCACGCTTTCATCGTTCATACCGAGTGCAAAGCCTCTTGCGACCATACGTCCGATATCCTCAAATCGCCTTGACGGTGAGTGTGCATCCAATGTGGTCATGGTATCATCTATGGCTTCTTGTGCCATGTCTGAACCTGACTTTGCAGCTTCTTTCAGTTGTGCTTCAACGCCCTTTGCAAAGCCCTCATCAGCAGCAATACCCATACTGTAGTAAGCTTGCTTGAAGTCCTCTATATGCCCTTCTGGTACGCCTGCAAGTTCTCTCAGCTGATTCTCTATAGATGCTTTCTGACCTGCTACCATTCGGTCAGTTACGTTCTGTACGCTGGCTTTTGTATCATCCCAAAGCTTAGAGTATGCAGCCAGTTGTTCATCAGATGCATGATATAGAGCCATTACATAGCCATAGCTATCCAAGCCCATGTCCTTTAACTCTTGCAGTAATGATCCCGATATATCACGGCTTTCAAGTTGTTCGATACCTGTTGCCCAATTGGTCAAGCCGTCAGCGGTCTGATCAAGGTTTTCCCACATAGTATCAAAGCCTGCGTTGGTCTTTTCAAAGCCGCCAAAGAAGTTTATAGAGCTTTCAATGGCATTTCTTTGTTTTTCGACTAACTGATCATAAGTATCAAGCAGTGCGCCTATACTTGTAGCTGTTGATTCCGAGAGATCAACCATTTTTCCGTTAAGGCTTAGTGTTACACCTGCGATACCGTTGACTTCATCGTAGAATGTTTGAGCCGCACTACTGATCTGATTCGTATGCACAGCAACAAGTTCAACCGCTGAAGCAGTTGCATCCTCAACAGCTTCTTGCTCTTTAACGATCTGATCAGCAGATTTGCCGATGATAGCTGTCATATCATCGATTTCACCATTTATTTCTCTCAGATTAGCGCTGGCTGTTGTAAATGTATTATTTAAGCCGTTTTGTCCGCCGAGTTGCTTATTGACGGATTCAAGCTGCTTGTCAACTTCTTTTAACGCATAATCTGCGTTTGAAATTGCTTCATGCTTACTAGTTGGATCATCAAGAACTTTCTGCAGTCTTTCCTGTGTTCTGTACAGTTCATTTCGTCTGTATATAAGCTTGTTACGCTCAGAATTGGCATCATTATATGCCTTTTCGGCTGATATCTGCTTTTTCATCAAATCAACAAGATTTTCTCTTGCCGCTTCGACTTTAGCCTGTTTAAGATAGCTGTCCATAAGTTCATCAACAGCTTCTTTGTTGTTCTTTAGCTTGCCTGTCTGCTCATCGAACTGGAGATTTAAGCCTTTTACCTTGCCATTGAGTTCTTCAACAATTGCAGCCATCTGAGCCTTCTGCATGGATGACAGTTCTTCCATTTCGTTGAGCCGCCACAGCTGGTTATACAGATTCTTCGTTTCCTCTGCATCATCGGCTGTCTGTTGCATACGATCTTTGCTTGCCTGTACGCCTTCATTTACAGCTTTGTTGGTTTCCTCAATGCTGGCTACCAATTCCTTTTGTGCATCGGTCATAGCATTATCGCCATCAACAGTTACATCTATTGCATCTGTTTGTGCGTTGATATACGACCTCAGAGCCACTCCAGCCGCCACTACGCCAGCCGCAATTGCCGCGTAAGGGTTAAGTGCTGTAACAGCGTTGAACGCTTCCTGCGCCGTTGTAGCCGCCTGTATAGCCTTTACTGTTGTCATTATAGCTTGTACAGCCGCCGTACCCTTGACAACAGCCTGATAGGTCAGAAATGCCGCTACAGCACCCTTGACAGCCGCTTCTACGCCGAATATGTGCTTTGCCGTACTTCCCATTTCCTGTCCTATCGTAAGGTGGAGAGCTTCCATAGCACCTGATAATCCATCACGCCCAAAGCCCTTAGACATCTCACTGACAGCCTTTGAGCCGAACTGTGTAAACTTCCTAAGTGAAGGTGTTAAACGGTCTGAAACGGCTATCTGTGCGCCCTCAACGGCAGATTTGAACAGCGTGATATCACCTTGCAGGTTATCTAACTGTGTGTTAGCCATATCCTGCGCCGCTCCTGCAGCATCGTCTATCTTTCCGCTGAGTTCTTCGTACCTGTCACCGACATTGGCTATCATAGCCTCTGCAGCCTTCATATCACGTGCATTGAATATGCTTGTAATGACCTGATCTCGTTCAGCCTGAGTAGCAAGGCTATCCATGCCGTTTCTGAGGTCTATAAACACATCGTTAAGGCTTCTCATGTTGCCTTCCGAATCGTACAGAGATACTCCAAGCTTCTCCATCATCGCTGTTGCATCTTTGGTCGGGGACATCAGAGATGTAAGCATATTACGGAGATGTGTGCCGCCCTCTGCACCCTTCATACCATTGTCAGCGAGCATTCCGAGAATGGTTGTTAACTCTGTTGTGCCACCTTTCAGCTTCTTTGCTGAACCGCCTATCTGGAGCATAGCTTCACCAAGTTGTGATACGCTTGTATTTGATGAGGATGCGGTTTTAGCCATCTTGTTTACCAGCTCTGTGGTCTCGTCCATAGACAAGCCCAAAGCCGATTGAGCATCGGTTATCATGTCTGAGGCTCTAGCCAAGTCCATACCGCCCGAAGCCGCAAGATTTAACACATTCGGGAGCATCGTCATTGACTTTTCGGCATCATAGCCTGCAAGAGCCATGTAATTCAGCATTGTGTTATCGTAAAGGCTTTTTATCCCTTACTTCTTACAGTTCAATTCCTGTAAGTTCAGCATACATTTTCACTTTCGTGTCGGGCACTCTTGGACAGATTATATTTATTCACTGTCTATGCGTTACACTGTCTTATCGCCTTTCGCTATCGATAAGATTAGCACGGTGTTGGCATCTCAGCGTTCACCGTTTTTGCCCGATTTATAGACACCCTGTATATTAAGCGTCTGCTGCCTGGGTTGCACTAAACGCCGTTGAAGCACCCATATCCTGTGCGAAATCACGCAGTTCCTGCACTTCATCAACAGTTACGCCCATTGTAGCCGCTACCTGAGACATAGAACTGTCAAAGGTCATGCCTGCGCCGATTGATTCTTTTCCAAAGTCAACGATTGCACTTGTAGCACTCTTGATAGCACTTGCCATCAGATTTCCTATCATCGAGGCTTTCTGCATCTGTGATGCCAGCTCACTGGTCGATGATTGCGCCGTATTCATGCCTGTTGAGACCTGACTAAGATTGCTTGTGACGTTACTGCCAGCGTTCACAGCATTGTGCAAAGCCGCTTCATACTGCGATGTGTCAAGCGTTAACCTAGCTGATAGGCTCATTACATCAACATTAGCCATTGTTCGCCCTCCTTCCACATATTTTAGAGAATATATCGTTTGCGACATCAAGCGGATTTTGTTCTTCTTCCGGGGCTTCTTCTACTATCTGAGGTTCAACTATATCACGGTAACTTACCTTCATATAGTTGCCGCCATATGCTTTCGCTGTGTTCTGTGCTATGGCATTCAGCACATCGGTCAGATAGTATCTGTATGCGTTTTCCCTTGTTACAGACCGTATAGCATCACGGAAGTATTCCTGCCCGAATATCGCGTATTTATCGAGGTCTAACGATGTTATCAGTTCGCCGAACCGAATAGTCCCCAGACACTCAACGCCGAAAAAAAATCATTTATCCGCTGATTGCCAAGGAGGAGGATAGCTAAGTTAGTGATCTCGGTCGGAGACAGCTTTTCTATTTCTGCAGGTGTTGTAAAACACATTTTTGCTATGATATCCATAGTCATTTCCGTATTTTCAACGAATGTAGCCTTAAAAATATCGTCCCAGACCTTTTCAACGTGCTGCTTTTCGGCAGCTTTTTTTTCTTCTTCGGTCTCATTGCCTGTAAGTTCTATTCTTTGTCTGCGTATTTCTGAAATTTTCGTTGTTTTCAGAAACTTTTCGACATCGCCCTTTATTTTGTTTGCCTGCACCAGAAATTCTGTGTTAGTACAGTCCATGAGCGTTTTCATTTCGCTGACCTTTTCGGCTTTCTTTGCCATCGTTTTTCCTCCTATAAAAAATCAGCCTCCGCTTTTACACGGAGGCTTGGTTATCGATTATTCCTCGGCATTTACAACGATAGTGCAAGTATCGTTGAACTCTACGTTATCAACAGTGATCTGTGCTGTGATAATGGTGTCGCCCTCGCCTTCAGCAGTTACAACGCCGTTAGATACGGTTGCAACGCTTGAAGAGCCTGTTGACCATGTTACAACAGCATCAGCAGGATATGTGGTTGCTACCAGAGTTACGCTATCGCCATCGTTGAGTGTTACTGTGTGATGGTTCAGTTCGATTGCGCCCTGAACCTCGCCACTCTGAGGCGGTATCAGATAGTATTCCATAGGCATATCACTCTGTGCTGTTGCAGATACAAAGCCTGTCAGTGTGATGCCTGCTGTACCCTTGCTATCCTTTGTCGACTGGATAGACAGACCGTCTGTGGAGAAGGCATTCTTCAGCTTGATAGCAAGTGCGCCGCCGTTCAGCATATCGGTTACCCACCAAATATCTTTGAAGTCGGTCATTGCGATGTCCTTGCGAGGTACTATCTTCTTAACGCCGTTAGCCATCGTTGTTACTGTGGTTGCACCTATACCACGTTTGATGTTATCCTCGTTAAAGGAAATAGAGGTAAAGCCCATTGTGCAAGTATAGCCTGTTATCTCCTGACCTTCCATTGTGTTGTTAGGTGCGTTGTCTACGTCCTCAAAGAAGTCCTGCATAGTAGGTGTGCAAACAGGATTGATACCGCCTGTTGTTGCGCCGATAATATCAGCGTTGTTAGGCGGAGTATAGGGATTTGTAGGATCGAATGCACTCAGCAGTACGCCTGCATTCTTTTGAATCTGTTCTCTTATGTCACTGGGAATTATAGTAAACATTGACATAATCTCATAACTCCTTTCGTTATGTAGTGAAAAATTCCGCTGAGATGCTTAAAAGCATTCTGCGTATATTCTTGTTAGGATCGCTCATTCTCTGAGCGAATGGTGTTCGGCGTTTAAACCAGATATAGCCTGTATCGGTCTTTATCTCAGTGCCGCCGAAACCTATATTGTTGCTTATAAAGTCTGTCTTAGCAGTTATTTCAGCCCACGAATTGCCAGAATACCACACAGAAGCCGTCAAGGGGACATCGCCATCCTCAAAGCTTGCTATGGCTACCTCATACGTAATGTACGGAAGTACAGCATTCTGTGGTACTGTATTCTCATCGTACGCCCTAAGCCCGAAGCTGTTCCAGAATGCGTTTATCGCTTGCGCTCTATCCAATACAGCCAGCCTCCTTCCATGTATTGTAGATTTTCTGCCCTTGCAAAGCTATCCAATCTACAATTTCTTCATTTCTTGCCCAGCTAGTTGCATCGTGTGAATTGTCAGCAAGCCCACTTTCGTTCAAATAAGCATGAACTATCTCATGCCTATACGTTAATGCTTCCTGTTTCTTTATTGTTGTGGGGTCTTCTTTGTCCCAATCAGGAAAGGTGGACATATCGCACAGAACAATTGATTTTAAGAATCCATTGCAATATCCTGCTGCGTTATACTCCTTAAATTTCGGGTCTTCATCATATTTTTTTCTTTCAATATGATATTCAGTACCGAGAATGTTAAGTTTATCCATCTGTCACCGCCCCTGTCAGTGCGTATTCCTCTGCTTTGACTTCTCGCATATTCATCGGCGTTGTACTCGGAGTTGCGTGTTCATCTTTGCTAGTCACTCGATAAACGGCATTCGTTCCCTTACGCCTGAATATCTTATGCCATGTAAGAGGTACACTCTTATCCGTTGTCAGCGTATACACGCCTTTAACGCCGTCCTGCTCTGCTTTTTGGGCTTGTATGCTATCGTCAAGTACAAGCACAGCATCAAACGTTGCACCGGCTGTATAGGCTGTTGTATAGCCGCCGTAGCCATCATCTACAGTGCTTTCGTTGATAAACTCAAACTGACCATAGTTCTCGTTAGCCTGCATCAGTATCGGTAAACTCATACGCTGTTCAGCCTCCTCCACTTCCGCAGTCTATCAGCGAATACGCTCATATAGTCTGTTGAGTTGTAGCCATCAGCACCGCTTTGAGAGCCTTTAGAATAGCTGTAGCCTGCAAAGCTTTCTGACTGATACGGTGACATCGCTACGCTGTCAACGCTGTTGTATTTGGCTTTCCAGTCCTCGACATCCTTGCAATCCGCTAAAAATGCCTTAGATGGTGTCATTGCCCAGATACTGCCGCTGAATGCTTCGGGGACAAGTTCCGCAAGGACATCTGCCTTGTTTTCATAAACTCCATCATTAAACTTACTGCCTTTTATCCGAAACCACTGATTATCCGCAAGGAAGTCAATGTCAGATATCTGTCCGTTTTCGATGGTGTATGTTCCCGAATATATATCATCGTCTGTGCAGAAGAAGTTCTTGCACTCCAAACATATTTCGTAAACGTTTAAGTAGTCCATTTGTCACCGCCCTCATAGAAAGATAGCCGCCTGCGCTCTCACTCACAGACGGCTTATTATTATTTATCAGCTTTACGCCTTCTTTTAGGCTTTTCGGCTTTTACTTCTGTATCGATTGTAGGGGCTTTTTCAGCCGCCTTTTCCTCTGCCTTAGTGTTTACACTAGCGAGGTCGGAATCAGCCTGTATGGGCTTGTCTATGCGCTTAACGCCAGCAAATACCATGCTTACTCCTCCTCACAAGTCAGACCACTTAAGTCAAAGGTCTGATAGCTGGTAAACGAACCGTTAGAAGTTACGATCTTAAACTTTTGTGTATCCTTGTCGGTAATCTTGAATACGCCCATCTTGTCAGGATCGTTGATTATCTCAACAAGACCGCTGCCCTGTGAAGGTTCAAGACCTACCTTAACGGATGTTGCATCCGGGTCAATATCGCTGAATGCCAGTGCAAGGAAGTTGCCTGCACCCCAGTCAGTCACAAGCTGTCCCTCTGCAAGGTATTTCAGCGTACCAGTGATGGCATTGTTAGCTACTGTTACTCCTGTCTGGAGATCACTTGCAGGTGTCCCCCAAAAATCCGTGTCACCGTCTGGAGCATCTACGGCAACACTTAGGAAGGGTTTATTGTGCCCTTTACAACGCCAGCCGCATACTCAACAAGGATATCGATACCGCAAGCAACGAGGGTCTCAACCTGCATTCTCTCATTGGTTGCATAGCCAGAGTTGATGCCGATGAAGCCTGTCTCATCTGTGGTCAGACCAAATGCCTTAGAGAGATCACCGTTCATATTCAGATAGTACATTACAAGGTTTTCCTTTGCAGTTGCAAGGAATGTACCCTGAGTTACCTGAGATGTGATTACCACAGTGCCGAGACCAAGAAAATCCTCGATGTAGTTCAGACCGAATGCGTTCTGAGTTGTAATAGCAGCTGCGCCGAGATATGTTGCGATATCCATAGGATTAACGAAATATACAGGTTCTGCCGCATCATTCTCAAACTTAGTCTGAAGCTGTCCCCAAGCAGCAGCCAGTGCGCTCTGGAGGTCTACACCTGTAGCAGTTGAAGCACCTGTGATAGTGCCGTTCATGAATGTGAACAGTTCACTTCTCACGTATGCCTGTGCATCTCTCAGCATCTTAGCATCGGTATCTCTTACTGCAGACTCATAGCCGCTCTTAACGATAGCTTCAGCGGATGCAGCTTTTCTCCACTTCTTAAGGGAGATAGCACCAACTGCTGTCTTTGTCTGCTCATACTCAGACAGAGGGATGATCTCGCCTTCTGCTACATCGCCGTCTTCCAGTGTGCCATCGATGGTGTACATATACAGTGTAGTGCCTTCCTGCATGGGAATTCTTCTTGTTACACCGATTACCTCAAGGAACTTGTTGAGGTTTGTGTGGGTAAATCTTCTAACGAAGTCTACCTCTCTTACTTTCTTCATGTTGTCAGCAACGATCAGGTTCTCTTCTGCTGCGTTAGTTACGTTGATAGGATCAGCCATAGTTTAATACTTCCTTTCTCTATTTCCCGATTCCGAGTGCCTTCATGTTCTTTGCCATTGCCAGCTGTCTCTGTTCGGGGTCTTTTATTTTGTCGATTTCGTCCCAAGTCATGCCGGCATTTCCACCGCCATTTGCAGGAGGTGTAGCAGGATTTGTGCCTGTTGTCTTCTGTTTTGGCGTGTACTGAGGATATGCAGTTGTTATCTCGCTGAGTATATCTGCAAGGTTAGTCGCCTTGCCATCCTCACCGAATTCAACCTTGCTCGCATAGTCCTTCTTACTGTCGAAAATTACCGTCATGGCTTCGTCTGAATACTTGCCGTTTTTCAACTCTGCTCTCAAAGCGTTTTCCTTCTTAGATGCAGTTTCCTTTGCCTCATAGTCAGATTTCAGCTTTTCGATGTCCGCCGCTGTGATCTCAGACTTCGACTTGTATTCGTCCCTGTCCTTCTCAGCCGCTGTGAGTTTGTCTTCAACATCCTTAAGACTTTTCTTTGTCTCTTTGAGTTCGTCCTTTACCTTGTCAAACTCAGATGCCTTGTTATTTGCGGTCTCAAGTTCGGTTTCAAGGTCTGATATTTTGGATTTCAGTGCTGTCGTTGTCGCAGTGTGTTCTGCGATAAGCTCGTCAATCTGATCAGGCTCATAGCCCTTGCTTTTTAACCACGATCTCGTCATTGCCATAGATATTACTCCTTTTCTTCGGTGGCAGTTCTTCGCCACTATGGTCTTTGTTGTCAAACTGCGACTCTTTGCAGCTTGTATCAACCATTTCCGCTTTGGAAATAGTTCATATAAACAGCAAAGATAAAGAGCGAACCATCAAAGTTCGCCCTTTAAAACCGTTTCAATTAATCGCTTGTATTCGTCTTTGTGTTCACTCACTGCATCACGGAGAAAGCGGTTAGCTTCCATTGTACCGCCATTCGGCAGATGCGCTCCCTCATGTACATAGATACCATATTCCACATTTGTCCCTACGTAAACGCTATGTTCGCCTTCTGCCTTTGCTATCTTGCCTTGATATGATCCGCTTACTACAGGTACTGGATTGCCATGCTTATCGTGTCCGTCATTCTGATAGGTCTGCCCATGCGTTTTCAGCACTATCGGTATCTCTCCTGCAATGGCATAAGCTATGGAGTTACGCAGTAAGCCTGTATCAACTCTTCTAGGGTCTCTTTCAAGGTTGAGTATCGCATAGCCTGCCGCTTGCACACCTACAGCTTCAAGGGCTTTGTCGATGTTTTGATTAAGCGCATTGAGGATATCTCCGCTGTGGTCTTCAATGTGTATATCAATACTCACTTTTTCAGCCTCCTTTGTGCTTCTCTCGCATTACGCTTGTACTTCTGGATATGAGCGCCGCGTATAGCATTACCGACTTTCTCTTGATGTAAGATATCCTGCGATTGCGGCTTTGCTTTACGCCATTCATCGTAGGTCATCTGTGTGCCATCATCGTTATATGCGCCCATTGCTCGATTAGCGTTGATATCACGCTCAAAGCCCTGTATCTGGGCTATCAGAGTGCATCTGCAGTTATATATATCAGCTGGGTCTCCTGCTGGGTCTCCCGGATACTTCAACTCTCCGTACTCGGTCACAAACACATCATCATTCTGTATTGTTACGCCGTCTAGCAATCTGTGAGCGTGTCTTGTCCTGCTGTCAAGCGTTGCCACCCACGTCTTTTTCATCTTAATACCCTTGCTTTCGGCTCGATTAAAAGCATCCATGCGCCCTGCATTTTGTGCTGTTGTAGCCATTGTTCTTGCATTTCTGATGCTTGCTTTGCGGTTTCGGTCTGCTACTTCCGTCCTCAGCCGCTTTGCAAGCTTTGGTATGCTCTCGCCTTGCAGTATCCCTTGAAGCATAACAGATTGTATCTGCTGATTATTCCATAGGATATCTTTCCCTGCTGCTATTCTTTCTGAAAGAGCCTTGCCGGGCATTGGCAAAAGCCGCGGATTCTCTCGCATGATGTTTTCAACCGCTTCACGGCTGTATAGCGTGTATGAGGTATTAATACCGCTCCCGACCTCACAGAGATATGTGCCATAATCGTGATTGATAGCGTACACTTCGGGCATATAGCCGTCAATAATGCTTCTTGCTATCAGATTGGTATTATGCATATCTCTTGCAAGCTGATTCCTCAACTTTATCCATCGTTCACCGACTATCAGCTGACCTCTTCGCCATTCCTGATACTCTTTTGGTGTTATCAGACCTGCTTTCAGTTCATCGCGCTTCAGCTTGTCTTTCACAGAAAACCGCCTGAAATAGTCATCGCACTTCTCGGATATCTCTTTGCTTGCCTGCCGATATACCTTGTTGATGCGTTTCTCCATCTGCTTGATGATCTTGTCGGTATCTTCATGTCCTATATCAGCCATGCTATCAGTCCTCTGTTATCAGTCCTTCTCCGAGATGGATATCATCTTCATTCATCGTCTGTATCCTCCTGCATCTGTGCCATTGCCATAGCTTCAGCTATCTTTGCCTGCTGTATATTTTCAAACTCATCTATCTTGCCCTGTATCTCGCAGAGTGTCTTTGTGGTTGCTTCATCTCCTAAGAATGGAGCTGCCGCTATAGCGTTGTTTGTAGCCTCTGTCGGATTAATAGATACATCGCGCTGATAATGCCATGTTTGATTTTCAAAGCCTAATAGCTCAAACAAGTCTGTCAAGAACTGATCTACATAGCTTTCCATCTTGTCACACTTGCGATTCAGTGAGGAATACGCCGATTTGATTTCTGTTGCTGTCATGTTCGCCGTTGTGTGCGATACGTCAACGCCCTCCATATCCTCAAAGAGCTGTTTTCTCAGCCTGTCAAGCAGTTGTCCTCTTGCATCATGCTGTATCTGTATTTCATGTGGCGTTGCTGTTGCTTCTCCGCTTGTATGCAGTACGTGAGTTTTAATGAGGTCTGCAAGGAAATTGACATCATCTTGCTGTGACATACCGTCAGCATTGTTTATGATCCAATACAATAAATTCCAATCAACCTGATTTGCAAAGCCTGACAGCGCCATGTTATAGGCTGTTATCGTTGCTTCATTGCCTATCAGTGAGGATTGATTGTTGATATAGCCCATACGCACAATAGGCAGAGAGCCGTAATTTTTGCCCTCAGCCGCATAAACGCCCTGCACATCATTTGACAGATTATCAACGATATATGCGCGCTTTTCCTGTGATACATACAGCGATACTCTTTCACTGCCATCTTCACCGATTTCTTTGTATTCGGTGTACTCTGTGTAGCCGTCAACCTCATAGAGCGTTACCATGAGCGGTTTATCGGGTGCTAATCTCCAGTACTTAATGCCCGCCATTACAGCGCCTGAGCGCTCATCTTTCAGCGGTATAAAGTAAGGCTCATTGCCATCTATCTGACAGGCTATACACATCGGCACAATGCCATCAGTTTCAACAAGGGCATAACTTTCACCGTCATTTGCCGCATATCGTACAAGCTTTTTGATATCGTGGTCAAGGTTGTTCGATAAACGCTCTTTTACTGCTTCATCGTCAAAGCTGATACCATTACCAAGCAGATATTCAACAGCTTGATCTATCAGTACAGCGTAAAAGTTACACATGATCTTATGATTTGGGCTTACCTCATCAACGTGCGGTCTGCCTTGGATGTCATACACTATGTTCTGATATGCCTCTATGTTCGGATCATGATGTCTATAAAACAATCCTGCTTTGTGTCCCTCGCGAAATACAACGCTGTTTTCATGGTCACTTATGCAGGCATAAATAAAAGAGATACGGTTTGTTTCATTCTCACCGCATCTCTGTAAATCCTGATATGTTTTTATTGGTCTCGCCTCCCTAGCCATATCTGCCGAAGCCGCGTGTTGGCTTGTTATCTAATCGCGGCTTTAATATCGAGAATGCAAAGTACCTCAAATCGTCCATAGCGTGATCGTTCTCTTTGATAACGCTGTCAACGCTTGATTTGTCATTCCAAGAGTACAAGCCGAATTCGCGTATGATGTTTACACAGCTTCTGTGTATCTTTATATTGCCATTCTTCAGCATCGTTGAAGTGCATCGGATACCGTCAAGCACATCATTGTTAGCTTTTAACACGGCGTATCCTCGCCGCCTCAGCGTTGTAATAAAGCTTGCCGCTGATGGGTCACATACTACCTTGCTAATGTTAAAGCCCTCTGCAAGCTGATCTATATCATCTGCGTATTCTTCATCGGTTTTAAGCACCTGTTCACTTCTGCCCGAATAGTAATACTCTTTGATTCTTACCGCCTTATTGCCTGTTACACTCCAAAGCCCGGCACTGAATGCATTCAATGTACCATAGTCTATTGATATAAAGTATTCAGCGCCTTTTGGCTGTTCATCGGTTATATTATCTTCATCGAATTGATATACAAGCCCCTCTGCAAGCACCCATTCACCAAGAATGTACCGCTGATAGAATATCCCTGTATACCATGATTTGTATTCAGCAATTTTATCTTCACTCAATGACGGATTATCTTCCAGCAGGAAATGCAAATGTAAAGCGTTATGCGCTTCTGGCTGCATTATCCATTCATTGTAAAACCAATGTGACGGGCTTTCGGGGTTGCAGTTGAACCATAGCCGTGAACCTGTCACAGAACATCGAGAAATAGCCTGTAATACAAAATTCTGAGGCATAAGGGCTACTTCATCAAGCAGAATTCCCGCCAATGTACGACCTTGTATAAGCTGATATGAGCTTTCATCTTTTCCGCCGAATATTTCAAACACGTTTCGCTTGTTTCCGCAAGTGATCGTCATTGTTTTATCTGAGGTATTCCAGCGGATATCATATCTTTTTTTATCATACCTAACTGAAAGATACGGTTCAATGATGTTCTTTCTCGCTGAGTTAACGGTCTTACCACAGATACCAAACCGCTGACCGTTGAAGTTTTCCATAGCCCAGCGAACAAATGACATTATCATGAACATCGTTTTGCCTGAACGGATAGCGCCGTCAGCTATAATGCAAGTATATGAGGTATAAGGAAATGCTAATATTGCTTTCTGCTTATCACTTATCGGCATTATCCTCACCCTTTTCAAGTGTCCCTGCAAACTCTTTCAGTGATTGAGTGAGAGGGTCATCTTCAACCTCATTGCCTATATCATTAATTTCGGGCATATCACCAACAAGCGCCTTGTAAGATTGTGCAAGGTCGTTAAGTCGGTATTTCTTACCTGATACTATCTTAGCACCGTCCTCTGTTCGCTTTGTCTTTTCGTGATATGTTTCTGTTCCCATGTCTTCTGGTAAAGCATCGACTTCTTTTTCAATGCGCCTTAAAAGCTTCTGTTTTATGCGTAAAGCGATCGTTGCATTGTCTGCTGCAATGTTTGCTACTTTTTGTGTTGATTTTATCATGCTTTTATCATGTGCGGTTTCTCTTTGCTTAGCCCACTCTTCTCTTCTGGCACGGTCAAGCAAAGTCCCCATTGGAACATTATGTTTCTGTGCAAGTGCCCTCTGGCTAATTCCACCGCCTATATATTCAGAACGAATAGCATTCCAATCAACCTTTTTATCAGCCATTGATCATCACTTCACTTATTCGGCATTCAAGCAAGCCGAATGTTGTATAAGGCTTTCCGCCTGCTTTTGCCATATTCTCACCTCATTTGAGTATAAAAATAGCACCCCGCCGAAGCAGAGTGCATTGTGCCTTTAATCCCATTTAAGTTTGTTTTTAAGCCATTTCTTGCCCATATCTGTTGTTAATGTTCTGCCTTTTGATACTGATGGGTCAAGTTGACGTACAAGTTCGTCTCCTAACTTGCTTATTGTATTTCTATCTCGCAGGAGATTTCGCTTGTCGATGACAGATGATGCGTTTTGAGTTTCGCTCAGCATCGCAGTAAATGAGTTTCTAAGCACCTTTGCAGCTTCTCTTTTGCCGCTGTCTGTCTTTTGTGCATCTGCTTTTTCTCTCGCGTTGATTGCTTGTGTTTGCGGATTAAGGAATGTATACTTAATGTCTTTATTGCCATTAAGATAGTCAGAGAGATTATTCTCTTCACGTGTTCTGTTTGCATCAAGCTTCTGATTGTATGCATTAGATGCAGATAACTCCCATGCATCAATGTTTCTGTAAACGTCTTGTTCTATGTCTCTAGCATATTGTTTCTGCTTCTCTGAACCATCATGGTTAAGAGTCGAGACCATTTCATCAACGTTTGTCTGATTTGTTTTAATATACAGGTCATCATAAGATGGTGTTGCTCCGTTTCCTCCGCCACCAGAACCACCTGCTCTACTTGCACCCCAATTCGGCATATTACTCACTCCTTAAAGTTGTCTCTGCATTGTCTGTACCAATCAATGATGTATTGCCCTTTTTCGATCATCAAGTCCGCAAAGGATTTGCCTTCCACTGTTTTGGCAAATATCTGGTTTTGCCCAATAGCCTTGAATGGTCTGTAAGTGTCTGTTCGCTTCATTGCTTCTGTCGGTTCAGGTGGTATATCGTTCAATGCGAGGTAATTTGTGTTGTACTTGTTACGCCTAAAGCCCTCTAAGCCGTTTGTAGCGCAGCATCCGCATTCATCTGTCCAATGCCCCATGCCATCTTCGCAAAACACATTCTGCAAGCCGTATTTGTGGCATTCTTGTTTGATTTCGCGGTATTTTGGCACAAGCAGTTCAAGTGGAAAGAAGTAATTGCCGCCATACCGTGTCATGCCTTTGGTCTTCTTTTTGGTGATATAAGAGCCTACCATAACAGCATAAGCACCTGCCTCTGCGTATCTTGGTATCTCAGCCATTATCTGCTTGTGGCAATCCGGGAAGTAAGGCACAACGCATACTACGATCCTCGGCACTTTGTCCGAGAGAAACGTTATAGCCTTCAGGCGTTCTTCATAGCTTGGTGCGCCTTTTTCCAACTTGTCATACTTACTGCAAGCCATTGATACTTGCAGATTGACGTTGCATTGCTTTATCAATGTCAAATACGGTTCTTCCGTCAGCATCACTGGATTTTTTGTCCGAATGATAAACGGATACTTGCTTTCTGCAAATACCTTTAAGCACTCCAGAGATATCTTGTATTCACGCTCAGCCACTTGAAAAGGGTCTGTATTGCCGCCCATTTTAAGCGGTATATCCCAATCGCACCAGCGTGTATCACAGCCTCTTCTACCCTCTGTGAAGTGTTTAAGCTGTGTTACCGATGATAAAGGCTCAACAGTGTCTATCGTGTGCTTCTGCTTTACAAAGCAGTATAAGCAGTTATGCGAACAGCCTCGATATGTGTCAAGATTGATAGGATAATCGCAGGTTAGGCATTGTAATCCGCAGGAGATCATGTGCCATCATCCTCCGCCTCCTTGATTATCCTCTCAATAACATCATTCTGATGCTTACTGAGATAGCTTATTATTGCTTTTTTCTTATCTATCGGGAATGTAAACGTCTTGTTAAAGAAGTCCCTGTCATCATCGTTCTTGTCATATCCGCCGAAATCCTGTATATCATCAACAGAGAACATATCGGGGATATCGATGTCAAAATCGTCCATGTCTATATCTTCGATTTTGTCTAATTCCTCACTGAATAAGTCCCAATCCGTATCACCTTTGGCTATCTCGTTATCAATTAGCCTGTATGCCCTTATTTCATCCTCTGTGAGGTCATCGACTAACTCACAAGGCACAGATACCATGCCTAATCTCTGCGCCGCTAAGAGCCTGCCATGTCCACATACAACCACATTGTCAGCATCGATGACAATAGGCTGTCGAAGTCCGTGTGTCAGCGTAATTGACTTAATTATCTGCTGTATCTGCTTTTCTGTATGTATTTTCGGATTGTTTTCATACGCTATCAGATCAGCTATCGGCTTTTCGACTATGTTCATGGGCTCACCTCTTTTGGCATAAAAATCACCGCCCCGATTTTTCGGAGCGGTTAAAGGAGAATTAAATGAAATGGTTAGAAAAAGATGGAAGGATAGATAGGGAGAACCGAGGATTTGAACCTCTCGCTGCTAGTGCGGATAACAGCTTTGCACAGACCTGATGCTCATGGTCTTACGTTCTCCATAGCCTCCGGGTACTACAACATAATGAGGATTATGTTCCGGGGGCGTTTACTATGCAAGAAAAAGAAATTTCCTAGCCCCGAAGGGCTGTACAGCTTTTGACGAACTGCATTAAACGTCGGATTTTTTAACTATGATATATAGATTTTGGGGTGAGAATATCCGCAAACTCATTGCCGTCTTTGGTATCTGAATCCCTCAACGGCAAAATTTCCTTGAAGGAGGTGAATGTGTACTATCTGCACTCTCTTTATCTGTTTTCCCATTATAAATATACCATAGGATTTTCGGACATTCAAGTACTTCCTTTAGACATTCTTAGACATCCAATGTAGAAAAATTAAAGATTAGTTTGTTCAATTTGTTTAATATAACGAGCAACATATCTCTGCAAAGCTACTTCGCTCTCTTCGCCCATTGCGTGTGCCGTGTTTCTCCAGCTTAATCCTTCTTTGCAGTTGAGTTCCAGTGCCTTGCGTACTCGGTATACAGGTATAGCCGCTATGTAGTCATCTATCTCCGCTATCTTGCGTTCAAGTTCCTTCCTCTGGGCAAGCAGATTGATCGTGCCTATACCGTGAATGTAGCCTTCCACCGATACTGTCACCTGTTCATGTGCTGGTTCACCGCTGTCACCTAACACAGCATCATGTATCTCCTTGCTTTCAAGTTGTCTATCAACACAGTCCAGCATCTCGGTCAATGCTCTATGCTGTCTTAACTCTTCGATTTTCAATTTATCACCTCCCTTCACATCGCGAGAATTGCGCTCTATGACGTTTGTTTTTTAGCTAGGTGTTTATACTAGCTTTGCCCTTACGCTTGAATATGGGCTATCTCCATTCGTTCTGTGATGTATTATTATTTGCTTTCTTATACATCCCAAGACCGTCCGTATAGACCTCTATAGCCATCTGGTTCATTAACCCTGTTCTCACAGCATACTGCCTGTGACTTTTGCTCTTTCAGCGGACACCAGAAAGGACGATAAACCTGTGTTGTTCTGCCTTCCTTATCTGCTTGGCATCTGCCATTCTCGTGATCTGCGCAAGGGCAATCATAGCAATTTTCAGGTATTTCTTCCATTGTTGATATTATTATACTCATGGTTCTGCCTCCTCGTTCAAGAATTTTTGTATACAATCATCACAATCATGCTCATCCATAATGCATCTTTCACGATTTATTCCTATCTGATACTCCCCTGTGATACATTCGATGATACAGGCATAGTCACCACTTTGTATACTGATGTTTAGATCCCTCATCTTGTCATATGTATCACGGTTCAAGTCGTACTTCTCACGGTTTGTCATCGTTGTCACCTTCCTCGCTTTTGACCCATTCTTCAAGGGTTATTTCTTTTACAACTCGATGATTTGTCCAGCCGATAATATTGCGGATATACTGACACAGCAATTCACGTATATCTTTTTCAAGATAACCGTATCCCATGTCCAGACGATTGAGAAAGTCATGAGATATTAACCCTTCATCTGTGTACCTCTGAGTTACGCCTATATTGTCCGGGCTTATATTAATAGGCAAGATTCTGACTTCAATAACTTTTCCTCCAAAGGCCGAATTATATTCATATTTACGAATACAATACCTCGTACTTATTCCGTTTACTTCCTTTGGTATCTGTTCTTCACAAATATTTTCAAGTGCTTCTTCAATTGTCATTCGCCGTCACCGTCCTCTCCATACATCGCTCTTATAACTTCAAGAGCTTCCCACATATCATCGTATCCGTGCAGTACCGCCATATGAATAGCCGCGATATCTTTAACTTCGTAAATATGCCCATTAACTATGGCACTGTGTTCGGCTTGCTTAAGCATAGCAAGTATCTCATCAAGTTCTCTGTTAAGTCTTTCATCATTCATTTGTTGTCACCGTCCTTTTTCTTTTCGACTACTATGTCATTATGTTCGAGCAAATACTCCCCATTGAACTCAAACGCATTTAGAGATACAGATGTGATACTGTTTGATTCTATCTGTACTCCGCAGAATGGGCAGCCGCAGTTCGGGCAATAGTTGTCGTTAGCCCAGTTGTGGAAAGTGCAACCACATTCACTACACATATAGTGTTCATTGATGTTTTGTCCCGGGTCGCTGTTTTCAATCCACCGCCCATGCTTCACAGGCTGAACGTCTGCGGTCGGCTGTTCATCAATCAATTCTCTTGCTGTTACCTCATTATCATAAAAGCGCGTTAAGTCTTTTTTAAGTGCATCTGCATCAATATATCTCGGCATTATTCATTACCTCCGTCATAACTATTCTCCTTAGTGTTCTTTGGTTTCAGGCAATCTATCATCAACGCTTATCCAGCCGTTTACAAGCTCGGCTTCGATGGTAGGCATACTATCAATCGTGTCTGCTATCACACACCCATACACCGTGTCTGTTGCATCTGGCTTGCAATCTTGTTCATCACAGTGTTTACAAAACTTCTCTTTCAGCGCATCAGCATCAATTAGTCTCATGAATAATACCTCCCGTCTGTACATATTCCGCTTATCTCGCAATATGCTCTATAATCGCTCTCTAACATAAGAACAGTGTCATATCGTTTGTATTTTTTACATAAGTCACGACACATCTTCACGGGTTCTTTGCGACATATAGTGTCGTCATATCCGTGATAAGACATATCATCAAGTGTATAAAGTTCCGCATCGTCAAGGACTTCGGTGTATCCTCCGAAACAACGTTCCTCGTCATCTTTTGTGCGCTTGTATCCCCATAGCGTGCAAGGCTGCCCGAAACGCCACTTGTATTCAGTGTGCTTAATACTAATAGCTACATATTTTCTGTCACTCATTGTTTTCCCTCCATCTCATCAACATATTGTCCCCACTGCTCTGCCATAGCTTCTGCGATACCCTCAAAAGTTTTAGACCTCTGCCGTGCACGGTCTGTTGTGAACATTCCTCTGTGCTTTTCTCCGTGTTTTTTGGAATAACTTCCAGAGGGACACCATGTCGCGACAGGCTCAACAACATTTGTTGCTTGCAGCGGTGGCAGATTTTTCAGCCATAAACACGTTCTTTTAGTGTAGGGATGCCCAAACATATAAGGCTGAATTATCTGTGTGTATTTCGGCAAGCAGAATACAGATGAAGGTATAGGATTTTCGACCGCTATTTTATCACAGTTCGCCCAGAGAAAGCGCAAAAAGAAGTGTGATGCTTCAATCCCTTGCCTTAATCGTTCCTCATTTAGCGTATGAGTGCCGCCTCTATAGAGATGTCTTGCACCTGCATTGCTGATATATGTGCAAGGCGGATGCGCTATCAGTATATCCCACTTAGGCACAATGTGATACTTTCCGTCCATCGTCTGAAACGATATCCCCCCCGCATTTGAGCCGATGAGTTCTAGTGCATCACCCTGAATGTGCCACTCGGGATGTCCTCCGCTAGGCTCTTGAATATCACAGCTATACGCTTCATGTCCCCGCTTACGAAAGGCTATACATACTCTTTGACTTTCCTCACAAGCTACTAAAACTCTCATGTGCTATCCTCACCATCTTTCTTGAAATCAGCCGTCATGTCGAAGTATCGGTAAATCCAGGGGTTAAACTTTCTCCCGCGTTCCGCTTTCTTGTACTCCTGCTTGCGTTTTTTCTCTTGCCGCTTAGGTCGGTTTTTATTCTTGCTCACTTTTGTACCTCAACCCTCACAGGAAACTCCTTGACAACGTCAATTCCGTACTTTTCCTTGACTACATCTATCAGATCGGTCGGGTCAAACTTGTGATGCAATCTTGACGGATTTTCCATAAGTTCGTCAATGTCGTGTATGTGTTCACAGAACCGTTTCAGCCGCTTCTCGCCGTACCCCTCGCACGTTGCCAACGTATACAAGACCATAGCGTATAACTGCGGTATAATCTCGGCAGCGTGTTTCTTGAAGTACTCAGGCTCAAGCCTTTCCATCTCAGCCACAACTTCTCGCTTGATCTGAGGGAAAGTTGTCGGCGGAGTGTGAGCCTTAACGTGCTTATGTGCTTTCATGATATCACCTCTAAGCCTTCAAATTTGTTCTGTATGGCGTTTGTTTTCTTCTAGGGTAACTTTACCGCCCTGCGTATTAAAATCGATTCTAGGCGGTTCTCCGTTCGTCTGACGGCGTTTTATAGCATCAACGTCCGCTGAACTTGCTTTCCGCCACTTATGCTCACTGTTATCCTGCCGGCTTCTCATGTGCGCTGCTTGCTTCACAAGATACTCATAGCACTCAGCGCACAGCTTGCCGCTCTCAATCGGCTTGTAACATCGTGTGCAGTATCCCTCGCCTCTCAACTCTATCGGCATCATACCTTGCCGGCGATTGTACTCACGCTGTTCACTGCGTTTAAGTGCTCGGCACACAGCACAATGAGCGTGTTCGCCGTCCGTCTTGCGCTTTCCGCATCTTGTGCAAATGCCCGATGCCTTAAGTTCCTCTCGGCGCTTTTTGCTATATTCTCTCTGGTATTCTCTCTGGTATGCTTTGCGCTCTTCGGATATTGGCTTGTTCCTATGAGCCTCATTGTCTTTCATTCGACACTCCAAGCATCTCTTGTATCCTTTTTGCAGGTCGTTTCTGCCGCAATGTGGGCAGATGCCGTGTGCAAGATACCATTCTCTGCGTTCTTTGTCGGTCATACTGCCTCACGTTTCCTTAAACACAAACTTACCATCTCTGCAATACTTGTTCTTCAACAGCTTGCGCTTGATGATGTAGTCCTTGGTCTTATGTCCTTTGCTGTCTTCGATTACTGTTACGCCGTTCTGCACATACACGAAGTCCGCTATGTAGTCTATCTTGCGCTCATTCGGCATATTCTCATACTGCCTTGCCGGAAGAAGTTCAAACTTGACCTGTGTCTGCAAACTGCGTATCTCTCCTGCCCTCTGCATCAGATGCAGTTCGTTACATCGTATAGCCTCACGCTTGCTGTCGTGTATATGTCCTGATCCGCATTTAGTTTTATTGCTATGATATTTGGTCATTTCCATGCTCCTTGTATTTTCCTTCGGTCTTCTCCATTGAGTTCTATAGGATAGCCATATTGATATATTCGTGACATGATTCTTTCAAGCTGTTTGTCTTTGGGATTTACCGTCTCTTCTGTTGTCATATTTGTGGTTATTATCATCGGCTTCTTCGCAAGATATCGGTCGTTAATAACCTGGTACAGTATTTCGTACATATAGCCGTTCTTGCGCTCGGCTGCCAGATCATCAAGCACAAGAACATCATAGCTTTCGTATTTCTTGTATACTGCCATCTTGTCCTCGCTACCGAATACCTCAGCTTCGATGTCAGCTGCATTCGCCATCTTCACAGAGTATCCTTTTGCCAGCATCGCATTTGCGATACACGCCGCATAGAACGTTTTGCCCGTTCCTGTCCCGCCATAATAGAATATCCATGATATAGGCTTGCCCGACAGTACATTGCGCTCGTAGTTGTTCACCCATCTTCGAGCGAGATTCGATGCTTCAATGGTCGGGCTGTCGTCATGGTCGAAGGTCATAGATGCCATGCTGGGGCTCTTAAAGCACTCGGCTTTGATTCTCGGCATTTCCGCCTGCCTTTCGAGCCTTGCAATTTCAGCCTTGATCTGCTTGCGTTCTTCTTCTTTGCATTTGCAGATACACCAAACTTCCATGCCGTGTGGATATACCTTGAGCATAGCAGGCGATTTGAAGTACTTTATGTTTTTGACGATCTCGCCGCATTTCTTGCATCTATACGCGCCACTTGCGTCCTTATACGTCTTGATGCCATCATTCAGCTTTTTGGCTTTATCGCTTGATTCCTGAAAAATATTCTTTATTTCATTTTCCATAGTTTCACCTTTTTCGGTTTAGAATGGCAGGTTATCCCAGTCGATTTCTCTGTGTTTTGGCTGTTCTTCTTTTTTTTCATCGTCTTTGTCATTGAAATTGCCGTCAAGCACCTTGCAGAAGTTAGTGTCATTCATCAGCCAATCGAAGTTTGCACTCCAGTTCCGCTTGTTGCTCCCTTTGAGGAATGAACTTCTTTCTGCCTTCTCAAAAACTTCTCTGACTTCATCCATGCTGTGAGTTCTCAGCCTTGCATTGATAGCTTTACGTCTGTTATCAGATATTGATCGTACTCTCGGATAGCTTTTGCAGATATCATGATAAAGATTTACCACATCAGTGGCTGAGATTTTCGGCTGTGGGTCAACGCCAGTTGACGAAGAATACGTAGTATTCTCTTCTAACCTATCCTTACCTATCCTATCCTTACCTAACCTATCCTCGGTTGTCATTTGGTTGTCAGTTGGTTGACAGATGGTTGTCAGTTGGTTGACAGATGGTTGATTTGTAACAATCTGTACTTTCAAATCTCTGTATATCCCAGCATGATACCTGTCTTTTCGTATTGAGTTGTTAGCCTCCCAATCAGTTAAGTAAGCTATCAAGTCTTCGTCATCAAGGATTTGAACATATCCTTTAGCTACAAGCACTCTGAGATCATCTTCTCTGGCATTTGTTAGCCGCATTACGTTCCATGCTTCAACTACGCCGTCATCATCTGCCGCCATACCCATCTGAAAGTATAGTTCTCTTGATGATACTGGCATTTTCAGAAATCTGCTACCTTGAACTATTGACTTTGCAAACATTCTTCTCTCTGCCATTATCCGTTATATCCTCCGAAGCCTCCAAAGCTTGCTTCATAGCTGTTTTCGCTATTAATATAGCCACTATCATTTGAAGCAGGGTCTGTCCCATAGTTATTTGCCTTTTCGCCTGTGAATGATGCACTGTCCACATATACCTCAGTGATATAGTGCTTTGTGCCGTTCTTATCTTCGTAGGTTCTTGACCTGAGTTCGCCCTCAACAGCTATCATCTTGCCCTTGCCAAAGTATTTGTTGATAAACTCGGCTTTTTCTTTCCATGCTACACACGATATAAAGTCGGTGTCATACTCGCCGTTCTGGTTTTTAAAGCCCCTATCCACAGCCACCGTGAACTGCAGGCAGGCTACACCGTTCTGTGTCTGCTTGACTTCAAGGTCGTTTACTATCCTGCCAAGAACTATACATACATTCAACATTTATATTACCCCTTTTCTTATTTGTGTTCTTCTTGTTGCAATGATATCTCGTGAACAATTGTATTTTTTCATTAATTCTGAGTTTGTAAGTCCGTTTTCAATGTCTTTTTTTAATTCATCTATTGGTATTTCATATTTTGTTCCAATATGAACTGGGATCTCATATTCATCAAGATATCTTTTTACTCTATAGTTACTTATGTGATTTTCTTTTGCAATTTTTGATATTCCTTTATGTTCTTCCACATACATCTGAATCATGTCATCTTTTGATAATTTTTTCAGTTTCCTTAATCCAGTTCGTATTGCGTGTTCATTATTTTCTTTTTGTGTACACCATTCGAGATTTGTAATGTGGTTATTTAACCTATTTCCATCAATATGATTGATGTAAGGCTTGTTTTCTGGATTTGGTAAAAACGCAAATGCAACTAAACGATGAATTCTATGTGTCTTTCTTTGGTTATCTTTTATAAGGTCGATTCTATAGTATCCGTTTGTAGTTAGTGTTGGTGTAATAAAATGTTCTCTACCAATCTTTTGATTATTGCCAAATGTTTGATAGCTTTTCACTCTGCCGATGTTACTTATTTTATAAAGTCCTTCATATCCTTTAATATCTCGCCATTCTTCCATCTTCATCACTCCTCCTCTAAATAATTACGCCCGAATATCTCCCTGAATTGGTCTATTGACCATCCTTGTTCTTTCATGGCTTTTTCCTGTCCGTATCTGTGCAACATTGCTGCTGTCTGCTTGTTGTGATGAACGCCGTATGGTTGTTCATTGTGGCAGTAATGGCACAGATAAACCACAAGACCGTATTTTTCGGATAGTTTTCTGTTTGCGCCGCCGAAAATGTGCTAATGGTGACGTTCAAGCCCTCCAGCGTGTCTGTTCCGCTGGCAAATAAAGCATCGTCTATCGTCCATCTGCATCACCCTCTTTCGTGCCGTCAAATATAAGCGTGTTTTTAGCCCTTTTGTATGTTCGTAGGGTAATTATACTAGGTACACCCCGAAAACGCCACAGCGTGGCTAATTTTGCCCTCACAGGCGATTCATTTGTTATCCCATGCTTGCAACATTGTTTCCAGTTCGCTTTGGTCATACGTTTCAATGTCGTATTCCTTGCAATCCTGCACTACCATGTCGATTAGCCTTGACATTTGGGCTTTATCATAAGTTGACGATCCGTAGTATAAGACTACATTCACGCACTTAGGCATCTTACTTGCCATTCGTTCCGTTTGAAATCCTATGCCCTTGCTTTCCCAGTTCTCACACAGCTTGTCTGCTGCCTTTTCCAGTACGCACACGGTATCGGATACTCCGCCTATCTCCTTGATATACTGTTTGTATATCTCGGTCTTTTCGATGTTAAGCTTTACTGCAAGCTTATCGGCTAACGTCCAAAAATAGGCGTTTGAATCAAGGCTTCGGCGCGGTTTTCGCTCTTTTACAGTCACTGTATACTCTTTATCATCTGCAAGCGTATCAGCATAAGAAGCTAACCACGCCACAGCCTTAATGCGGTCAATTCCTTTGAATTTCAGCTCGTTCATTTACTCTGTCCTGCGATAAAGCACTGAACACAAGCGCCTTTGCACATCTTTTGCACTTCCCAAGGATTACGAAAGATGCCGTTATCATCTTTTGCACCCTGTATTGGATTGCCGCACACCTTGCAGACTGGAGGCTGCTGTGTCTGCTGATTACCTGTGTTCTGCTGTTTGTCATACTTTGTTTGTCCGTCTGCATTCCAGTAAACATCGCTTGCGAATCCAAGTGCTTTGCAAGCTACCGAAATAGCATCTGTCAGCGCCATTTTGTAACATTCATCTGACGTATACAAGCCGTTTTTCTCTTTAGCTATAAAAGCTGAGCCGCCTGTGCCCTGAATCGGCTTGCTCCATTCATCTCCCACCTTGATATACAGGTCTATATTGCAGAATGCGGATATCTCGCCATTAGCGCCTGTTTCAAGCCACTGCCTAGTGATATCGTAGTACCAGCCTATACCGCAAGCCCCGAAGTTCTCCGTCAGTGCCTTGATACGCCACATAGGATTGATATCTGACTTGCCTTTGAGCCTGCCTGCTTGAATCTGTCTTAGTGCGTTGTCAGGACATTTACGCACTTTTTCGTAGAGTTCCATGTTATCCATATTGTACCTCACTTAATGGTCATGCTTATGCTATCAACGAGTTCTGCGCCCTCAATGCTGATACCGTCCTTTATAGCCGCAGTGATAGCTACTTTGTCCGGTGTCGGTGCGCTATATCTCAGATAATCATCAGGTATCTTGTCAAGATTAGTGATCTCGACCTTCTGCGACTTCTTGAAAGAGCAAACAGCCCTTGAAGTCTCGAACCTCTTCCCGGCAAGTTCCTTTTTCAGATAATCCTTTATACTTTCTGCCCTGCGTTCTTTTTTCTGTCTGCGTTTTGCAAGGGCTTCCTCCTCAGCCTTGATAGCCACAGCTTCAGCTTTTAACTCCTTTACCCACAAGGCTAGATTTTCAAGCTTTTCATCCCTCATCATTAAGAGTTCGTCAAGCTTTTCGGGGTCTGCCTCGCCTGTTTCGGGGTCTACGCAATTGAGGATAGCCTCATTGATCTCGTACAGTTTCATCATTTACCTCGCTTTCCAAAATGCGTACACTCGCTCCCCTGTCAAGGCTTCAAAGTATCCTTTCGGGTCTTTTTCATCGGCTGGGATGAGATATGGTATATACTCGCATTCCTCATCGCCAGCATATAGGCAAGCGAAGGTGTACAGTATCTTATCTTCCGCCATGTCCATTCTTCTCCATCATACGGTTGAGCGCCCTTGCAATCAGCATATCTGCATGATCCCCAAGTCCGAGCATCTCATACTCAGCCCTGCTCATCAGTATAGGCTTTTCGGTTAGATGCTGAACAAACCTGTCGTACATCTCAGCCTTCTTAGCTATCTCAGCATCACGCTTGATAGCCTCGTTTTCGATATCAGGATATTTCATCGTTCTTTTCCTCATTTTTAACGCCGAGATAGTACAGTATATCATCAGCTGTAACTATTTCCTTCCGAACATAGTCCACAACGAACTGTACTTTCGCCTCTGTCTTGATCAGTTCTTCAAATCTTTCTCTTGGTATCAGTATCATATCAGCGTTCATCATTATCCTCCTCAGTATCATCATCAATGTCTGTGTGCAATGCGTGTAAGATAATAAGCGTTGCAAGTATCGCAGCGCCTACAGCTTCAAATAGAGGTATCAGTGCTATCAGCATCATCTTCCTCCTTTTCAGCTACTTCTCGGATAGCATGGATATCTGCTTTAAGGCTCTCATCAATACCAGTACCATACTCTTCCAATAATGCGATTAACATATCATAGCCCCATGCTTTCCTAGTCATCATGATTGATCGCCTCCTGCATCAACTTTTCCGCGTTCTTCTGATACCGCTTTCTTCTTCGTTTTTCAGCCTCAATCTTGGCATCCGCATTTAGAATTGCTATCAATATAGCTGTAGCGCAGCCCATAAGCATAAGCCCGATTGGTTTGCTGATCCCTGCTGCGATAAAAATTCCGCTGTGAAAGGCTATGCTCCACAATACAACAGCCAGTCCAGCTCTTCCTTCGTCAGACATTTCATTCACACTGCTACTAAAAACATATACAAAAGTGTATATGTTAGATGATTCGCTACAATCTCACGATTTGTAGTTACTGCTTCACCGTGTATGCTTTTGCAGTTACAAGTAACATACTACTCACAAGTTCTTGTACACTCCACAGTCGTTAATTCCCGAAATAGCCTTCGGTACATATCCATATCGCCTTGTATGTGGCATAATATGGATTTCATCTAAATAGTAGACTCTCCTTTCTTAATATTTTAATTTGCTACTTGGTTTTTGTAGTCTTATACCATTACTCAAACACAACCATCAGGTTTCTACACCATAGTTAGCAGGACTTTTTCAAACTGCTCTGGTATTTCCTGTGTTTTCAGTGGTTTTAAGTTACCAACTAATACTCTGGGTTTTGAGTATCTTTGAGTATATTTACTCACATTTGATAATATTATTAGTTACTTAACAAAACCTCCTTTGTACTCTTCCACATGGCTGGAATAATACCGCGATAACGCCTCAGATACCCTCTCTGTGGCTTTCTCTGCCCACTCGGCTAACTTATCGGCTGATATCCTTTCGGCGGTTACAGGCTTGT
>OCVV011360221.1_pt1 | contig 45372 bp, 42 predicted proteins | sample 1539721 | NCBI WGS metagenome assembly OCVV01 (sample SAMN02144230, study PRJEB22623) | gut metagenome | biome: sheep rumen | host: Ovis aries | place: New Zealand | reverse complement strand
ATAGGCAGGATTTTTATTGATAGCATCTATCATAGAAAAGGTTTCGGAATTCGCCTGATGGATTGCATAGAAAAGAATTTCCCGTGGGCTAAAGAGTTTCATCTGGATACCCCATGCTGGAATGAGCGGACAAATGCTTTTTACAAAAGATTGGGCTATCGGATCGTAAAGGTTGAGGATGGGTTCGTCTTTTACCAGAAAAGAAAAAGTGAACCCCAAATGGAAGGAAACTGCGATGAACTATCATAAAACGATCACGCGGAAGGACGGACGAACATGCACGCTCCGAAACAGAACGGCGGAGGACGGGCGGGCGCTGCTCAAGATCTTCAACCTCACCCATACGCAGACGGATTAGCTGCGCACGTACCCGGAGGAGCACAGCTATACCGCCGAGGACGAGGTGGAACTGCTGCGGAGAAATCGGCCAGTGACCACCCTGTTTATGCTGATGTCCGTGGACGGCAAGATCAGCACCGGCGCGGCGGACGAGTTGGACGTGGACCGGGATTTTCCGAAGATCACCGGTCTCAGAGAGGGACTGCATCAGTATTATGAGATCGAGCAAACCACCGATCTGTGGTCCTTCAATACCGGCCGCGTTCAGGCAAAAATGGGGGTCAACACGGCACAGATGCCGGAAAAGTCCCCGGTATCCTTTGTCCTGCTGGACAATCATCACCTGAATGAGCACGGCGTCCGGTATTTTTGCGCGAGATCAAAGCAGTTTGTCCTGATCACCACGAACAGGGATCATCCCGCCTTCGCTGTCATGGAAGAGAACCTTCATATCATTTTTCAGGAAAAGCTGTCTCTGACAGACGCATTCACGGTTCTAAAAGAACAGTTCGGCTGTGAGCGGCTGACCGTTCAGTCCGGCGGTACGGTCAACGGGCTGCTGCTGCGGGAGAAGCTGTTCGACTTTGTCGATCTTGTGGTCGCCCCGGTGCTGATCGGCGGGAAGGATACGGCCACGCTGATCGACGGACAGTCCCTTTACGCTGCGAGCGAATTATCCCGCTTGGGCGTGCTGCGGCTGATCGACGTCACGCCATTGCAGGACTCCTACCTGCGGCTGCGGTATCAGGTGATCGGCTGACACGACCTTTCGGGAAAAGTTGAAACCGCAGGCGTTCCAAAACGCCGGGAAAACTACCAAACGGAGGAAAACATCATGGATCAGATCTGGAAAGAAATGTATGATGCGGCTAAAAAGGTATTGAACGCCCGAAAAATATCCGATTATGTGACGGCGGGAGAGGTATCCGCCGCTGTACGTTCAAAAGCAGGAAACATCTACGTGGGTGTATGTATCGACACCTGTTCATCCTTGGGCATATGCGCCGAAAGGAACGCGATTTTCAACATGATTACCAACGGAGAGCAGGAAATCGACCGGGTGCTCTGCATTCCTCCGAACGAAGGAAAGGGCGCTCCGTGCGGTGCGTGCAGGGAACTGATGGTTCAGCTGATGCCGGGGAAATATCAGGAGATTGAGATCATGAACGATTACTCAAAAGACCGCGTGATGAAGCTCGGAAAGCTGACGCCCGAATGGTGGATTGATTAACAATGAAAATTTCTTTGGCTACATTTGAGGATCAGGAGGCAGTCCTCCGCCTCTATCAGGAACTGAAAGGCAATCCCTTCTGCTTCTGGAACGATGATTATCCCGGTCCGGAAACGATCGAAGATGATCTTTCAAGAGACGCCCTCTTTGTGATGAAGGACGAAAACGGCAGGATCATTGCGACGGTTTCCCTGGAGAAGGACGAGGAGGTAGACCGGCTGGACTGCTGGGACCCAGACCTACAGCCGGGCAGTGAATTTGCCAGGCTGGCCGTCAAACCGGCTTTCCAGAACCGGGGAATCGCAGGGCAAATGGTTTCCCATGTGCTGAGCGTGCTGAAAGAAAAAGGCTTTAAAAGTGTGCATATCCTGGTCAACCGGGACAATGTCCCCGCACTCCACGCCTATGCGCATTTTGGCTTTCGTACCGCCGGGGAATGTGATATGTACGATCAGCATTTTCTCTGTTACGAAAGAGAACTGGACTGACCGGAGGGAAACGCCGAGACAAGGTTCAAAATCAACGGAGTGAAAGCCGTGTACGCTTACTGTAACCAGCACGGGCTGTTCCTGTGTCCGATCAGGAGCGAACGAAAGAAGGACTCACCGTCATGAAGCAGGAACTGCTTGCGGGAATTGTGATCGGCGTTATTGGCTTGAGCCTGCTGTTCCTGCCGATCGGGAAACTGTGGGCTTTCACAGAAAAATGGAAAACGAAAAACGGCGACCAGCCATCCAAAGGTTATGCCATGCTGATGCGTGTATTGGGTACGGTCTTCTCCGTGGTTGGGGCTGCTCTGATCGTATGTGGACTGTGAAAAGAGAGGAAGACAATATGAAGATTCTTGTTTTGAACGGCAGTCCCAAAGCAAAGAGCGACACTTTCCGCCTGACGGATGCCTTCCTGAGGGGCATGAACCGCAAAGGAGCGCATGAAGTTCACATCGTTCATGTGAGAGAAAAGCAGATCGCGCCCTGCCGGGGCTGTTTTTCCTGTTGGCAACGGGGAGACGGGCACTGCGTGATCGACGATGACCAGAACGGCATCCTCGATCAGTACCGCAGCGCGGACGTGATCCTCTGGAGCTTCCCGCTGTATTGCTACGGCATGCCCTCGCCCTTGAAGGCGGTGCTGGACCGGACCATCCCGCTGGTTAAAATGCGCATGGTGCAGCAGCCGGACGGGACGGTGCGCCACGAGCCGCTGGTGGATTGTTCGCGCATCCACACGCTGGTCATCTGCGGCTGCGGCTTCCCGCATTGGGAGGGGAATTTCGACAGCCTGAAGCTGATGTGCAAAACCTGTTTCGGAAACCCGGATATGGTCTGCGTGCCGGAAGCGCCGCTGCTGAATGTGCCCGAGGCGTCCGTAGTGGCCGAGCCTCTGCTGAAACGCTTTGAGGAGGCGGGGGCGGAATACGCGGAGCGGCTGACCCTTTCCCCGGAGACCGTCTCGGCGTTGGAAACACCCATGATTTCCGCGGAGGAATATATCCGCAACGTGAATGGAGGCTGACAAAATGAAAGCATGGATCGGATTCTGCGGGCTGGACTGCGAAGCGTGTGATGCCCGGAGGGCGACGGTCCAGCAGGATGACGCCCTGCGGCGGCAGGTAGCGAAGGAATGGTCTGAACTGAACGGCGTCGAAATCACGCCGGAGATGATCCGCTGTGTCGGCTGCCGGGTCGAAGGGCCGAAAACGCCGTACTGTGAATCCCTCTGTCCCATTCGCCAGTGCGCCACGGGAAAAAAGGTTGAAACCTGCGGCGGCTGCGCGGAGATGGGGACCTGCGGGAAGCTTTCGGCCATCACCGGAAACAACCCGGAGGCCGCGAAAAACCTGCAGGGGTCTTAGACCAACCGTTTCCGCCCGACAAAATGCTGAAGCTGCCGGAACAGTTGCTGGACGGATCCCTGACTGCCAGCGTGTTCCGCCTGTTGGAAAAGGAAATGCAACATTTCGTGAGGGAGGCAACACATGGATGCAAAACTGTTTGCACAGGCCATCGTGAATTCCTGGGCGGCGTGCTGATGGTGGGCATGCTCTTGTTCCTGCCGGCGGGGACCTTCCGCTACTGGCAGGGCTGGCTTCTGATGGGGATCCTCTTTATCCCGATGTTCATCGCAGGCCTGATCATGATGAAGAAATCTCCTGATCTTCTGAGAAAAAGGCTGGATGTCAAAGAGAAGCAGTCCGAGCAGAAAGCCGTCATTGGCCTGAGCGCGCTGATGTTTCTGGCGGCGTTCGTCGTAGCGGGGCTCAATTTCCGCTTCGGCTGGGCGATGCTGCCGGCCTGGGTGTCCTGGGCCGCAGCGGCGGTGTTCCTGCTGGCCTACGCGCTGTATGCGGAAGTGCTGCGGGAAAACGTCTGGCTGTCCCGGACGGTGGAGGTGCAGGAAAACCAGAAGGTCATCGACACCGGGCTGTACGGCGTCGTCCGCCACCCCATGTATATGACCACGCTGCTCCTGTTTCTCTCCATGCCGATGGTGATGGGGTCGCCTCTCTCATTTGTCATCATGCTGTTCTATCTCCCCATCATCGCCAAACGCATCCGCAATGAGGAAAAGGTGCTGGAAAGCGGGCTGGAGGGATATGCGGAATATAAAAAGAGGATCAAATACAAAGTGATCCCGTATGTGTGGTAAAGAAGATGAAGATTGAAGATTATTTCACCAGCGGTCGGCCGGAACACTGGCTCAGGGAGATCGGGCGCTCGGACTGGGCCGCAGGACAGTATCTGCATCAGCTGCTTGGGGAGCATCGGTTTCATGACCTTCTGGGCGAAAAAAGCAGGCTGCTGCTCCTGACGGAGGGAGATCATTTGATTGCGTTCTGTACCTACGCCCAGCGGGATGAAATCCCGGCGGAGGAGCTGAGCCCCTGGGCGGGCTTCGTTTATACCTTTCCCGAATACCGGGGAAAGCGGCGTATGGGCAAGCTGCTGGAGCATGCGTACCAGCTGGCCAAGGCGGACGGCTTTCCCTGCGTGTACATTTCCACCGATCATAGGGGGCTTTATGAAAAATACGGCTGTACCTTCTGGAAAACCATGCAGGACGCCCAGGGCAGCGATTGCCGCGTCTACCGGCTGGAAATCAGGCCTCAGGATTACAGCGGGTTATGGGGCCGGCGGGTTTCCGGCACGATCGACCGCCCCATCGGCAGCGTTCATCCGCGGCATCCGGAGATGATCTATCCGATCAACTACGGCTATGTGGACGGCGTTTTTGCCGGGGATGGGGCGGAGCAGGACGTCTATGTGTTCGGCGTCCCGGAGCCGGTCCGGACGTTCACGGGCACCGTGATTGCCGTCCTGCACAGGCTGAATGACTGCGAGGACAAGTGGATCGTGAGCACGGACGGAAGCAGGCCGGACCGGGACAAGATTCTGCGTGCCATTGCCTTTCAGGAGCAGTATTATATGGGAGAACTCTATGAATGGCCTGATGAGAAACTGTCAACCAATCAAGAGGAGGGGGACTGATGATTGAACGCATCGAAAACCCGGAAGCAAAGAGAGCCATCGCCAGGAAGGTACTGGAGGCCCTGCACGACTGGTTCGAGGTCGACGAGAGCCGGGAAAAATACATCGCCGAGAGCGCCGGCCAGATCTTCGTCGCCGCCAGGGAAGGCGGCGAATACGCGGGCTTCCTCTGCCTGAAGGAGACGGGCCGGGAGACGGTGGAGCTGGCCGTGATGGGCGTGCTCCGGGAATACCATCGCGGCGGGATCGGCAAAAGCCTGTTTGAAGCCGCCAAAGCCATCGCGCAGCAGGAAGGCTATCTGTTCATGCAGGTCAAAACTGTCCGCATGGGGATCTACGAGGATTATGACATCACCAACCGGTTTTACCGTGCCTGCGGCTTCAAGGAATTCGAGGTCATCCCCGAGCTGTGGGGCGAGGAAAACCCCTGTCAGATCTATGTGATGTATCTGGGAGAATGAAAGAAAAGCATAAAGCAAAGCAACCATCCGCCGATCGTGCCGGCGGATGGTTGCTCGGTTTAGAAGCATACTGCCTGTTTACAGCAGATGCGCGCAGGTTTTGTCAAAGGAGATGGCGGCCTGGTCGCCCACGTGGAAGAGGGGCTTGTTGATCGGGCAGTTGTCCGTGATCTTGACCAGGGTATCCCCAACGCGGACGTGGTAGTTCTGGTAGGAGCCCATGAAACAGCTGAGCTCCACCGTGCAGGGCAGCTGACCCTCCTTTGCGATGACGATGGCTTCGGGCCGCAGGACGATTTCCGCTTCGGACCCGGCGGAGGGGCGGGTCGTGGTCTCCACGGTGACGGGGTGGCCGTTCACCTCAATCACGGCCTGGGAGGCGGAGGAAGAGGTGACCCTTCCTTTCAGGAAGTTGCACTCGCCGATGAAGTCCGCCACGAACTCGGACCGGGGATGGTAGTAAATCTCCACCGGAGAGCCCATCTGGGCGATGACGCCCGATTTCATCAGGATGATCTGGTCGGACAGGGACATCGCCTCGCTCTGGTCATGGGTGACGTAGATGGCCGTGATGCCAAGCTTCTGCTGGATCTTGCGGATCTCGGTGCGCATCTGCACGCGCAGCTTGGCGTCCAGGTTGGACAGGGGCTCGTCGAACAGCAGCACGCCCGGCTCCACCACCAGGGCGCGGGCCAGGGCCACGCGCTGCTGCTGGCCGCCGGACAGCTGGTTGGTCATCCGCTGCTCCATGCCGGACAGCTCCACCAGGGACAAGATGTCCGTCACCCTGCGCCGGATCTCGTCCGCGGGGATCTTGCGCAGCTTCAGCCCGTAGGCCACGTTGTCAAAGACGTTGTAATGGGGGAAGAGGGCGTAGCTCTGGAACACCATGGCGGTGTCCCGCTTATTGGGCGTCAGGCTGTTGATGGCCTCGCCGCCCAGGTAAATTTCGCCCTCGTCAGGGGATTCAAAGCCGGCGATCATGCGCAGGGTCGTGGTTTTGCCGCAGCCGGACGGGCCCAGCAGGGTCACAAAGGAGCCAGGCGCGATGTCCAGCGATACGTCGTGGACGGCGTAAAAGTCCTTGCCGGTCTTGGGATCTTTGTAGATTTTGGAAATATGGTCCAGACGGACTCCTTTGGGCTCTTTTTGTTTCAGCTCAGCCATGGTCAATCGGCCTCCTTTACTTTTCTGCTGGTGCCGAAGAAGCGGATCACCAGGTTCATCAGCAGCACGGAACCATAGGTTATCGCGATCAGGATCGAGGCGAAGGCGCAGGCGATGCTGTAAGCGCCCTTCTCCGCGAATTCATTGATCTGCACGGTGATCAGCAGGTAGCTCGGCGTCACCAGCAGGATGATGGCGGAAATTGCCGTGATGGAACGGACGAAGGCGGTCACCAGGCCGGAGAGGAAGGAATCCTTGATCAGCGGCAGGGTGACGGAGGTAAACACCTTCAGGCTGTTCGCCCCCATATCGTACGCGCTTTCCTCGATGGATTTATCAATCTGCCGCAGGGCGGAGATGCCACTGCGGGTGCCCGTGGGCAGAGAACGCACGATAAAGACGATGACCAGGATCAGGCCGGTGCCGTAAATGCCGCTCAAAATGCCGGTATGGAACAGGCCGTTGGCAAAGCCGCGGATGTAGCCGACACCCAGCACCGTGCCGGGCACGGCCATGGCCAGGATGGAGACGGCCTCGATGAAGCCCTTGGCCTTGAAATTGCGCTTGACCACCAGGTAGGAGATGATCATGGACAGCAGGGCCGTGATGGGGGAGGCGATCAGGGAGAGGACAAAGGAATCCCTGAAGGCCTGCAGACCGCGGTAGCGGGTGAACACCTGCTCAAACCATTTGAAGGTGAGCGGGGTGAACTTGTACCCCCAGGTGGGGAACATGGCGCCGATGGGCACGCAGACGTACATGAGGATCACGAAGATCGCGGCCAGAGAGCACAGGACGGTCAGTGGGATGGTGACGGACTTGTCCTCGATCAGCATCCGGGCGCGGCTGGCCTTGCCGGTCAGGGTGGCGGCGGTCTTCTTTTCCAAATAATATTTCTGCACAGCGAACATGCCCAGGGTGATGCATAAAAGCACCACGGCCATGGCGGCGGCCCCCTCCTTGTCCATCGCGCCGGTGATCTGGAGATAAATCGTGGTAGCTAGCGTATCGTAGCTGCCGCCGATGATCATGGGGTTGGCAAAGTCCGCGATGGATTCGATGAAGGTGACCAGGAAGGCGTTGCCCAGGCCCGGCAGCAGCAGGGGGAAGGTGACGGTGGTGAACACCTTCCAGCGGGAAGCGCCCATGTCGCGGGCGGCTTCCTCCATGGACGGGTCGATGTTTTTGAGCAAGCCCTTCATCATCATGTAGCAGACCGGGAAAAAGGTCATCGTCTGCACGATCACGATGCCCCAGTAGCCGTAGATGTTGTTGTCGTAGATGCCGAGCACAAAGCGGGTGATGAGCCCGGCCTTTCCGAACAGCATGATCATGGACAGGGACAGCACGAATGGCGGGGAGACCACTGGCAGCATGGAAACCATTTTGAACAGGCCGCCAACGAACTTCCGCATCCGGACGTAGACCTCCACGTAGGCGAACAGCAGACCGATGGCCGTGGAGAGGATGCCCACCATGAAGCCGACCTTCAGGGTGTTGGTGATGGCCTTCCGGAAGGTGTGCATCTGGAAGATGCGCTGGAAGGCGTCAAAGGAAAAGCCCTTGCTGTTATACAAACTGTCTACCAGCAAAATGGCCAGCGGGTAGAGGATGAACAGGGACAGAAAAGCGATCAGGACGACGATGGTCGTCATCATGATGGGGTCCGCCATCAGCTTTTTGCGGTCCAGCGCCGCGCTCTGGCCTTTGGCCATAGAGAAGCACCCCTTTCGATGAGGTAATAGGTAGGAGGGTTCTGAGGGCTCGGAAAACAGCACGGTGTGCTGTTTTCACCGAAGAACGGGCCGGCACGCCCTGGGAGGAGAGTGAAGAGTGAAGAGTGGAGAGTGGAGAGTGGAGAGCGAGTTAGAAGTGAGAAGTTAGGAGTGAGGAGTTAGGAGTGAAAAGTTAGAAGTGAGAGAAGTGAGGAGTTATTTCTGTAAAAAGCGGGAGATGGACGCGCCATCCCCCGCAGGTGATGAATGATTGTGAAGGATTATTTGGTCTGGAAGCGGTCGTCGGCGGCGTTGCCCAGGGCGTTCATCACGTCCTCGACATACTGCGCGGTGTTCGCGGCCGCGTCGGCGAAGTCATAGCCGTCCCACACCAGGCTGGGATCCAGGCCGAATTCGGCGGCTTCCTTGGGCTGGGTGGCGTTGTCGATCACCAGGAACTGATAGGAGCCCGTGCCGGCAGCCATGTTGACGCAGTCAGGGGACAGGGCGAATTCGACGAACAGGCGGGCGGCGTTCACGTGCTTGGCGCCCTTGAAGATGGCGACCGGTCCGATTTCGCAGGAGGTGCCGTCTTCCGGAATGATCAGCTGGATGTTTTCATAGCCGTTGTCCACGATCTGGGTGATGCCGTCATGCAGGAAACCGATGCCGATGGTGCATTCGCCGATGCCGACGTTCTTGGAGGGGCCGGAGCCGGACTTGGTGTAGACCTGGATGTTCTTGTCCAGGTTGACCAGGTACTTAATGCCCTCGTCATGGCCCTTCATCTGGAGCATGGTGTTGACCACGAGCTTGGCCGTGCCGGCGGTGTTGTAGTTGGACAGCCAGATCAGGTCCTTGTATTCGGGCTTGAGCAGGTCGTCCCAGGTCTTGGGCGCTTCGAGGCCCTTGCGGGCGAGCTCGTCCTTGTTGACCATGAAGCCAAGGATGCCGGTGTAGATGCCGTACCAGTAGCCGTTGGGATCCTTGTAGATGTCCTTGGTCAGGTGAGCGGCGTTGGCGGGCACGTAGCTGTTGTCCAGCAGGCCCTTGGCGGCGGCGGTGTCATAGGGGTTGTTGGTGCCGCCGAACCAGACGTCCGCGGAGGGATTGCCGTTTTCTTCTTCAATCTTGGTAGGCACTTCGCCGGTGGACAGGCGCTGGAACTGGGTCTTGATGCCGAACATTTCCTGGAATTTCTGGCAGGCGGCGGCCAGATAGGGCTCTTCGCAGGAGCCGTAGACGATCAGCTCGCCGTCTCCCTGGGCGGCCTTGACCAGCTCGGGATCAAAATCAGCGGCGTCCGCCAGAGCGGCAACGCTCGTCAGCGCCATCATGGCAACCAGGAGAAGGGCTAACAGTTTTTTCATATCAGAGACCTCCTTGTTATTCGTCCGTTCCGAAAAGTCTGGATTTTCATCTACAGCTTTTTAGGAACGGATCAATCATTTGATGGAACTGGACATATTATAACCCGATCTTCTATGAATGTCAATCGAAAAAACGAGGCTGCTCAACCCGGGCAGCCCCGTCATCATGACGATCAATTACGCATTATGCATTACGAATTGATTTTATATTATTTTTTGGAACCCCTGCGCCAATCATAATTTTTGAGGTTCATGCTCAGGTGGCGCGGGATGCCTTCGACCATGACCGGGCTGTACTGGCCCTGGATCAGCGGACGGACGTAATCGAGAAATTCGTCGGTCACGTAGTTGCCGGCCTTGTTGATCCATTCGCGCGGAACGACCTTTTCGCCGTTGGCGATGCGGTGCACGTCATAGACGCCGGTCGCGCTCTGGTAAGGATCGTCGGACACGCGGTCGATGACGACCATCACGCCGGAGGAACCTTCGTCTGCCGCTTTGACCGTCGCGCCGCCGACGTTGAACGCTTCGTCCACGTCGATCTTGCTGGCCAGATGGGCAGCGGCGCGCTGCAGGGTGGACAGCTCGATCGCGCGGGTCTTGCAGCCCAGCTTGTTCTTGATCACGGAGGCCAGATAGGAAGCCGTGCCGGTCATCTGGATGTGGCCGAAGGCGTCCTTCGGGGCAGAATCGGTGGCGTACTCGCAGACGTACTTGCCTTCCTCGGTCTTGACGCCCTCGGAAACGACGGCGACGACGACGTCCTTCTTTTCCAGCAGCTTTTCGACGCTGGTGGTAAAGTTTTCAATGTTGAAGGGAACTTCGGGCAGGTAGATCAGGTCGGGGCCTTCGCAGTCCTCGCTGCGGGAAAGAGCGGCGGCGCCGGTCAGCCAGCCGGCGTTGCGACCCATGATCTCGACGATGTTGACGTTCTTCTTCTGGTAGGAGAAGCCCATCGCGTCGCAGATGATTTCCTTGGTGGAGGTGGCGATGTACTTGGCGGCGCTGCCAAAGCCCGGGGTATGGTCGGTGATGGCCAGGTCGTTGTCGATGGTCTTGGGGCAGCCGACAAACTTCTGCTTGGCGCCGGTCAGCAGGGAATAGTCAAAGAGCTTGCGGATGGTGTCCATGGAGTCGTTGCCGCCGATGTAGATGAACACTTCGATGTCCAGCTTGTCCAAAAGCTCAAAGATGCGCTCGTAAACGGCCTTGTCCTCGTGGATTTCGGGCAGCTTGTAGCGGCAGGTACCCAGGAAGGCGGAAGGCGTCCGCTTGAGCAGCTCCAGGTCCAGCTCGCTCTTGATGTGATGGGACAGGTCCACATACTGCTCATCCATGAAGCCCTGGATGCCGTAGCGCATGCCGTAGACCTTGTTGAAGCCGCGTTCCATCGCTGTTTTGTACACACCGGCCAGGCTGGAGTTGATGACGGCGGTCGGACCGCCGGACTGGCCTACCAGAACATTACCCTTCATGACACATTGTTCCTTTCTTTTAATAGAGAAGATCTATATCCGGTTCCGCGGACAGGCCCGGGCCTTGCCCGCCCCCCGTCCGCAGAACAGAATTACCAGGTTCTAAACCATTAGCACAAAGTGCTCCCGCGCAAGCCATTCATTAAGCATTACGCATTACGCATTACGCATTACGAATTGAGCCTTGCGTTCTTACCCACGAATAATAATACTATGTCTTTCCGGTCCCACCGAGATCCAGCGGATCACGACGCCGATGGCCTTTTCAATCCGCTTGACGTAGGCCTGGGCCTCCTCGGGCAGGTCCCACCAGTTCCTGACGCGGGAAATATCGCACTTCCAGCCCTTCATGGTCTCAATGACGGGCTCGCAGCGGTCCAGCAGGGAGGGGAAGGGCATCTGGTCTGTTTCCACGCCGTCCAGACGGTAGCGCACGCACAGCGGGATTTCGTCCAGGCTGCTGAGCACGTCCAGCTTGGTCATGGCGATTTCCGTCGCCGCCTGAATCTGACAGCCGTACTTGCTGGCCACCAGGTCGATGGGGCCGACGCGGTGAGGCCGGGAGCCGAATTCCCCGCCGAGCTGACGGAGGCGCTCCGCCTCCTCGCCGAACATCTCGCAGACGAAGGGGCCCTCGCCCACGCAGGAGGAGTAGGCCTTCATGACGCCGATGACCGGCTCGATCCTGACCCCGGGCATGCCGGCGCCGATGGGGGCGTAGTAGGCCAGGGTGTTGGAAGAGGTCGTGTAGGGGTAAATGCCGAAGTCCAGGTCGCGCAGGGCGCCGAGCTGGCCTTCAAACAGGATCCGCTTGTGGTGGTAATGAGCGTCCGCCAGATAGGCCCGCGTGTCCTGGATAAAGGGCTTGAGGGGCTCGCAGTAATCGTGCAGCCAGGCTTCGATGTCTTCCTCGGTGATCGGGTCGGCCCCGTACACGCCGGTCAGGATCATGTTCTTCCATTCCAGCAGGTCTTTTAAGTGGGCCTTTAAAATGTCCGGGTAAAACAGTTCGCCGGCCAGCACGGTCTTTTTCTGATATTTATCGGAATAGAAGGGAGCGATGCCCTTCTTGGTGGAGCCGAATTTCTTTTCCTTGAGGCGCTGCTCTTCCAGCTCGTCCAGCTTGCGGTGCCAGGGCAAAAGCAGGGAAGCGCGGTTGCTGATTTTGACGTTATCCGGGGTAATGCTCACGCCCTGGGCGGTCAGGGTCTGAATCTCGTTTCTTAAATGCTCAGGGTCCAGGGCGACGCCGTTCCCCAGGACGTTGACCACGTTCGGGCGGAAAACGCCGCTCGGCAGCAGGTGCAGCTGAAACTCGCCGTACCGGTTCACAATGGTGTGGCCGGCGTTTCCGCCGCCCTGATACCGGACGACGACGTCAAAATCCTCAGTCAGCAGGTCGACCATACGGCCTTTGCCTTCGTCTCCCCAGTTGATACCAACGATCGCGGTGCAAACATCCATGGTCCAATTCCTCCCTTCGGGCCTATCCGCTCCGGGGGTGCGGCTGAATGCGGACAGACTCCTGCTCATAAATACACTTGGAGTCATTATATCCCCGTTTAAAAAGGTTGTCAATTCGGCGGGCGCTTGAAAAAAGCCCCTTTTCAGTATTTTTTCCGCTTTTCAATCCGCCTTAAATGCGTTATACTGTCTGGAGAAATGAGGAAGCTTTGGGAGGTGAGCGCTATCCGGACCGGGATTTACGGGGGCTCGTTTGACCCGCCCCATGAAGGCCATCTGCTGGTGGCGATGACGGCCCTGGAGGCCGCCGGCCTGGACCGCGTGCTCCTGCTGCCCTGCGGGGACATTCCCTGCGCGGGGCGGATCAAAGCCCCAGCCGCCGACCGGGTCAGGATGCTGGAGCTGATGACGGAGGACTGCCCGGAGCTGACGGTCTGCACGATGGAGGCGGAGAAAAAGGAGCGGACGCCCACCGCCAAAACCATGAAGACCATGAAAAAGCTGTACCCGGAGGACGAGCTGTTCTTCATCCTCGGGGCGGACAAGCTGGAAAAGCTGCCCGAATGGAAGCAAGCGGAAAAGCTGTTTGCGCTTTGCTCCTTCCTGGCGCTTCCGAGGGACGGCCTGCCCGCGGAGGAGCTGGCCAAAGTAGCCCGCCGGGTCGGGGCGTCGGTGACCGTATTGCCGATGCGGCAGGTGCCCTTTTCCTCCGCCGCGATCCAGGAAGAACTGGCGGATTTCAGGGAGCCAACCGGGCTGAGCCGCCGGGTGGCGGCCTATATCGCCGAAAACGGCCTGTATCACGACCCGGAGATGGAAAAGCGGGTCCGGGAGATGATGACGGAAAAGCGCTTCCGCCATACTCTGGGGGTGCGGAAACAGGCGGTGGAGCTGGCGGAGATACATCATATTCCGCTTCAGAAGGCGGCGCTGGCCGCCCTGCTGCACGACTGCGCCAAATGCCTGCCCTTTGAGGAGATGCAGGCTGTCGCCCGCTCCGGCGGGGTCAGCGAAGAGGGATTTTTTTCCTCCCCGGAAATGCTGCACGGGCCGGCCGGGGCTGTGCTGGCCAAACGGGAGTTCGGCGTGACGGACGAAGACGTCCTGAACGCCATCACCTACCATACCATGGGCAGGGCTGAGATGAGCCCGCTGGAGCTGTGCGTCTTTATTGCCGACGCGACGGAGCCAGGACGGCGGGATTATCCCGGCCTCCAGCGGATCCGAAGGCTCTCCCGGGAAAGTCTGCCGGCGGCAGCCCTTCTGTCCCTGGAGCGGACGAGAGACTATGTGCTGGAACAGGGAAAGACATTCAACCCCCTCTCCGAAAAAACCATCGCCTGGCTTCAATCGGCACAGGATGGTTTTGACAGAAAACCAGGCATTTGATATAATCCTGTCTGCGGCTTTCCGCCGCTTTACCAATTCTCACTCCTCACTCCTAACTCCTCACTCCTAACTCTCCACTCTCCACTCTCCACTCTTCTCCCAGGGCCTGCCGGCCCGTTCTTCGGTGAAAACAGCACACTGTGCTGTTTTCCGGGCCCTCAGAACCCTCCTACCTCCTACCTCCTCCCTCCTACCTTTTATTTGTGGGTGACTGACAATGATCCTGACGATGGATATTGGCAATACCAATATTAAAATCGGCGTTTTCGATGGGAAAACCCTCCGCGAATATTGGCGGCTGGCCACCAAGAAAACCTATACCAGCGACGAACTGGGCGTGCTGCTGTGCAGCCTGTTTGAAAACCGGCATCTGGACCGGAGCGTGGTCAGCGGCATCATGCTTTCTTCGGTCGTGCCTTCGATCAATTTTACCGTCGAGCACATGTGCCGGGATTACTTTGGAATCGATCCGGTGTTTGTGGCCCCGGGGATCAAGACGGGCGTGGATATCCGCTATGAGAACCCCAGGGAGCTGGGCAGCGACCGTATCTGCAACGCGGTGGGCACCCTGACGGAGTACGGGGCCCCGGCGATTTTTATTGACTTCGGCACCGCGACCACCTTCGGCGTACTGGACCGGGAAGGGGCGTTCCTGGGCGGCGTCATCTGCCCGGGCATCCGCCTGTCCAGCGACGCCCTGGTCTCCGGCACGGCAAAGCTGCCGCATTTTGAGCTCATTCAGCCTCCGCATGTGATCGGGAAAAACACGGTCGCCAACATGCAGTCGGGCATCATCTACGGCTACGTCGGACAGATCAACTACCTGATCACCCGCATCCGCGAGGAAATGGGGGAGCCGGACGCCCAGGTCGTCGCCACCGGCGGCTTTGCCAGGTTGATCGAGCAGGAATCCGGCATGATCACCCGCTTCGACGGCCTGCTGACCCTCAAGGGGCTGAATACCATCTATCAGAAGAATTTTCCTTCTGCATGAATCAAAACGGCGCTTTGCGCCGGAATTTGAGAAAGGCGGAACCATATGGCCAAGAAAATGCTGGGCGTGCTGTACGGCAGCAGGTCCTGCGAACATGAGGTTTCCATCATCACGGCGCTGCAGCTGATGCGCTCGGTCCCCCGGGACGAATTCGACGTAACGCCCATTTACATCACTCAGGCGGGCGAATGGTATACGGGCGAAAAGCTGCTGGACCTGTCCACCTACAACCAGTTCGACCCTTACCGCTCGGGCCTGAAAAGGGTCTCCCTGGACCTGACGGCGGGCAGCGGAGCCCTGCTTCACTACAGCCAGGGCAAGGGCCTGCTCCGCGGGCTGACGGAAGAGGTCGTCGCCCGGATCGACTGCTTTATCCCCGCCTTCCACGGCATGCACGGGGAGGACGGCTCCGTCCAGGGCCTGCTGGAGCTGGCGGACGTGCCCTATACCTCCACCGGCATCGTCGGCTCGGCGGTCGGGATGGACAAGATCGTCATGAAGCGCTTCTTCCAGGGCATGGGCTACCCGACCCTGCCGGGCATCAGCCTCCTGCGCTCCCAATTTGAGGAAGACCGGAAGGCCGCGCTTTTCAGAACAGAACAGGAGCTTTCCTATCCGGTGGTCGTGAAACCAGCGGACCTTGGCTCCTCCATCGGCGTGAGCTTTGCGGCGGACCGCGCCCAGCTGACAGAAGCGCTGGAGCTGGCCTTTGAGTACGACCGCCGCGTGCTGGTGGAAAAGGGCCTGGATCACCCGGTGGAGATCAACTGCTCCGTCCTGGGCTTTGACGGGAAAACGGAGTGCTCGGCGCTGGAAATGCCCATTTCCTCCGGAGAAGTGCTGGACTTTGCGAATAAGTACCTGGAGGGCTCCTCCTCGTCCAAGGGCATGGCTTCCATGGGCAGGGTGATGAACCCGGACATCGGGGAAGAAACCAGTAGGCGCATCCGGGAACTTTCCCAGGACATTTTTACCGCCCTGGACTGCAAGGGGGTCGTCCGCATCGACTTTATGATCGACCGGGCGACGGACCGGCTTTACATCACCGAAATCAATACCATTCCCGGCTCCATGGCCTTTTATCTGTGGGACAAGGCCGGCGTGCCTTACGCCGAGCTGATCCGGAAAATGGTCCGCTTGGCCGAACAGGCCCACCAGGAGAAGGAACGGAATAACTTTGCCTACCGCTCGGAGATTTTAAAGGCGGTCCGCCTGGGCGGAAGCAAGGGCAAGCTGAAGACGGGCAAGCTCTGATCAAAGATAAATGGAAAGGACGTTTGATCCATGCTTGAGACTTTTGAAACCATCGAGGTCAACTTTTACCTGATCGTCAGCTATGCCAGACTGCTGATGGAGGCCATCGGCCTGGTGATCATCCTGCTGACCGCTTTCCGCTGCGTGATGGGGATGATCGGGCAAAAAAGAAACAACTACCGGATCGTCCTGGCCAAGGGCATCTGCCTGGCGCTGGAGTTCAAGCTCGGCGGCGAGGTGCTCGGCACCGTGCTGGCGAACGACTTTAAAGACCTGGGCATCATCGCCTGCCTGATCGTGCTGCGCGCGGCGCTGACCTTCCTTCTGCACTGGGAAATCAAGAACGAAAAGAAGGAAGAGCTGGAAGATACCGAGTACAGGCTGGTCAGCAAGGAAGATTTTGAAAAGCTGGAAAAACTGAAATCAGCCGGCGAGTAATCCCGCCGGGCGTTTTCATCAAAGGAGTACAGGATATGAAATTAGGGGTTGTAGGGCTTCCCAACGTCGGGAAGAGCACGCTGTTTAACGCCATCACCAGCGCGGGAGCGCAGGCGGCCAACTATCCTTTCTGCACCATCGAGCCCAATACGGGCGTGGTCGCCGTGCCGGACGAGCGTTTGCAGGTGCTGGCGAACATGTATCATCCCAAGAAGGTGACCCCGGCGTCCGTCGAGTTCGTGGACATCGCCGGCCTGGTCAAGGGGGCCAGCAAGGGAGAGGGGCTGGGCAACAAGTTCCTTTCCCATATCCGGGAGTGCGACGCCATCGTCCACGTCGTCCGCTGCTTTGACGACGAGAACATCATCCACGTGGACGGCTCCGTCGACCCGGCCCGGGACATGGAGACCATCAACCTGGAGCTGATCTTCGCCGATATGGAAACCGTGAAAAAGCGCGGGGACAAGGCGGAAAAGCTGGTCAAAACCGGGGACAAAAAGTACGCCGAGGAAGCCGCCCTGGCCAAAAAGCTCTATGAGCACCTGGAGAGCGGCAAGCCGGCCCGCACCTATCCCTTCACCAAAGAGGAAAAGGAAGCTGTCCGGGACTATTTCCTTCTGACGGGCAAGCCGGTCATCTACGCGGCCAACATCGCCGAGGACCAGCTGGGCCAGGACCCGGACAGCATCCCTTACGTCCGCGCGGTGCGCGACGCCGCCCGGAAAGAAGGGGCGGAGGTCCTGGTGATTTCCGCCCAGATCGAAGAGGAAATCGCCCAGATGGAGGAAGAGGAAAAGAAGGAATTCCTCCAGGAGCTGGGGATTCCCGCCAGCGGTCTGGACCGGATGGTGCAGGCCTGCTATCGCCTGCTGGGCCTGATTTCCTTCCTGACGGCGGGCGAGGACGAATGCCGCGCCTGGACCATCGTCAACGGCACCAAGGCGCCCCAGGCCGCCGGCAAGATTCACACCGACTTTGAGCGCGGCTTTATCCGCGCGGAGATCGTCCCCTTTGAAACGCTGAAGGAGCTGGGCAGCATGGCTCTGTGCCGTGAAAAGGGCCTGATCCGCAGCGAGGGCAAGGATTACGTGATGCAGGACGGCGACGTGACGCTGTTCCGCTTCAACGTCTGATTTTGGAGGATGTGCCATGGGCCGGCTTGGGTTCTTTTTCAAGCGTCTCGTCCGGATGGACTGGAAAAAAATGTGGGAGACGACGGGGCTGCTCAAGGAGCGCTCCGGCAAAAGCAGGCTGTGGCTGCTGATGGACATGCTCCGCTGCGGCGTCAAGTACAACGCCGGGTATATGGATTACAAAATCGCCGCCATGTACAAGCTCAATGACGAGCAGAAAAAGACGGTGATTACCCGGGGAATCTCCAACAGCATTGTCCGCCGGATGAACGACAAGGCCTACTGGCATTTTTTCGACGACAAGACGGAGTTTAATACCCTGTTCGCCGATCAAATCGGCCGCAAGTGGATCAGAAGCGACGAGCATCTGACCGAAGCGCAGCTTTCGGACTTTTTGTCCGATTTGCCCAGCGTCCTGTTTAAGCCCCTGGAGGGCTCTTCCGGCGTCGGCATCGAGAAGTTCAGCCGTGCGGACTGGGAAAAAGACTTTCACGCTTTTTATCTTAAGATCCGCTCCATGGGAAACGCGGTGCTCGAAGAGCTGCTGGTCCAGCATGAGGAAATGGCCCGCATGTGCCCGACCTCGGTCAACACCGTGCGCGTGGCGACGATGCTGGGCGACAAGCAGGAGGGCATCGTGTACGCCTTCCTCCGGATCGGCAACGGCAAGGTCATGGACAACGTGGACCAGGGCGGCATGGCCGCCAGGGTCGACCTGGACAGCGGCACCCTCAAAACTGTGGCGGCCGACAAGGCCGGGAACGTCTATGAAAAGCACCCGATGACCGGGACGGACATCATCGGCTTTACCATTCCTTGCTGGGAGGAGGTCAAGGCGATGTGCCTGGAGGCGATGCACAAGGTGCCGCAGATGCGCTACGTCGCCTGGGATGTCGCGGTGACGCCGGACGGGCCCCGCTTTATCGAGGGCAATTCCTTTCCCAGCCACGCCGTACCTCAGTTCGCGGCCCATTATCCGGACGGAATCGGCATTCTGACCGAGTTCCGTAAATTCATCGACGTCTAAAGCCGGAATTTATTTTCGTTTTCTGAAACAAACGTCCAGGATCATTCGTTTATTTGTTTAGACAGGAGAATTCCGGGAGATACCGGGTTCCTCTTCCCGCAAGCCGGAAGCTTGGAAAGGATGTGTGCTTATGGATCTGGTTAAAACCATCTTGCTGTATCTGACGATGGTGATCAGCGCCGCCACCGGGGTCAGCCCCGAGGTGACGCCCATTCCCGCCAGTCAGGTGGCGACGCCGGCGCCGTATGTGACGGCTACGCCGGACCCGCAGTCCCTGATCACCCCCGCGCCTACCGCCGCGCCGACCCAGGCGAGGTACATCACGCTGATTCTCAACGACGAGGGCAGCAACGTCCGCCGTCTGCAGAGGCGGCTGGTGGAGTTGGGGTATCTGGAGAGCGGGGCGGTGGACGGCAAGTACGGCCCCAAGACCAAGCGGGCTGTGGAGCAGTTCCAGAAGAAGAACGGCCTTCGGGCCGACGGCATCGCCGGCACCCAGACCCAGCAGATGATGTTCGAAAGCCCGAACGTCATTTATTATAACAGCGCCACGGCGACCCCGGTGCCCACGGCGACGCCCATTCCTTACGTCTCCGTGCCGGTGTATTACGTGGACGCCTCCACCAATACGGTGCTCAATTCCTCCACGGCCAACTGCTTTGCCAGCACCTATATTTACGCCGACGGCACCAAGGTGCCCTCCGGCTACGTGCTGGTGAGCAACAGCCCGGTGCAGGTGTCCGTGCGCAGCGGCGTTGCGTCCCCTTCCAGCGTCACCTTCTATTACCAGGGGCCGTCTTCGTCCGTCTCCGTCCCGGTCTATTATGTGGACGAAAAAAACGTGACGGTCGCCCAGGCCAGCGCTCGCTTAAGCAAATCCGGCTATGTGTACGCGGACAGCTCGATGCTGCCCAGCGGCTATGTCTTTTCCTCTGCCACCTCCGCTTACGTGACGGTGTCCGGCGGAAAGGCCTCCGTCAATATGATCGTCTTCCGCGTGGCCCGCTCCGCGACGGCCGTCCCCGCTCCCACCGCCAGGGTCAGGGCCACCGTCACCGTGCAGTATGTGGACAGCCTGACCGGCGTTGTGCTTTACCAGAACGCCGTGTCGATGTATTCCAGCGGCAACGTCTACGCCAGGGATACGGTGGTACCTTCCGGCTATGTGCGGGTATCGGACCGCTCCGTCTTCGTCAACGTTCAGAACGGCGTAGCCAGCCCCTCCACGGTGCAGTTCTACTATTCCAACCCCACCGTGACCGCGACGCCGGCCCCGGCCGTGACCGTGCCCATCTACTATATCGACGCCCAGTCCAGCCGCATCCTGAACAGGAGCTCTGTCCAGCTGCAGAAGACCACCAGGGTGTACCGCAGCGTCTCCCTGATCCCGTCCGGCTATGAAATCACCGGCAGCACTTATGTGGACGTGACGGTCAGCAACGGCGTGGCCAGCCCTGCCAGTGTGGTGTTCCGCGTCCAGATGAAGGCGACGCCGGCCCCGTCCTATGTGCAGGTGCCTGTCCGCTACAATTACGGCAGCACCACCCTTTATTCGACGACCGTGACCTGCCGCACCGGGCAGACCAGCCAGATCTACGCGGACAGCAGCGTGTACGGTTCTGACTACGTGCTGTCCTCCACGACCCGGAACCCCCAGACGGTGACCGTGTCGTCCAGCGGTATCCCGAGCCCTTCCGCCGTCACCTTCTATCTGGCCAAAGCGGCCACGGCCACACCGATCCGGTATGTGGACGTTCCCGTTCGGTTCATGTACGGCAGCAGGACCATCAGCTCCGGCACGGCTTCCTGCCAGGTCGGCAGGACCACGGTAATCCGGGCGGACAGCACGATGTATCCCAGCACCTATGTGATCAGCGGCAGCAATCAGGTGAGCGTGTACGTTTCCTCCTCCGGCAATCCTTCTCCTTCCGCGGTGGTCTTTAACCTCGTCGCCAAGGCGACACCTACGCCGACGGCCGCGCCCATAGTCACGGTGGATGTGCCGGTCCGCTATGTGTACGGCACCACTGTCGTTTCCACCGGCTACGCGGTCTGCCGCACCGGCCAGAACACGACCGTCCGGGCCGATTCTGCCGCCTATGATACCAGACGTTATGTGATTTCGGGCAGCTCCAGCGCGAATGTCTATGTGTCCCAGAAGGGCATCGCCAGCCCCGCGATGGTTACGTTCTATCTGGCTGCCCGGGCGACGGCGACGCCGACGTCCGTACCCAAGTACAACGTCAAGGTACCCGTCCGCTATATCTGCGACGGCAGGATCATCGTGGACGGCCAGTGGGAGTGCCCGACCGGCGAAACCACCGCCATTACCGCCGACCAGCGGCTGTATGGGGACGAGTATGTCCTGAACAGCAGCAACGTGGTCTACGTGAATGTATCTGTGAATGGTGTTGCGAATCCGAGCGAGGTCGTGTTCAGCCTGACCCGCCGGGCGACCGAGGTGCCCCGCTATAATGTGGAAGTGCCCGTCCGCTATGTCTGCGGCAGCCAGGTGGTCGTCGCCGGCACCGAAGAATGCATGACCGGCGAAACCACCGCCATCTACGCTCAGGAGCAGCTGTACGGGGATGATTATGTCCTCTCCGGCAGCAATGTGGTGTATGTGAACGTGTCCCTGAACGGGGTTGCCAACCCCGCCGAGGTCGTCTTCCAGCTGACCCGCCGGGCGACGCCCACCCCCGAACCGACCCAGGTGCCGGTACTGGAGGTGGAAGTGCCTGTCCAGTACGTCTATGGCGGAAACCGGGTGTTTGAATATACCACGGTCTGCTATTCCGGCCAGGACAACGTGGTCTACGCCGACGAGGAAGTCTACAGCGGTTCCTATGTCCTGAGCGGACCGGACCGTCAGACCGTCCGGGTTTCCACCCGCGGCGAAGCGACCCCGAGCGTGGTGATCTTCTACCTGGAAAAGGCCGCCACCCCCGCCCCGACCCAGGCCCCCAGCTTCCGGGTGGAGGTGCCGGTGCGCTATCTGCTGAACGGTCAGGTGCTGTATACGGAGGTCGTCCGCTGCATGAACGACGCCAAGACCGACGTGACGGCCAATACCAAGCTCTTTGACGGCGCGTATGTCCTGGACGGTCCGGATACGGTATCTGTGTATGTGACTGCCGACGGTACGCCCCAGCCTTCGACCGTGGATTTCTATCTGGCGGAGGAAAGCTGGCCCGAACCTGAACCCGAACCTGAACCTGAACCTGAACCTTATTATCCCCCGACTCCCAGCGGCAGCCTGGGAACTACGTTCCCGGCATATGTGTCCGCGAGATTAACTAATCCTCCGCTGCTTGCTTACCTTGGACCGGGTGAAAATTACTATCGAACCGAAAGCGGCGCTTATTTTGGCGGCAAAGCCCGAATCTATGGCAAGGATGGGCAGTGGCTGATGATCGCATACCAGACTGAAGCTGATAACTACAGAATCGGTTTTGTGCGTGATTACAAGTTTGACAAAGGTGTAGATGCGAACAGCATTCCAGAGCTCACCTACGCGTACATTGGCACGACATTGATCACCGACGCGAGCGTGACGGAAGCACCGGAGACACAGAGAAAGGCGAACGAAACCCTGCCGGCCGGTACAAAGGTTACCTTCCTGGCCTGGCTGTCCGAAGGCAGCGAGTGGGTCATGATCGAGTATCAGTCTCCCAAATATGGGCAGACGGTCCGGGCCTTTGTAAAGGGCAATCTGCTTGCCTGCATGCAGTAAACGGATCATGAACGCAGGGGCTGTTGCAGAAGCGAATCTGCAGCAGCTCCTTTTTGAATCAGGTATCTTTATTCTTAATTTTACCATTGAAGGGGGAAAGCCCATGCTTCGGGTGCAGAACCTGCAGATCCCGCTGGACGCGGACGAGAGGGCTTTAAGAAAAGCGGCCGCCAAAGCCATCGGCGTCCGTGAAAAGGAGATTCTCCGGGTTTCCGTTGGTAAGAAAAGCGTAGACGCCAGAAAAAAAGACCGAGTTCACTTTGTCGTCTCCGCTGACGTTACGCTGGAACAGAAAGACGAAGCCGTAATAAAGAGGGTCCGTCCCGGCGTCATCACGGAAGTCCCAAAGTATGAAAAAATCTCCCCACCCAAAGCTGCGCCCCTTTCCGACCCTCCGGTGGTCGTCGGGCTTGGTCCCGGAGGGCTGTTCGCTGCCCTGTACCTGGCCCGCGCGGGGCTTCGTCCCATGGTGATAGAACGCGGAGAACCGGTGGAGGACCGGGAACGGACGGTGAAACTGTTTACGGAGCGCCGCCAGCTGGACGAGGAAAGCAATATCCAGTTCGGGGAAGGCGGAGCCGGGGCGTTTTCCGACGGCAAGCTGACGACGGGCATCAAGGACATCCGCTGCCGGCAGATTTTAGTGGAGCTTGTCGATCACGGAGCGCCGGAGGACATTCTGGTTCTCGCCAATCCCCACGTAGGGACAGATCGGCTGCCCGGCGTCGTTAAAGCCATCCGGGAAGAAATCATGGCCCTGGGCGGCCAGGTCCTGTTCCGCACGAAATGGACCGGTCTAAGAACACAGAACGGAAAGCTTTGCTCTATTACATTTGAAGGACCAGAGGGGAAAAAAGAGATCCCCGCCCCGTGCGTGCTGGCTGCGGTCGGCCACAGCGCGGCAGACACCCAACGGATGCTGATTGAGAGCGGTCTCCGAGCGGAGAGGAAGCCTTTCAGCGTCGGTTTCAGGATCGAGCATCTGCAGAGCGTGATCAACCGGGCTCAATACGGCTCTTTTGCTGGTCATCCGGCGCTTCCGCCGGCGGAATACAAGCTGCATGCCCGGCTTCCGGACGGCCGCGGGGTGTATACCTTCTGCATGTGCCCGGGGGGCATGGTCGCCCCGGCCGCCAGCAGGCTGGGGGCTGTATGCGTCAATGGGATGAGCCCTTATCTTCGGGATGGGGTGAACGCCAACGCCGCCGTGCTGGTGGACGTCCGGCCGGAGGATTTTCCGGGGGAGGACGTGCTGGCCGGCTATGCCTTCCAGGAGCAGCTGGAGCGGGCCGCTTTCCGCCTGGGCGGGGGAGACTACAGCGCACCCTGTCAGCTGGCCGGAGATTTCATTGCTGGCCTTCCATCAACAGGTCCAGACGCTGTTCAGCCTACTTATCTGCCGGGGGTATGCTGGACGGATCTGAACGGGCTGTTCCCTCAGCCCTGGCGGGAGGATCTGAAAACGGGTCTGACGCTGCTCTCCCGCCAGCTTTCGGGCTTTGCGTCTGAAGACGCCGTGCTGACCGCCCCGGAAACCCGCTCCTCCAGCCCGGTGCGCTTTTTCAGAGACGAGCACCTTCAAGCGGGCGTAGGGGGTGTCTATCTGATCGGCGAAGGAGCGGGCTATGCCGGCGGCATCATGTCCGCCGCGGCGGACGGCCTGAGATGCGCGGAATCTGCGCTGGAATGGCTAAAGGAAGGCAGATAAGCAGGAATTTACAATGTTGAAGGATTTCCGGAAAGATTTAACGATAAAGTCATAATTTTGAAATATATGCTTTAACAATCATTCATTGTTCTTCACAATAATGACTTATACTGTAAAAAAAGCTTCGCTTTTGAGTGCTTGACAGCCCCGTTTCCGACCCGGAAACGGGGCTGCTGACTGTTTCTATCGACTCCGTTTCATTGACAAATTTGGCCGATTCCGGTATTATTATAACGTATGCGCGTTTCATTAAGGTTATTTTAAGTGGAGCATTCAGGAAGAATTGCACTCTTCTCACCACGAAAGGAGAAGCAGAATACATGTTGAAACTGAAACAGAAAATCGCCCTGGTTCTTGCTTTGATCCTGGCGCTAGTGGCTATGGTTCCTGTGCAGGCAGAGGATCTGGCGGAACGGATCAGGAAACTTACACAGCAGGAATCCACTCTGACGGAAACGAAACCTGCTTTACAGCAGGAGGATACCAGCCTGGAAGAAGCTGTGCAGAACGAAGCACAACCGGCTGCTTCTGACGAAGAGGACGAGTTGGTATTCGATGACGAAGCGGTAAGCAGCCGGGCTGCTTTTAACCCGGATCTCATGACGGCGGAGGCAGGGACCGAAGTTTACACGGACAGCCGGATGACAGTGCTGCTTGGTGCGATCAGAAGCGACAGCGTCGTTTATGCCATTTCCCTGTCTGGCAGCGCGGTGCGCATTGCACTGGTATCCGGCACAGAAGTTATCGAAGGCTTTGTTTCGGTTAATTCTCTGAGCCCTATGTCTCAAAATAGTAAATACTCATACACAATGGTCGCTAAACGCGGCATTCTGGTTTACGGCCAAAAGCTGGTGAGTATTTCTTTTACCAAAGTTTCCGGAAGCGTCACCGCAGCTCCTCAGAAAACAGCCACCTCTAAGGCGACAGCCACTCCAAAGACAACTGTTACTCCCAAAGTAACCGCCACTCCGACACCTAAAGTGACTGCCGCCCCCACCGTGAAGGTAACGGCGGCACCTGCCACGGCGGTGCCCAGCGGATATCCTGTCATTTTGGAACAGCCCACTTCTGAAAGTGGGGTAAACGGCATGTTTATAGTGTTCTATGTGAACGCGCAGAATGTCAAAACGTACCAGTGGCAGATGAGCAGGGACCAGGGCAGCACCTGGACGAATCTGACCAACAACACTGTTTGGATCGGAAACAAAAAGCAGTCCATGTATTTCATTCCGTCGGAAAAATATGAAAGCTATCTGTTCCGCTGCAAGCTAACTAACAGTATAGGCACCGTATATACAAATGTCGTGACCATGTCCGGCTCAGCGTCTGCAGTACCGACTGCAGCCTCGACGGCGAAACCGACAGCCACGCCTACCGTGAAACCGACCGCCACCCCGACGGCAAAGCCGACAGCTATACCCACGGTGAAACCGACGGCTGCTCCGGTTCAAAATCCAACAGCAACTCCGGGAGCAAGTCAGGTGAAGATTACTGCTCAGCCGAAAGATATCTCCGCCGCAGCGGGAGATAGGGTTACCTTCTCTGTGCAGGCTGAAAATGCCACAGTCTATCAGTGGTATTACTTTGATCCGTCATCGAATCTCTGGAAGCTGCTTTCGGATGGATCTACTTGGTCCGGTGCCCGCAGTGCGGCGCTTTCGTTCACGGCCAGTGCTTCCTATCACCGCGGCCAGTTCCGCTGTCTGGTTTCCGGCCTCAACAGTTCTGTCAACAGCGATGCGGCCGTATTCAGTCTGCTTACTGGAGCTCCGGTGATCGACACAGGGACAGATACAGTGATCACAGCGGCAACTGGTTCATATGTTACCTTAACTGCCAAGGTCATCGGAGCAACCTCCTGCACGTGGCAAATTAACCCCGGTATCGGTATCTGGATGGATTACAGAACAGGCGCTGATGCGTTAGATCTTTCTTCGCCTGCGCTCACGGTCCGTCTGCTGAACAGCACAATCAAATATACCTACCGTCTGAAAGCGACCAACGCTTATGGAACCACCTACAGCCCGGTTTATTCTTTGAACGGACTGCTTACTGGACCGACTAACGTGAACGCGGAAGCAGCAGGACGCAACGCGATCAATGTAAGCTGGACGAAATCTACAGATACGAGAATCGAACGTTATCTGGTATACGTCAATACAGATAATACTGTCGACTATCAATCCTATGTCACCGTCACCGGAAATAGCGCGCGGCTGACCGGCCTGAACGCCGGGACGACCTACCATGTCTGGGTGCAGGCGGAAGGAAGAAATCTTTCCAGCGAGGTGGACGACAGCGTTCACGCTTCCGTCACCACTTATGCGCCGGCTACCAAGCCCGGCGCCCCGACGTCCGTTTCCGCGAATCCGTCCACTACCTCTGCCGCTGTTTCCTGGAAAAAACCGGCGAACAGCGAGTTGGATGGTTATTATGTGTATTATTCCCTGCCTTCTTCCAATGCGGTTCAGAAGGTGACCGTCAGCGGGGAAGATAACCTTTCCACTGCTCTGACTGGTCTTTCCCGGAATACCGCTTATCAGGTCTGGGTCACAGCCTATAACGCGGCCGGCGAAGGAAATGCCAGTGCGCGGGCGAGCTTTACAACACTTAAGACAGCTGCCGCACCGGCACAGCCTACCAATGTCAAGGCTGTTTCCACTGGGTCGAACAGCGTGCAGGTTACGTGGACACGCTCTGCATCCGGCGATGTAGCTGGCTATTACGTCTATTACGGTACTTCTGCCACTTCGGCCTCGAAATATGGCACGACCTATTCCGCTAATATAGCTTCCGCTACCATCACCGGGCTGACGATGGGAAAGGAATATTATTTCTGGGTAACGGCGTTCAACGGTGATGGGGTACAGAGTGCCATGAATCAGGACGTCCGGTCCAGCGCTGTGCCGCAGTCTTCATCTACGAGCTCCAGCAGTAATAAAATTAGTGCTGAATATTTCTCGAAAATGGGAGATAAATACCTTGGAACTTCCTATTCAGTATATGACTGCCAGGCCTTCGTGGAAAAGATGCTGAGTGACGCTGGACTAAAGAACTACAATCTGGCCGGGAGCAACGCATGGTACCGGCAGATGAGCTGGCGCGGAACGCCTGAACAGTGCATTGCTAAATTCGGCTGCATCCCGACAGGAGCTTTCCTCTTTATTGTAAAGCATGACGGCGGCGAACCGAGTCATTATAACGACAGTCTTGGTAATGCAAGCCACATCGGCGTTGTTACTCATCGCAATGGCGGCGCCATTCATTCCTCTTATTCAAGGGGCGGCGTATATACCAGCGTATTTAACGACGCGACCATCCCCAACGGCGGCTGGAATATGATCGGCCTGTGGACCCGGATGGATTACGGAGAAACGGTCAACAGTATTCTTGAAGGTCGTTGATCGAACCAGGACCGGCTGCCGGAAAAAAAAGTTTCCCGGCCAAGCCGGCAGGATCAAGCGGACAGGCTTTCCGTCCGCTTGATTTTTCTGTACCTGGCGTAAAGTGAATGAAAACTGGAATCACTGAAAGGAAGCGTGATTTCGTGGAACAGAAAACAGGCGGAAGCCAAAATACCCAGAGGATCACATCGCCCGCCGAGCTGCATGACGTCATGAGGGTTTCCAGTCCTAGGGTATGGATCATTCTGATCGTGATTACAGCGCTTCTAATCGCCCTGATCGTGGTCGCCGCGGCCAAGACGCTGGAAAATACCATGGACATCAAAGTGACGGTCCAGACGGTCATTGCGCCTGACGGCGCGGGAGAGGCCGCTGAGGGAGCTCAAATCAGGAGACTCCTGGGTTCGGTCGCCCTGGACCGGATGAACCTGGTGAACACCGGCATGACCGTTCGGTTTTCGAACGTGATCGGAAAGATCGGCATGCTGACGAAAAACGAAACGGAGGACGCTGCCGTCATCGAAATCATTCCGGACAGCGAGCCGGTTCTTCTGCCGGACGGGACCTATGACGGAAAGCTGGTGCTGGAAACCACGACGCCCATCCGTTTCCTCCTCAACTGATCTTTCCCCGGCTCAAATTGTTTCATTTCCATGAATATTTTTCAAAATGGGGATGAATGCTTGTATTTTTTTCAAAGTTATGTTAATATACCTATGTTTGACTCAAAAGGAGGTTTTGAGTATGATCGTACTGCAGATTCTGATGGCCATCGTAGCTGTCATTCTGGTTGTTTCCGTCATGCTGCAGGATGGCGACAGTGAGGGGATCACCGCGCTGGGTGCCAGCACCGGCAACAGCGAGACCTTTTTCGGCAAGAACCAGACCAGCTCCCTGCAGGGCAAGATGGCGCTGATCACGAAAATTTCCGCCGGTCTGTTCGTCGTGCTGGCGATTGTGATCATGATCGTCAGCTGACAGCTGATGGTAAAAAGAGGGGCTGACATACTTTACGTCAGTCTCTTTTTTGTTGTTTAAACGAAGAACCCGATTCCGGAGGATATGGGATGATAGTGCTGAACACACAGCATGTTTCCAAAGCGTTCGGCGGAAACGCTGTGCTCAAGGACGTCTCGCTGACCCTGCAGCATCGCGACAGACTGGGGCTGGTGGGCGTCAACGGCTGCGGGAAAACGACCCTGCTACGCGTGCTGTGCGGAGAGCTGTCCCCGGACGGCGGCACCATTTCGATGGCCAAGCAGGTGAAGATCGGCTATCTGGCCCAGCAGAATAAGCCGGTCCCCGGCATGACGGTGTACGGCCTGCTGAATCAGGTCTTTGACCCGGTCCGGGAGATGGAGCAAAAGCTTCGCCAGATGGAACATAAGATGGCGGAAACGACGGACGAAACGGAGCTGAGCCGTCTGGGCGAGAGCTATACCCGCCTGAACAGCGCCTTTGAGGACGCGGGCGGCTATTCCTGGCAGTCTTCGATCCAGGGGGTGCTCAAGGGCCTGGGGTTTCCTGAAGAAATGCAGAACCAGCAGACTTCCGTGCTGTCCGGTGGAGAGCTGACCAGGCTCTATCTGGGCCGGCTTTTGCTGCAGCAGCCGGACATCCTTTTCCTGGACGAGCCGACGAACCACCTGGACCTGGAAGCCCTTCGCTGGCTGGAGGATTATCTGAGCGATTACCGGGGCAGCGTGCTGGTGGTGTCCCACGACCGGTATTTTATGGACCGGGTCTGCACCGGCATCGTGGAGCTCGCCTTCGGGGTGACGGAACAGTACCCCGGCAACTACTCCAGGTATCTGGACCTGAGGGCGGAGCGGTGGCTGACGAGGGAGCGGGCGTATGACGCCCAGCAGAAGGAAATCGCCAGGCAGCTGGAGGTGATCCGGAAGCTCCGGGCCTTCAACCGGGAGAAGTCCATCAAGCGGGCCGAGAGCCGGGTGAAGATGCTGGACAAGATAGAAGTCCTCGACCGGCCGGAGGAGGAAAAGCAGATTTTTTTCCGCTTTACGGCCGCCCGGCGCACCGGGGACGACGTGCTGCGGGTCCGGGACCTGTCCAAGTCCTTTGACGGACGGGAAGTGTTTTCCCATGTGACGTTCGACCTGTTCCGGGGGGACAGGGTTGCCCTGATCGGGAAAAACGGCATCGGAAAGACGACCCTGTTCCGCTGCCTGACGGGCGAACAGGCCCCGGACGGCGGGGCGGTCATCGAAGGGGCCAACCTGGACATCGGCTATTACGACCAGCATCAAAAGGGCCTGCACGAGGAAAAAACCATCCTGGACGAGGTGTGGGACGATTTTCCCCGGATGGATCAGACGGCCGTCCGCGGGGCGCTGGGCCAGTTCCTGTTTTCCGGGGAGGATGTGTTTCAGATGATCGGCTCACTGTCCGGGGGCGAAAAGGGACGGGTCGCGCTGACCAAGCTGATGCTTCATCAGGACAACCTGCTCCTCCTGGACGAGCCCACCAACCACCTGGACATGAACAGCCGCGAGGTGCTGGAGGAAGCGCTGGACGGGTTTGAGGGAACGATTTTCGCGATTTCCCACGACCGCTATTTCATCAACCGCTTCGCCAGCAAGGTCATGGAGCTGACGCCGGAAGGCGTGGTGCTCTACCAGGGAAATTACGACGATTACCTGGCGGAAAAGGAAAAGCTTGCCGCCCCGACGGATGCCTGGACGCAGGCGGGGATGACCCGCACGGAGTTCAGGAAGGAAAAACGCCGGGAGAACGACGACAAGCAGAAAAGGAAAATGCTCCAGGCGGCGGTCCGGGACGCGGAACAGCGCGTATCGGACGCCGAAAGCGCGCTGGCTCAGTTCGAGGCCTTCCTTGCAGGGCCGGACGCCTACAGCCAGCCGGGCAGCGCGGAAACCAACGCCCGGGAATACCAGCGCCTCAAGGATGCGTTGGACGCGGCGTACAGCCAATGGGAACAGGCGGTTCAGGAAGCGGAAGCCGAATAAAAGAAGGGATGCTGCATTGCTGAGTAAACGCAACATCCCTTTGCTTTTATACTGGGCCCTGTATTTCCCCGGCGGGCGGGACGAAAACGGGCGTGTGTTCCGTCAGCGGCAGGAAGCGTGATAGAAAAACGTCTCTTTTGAAAATCAGCGTTTCCGTTGGGATCAGCGGATGAAAAGCGAGGTATTCGGAGGACAGCAGGCCCTGATCCATGCACAGCTGTACCTCGCGCCCTTGGTCGAACAAAAGGGCCAGCGGGGTCAGGGCGCCGGGGGCTACGTGAAGCAGGCGGTCCAGATGCTCGTCCGCGGCGAAGGAAACCCTCGAAATGCCCATCGCTTTGGAAAATACCGCCGTCCGGAAGGAAACGAAGGGAGAACAAAGGTACAGGTAAAACCGGGTCTGCTGCCGGTTGCACAGGAGGATGTTCTTGGGCATCACTGTGTTTTCAGACAGGCGCTGCACCCGGTAGCAGTCCTCCATGGTGTGCACTTCTTCGTGCTCGTGCTTTTCAAAAGGGATCCAGTTTTCCTTGAGCAGCCTCATCAGGGCTCGATAATCGTCAGTACACATCTTTATACCTTTTCGGCGCGTGGCAGTTCTTACAGGGATTCAAGGTGCGGTACTTGGGGTCGTCCAGCTCGGCGTAGGTAAAGTAGGTGCTGAGCGGCAGATATTCGGACGCGATGCGGGAACAGTTGGGATCCAGGTGATAGTACTGTCCGCCAGTGTTGTAATAGAGCAGCAGCCCCGGGTTGGTCGTGGGCTCCGGAGAGGGGGAGGGAGTCATGTTGTCATACAGGGCGCTGCGCTGTTCGAAGACCTGGTTTTCCTCCGTCACCATCCCGATGCTGTTCAGGGAGCTGGGGTCCACGTACCAGGTGTCGTTGGAGCGGACCATCATGACCTGGTAGCGCTTGGAGGAGGTGGACCCGTCCTGGTTGCTGATGTTGGCGATGATCTGAATCGGGCGGGAATTGTCCGTATTGGTGCCGTAGACCCTTTCCACCATGTAGCTGGTGGGGGTGGTGAAGCCCAGGATGTTAAACAGGCTGGAGCCGGGGTTTTCCTGGCTGTCCACCCAAGAGGGGACGCACATGGCCAGCTGGTTTTCCCGGTCGCTGACGGCCCAGTACTGCATGAATTCATCCAGCCTGCTCTGGGCGGCGGAGATGGGAATTTCGGTTTCCTGCGGTTCTTCAGTGGGGGCCTGATCCTGCTGCAGGGCGGCGGCCGCCGCCTGCTGAATATCCGTAAGCGAAGGGGTGTCCAGTACGTTGTCCTGAGAGAAGACCGCGTTGGAATCCACCCGGCTGACGGTGATGGTCGTGACCGGTCCGGGGGTATTGATGATGATCAGCGCGACTACGGCCAGGGCGGAAACGGCGTAAAACAGCGACAGCTTCCCGCGGGCGTTCTGCGTGAACGCCCGGACCAGCCACATAATGACGACCGCCACCAGGCAGACGCCTAGGTAAGCGGCGTAGATCATCGGCCGGTTCAGCACAATGGCGACCACCAGAAACGCCGGGAGCAGCAGCAAGAGGATCAGCTGCAGCAGGCGGTGCTGCTTGGGCTTTTCGTAGGTTTCGTCCTCAATCACCGGCGGCTCGTAGCTTTGAGGGTCGGGCGCTTTATGTTTGTCCATGCGCATCAGCGGCGTGGAGGAATAATGGTTTCTTCTGGAGCTCATCGCGGTCCATCCTTCCTTAGGGGAACTCACTTGTATATTATAGTATAACTTCATAGGTTTTGTAAAGAAATTGTAACATCTTTTGTAACAATTCTGTGATTTTCTCCGGGCTGTTTCGGGGCCTTCCCATTGAAAAAAAAGGCTGATTATGCTATACTGATCCTGTTTCCTGTGATCAGTGGATGGAGATGAACGGGTATGAAAAAAAAGAAATGGAAATCACTGGTCGGCTCGCTGATCGCGGCGGGGGCCGTGTTCGCGCTGTACAGTTCCCTGTTTAAGCTGAACCAAGTTTCTGACTTTCTGATCGGCGGCGGCCTGGCCGTCATTGCCGGGTGGCTGGCTTACCAGATGGGGATGGGGCTGGATACCAGCAAAAAAGCCCCGGTTCAAAAGTCCATCCCCGTGACGGGCATTGAATCTGTCGATCAGCTGGTCCGCCACGGGCAGGAGATGATCGCCCAGATCCGGGACGAGAACAGCCAGATTCCGGACCCTGTCCTGTCCAAGAAAATCGACGAGCTGGAATCTATCTCCAACCAAATCTTTCTGACGGTGACGGACAAGCCCGAAAAAGCGCCGCAGATCCGTCGGTTCATGGATTACTATCTTCCCACCGTGCTCAAGATGCTGACCAACTACCGCAAGCTGGGCGAGCGGGAAGTCACGGGAGAAAACGCGGAGAAGACAAAGAAAAGCGTGGAAGATGCCATGGACATCGTGCTGGAGGCCTTCACAAAGCAGCACGACCAGCTCTACCAGCGGGACATGCTGGACGTGACGACGGACATTTCCGTCCTGGAAACCCTGATGAAGCAGGACGGGCTGATCGAAAACGTCCCCATGAAGCCGGAAGAAAAGCAGGCCGGGCAGAGCCAGGCCGCTGGCGGCCAATAACGTTGGATGCAAATTTCATAAACATACATAAGCATTGATTTGAAGGAGGAACCCGGCCATGAGCGAAGAAAAAAAGAACCTTTCCGAAATTCTGCAGGATGAAGAACTGCATACCGCGCCCGTTCTTTCCCTGGGCAGCCAGACGGCCCAGGCGGTTCAGCTGGAGAAAACGGCCGAAATGCTGGAGCAGGCCGCCAGCACGCCCCTGGCCCAGGACGCCAAGGAGATCGTGGAGTCCCTGGAAAGCGGCCTGACGGAGGCGGAACTCAAGGAGGTCGAGGAGTTCGCCGGCAAGATCGACCTGATGAACCAGGACCATGTCATGATGTACGGCGCTGACGCCCAGAAGAAGATTTCCTCCTTCGCGGATTCCATTCTGGACGGCGTCAAAACCATGGACACCGGCGACGTGGGCGAAACGCTGACCAAGCTGATCACCGAGCTCAAGGGCTTTGAAGGCGCTACCGAAAAGCCCAAGGGACTGCGCGCACTGTTTACCTCCACCAAGCAGCAGATCGCCAACCTCAAGGCCAAGTACGACGACGTGTCCGTCAACGTGGATAAGATCGCCTCCAGCCTGGAACAGCACCAGGTGCAGCTGCTCAAGGACATCGCGATGTTTGACCAGCTGTACGACATCAATACCGCCTATTTCCATGAGCTGACCATGTACATCGTCGCCGGCGAAAAGCGCCTGGCCGACGTCCGCGCCACGGACCTGGTCGCCCTGCGCGAGGCGGCCCAGAAGAGCGGCGACGCCATGGACGCTCAGAAGGCGAACGATCTGGACGCCCAGTGCGACCGCTTTGAAAAGAAGCTGCACGACCTGAAGCTGACCCGGCAGATTTCCCTGCAGATGGCCCCGCAGATCCGCCTGCTGCAGAACAACAACGCCCTGCTGGTGGAAAGGATTCAGTCCACCCTGGTCAACACCCTGCCCCTGTGGAAGAACCAGATGGTCCTGGCCCTGGGCCTGCAGCACTCTCAGCAGGCCATGCAGGCGCAGAAGGCCGTGACCGACATGACCAACGAGCTGCTCAAGAAGAACGCTGAAAAACTCAAGCAGGGCACCCTGGCGACGGCCAAGGAAGCCGAGCGCGGCGTGATCGACATCGAGACGCTGACGCAGACGAACCAGTCCCTGATCGATACCATCGACGAGGTCATCCGCATCCAGCAGGAAGGCAGGCAGAAGCGTGCCGAGGCGGAAAAGACGCTGGCTCAGATGGAAAACGAGCTGAAGCAAAAGCTGCTCAGCATGTAAACCGGTTTGATCTGGGCAGCGCCGAGAAGGCGCTGCCCGATTTTTATGAAAAGGTGGCAGTTTATGACGGATACGCTGACGGTGACCTACCTGTTCCATTCTGGCTTTCTGGTCGCCGTGGAGGATGTGCTGCTGGTGTTCGACTACTGGCGGGGTGAAAACAACACGCTGCCGGCAAAAGCCTGCGTCAGCGAAAAGGACTTTCAGAGGTTCCGCAGGGTTTACGTGTTTGTCAGCCACAGCCACGTGGATCATTTTGACCCGATCATCTACGACTGGGACCGGGCGAAATACCATATCGAGTACATCATCTCGGACGACCTGCCCCAGGGGGTGCCCGGCAGGCGGATGAAGCCGGGGGACGAACTGACGCTGGAAGATATCAGCGTCCGCGCCTTCGATTCAACGGACCTGGGGGTCTCCTTCTTTGTAGAGATCATGGGTAGGACCATCTTCCACGCGGGGGACCTGAACCTGTGGCACTGGCGGGAAGAGAGCACGGTCCGCGAAATCAAGCAGGCGGAGGACGACTTTTACGAGGCGGTGGACCCGATCCGCGGGCTGAACATCGACCTGTGCATGTTCCCGCTGGATCCAAGGCAGGGCGGCCTGTTTGACGCGGGGATCAATCACTTCGTCATGTCCGTCAAGCCCCGCGTGGTGATTCCCATGCACTGGCAGCAGCGGGCGGAGGTGCCCCTCAACTATGCCCGCCGGGGCAGGACGCGCTATACGGAAATTCTGGCGCTGACCAAGCCGCGGGAGCGGGCGGACCTGACCTTCGGCGAGGACGAGCTGCAGATCCACGTCCATACCCCGGTCAGCGGTCTGTTTGAGGAAAAGAAGGAGCCGGAAATTCCCGAGGAGAGGAACGACGATCCATTTACCGATACGGATCTGCCGGTGAACGTGCAATGAGCGGCAACGAGCTTCACGTCGTCTTCATGCGGGAAGCCCTGAAAACGGCGGCGGAGGACGGGCGGGAGGTCCCGGTTGGGGCGGTGATCGTCCGGGACGGGCAGGTGATCGCCCGGGCCCACAACTATCGGGAAACCGAGGAGTGCGACCCCTTCGGACACGCGGAAATGATCGCCATGCGGCAGGCGGCCCGGCTCCTGGGCAGAAGGCGGCTCCATGACTGCACGATGTACGTCACCCTGGAGCCCTGCCCGATGTGTGCCGGCGCCATGCTCCAGGCGGAGCTGAAGGCCTGCTATTTCGCCGCTTTCGACCCCCAGATGGGCTGCTGCGGGAGCGTGTACGACCTGACGCAGGACGAAGCCTTTCCAAGGCATGTAGAGACCGCCGGGGGCCTGATGGAGGAGGAAGCAAGGGGACTACTGCAAGATTTCTTTGCGAAAAAAAGAAACGCTTCCCTTCCTTTGCCGGAAGGAAAGCGCGGTGAGCCTTAAGACGTTATTCGTTGATGCCCCGCACGAGGTTTTCCAGGAATTCGCTGACGCTGCCGCCGATACCGCCGGAAAACAGGCTGCCGATGTTGAAATGGGAATCCTCGACGGCCTTGCCCTCCAGCAGATTCAGAGCCAGCTTCCGGTTTTCCGCGGAGGCCTTGCGGTAGGCCTCCACCAGCTTTTTCTCCGCGGCGCTGACCTTCATGCTGATTCCGGAGGAGGTCGTCTTTTTCGCGGAGGAGGCCGGCTTCTTGGCCGCGGAGGTGGAGGCGGGCTTCTTTCCGCCCTTGGCGTCCAGAAGGGACTTCTGAGTGACGCCGGTGGCCTTGGCGATGGCCTTGAGCTGGGCGTCGGTGGGGACGTACAGGGCGCGCTCGGCCTTGCTGATATCGTTGGCGGTGAGACCGTTTTTCGCGGCCTTCGCCAGCTGCTCCTGGGTCAGCGACGCCGCGGCGCGCGCTTCCTTGAGCCGGGTGGACAGGGTGGACATGAAAGAAGCCTCCTTTTTTATTTTTGATGGGACCAAATCCGGCTCTTTCCTCAGAAGCCGGAAAATCGCTTGAACTCTACGCGCATTGTATCACTTTTTGTTCCGCCGGGCAACAGGAGAGAAACAAATTGAAAAACGTATCGGCTTCCAGAAGCATCCAAAGGGAATACCGCCGGCTGATCTGGGCCCCCTTCTGCAAGGCGGTGGACACCTACCGCCTGATCCGCCCGGGGGACCGGATCGCCGTGTGCTATTCCGGCGGGAAGGACTCGTCTCTCCTGGCCTGCTGCGTGCGGGATTACCAGGCGTACAGCGGGGTGGATTTTACCTATGAAATCCTGATGCTGGACCCGGGCTATGAAAAAAGCGTGAGGGAGACGGCCCTCCGCAACGCGGAAAGCCTCGGATTTTCCCCTACGGTCGTGGAGGCCCCGATTTTTGAGGCGGTGGAGGAAGCGCCCCGGTCCTTCTGCCACATCTGCGCCGCGATGCGCAGGGGGTATCTGTACAAAAACGCCGGGAAGCTGGGCTGCGGGAAGATCGCCCTGGGGCACCACCTGGACGACGTCGCGGAGACGACGCTGATGAGCGTGCTGTACGGCGGCCAGTTCCGGGGGATGATGCCCTACGTGCCCAGCGACAGCCATCCGGGGATGGCGCTGATCCGCCCGCTTTGCCTCGTCCGCGAAAAAGACGTGATCGAATGGTCCAAATCCATGGAGCTTCGCCCGATCACCTGCGCCTGCCGGATGACCAGAAAGGAAGAGGGGGGCGCCCGAAAAAAGACGAAGGCCCTGCTCAAGCTCCTGGAGGAGGAAACGCCGAACGTGGTTTCTAATATCTTTGCCAGCCTGAACCGGGTGTCCCTGGATACGGTGCTCCGCTACCGGATGGATCAGAATGCCCCTTGGGTGGACAGCCTGGCGGAGCGGTTGCATTTTGAGCCCGATTCAGCTATAATGAACGAAGATAAAGGGAGGTGAAAGCGATGCAGGAAACGGCGGCATCTGAGGGCAGGATCCTTCTGCTGATCCGGCTGTTTTTTTGCTTTCTGTTTTCCAGGGCGCTGTTTCTGCTGCCGCTTTTTCTGCCCCTTGGGGTTCTGTCCTTCTGGGTCCGCGTGGCGGTGAAGCTGAGCCTCTGCCTGGCGGTGGCCCTGCTGATCTGCGGGCCGGAAAGGAGCCTGAGGGCGTATCTGCTGTCCAATAAGGCGGGAGACTCCGCTTTCCGGAGGCAGGGCTATTTCACTATGGTCCAAAGCGCGTGCGTGCGGATGCTGAGGGTTGCCCCGTTTCTCATCCTGTTTCTGACTGCCTCCGTCCTGACCTATTACAGCATCTACGACGACGAAATGAATTTTAAGGCCATGAGGACCCTCAAAAACATCGGGGACTTCCTGAAAAACGTTTTGAGCATGTCCTCTGACCGCCATGGCTATGACGTCGGCTGCGCGGCTTTGCTGGGCGGTGCCGCCCTGTTTCTGATTCTGACCGCCATCTGGTGGCACCGGGACGTCCCGATGGACTATGGCTGGAAAACGAGGGATTATTACGCGCGGCATGCTTCCAAATGGAGGAAGACCACGATTTTCAACCTCCTGGCCGGGGTTCCTGCGTACCTGCTGTGGGCGGCGGCGCTGTTTTTCACGTACCGGTCGCTGAAATCGGAGGGGCGGGGCGGCCTGTTTAACACGCTGCTGGAATCGCGCCAGCCCATGAGCGCCATGCTTCGGAACCGCGAGCTCTTCGTCTATCTGGTGCTGATCCTTTTGCTGGTCTACCTGCCCTGCTGGTGCTTGCGCAAATGGCGGCTGACCAGGGCCTGCGCCGGAGGGATGGACGATGCGGCTTGACGCCCTTTTGTCCCGGGTGGGGCTTGGCAGCCGCTCGGAAATACAGAAGCTGATCCGCTCCGGCCTGGTGCAGGTGGACGGGGTGAAGGTCCTGTCCCCGGCGGCCCCTTACGGAGGGGGAAGGGTTCTGGTGCGCGGCAGCGAGATCGACGTGCGGCTGGAAAGGCACATCATGCTCCATAAGCCCACCGGGGTGGTGACCGCGGCGGACGATCCTGCCAAGCCGACGGTGTTTTCCCTGCTGCCCAAGGCGCTTTTGTCCCTCCAGTGCATGCCGGTGGGCAGGCTGGATAAGGATACCTCCGGCCTTCTGCTGTTTACGACGGATGGGGAGCTTGCCCATCGCCTGATCAGCCCGAAGCGGGAAGTGCTCAAGGTGTACGAGGCCGTGGTGGACAGCAACCTTCAAGAAGCGGACATCGCCTTGTTCCGGGAGGGAATCCGGCTGTCCGACTTTACCGCCAAACCGGCGGAGCTCAAAATCCTGGACGCTCGGCGGGCCCAGATCACCGTGAGCGAAGGAAAATATCACCAGGTCCGGCGGATGCTGGCGGCGGCCGGTCATCAGACGGTCGCGCTGGAAAGAAAGTCCTTCGGGCCTTTGTCCCTGGACCCGATTCTTTCGGCCGGAGCGTTCAGAGAATTGAGGGAGGAGGAGCTTGCCGCCCTGTACCGGGCGGCAGGCATGCGCTGATGGAGGAACAATACTTTACCGCGGATCCTTCCTGCAAGAGCAGACCGGTCTCCTATGATTATGAGTTCCGGGGGAGGACGTTCACCTTCAAAACCGACGCCGGCGTCTTTTCCAAAGGGAAAACGGACTTTGGCACGGACCTGCTGTTAAACAGCCTGCCGCCCCTTTCCGGCCGGACGCTGGACCTGGGCTGCGGCTTCGGCGTGATGGGTATCTGCCTGGCGGCCACCGAGCGGGTGGACATGGTGATGTCCGACGTGAACCGCCGAGCCCTGGACCTGGCGCGGGAAAACGCGGAGAAAAACCATGTCCAGGCGGAGATCCTCGAAAGCGACGGACTGAGCGCCTTAAGCGGTTCCTTTTGCCAGATCATCACCAACCCGCCCATCCGCACCGGCAAGCAGGTGATCTATTCCCTCTTCGCCCAGTGCCGGGATCATTTGACCCCGGAGGGAAAGCTGTACCTGGTCATCAGGAAGCAGCAGGGGGCGGACAGCGCGAAGGTCTATCTGGCCACGCTGTTTGAAAATGTGGAAACCATCGCAAGGAAAAAAGGCTTTTATATCTTTTGCTGCTCCGGCCCTTTGCCGGCAGGAGCGTGACGGGAGGGACAGGATATGCGCTATGACCGCTCTTTTTTTGACAAGGGGCTGGAACGCCACGGAACCGCCTGCGTCAAATGGGACAGCCGGGACATGATGCCCGAAGGGGCCGTGCCCCTCTGGGTAGCGGATATGGATTTTGCCTGCGCGGACGAGATCGTGGAGGCCCTTCAAAAGCGGGCCGCCCATCCCTGCTATGGCTATACGATGGTGACGGAGGAGGATACGGACGCCCTGCGCGGCTTCCTGCGCCGCCGCCACGGGCTGGAGGTACGAAGAGAAGAGATCGGGATGCTTCCCTGCGTGGTGACGGGGCTTAAGGCCGTGGTGAACGCCTATACCCGTCCCGGCGACCCGGTGGCGATCCTGACGCCGGTGTACGGGCCGTTTACCTTTTCTATCGAGTCCAACGGCCGGAAAGCCGTCCGGGTGGAACTGATCCGGGATGAAAGCCTCCGCTATCACATCGACTTTGAAAGCCTGGAAAAGGCCTTCCAGAGCGGCGTCCGCCTGTTCCTTCTGTGCAGCCCGCACAACCCGGTCTCCCGGGTCTGGGGGAAGGAGGAGCTGGATCATCTTCTGTCCCTCTGCCAGAAATATCATGTGTTGGTGGCCTCAGACGAGATCCACGCCGAGTTCGCCTTTGCGCCGAATACCTTTGTCTCCGTACTGTCCATGACGGGGCCAGAGGACCTGGCTTTGTCCTTCATGAGCGCCAGCAAGACGTTCAACATCGCCGGGCTGGAGCAGGCCGCCATGATCTCCCGAAACCCGGACGTCCTCCGCACCCTGAACAGGTATCTGGAATCCGCCGGGGTCGTTTCCGGCAACATCTTCGCTTTGGAAGGGACCCGGGCCGCCTACACCTACGGGGACGCCTGGCTGGACGGGCTGATGGACTATCTCCGGCAGAACGCCGCCCTGCTGGAAGACGCCGTCCGCGAGCATCTGCCCAAGGCCCTGCTCACCCCGGTGGAGGGCACCTACCTGGCCTGGGTGGACCTGCGGGCGTACTCGGAAAGCTGCGATCTGCTCGAGCGGAAGTTCCGGGAGCACGGCGTCGTGCTGACCGGAGGTTCCTTCTTTGGACCGGAGGGCGAAGGCTTTATGCGCGTGAATTTCGGCTGCCCGGCGGCGCAGATGCTGGAGGGCCTGCGCCGGATGGGCGAAGCTGTGAAAGACATCGAAATGACGAAATGATTTTGTAAAGGAGAAATGCACCGTGATGGACCGTGAAAAAATTGAACAGGTCTGCCTGTCCCTGGAAGAACCGATGCTGGAAACCCTGAAAACGCTGGTGCGGATTCCCTCGGTGAAGGAAGCGCCCAAGGACGGCGCGCCGTTCGGCCTTCCCGCCCGGCAGGCCCTGGACAAGGCGCTGGAAATCTGCGACTCCCTGGGCTTTGAGTGCTATAACGCGGACGGCTACGCCGGTCATGCGGACCTGGGCGAAGGCAGCGTGGAGGACGCTCTGGCCATCCTGGCCCACCTGGACGTGGTGCCCATCGGCGACGGCTGGACCCTGCCGCCCTTTGAGCCCACCGTACGGGACGGCCTCATGTACGGCCGGGGCACGTCGGACGACAAGGGCCCCGCGGTGGCGGCGATGTACGCCATGAAGGCCGTTCAGGAGCTGAAAGTACCGCTCAAGCGGAAGGTCCGTCTGATCCTCGGCACGGATGAGGAGAGCGGCTGGGAGGACATCGCCCACTATAAGGAAGTCTGCCCGATGCCGCGGCAGGGCTTTTCACCGGACGCCGATTATCCCGTCATCAACATCGAAAAGGGCCTGATGGTGCTGGAGCTGTGCGGAAAGCTGGCGGAGGAAGGCCTGCAGGTCAAGGAGTTCTCCGTCGGGGAGCGGCACAACGTCGTGCCCGGCATCGCGGAGGCCCTGGTGGCGGGGGGACAGGAGCTGGCGGACCAGATCAACGGGATGGACTTCCCCTTCCCGGTGGAGGCGGTCTGCACGGAAAAGGGCGTTAAAATCCGTACGGAGGGCATTCCCGGCCACGCGGCGATGCCGGAGCTGGGCCGAAACGCCATCGGTCAGATGCTCCTGGTGCTGAAGCAGTGCGGGGTCCGGGGCGCTCTGGCCACCCTGGCGGACGCCGTCGGCATGGAATATGACGGCAGCCATCTGGGCATCCGGGTGTCGGACGAGGTGTCCGGCAAGCTGACGCTGAACCTCGGCATCATCCGGGTGGAAAACGGCCAGGTGCGTGCGACGCTGGACCTCCGCTGCCCGATCTTGGCGGATCAGCAGGCCCTGACCCGCCGAGCCCAGGACATCGTCTCCGATATGACGGTCACCGTGGTCAACTGCAAAGACCCTCACGCCGTTTCTGAAAAGAGTGAGCTGGTGACAAAGCTGCTGAGCGCCTATGAGGAGGTCACCGGCCTCCCCGGCAAGGCCATGGCCATCGGCGGCGGCACCTACGCCAAATGCCTGGAGGAAGGCGTCGCCTTCGGCGCTCTCTTCCCCGGCGAAAAGGAAATGGCTCACCAGGCCGACGAATACATTTCGATCGAGGATTTAAAGAAGAATCTCCGCATTTTCACCTATGCCATTCTGAAACTGGCTGCCAGGGAGGGATAACGCTGTGAAGCCTGTATTGATGTTTCCTGCCTTCCGGCACGGCGGGCAGACGCCCTGGGGCGGCAGCGCCCTGAAGGAAGTTTTTGGAAAGCCCATTCCGGACGATCATACAGGGGAAGCGCTGGAGCTCAGCGCGATTCCCGGCCTGAACAGCCGGGACAGCGAAGGAAGGCCCCTGGAGGAGCTGATCAAACAGTACGGCCAGGAGCTGGTCGGCACCAAGGTGGGAAGCCCCTTCCCGCTGCTCCTGAAGCTGTTGGACGCGCGGGACCGTCTCAGCGTCCAGGTCCATCCGGACGATACCTATGCCGCCGAACAAGAGGGCAAGCTCGGCAAGACCGAAGCCTGGGTGATCCTAAAGGCGGAGCCGGGCGCAAAGCTCGTGTACGGCATCGAGCCAGGCACGACCCTGGAGGAGCTGAAAACCGCCTCCGAGCAGGGGAAGGCGGTGGAAAAGCTGCTGCACGAGGTGCCTGTTCAGCCCGGGGAGGTCTACAACATCCCCGCCGGCACGGTCCACGCCATCGGGGCGGGCATCGTCCTGTATGAAATTCAGCAGTCCAGCGACGTCACCTACCGCTTCTATGACTGGGACAGGACGGACGCCCAGGGGAACCGCCGGGAGCTGCATCTTGAGAAGGCCCTGGACGTGACCAATCTCTCCTTCGAGCCAAAGGCATCCACCGCTAAAACACTGGAGAATGGGCCCAAGGGCCTCTGGGAGCGGCTGCTGGATGAAACCTACTTCGGTCTGGACCGCTACAGGAACTGCGTTGGCCTGGTCCTGACGCCGGACGCCCGCCGCTTCTCCATCCTGACGGCGATCGAGGCGGGTAAGATTGTCTGCGGCGGGGAGGAATATCCCATGCCCACAGGGCAGACGGCCCTGATCCCCGCGGTCTGCGGCCCGGTCGAAATGACGGGCGGCTACTTCCTGAACGCGTTTCCAACGGTGTAAACCTGTCACGGCTGTACGAACATGGGAGGATAAGGATCGTGTCTTCTGCTTGGCTGGAAGAACTGAAAGCGCAGTCGCCGGACCTTCTGGTCCGCGAACAGGTGATGATGAAGCAGCTCACTACCTTCCGCATCGGCGGGCCGGCGGAATATCTGATCGAGCCCAGGTCGGTTTTTGAGCTGCAGCTCGTTCGGAAGATCGCGCAAAAATATCACCTTCCCTTTTTCCTGATGGGGCACGGCAGCAACCTGCTGGTGCTGGACGGCGGCATCCCCGGGATCACGGTCCGTTTGGGCGGAGCGTTTTCCCAGGCAATGCTGCTGAACGCAGCGGAATGGTCCGTTCAGGCCGGTATGCTGCTGAGCGATCTGGCGAAAAAATCGCAGATTCTGGGCCTGAGCGGGCTGGAGTTCGCCGCCGGCATCCCCGGCACGGTGGGCGGCGGCCTGTATATGAACGCCGGGGCTTACGGCGGGGAGATGGCCCAGGTGGTGACCGGGGCGGACATATTCGACGGGTCCCGAGTCTTTCACCTGAGCGCCGAAGAGCTGGAGCTGTCCTACCGCCACAGCCTGTGCATGGACCATCCCGACTGGCTGATTACCCGTGTTGAACTCAAACTGACGCCGGGGGACCCGGATGCCATCCGCGCGGTGATGGACGACCTGCAGCAGCGCCGGCGGGACAAGCAGCCGCTTTCCCAGCCGAGTGCCGGCTCCTTCTTCAAGCGCCCCCAGGGGGACTATGCCGCCCGGCTGATCGAGACGGCGGGGCTCAAGGGCTTCCGGGTCGGCGGCGCGGCGGTCAGCGAAAAGCACGCCGGCTTTGTCGTGAACCTGGGAAACGCCACGGCAAAGGACGTCCTTTCCCTGATGGAACAGGTCCAGGAGCGGGTGGAAGCGTTGTCCGGCATCCGCCTTTCCTCGGAGGTTCGCTTTGTCGGGGTGGAGGGATGAACTCGTTTTCTGAAAATGTCAAAGAGGAGCTGCTGCGGACGGTGCCGGAAAGGCCCTGCTGCATGCTGAGCGAATTGAGCGCCATTACCCGGCACAGCGGGTCCCTGATTCTCAGGGGCCGGGGCCGGATGGCGCTCCGTTTTCATGCGCCCACTACGGCACTGGCCAAGCGCATTTTGGTTCTGCTCAAGCGGAGGCTCAAAATCGTCCCGCAGATCGTCTTCCATGAGGAACACCATTTCGGCAGGCGGCGCTCCGTGTTTCTCGACCTACCAGAGGCGGATACCCGGCGTCTTCTGACCGCCCTGCAGATGCTCAAGACGGGGGAGGGCGGGCTGATGCTCCAGCGCATGCCCAGGAACACCATGTCCAAGCGCTGCTGCCAGCGGGCCTACATGCGCGCCGTCTTCCTGTCCTGCGGCTCCGTGCGGGACCCAAGCGGCGGCTACACCATGGAGTTTGCCTTCTCCGATCCGGAAAAGGCCCAGGCCTTCCAGTCTGTCCTGGAGCGGCAGCACGTCGCCTACCATCTGCGAAAGCGCCGCCAAGACCTCCTGGTGACCCTGACGGACGGGGAAACGGTGGCGGACGTGCTGGCCATGATGGGTGCGCCGCTCAGCCGCCTGTCTTTTGAGGACCAGCGCATCGTCCGGGGCGGCAGCGCTCGGGCCACCCGCGCCCTGAACTGCGATACCGCCAACCTCAACCGCCAGCTGCAATCGGCGGAAGAGCAGATCCAGAAAATCCGCGCCTTTGAAGCCGCCCACTCCCTCTCCTCCCTCCCACATTCCCTGGCCGAAGCCGCCCGCCTCCGCCTGGATCACCCCTCCGCCTCCCTGGAAGAGCTTGGCACATACTTTTCTAAGCAGCTGACCAAATCCGGCGTCAGCCACAGGATGGAGAAGCTGATGGACGTGATTTCTAAGTAAATGAAACGAAAATGGATCGTATAGCCAGATACGCGAAATATGCGTGTCTGGCTTTTTGCATGACGATCTTGCCTAAAAGTCTTCTCACAGGAGATAGAAAAGCATAAAAAAACTGCCCCGCGAACGGGGCAGCGGTAATTTTTGAGATCTTCCTCAGAATCACTCCGCGGTCCTGGTGACAGAACCGGCGCCGACGGTGTGGCCGCCTTCGCGGATAGCGAAGCGCAGACCCTTTTCGATGGCGATGGGGG
>OCVV012890359.1_pt1 | contig 45377 bp, 43 predicted proteins | sample 1539721 | NCBI WGS metagenome assembly OCVV01 (sample SAMN02144230, study PRJEB22623) | gut metagenome | biome: sheep rumen | host: Ovis aries | place: New Zealand | reverse complement strand
CGTATTGGAAAAAGCCGGCTACTATAGCTACTACGGCCCCAACAACACCTGGAACCAGGCCGAAGAACACGAAGTCACCATCGGCGTATTTCGCCTCACCATGAAAGCCGGCAGCGACAACTTCCGCCAGAGCGCCATCCAGGGCATCATGAAGCGCATCAAGGCCAAAGGCGCCAAAGTCATCGTCTACGAACCCACCCTCGAAGACGGCTCCACCTTCTTCGGGTCTCGTGTCGTGAACGATCTGGCTGCGTTTAAAAAGCTGAGTGACAGCATTATCGCGAATAGATACGACGTGGTTCTGGATGATGTGCAGGACAAGGTTTATACGAGGGATATTTTTAAGAGGGATTAGGAACGTCATTCTGAGCGAAGCGAAGAATCTCAAATGAAGAACGCAGAGTATATTAAAGTTTCGGATGGCCATTTTTGACGAGGCGTAATTGGGAGCAGGAAGCAATGAAAGATTAGCATATTCGTATTTGATTGTATCTTTTCTCTTAAGAATCAATAATATGAAAAATTATTCTGAACTGAATTTGGGCTTTACAGATGCAGTAAACTATAAGAAAAATGAGAATAAGGAATTGCTGAATAAGTTTTTCCTCCGTTGTCCGCAGCTTGATGAGGTTCTCGAATCGAGTAAGTATTTCCTGATAGGAGAGAAGGGGACAGGAAAAACTGCGTTCTCTGTCTATTTGGCGAATAATGATTATAAACAAACATCTTCTTCCCTGAATTTTATTGGGGAGACAGAGTATACCAAATTCATTTCATTAAAAGAGCAGCATCATCTTTCTTTATCAGATTACTCTAGTATTTGGAAAGTTCTTTTATTACTACTTGTATCCCAGCATCTGAAGAAAGGTGAGGATTGGGCCTCGTTCCTCAATAATTATCTGGGTTATAAAGCATTAGAAGAAACTATTGAGGAGTTTTATAATTCCGCTTTTTCTCCTGAAATAATTAATGCATTCACGTTTGTTGAAAATTCCGAGGTTGCTGCTGGACTCTTGTCAAAAAACCTCAAATTGGATGGTAAGTTTTCGGAAAAGTGTGAGTCCAAAGAGTCAAAATTTCAGATTAATCTTTTGCAGATTGAACAGAGCTTCAAGGATATTTTGCGAAAACTAAAGCTTCGTAAGAATCATATCCTATTTATAGATGGCATTGATATTCGTCCAAGGGGGATTGAGTATGAAAAGTATCTCGAATGCATAAAGGGTTTAGCTCAAGCGACATGGGCATTGAATGCTGATTTCTTTGGAAGTATTAAGGGGTCAAAAGGTCGTCTAAAAATAGTTCTTTTGTTGAGGCCGGACATTTTTACTCACTTAGGCTTACAGAACTTGAATAATAAGCTTCATGATAATAGTGTTCTCTTGGACTGGAAGACAACATATCCTGCTTATCGCGCATCCCCGATATTTCAGTTGATAGATAAGATATTGTCTGTTCAGCAAGATGAACAGCATGAGGTTGGAGAGTGCTGGGATTATTATTTCCCCTTTACAAATGAAGATGCAGATGGAGAATATGGAGTTAGGCCATCGTTCGTATCGTTCCTTCGTTTTTCGATGTCTAGGCCGCGGGATATTATTTCACTAATGCAGACAATTCGAGAATATGCAAAACGTAATAATCCCGATGTGAAAACCATCTCTCTTGAGGATTTTGATAATCCCGAGTTTCGTATTGCACATTCTCAGTACATGCTTGGCGAAATAAAAGATTATTTGGCATTCTATCACACAGATGAAGACTACTCCCTCTTTTTGAAGTTCTTTGAATTCCTAGAAGGGAAGGCTAAGTTTTCCTATGACGACTATCTTGATGCGTACAATAAGTTTGCGGATTATATTGAACGAAACGATCTTACACCGCCAGCTTTTTTTGCGAATGATAGCGATTTCCTCCAGTTTTTATATGATATGGATGTTATCTGCTATATCCAGGAGTTGTCTGATGGAGAGAAGCATATTCACTGGTCATACAGGGAACGTAACTATTCTAATGTCTCTCCGAAGGTTCAAGAAGGAAGGACTTATTCCATTCATTATGGATTAAGAAAACTATTTGATACCGGAAAACGTCATGCAAAGCATCGCGAGATTACAATCAAAAAGTCTCGTGTTTAACTCTTGGTAATATATTCCAACCCCTCATAACTGCCTGACACCCAATTCAATAACGCCCAACCGTTACGCCTTTCGCTTAACAATCGCCGCATGGCGCCAAAAATGGACATCATTGGACGCAAATACAACGCCGCTGCAAGACATTTTAAAGAACTATCCGTTGTGCGTGTTTCATTGCCCGGTTGTGCAAAAACTCAGCACATTACGTAGCAAACACGCCTGCAATTTACAAATATTTTTCGATCCCTGAAAGCCGTGTTTCACCGAAAGCGCAAAAAACTCCAAGAAACCGAACGCCATCGAACACAAGTGTCCTCCACCCTCGACACCCGATGCGTCCCCGCTCGCCAAGAAGAAAACACCCGCCGATAACACCGCAATGCCCCCCGCACCCGCGAGCAAACAAAACCAGAAAGAATTCGTTTCAAAAACGTCATAATATAAATTGTTACTTTTCGCACAACAATGATAAGCAACATAATCCAAACCACCAAACCAGCCCATGCAAGTTTTACTCAATATCCCGAACAACTACTTCGAAGACGAGTGCTCTCCCGCCTTCGCTTACAAGGAGCGCGGTAAGATAGAAAGGCAATATAACCTCCGTCCTCAAGACAGCGTCGAAGTAGTAAACATCGGACCTGGTGCCGATTGGATGGTAATAATGACAACCATAACAGTTGCATGGACAATCTTCCAACTTCCTGGAATTATCAAAAGCAGCCTCGAAGGCTGGCAATGGCTCATAGATAAACTTAAGAGCTATAAGAAAAACAAGCAACTCGTCTCTCTGGATTTCGATGCTGCCGGTATGCTAGCCATTGACTATCTTGCCGACAAATACGGTGCAGACGCCAGTTTCTGCCTCATAGACGCCTACGAATTCAATATTACAGACATCAGCGCTATGTTTCCAAACCGTGAGGAAAGTCTTGCCGCCCATCCTCATAACTACTATGTCTATACTTTCAACATAGCCCAAAGGATCATTGTCCTCAGTGTCCGCTCCACTGGCGAAATCCGTGAGCTAGAAGCATTCGACGACATGCCGTATGGTTTAAGAGACAAAGAAAAATGAAAAACAACCTTCTTGCATCCATCGCACTCTTCGGTATCTATCGTAACAAAAACCTGGATACCTACGACCTGGTTGCCCAATACATATCCGCCGTTATTGCCCAAAAACAGTACAGTACCTTCAAGGCCGACGCCATGCAGTCGGACCTCAAAGAGCTATACCAGATAGACATCCCTCTTGGTGTCATCAAATCCGTCTGCCGGAATCGAATTGAAGAAGTAACCCTAAAGAACAAAGAATTCATCTGTGACCTCCTACCCAAAGACGAGATCGAGAAGGAGTACAACACCCTCACGGCCGATTACGACCAACTCTTCAAAGCACTGATAGCCTATGTAAAGAAAGAAACCGAGGTCTATACAGATCAAACTATCAAAGACCGCTTTGCCGATTACCTCGTAGAAGGCAGCATAGAAGACACCAAACTCAACAACCTCTACGCAGCCTTCATCTCCAGCAACCAGAGCGACAAGGACATCCGCCAAAAGATAGACCTCCTCTCTTCCGGCCTCATCAGCTACAACGGCCTCAGTTACACAGAAACCGCTGGCAACAGCGGCGCCTGGACCGACAAACTCACCATCTACCTGGACACCGAGTTTCTATTCAGTTGCGCCGGTTACAACGATTCCTACCCGCAGGCCGTATTCCAGGAACTATACGACCTGATTAAGGAGATTAATGCATCTTATCGTCGTCGCACCAAGAAAGAAGACAACCTTGTAGAGCTCAAATACCTCAAAGACACCCGAGACATATACCAGTCACTCTTCAACACAGCCAAAAGCCTAAAAGAAAACAACGGCGTTCCTGACCCCTCCAAGAAAGCCCTGCTTAAGATAATGAGTGAATCTGTAACAGCCTTTGATGTAAATACCCATCAGGCAAAGATAGATTCCGCTATAAAGGACACCTACCACATCATCTACGATGACAAAGACTATAGCAGTTTCATCACGGATCCGCGATACGTCCTGTATGATGAAAAAACCGTCACGGCGATAGATGTAAAACTCAACCCTCAGAAAGATGAGAATACCACTCATAAAATCGATTACTACTCAAGAGTGTTTACCATCATCAACGGTCTCCGTGGAGGACAGCATGTAGGTATCTTCGAACAATGCCGATATATCTTCCTTACCGGCAGCCGCATTGGTCACGGCACCTCAAAAGCAGCCCGGGCAGACAATAAAACCGTATCCTTTGCCACAGACATCGACTTTCTGGTTTCTCGTTTCTGGTTCAAGCTCAACAAGCAGCTTATCACAAATCATATCCCTGTTTCCTTGGACATTGTGGCCCGTTCTCAAGCGACGCTGACGCGTGAGGTCTCCAGAAAAGTCAAATTACTTTACGAAGAATTGCGGCTCAAAAACCTTTCTGAAGACGAGCAGAAGAGCCTCTACGCGAATCTTACCGAGGCCGAAAGATTCCTGGAGCCATATAATAGCACCTTTACAGAAGATGTGCTTACTTTCATCGATTATCAAAACATCGATGACATGATAAAGGACCAGAAGATTCTCAAGCAAAAGGCCGCTGAGGCGGAGAAAGCCAAGAGAGAACTTGCCGAAGCTACTGGCCAGATTGCGCAGAAGGACGATGAAATTGCCGGGTTGAGACAGGGGATAGTGGAGAAAGAAGAAGAGCACAGGAAGGAGAAGGAAGAAGCCAGCGATAAAGAGTCCAAACAGAAGACTACAATCAAATGGTTGCTTGGTGCGGTCATCGTGCTGATTGTACTAGTTATTGCACTAGTTATAGATAAGATAGTATAGTATCTATGTCTCTTTAGTCCTCTATTAAGCATGGACCCCTCATTTTTTATAGATAATTCTATGTATGTATAATATATTAATAATCAATAAATTATGTCAGTTTTTAAGGATAAAGTCCTACTAATTACGGGAGGCACTGGAAGTTTCGGGAATGCCGTATTAAACCGCTTTTTAAGTACTGATATCGGCGAAATCCGCATCTTTTCCCGTGATGAAAAAAAACAGGATGATATGCGCCACGACTTCCAAGCAAGGATGCCGGAAGTAGCTAACAAAATTAAGTTCTACATTGGAGATGTCCGCAATAAGAGCACGCTAAAATACGCCATGAAAGGGGTAAATTTTGTGTTCCATGCGGCCGCCCTGAAGCAGGTGCCCTCATGCGAGTTTTTTCCCATGGAGGCTGTGAAGACCAATGTGATAGGTACTGACAACACCTTGGACGCCGCCATCGACGCCGGTGTAGAATGTGTTATCTGTCTCTCAACAGATAAGGCTGCTTATCCCATTAACGCAATGGGCATCACAAAGGCCATTGAAGAAAAGATTGCTGTGGCCAAGAGCCGTCTCTCAGGTAATACCAAAATCTGCTGCACCCGCTACGGCAATGTGATGTGCTCTCGTGGTTCCGTGATCCCCCTATGGATCGACCAGATCCGCAAGGGTAATCCTATAACCCTCACAGAGCCCAAGATGACGCGCTTCATCATGAGCCTGGAAGAGGCTGTTGATCTTGTGCTCTTCGCCTTTGAGAACGGAAAGAATGGTGACATCCTGGTTCAGAAAGCACCTGCTTGCACCATTCAGACTCAGGCTGAGGCTGTATGTGAACTGTTTGGTGGCAAGAAAGAAGAAATCAAGGTCATTGGCATTCGTCACGGTGAAAAGATGTATGAGACCCTGCTTACCAAAGAAGAGGCTGCTAAAGCCATCGATATGGGTAACTTCTATGCAGTGCCTGCAGACAACCGTGACCTCAACTACGATAAGTATTTCAAAGAGGGTGATGTGAAGCGTGCGTTGATAGATGAATTCAACTCGAATAATACACGGATACTTAACCTTGAAGAGACCAAGGCTAAGATTGCTAGCCTTGAGTACATCCAGAACGAACTGAACGGTATCCCTAACATTGTGAAGTAATCCACAGTCAGGACTAATGGACACCGAAGAAATCTACAAAAACATCGCCACCCTTAACGAAATCCTTTGGGAAAACCGAGTCCTCAAACCCAGAATTGAGGACTGGTTGCTCAATTTCAAGGAAGCAGAAGAAAAGGAATATGCCCTATTTCTCCTGTCCAAGTGCATGTACTTCGGAAACTCCAACATTCGAGCCCTTCTCCGTTCCCTCTATCGGGATAAGTTTCGCGCCCCAATCCTCCAGGATATCCGCCGTGACAACGGAAACACTTTAGATGAAGATATAATAGAAAAAGCCTACAGGGAAAATCTGAAGAAGACCAGATTCCTTGGAGTCGGCAATCCCTCGGAAAGTGGTGTCCACCTCCTATACTTCTTCAGGCAAGAAAACCACCTTCCCAAAAAACTCTTCGTTAACACCGACGATCTGCTTGAAAATATCGACAACCAAGACACCATCCAGTTACGGAAAGACTGCCAAGACGTAGAACATATCATCTTCCTGGACGACTTATGTGGCTCTGGCTCTCAAGTAAGTAAAGATACCAATGTCAAGCGTTGTGTTCAGAACCTTCGTCGGTTAAAGAACTGCCCCAAAATATCATACTTGATGCTTTTCGGGACAAGCGTAGGCATCGAAAAAGTCCGGACAGCGAGACTAAAAGATACCGACACAAAACTCTTCGATGAAGTAGAAACCGTCATTGAATTCAACGACACCTACAAATGCTTCAGCGAGCGCTCCCGCTACTTCACTGACGAAGATCTCAAGCAGAAGACAAGGGCAATGGCTTACAAATACGGCAAAGAACTGATAGCACACACAATTGACAGAGATAATATCAGACCTCTCACTCCCGAAAAGCGCCAAGAACAGATAGAACACCGTGCACTCGGCTTCGGAGACTGCCAATTGTTGCTCAGCCTCCATCACAATACCCCCAACAACACCCTTCCCATCATCTGGTTCGATGATGATGAATCACTCTGGACACCTATCTTCAAACGCTACAGTAAACTATATCGATAACGCCTATGATTAGCAATCCATTCGACATAAACAAAGCTGTAGATTACACCGACCAGCAGCTGTTCGATTACTGGGTCAACATCGGAGAAGACCCTGGCTTCGACAAAATGATGAAACCCTCCACCCTGATGCCGATGATTATCATCGGCAGCAAAGGCAGTGGAAAAACCCACATCATGAAGTACTACTCCTACGAACTCCAGAAGATTCGGCTTTCATCAGATAAGGCGCCGCAGACCCTAGCAGAGAAATTCCAAAAAGAATCCTTCATCGGTGTCTATGTCCGATGCAGTGGTCTCAACGCCGACACCTTCTCCGGCAAAGGCGTTTCAGACAGCGTCTGGCAAGGCATCTTCGATTATTATTGGGAATTGTGGCTTGGAGAGAGAGTCCTCTCAACCGTCATTGACCTCCAGAAACAGTCCATCATCAACGACTTCTCTGAACAAGAACTAGTCGCTCGAATCCTTTCGCTTTTCCTCGGTGAACATGCACAATGTCAGAGTCTGCAAGAACTGAAAGATTATTTCATTAATCTTCAGAGGCAGTTACTTTTTGAGGTTCACAACTTCTTATTCCAAGGCAAGCAGTTGCCCCAGGTTGAAATCAAGCTCAATGTCTCCTCAATCACATATGGCATTCCCTCGATTCTTCAGTCAACAGTCCCGTATTTCAAAGACCGACACATCCTGTATCTCATTGACGAATACGAGAACTTCTCAGAAAGCCAACAGCAGCTAATCCAATCTCTCCTTCGCGAGAAGCCCACGGCTTGCACCATCCGTATAGGAACACGCCCCTACGGCATCCGTACATACTATACGCTTGGCAAGGTAGAAGAAAATATATCCGGTTCTGAGTTCGAAGAACTCCGTCTAGATGACTGGATTCGAAACTCCGACAACTACAAAGACTACATCAAGCAAATCTGCATATCGCGACTGAAAGGATCCAACCTATCCTTCAGAGACAGCGATAAGATTGAGGACCTGATAGAAGAAATAACCCCCTCCGATATCGAGCAGCAAGCGTCCAAGAGGAAATCATACGAAAATCTGTTTATTAATCTTCGCAAGAACATCAAAGCCTATCGTTATCAAAAACTAACCGACGAAGAGATTGAATCCATCATTCAAAGCATTACTTTTTCCCCCAACCTCATCGTCGAGCGCAGTTGCGCCGTACTGCTCTATAGGCGGCTGAAAGCAAAGAGTACAACACTCATAGAAGATGCAAAGGCCATTCACGAGCAGGCCGAACAATACCTCAAGGGAGAAAAAGAAAATGAGATTGCCGGCTACCTATCCTATTATCGTCACGATATGATAGACTCCGTTGCACGCCTTGCCAACATTAGGATTCCATACTACGGATTGGATACATTGATTGAGCTGTCTTGCGGCACCCCGCGTACCATCTTGCGCCTACTCAAGCATGCCTTTTCCAGGCAGTATTTCAACACCGGGAAAGCGCCCTTCGAAAAAGGCCAGGTCTTGAAGGCCGAGGCTCAGCAAATAGGTATTGACAATACCAATGCGTGGTTCTTCGAAGAGAATAGAGTCCCAGGCGATAACATCGGAGTCAAGGATGTCGTCAAGCGCCTTGGAAACTTCCTCCAAAGTATCCGCTTCTCGGACCTTCCGCCGCAGTGCTCAATCAATATATTCTCCGTTCCAGATGGACTCTCAGAGGAAGCGCAGAGCGCAATTAACACTTTAGTCTTGTATTCTTATCTGATTGACCAGAACGAGCGTAGGAGGAAGAACTCTGACAATAAGGCACACGTATATCGTCTGAATTCCATTCTCTTGCCAAAGTGGGAGTTGTCTCTGGAGAAAAGAGGGAATGTCGAATTGACGAAGGAAGATGCAGAAGTCATCTTCAATCCCTCCCGCTGCGAAGAGTATGACAAACATATTAAAAATAAACTGACTGCTTATAACTTCCCATTTACTGCCAAAGCGGATGATAAGGCAGTAGGAGAAGAGCTTTTCCTTTTCTGATATGGACTTCAACTACTTCAGAAAATACCATTACAATTCGCCTAACGAGCTGACAGCTTTGCCGGAATATGATTGTCTCATTTCTGCATTTATAGATATTGACAGGGTTAAGTGCCCGGCCACCAAAATCCCGTGCAAGAAGCTGTTTTGGGTGTGTGAAGAGAATCCGTTACCTGCATACTTGGCGGGTAAGGAAGTATTCCATATCACGAAGGATACTGACGGCGGGATTTCAGCAGCGCTGATTAAGATTGGAGCCAAGAGGTTGTGCCTTGATATCACCGGCTTCGTAGTCCCTCAGTTCTTGCTGTTGTTGAGGTATCTCTATTCCTGTGGTTTTACTCAGATGGATGTTATCTATACTGAGCCTAACCAATATAAAGAGAATGAGAATACGCAGTTTTCTGAGCGTTTTGCCAAGGTTGAGCAGCTGATCGGTTATTCTGGAACATATACTTCCGAGATGGAGAACGACTTGCTTGTCATTGCCGCAGGTTATGACCATAGCCGGATTATTGATGTGGCGAATTATAAGAAGAGCGCTAAAAAGGTTTTGCTTTTTGGTTTTCCTTCTTCCAGTCCCGGGATGTTCCAGGAAAATATCATCCGGGCGTATCAGGCCGAAGCGGCTGTAGGGTCAGATTGTTTCAAGGATATGGATATGAATATCTTCGCTCCGGCGAATGATCCGTTCTCTACAGCTCAGGCTCTTAAGGAGTATATCGACCGTGAATCAAAGCGAAGGAACTTTAGTAATGTTTACCTGGCCCCTCTCTCCAGTAAGCCCCAAGCTTTGGGACTAGCCCTGTACTACATTTGGGAGAATGGCTTGGAGAAGCCGATGAGCATTATCTATCCTTTCTGCGAAAGATATATTGGAGACACGGCAACGGGGATTGCGAAGGTGTGGAGGTATGAAGTGGAATTACCAAGATGAGACTGTTTTCCCCGGAGAGTCTTTGAAGCACATGATAGTTGAAAACAACAAGTAACATTCAATCCCATGTTCACATCCCTAGTTTACACCGTCCAGATCCTATGCCTTAGTGGGCATAATGGATGAGATGCACTTGGCACAGGAGGTAATAAGAAAGTGGAGCCAGGAGCAGGGACATTACATTTCTAATTCACATCACAGAGCAATAAAGAACTAAATAATAAATCATGAAAATCGCAGTCGCCGGCACCGGATACGTCGGATTATCCATAGCAACACTCCTGGCACAGCATCACCAGGTTACGGCTGTTGATGTTATCCCGGAGAAAGTAGAGAAGATTAACAAGAAGCAGAGCCCCATCCAGGACGAGTACATCGAGAAGTATCTTGCAGAGAAATCGCTGAATCTGGTTGCAACCCTGGACGGCAAATCCGCCTACAAAGATGCAGACTTCGTAGTCATAGCTGCTCCCACAAACTATGACCCCAAGAAGAACTTCTTTGACACTACCCACGTTGAGGAAGTTATTGAGCTTGTTCTGGAAGTCAACCCCAGTGCAGTGATGGTTATCAAATCCACCATCCCCGTTGGCTACACCAAGTCCGCAAGGGAAAAGTTCTCCTATCGCGAGCGTCAGGCAGATGGAACAATGAAAGTAGTCACTCCCAAAATCATCTTCGCTCCGGAATTCCTTCGCGAATCCAAGGCTCTTTACGACAACCTATACCCCAGCCGTATTATCGTTGGCTACGATGAACCTGTTCTTGAAGGAGCCGCCCACACCTTCGCTTCCATAATTAAAGAAGGCGCTATCAAACAAGACGTTCCAGTCCTCTTTATGGGCACAACTGAAGCAGAGGCCGTGAAACTCTTCGCCAACACTTACCTGGCTCTCCGTGTTTCCTTCTTCAATGAACTGGACACCTATGCAGAAATGAAGGGCCTCAACACTCAGTCCATCATTGAGGGCGTTGGTTTGGATCCGAGAATTGGCACACACTATAACAACCCTAGTTTTGGCTACGGTGGCTACTGCCTTCCTAAGGATACCAAGCAGCTCCTGGCCAATTTCAACGATGTCCCGGAGAACCTCATCAAGGCCATCGTTGACAGCAACCGTACCCGCAAAGACTATATTGCAGACCGTGTTCTGGAAATCGCCGGTTACTATACCGCCTCCAGTGCATATGATACTGCCAAGGAAAAGGAGGTTACCATTGGAGTTTTCCGTCTCACCATGAAGTCCAATTCCGACAACTTCCGTCAGAGCGCCATCCAAGGCATAATGAAACGAATCAAGGCTAAAGGTGCGAAGGTCATCATTTACGAGCCCACGCTCGAGAATGGAACTACGTTCTTTGGATCAGAAGTCGTTAATGACCTCAACACCTTCAAGGCAAAGAGTCAGGCTATTATAGCTAACCGCTACGATGCTGTATTGGATGATGTTCAAGACAAGGTTTACACCAGAGATATTTTCAAGAGAGACTAATGCAGTACCATATCTTCAGTCCATACCGTGTATGCACATTAGGTGCACACGTAGACCACCAGCACGGGCTAGTGACGGGCTTTGCCATTGACAAGGGCGTGGACCTATGGTTTGACGTCAGGGAGGACAGCAAGGTCATCCTGGATAGTGAAACCTTCACCGGTCACGTAGAGTTTGACATCGCTACGCCGGCCCTGGTGAAGCAAGGAGATTGGGGCGATTATGCTCGCGGAGCCAAGTTTGCGCTGCAGAAGCGGTTCAAACTGAAGAACGGTATTAATGGAACCATCAAAGGGAGTATTCCCGTGGGCGGACTGTCGTCATCGGCCGCGGTGCTAATTGCCTATGTTATGGCATTTGCAAAGGCCAACGGCATTCAGTTGGAGGCTTTCGAGGTGATGAAGATAGCATCGGAAGCGGAGCGTGAATACATTGGTCTGAATAACGGCCTTCTGGATCAGGCGTGCATTGCGCTAGGCAAGAAGGACCACCTGCTGATGCTGGACTGCGAGAGCAATGAGTATCGACTCATCCCCAAGGCCTCCAATATGCCAGAATTTGAACTGGGTATCTTCTTCAGCGGCCTCACGCGCAGCCTCATGAGTAGCGATTATAACCTTCGCGTGACCGAATGCAAAACCGCCGCCTGGATAGTTCAGGCCTATGAAAACGTGCCACTGAAGACCCACGACAAAACCTTCCTAAGGGATGTCCCGGAGTCTTCCTTCAAGCGCAACCGTGACAATATGCCGCCAAGGTTTGCACGTAGGGCAGACCACTTCTACAGTGAGCACAAGCGCGTCCGTGAAGGCATCACCGCTTGGGAGACCGGCAACCTTGAGTGGTTTGGAAGCCTTTCCAAGGCCTCCTGTGAATCCAGCATCCACAGTTACGAGTGCGGCTCTCCGGAACTAATTGCCATCTATGAGGCAATGCTCACTACGGACGGCATTTATGGCGGAAGGTTTTCCGGTGCCGGCTTCAAGGGCGCCTGCATTGCCCTTGTGGATCCTTCCAAGAAGGAAAGCATAGAGAAAGAAATAACAGAAAAATACCTGGCCCGTTTCCCGCAGTACAAGGACACCTTCAAGGTGTACTTCTGCAAGAGTGACGACGGAGCAAGATTCGTATGAAAAACATAGTAATAGCCGCAGGATACGCAACCCGTCTTGGGGAACTCACCAAGAACTTCCCCAAACCCCTTCTTCAGATAGGCAGCAGTACCATTCTGGGAAGGATGCTGGACGATATTGACAGGATTCCGGAGATAGATGAACACATCATCATCTCCAACGGCAGGTTTGCAGGTATCTTTGAATTCTGGACAAAGGAGCAGCACTACACAAAGCCCATCACCGTGGTGGACGATGGGACATTCTCCAATGAAACCCGCCTTGGAGCCGTTTGTGACCTCCTCTTTGCGATGGATAAACTTAAACTCAACGATGACCTTTTAGTTGTAGCCGCAGATAACATCCTGTTTTTCAGTTTCCAGGAGTTCGTGGACTTTGCATACAAAAAGAATACTTCCTGCATAATGTGCCATGAGCAGCCTTCAATTGAGAAACTTCAGCGCACCGGCGTTATTGTGGTGGACGATTATATGAAGGTTCTAAATATGGAAGAGAAGCCTCAGGTTCCCAAGAGCACCTGGGCCGTTCCTCCCTTCTATATATATCTAAAGAAGGACCTGGACCTTGTCCGCCACTCCGTGGAGAACGGCTGCGGCAAGGATGCCCCCGGAAACCTTGCCCATTATATGGTAGAGCACACAACAATGCACGCCTGGCCTATGAGCGCCGGCCGCTTTGACATTGGCTCACTGGATACTTATTACGAAGCAGTAGAATTGTATGGAAAGAATTGATTTGAACGGCAAGACGGTTCTGGTAACTGGCTCGGCTGGATTCATCGGTAGTAACCTTGTGATGCGCTTACTCAAGGAAATGAGCACGGGCACCATCATAGGGTTGGACAATATGAATAATTATTACGACCCTACTCTCAAGGAGTATCGTCTCAGGACCATTGAGGCGGGCATTCCGGAAGGCATTAAGTATGCTTTCTTCCGGGGAGATTTGGCGGACAAGGCTTTTATTGATCAGCTCTTTGCTCAGTATCACTTTGATGTTGTAGTGAACCTGGCAGCACAGGCGGGAGTTCGGTATTCTATTGAGAACCCTGATGCTTATATCCAGTCCAATATGATTGGATTCTATAACATCTTGGAGGCCTGCCGGCATTCGAAAGACGTCATACCCGGCTCGACCGGGAAGCCCTATGAAGGAGTCCAACATTTGGTTTACGCCAGTTCTAGCTCCGTCTATGGCGGCAATAAGAAAGTCCCGTTCAGCGTAGAGGACCGTGTTGACAATCCCGTGAGCCTGTATGCCGCCACAAAGAAGAGCAACGAACTGTTTGCCCATTGTTACAGCAAACTTTACAATATCCCTACCACAGGCCTGCGGTTCTTTACCGTGTATGGCCCTGCTGGCCGTCCGGATATGGCTTACTTTGGTTTTACCAATAAGTTATTGAAGGGTGAGACCATTCAGATTTACAATTATGGTAATTGCCGTCGTGACTTTACCTATGTGGACGACATCGTTGAGGGAATAGTGAGGGTAATGCAAGGTGCACCCGAGCGTAAAAAGGGAGAGGATGGTCTGCCCATTCCTCCTTATGCTGTTTATAATATCGGTGGCGGTCAGCCGGAGAACCTGCTGGACTTCGTTAACATCCTGCAGGAGGAGTTGGTGCGTGCCGGCGTCCTGCCGCAGGATTACGATTTTGAGGCACACAAGGAACTCGTTCCTATGCAGCCCGGAGATGTACCTACAACGTATGCAGATGCAACGGCTCTAGAGCGTGATTTTGGGTTCACGCCTAAAATAACACTAAGGGAGGGGTTGAGGAAGTTCGCGGAGTGGTATAAAGAGTATTATAAATGATATAGCCATAAACTAATTATCAATCAACTATTATGAAAGGCATCGTTTTAGCTGGTGGCTCCGGCACCAGACTTTACCCGATTACAAAGGGTGTGAGCAAGCAGTTGCTCCCTATTTATGATAAACCTATGGTGTATTATCCCATCAGTGCATTGATGCTGGCTGGAATAAGAGATATTCTTATCATCTCCACACCTTACGACTTGCCGGGATTCAAGCGACTTCTTGGCGATGGCTCGGACTACGGTGTCCATTTCGAGTATGCAGAACAGCCTTCGCCAGATGGGCTGGCACAGGCTTTCATCATTGGTGAGAAGTTCATAGGCAATGACTCCGCTTGTTTGGTGTTGGGTGATAATATTTTTTATGGCAGTGGCTTCACAGGACTTCTCCGTAAGGCTGTGGAAGATGCTGAGAAGAATCAGAAGGCAACCGTCTTTGGCTATTGGGTAAGCGATCCTGAACGCTATGGCGTTGCAGAGTTCGATAAACAAGGAAACTGTCTATCCATTGAAGAGAAACCAAAAGAGCCCAAGAGCAACTATGCAGTTGTTGGACTTTATTTCTATCCCAACAAGGTGGTGGATGTGGCCAAGCACATCAAGCCTTCCGCTCGAGGGGAGCTGGAAATTACCACAGTGAACCAGGAATTTTTGAAAGATGGTGAACTGAAAGTCCAGGTCTTTGGCCGTGGTTTCGCTTGGTTAGATACTGGTACTCACGACAGTCTTGCTGAGGCAAGTACCTTTGTTGAAGTTATAGAAAAGCGCCAAGGCTTAAAGGTGGCTTGTCTTGAAGGTATAGCCTATCGCAATGGTTGGATAAGTGAGGAAAAAATGCGTGAGCTGGCTAAGCCCATGCTGAAGAACCAATATGGACAGTACCTGCTCAAGGTGATTGACGAGATGAAGGAAGAGATAAATTCAAGTACTTTAACACGATAAAGAATGGAAGTTATAAAGACTGCTATAGAGGGTGTCCTCATTATAGAACCAAGGGTATTCAAAGACCCTCGTGGGTATTTCTTTGAGAGCTTTTCGCAGAGGGAGTTTGATGAGAAAGTTGCTCCTATTCTGGGGCATACCATTAACTTTGTACAGGACAATGAGAGTATGTCCTCATACGGTGTGATGCGTGGATTGCATTTCCAGAGACCACCTTATACACAAAGCAAACTCGTACGTTGCGTAAAGGGTGCTGTACTGGATGTCGCCGTGGATATTCGAAAAGGATCAAAGACTTACGGCCAGCATGTGGCAGTGGAACTGACGGAAGACAACCATCGTCAGTTTTTGGTGCCCAGAGGGTTTGCACACGGCTTTGCAGTTCTTTCCGAGACAGCGGTGTTCCAGTATAAGTGCGACGAATTCTATCATCCAGAAGCAGATGGTGGCATTAGCATTTTGGATACAAGCCTTGGCATAGACTGGCGTATTCCTACTAAAGAAGCATTGCTTTCAGAGAAAGACACTAAGCACGCTTGCTTGAAGGACTTTGACAGCCCTTTTGACATCAACGTGTCTTTGTATAAGTAACATTTTTCTTAACCAAAACCGAACGACGTGAATATACTTGTAACAGGAGCCAATGGTCAGTTGGGGAATGAGATGAGGGTGGTTTCCAAGGACAGTAAAGATCACTATTTCTTCTCTGACATCACTGAACAGGAGGGAGTAGAGACTATTCATTTGGATATCACCAACAGAGATGATGTCTTGAAATGGGTAAAAGCGAATGACATCAGACAGATAGTCAACTGTGCAGCTTATACAAATGTAGATAAGGCTGAGAGCGACTATCAAGCAGCAGAAGTGCTAAATGCAACGGCAGTTGGTTATCTGGCAGAGGCAGCAAAAGAGAATAATGGGACGCTGATTCATATAAGCACCGACTATGTATTTGGTGGCGGTAATAGCAGAACACCTTACAAAGAAGAAGAGGCAGCATCGCCTACCAGTGTGTATGGGCTAACCAAATCACATGGTGAACGCAAAGTCATTGAGTCGGAGTGCAATTACATCATAATAAGAACTGCCTGGCTCTATAGTGAGTTTGGAAAAAACTTTGTCAAGACAATGATGCACCTGACTGCTACCCGCTCTGAACTCAAAGTGGTATTTGACCAAGTGGGAACTCCCACATACGCGGGAGATTTGGCAGCGACCATTTATGGCATCATTGAGGATAGGAAAATTGACAAGACGGGCATCTACCACTACACCAATGAGGGTGTGTGCAGTTGGTACGATTTTGCATTGAAGATTGCAGAAATGAAAGGGAATACGGGATGCAAGATCCGTCCGTGTCTCAGCCATGAGTTTCCTTCGCCTGTTACAAGACCCTCCTATTCGGTGCTTGACAAGGCAAAAATCAAAGATACGTTTGAGATAGAAATCCCTTACTGGACGGAATCATTGAGGAAGTGTATTGATAACATGTAAACAAATAAGAAGACAATATGAGACTTTATTTAAGACCAATCACAGAAGAGGACGGTGTGTATATCGTCAAGTGGCGCAATTCGGAAAAGGTTCGCAAGCATTGTATGACCAAGGCTCCGGTAACGGAGGAGTCGAACCGAAAGTTCTTCAAGGAGAATGTGCTGACGGGTAAGTGCAAACAGTATATCGTGGAACGTATTGAGGAAGAGACAGGCTTGGTCACTTATCCCATTGCTACGGTCTATCTGAGGGCGATTGACAATGAGAATCACCGCTGTGAACTCTGTGTGTTTACCAGCAGCGATGTGGAGTGGGAGGCGGAAGGACAGTCGATGGCTATCAAGATGCTCCTCGAAAAAGCATTCAACGAATTTGGTATGCACAAAGTATATTCTTACGTGATACACAATGTCAACGAAGGTATGGAAGTGCTTAAAGGTGCTGGCTTTGAAGTGGAGGCTGTTCTGAAGTCAGAGGCCTGGAATGGTGAAGAGTATGTGGATGTTTACAGAATGTGTATCTATAACAACCAATAGTAACGAAGAAACAACAATCAAATTAATAATATTATGTCAATTCAAGTATTAAAACCGAAGTTCGAGATTGATGAATGTCTCGACGCAGTAAAGGAATGTTTGGAAAAAGGTTGGACCGGAATGGGATTCAAGACCGTCCAGTTCGAGGAGGCGTGGAAGGCGTACACCGGACATAAGAATGCCTACTACATCAACTCTAATACCGTGGGTCTGCACCTGGCCGTGAAGATCCTGAAGATGAAGTATGGCTGGCAGGATGGCGACGAGATCATCTCTACGCCTATCACCTTCGTTTCCACCAACCACGCCATTCTCTATGAAAACATGCACGCCACCTTCGCAGATGTGGACGAATACCTCTGCCTCGATCCCGTGGATGTGGAGAAGAAGATCAACGACAAGACCCGTGCTGTCATCTTCGTGGGTTACGGCGGACGTGCCGGTCAGTTGGATAAGGTGATTGAAGTCTGCAAGAAGCATAACCTGAGGCTTATCCTTGATGCTGCCCACATGTCCGGTACCCGCGTCAATGGTGTTTGCCCTGGCACTTGGGATGGTGTTGATGTGGCCGTCTATTCTTATCAGGCAGTGAAGAACCTGCCTACCGGTGATAGCGGTATGATTTGCTTTGCTGACGAGAAAGACGACAAACTGGCCCGCCAGTTGGCTTGGCTGGGTATCAACAAGGACACATACGCCCGCAGCAACAAGGGAACCTACGCCTGGAAGTACGATGTGGACTATGTGGGCTACAAGTACAATGGCAATGCAATTATGGCTGCTATAGGTTTGGTACAACTGAAGTATCTTGATCGTGATAATATTCGTCGCCGTGAGATTGTGGCTATGTATGATAAGGCTTTTGAGAATAACCCTAAGATCAAGATTGTACACGCTCCTCATGCAGATGAATGCTCTTTCCATATCTACGAACTGATTGTTCCGGATCGTGAAGGTTTGCTAGGAGCATTGGCAGAGAATGATATCTATGGTGGTGTACACTATCGTGATAACACTGAGTACAGCATGTACCGCTATGCAAAGGGCACTTGCCCTCGTGCTGCAGAAGTAAGCGAACATCTTATTTCACTGCCGCTCCATATGTGGCTGACAAATGAAGATGTAGAGAAAGTAATAAAGGTCGTGAATAGTTTCGTTAAGTAAACAAATGGCAGAGATTACCCTGAGACCCTTGACATTAGCGGATACATCCAATATTGTTCGCTGGCGCAATCAACCAGAGGTATACAAGAATTTGTATACCCAGAATTTAATAACTGAAGAACAACATGTCGGTTATTTCCATAAATATGTGGAGACTGGATTGGTTCGCCAATATATAATAGTAGCAGAAATAGATGGAGTACCGACAGATATAGGAACAGTGTTCTTAAAGGGAATCGACAGGGAGTCTCGTAAGGCTGAATATGGCCTATTTATAGGTGAATTGCAGGCGCGAGGTAAAGGCTTCGCTAGTGCCATCGCGTCTGCAGCTCTAAAAGTTGCTTTTTATGAGCTTGACTTGAATCGGGTATATTTGACGGTCTTTGCAGATAATATACCGGCTATCAAATCCTATGAGAAAGCTGGGTTCAGGAAAGAGGGCGTGCTTAGACAGGATTTTTTTGATGGAGAAAAATATGTAGACATTATCTGTATGGGAATTATTAAATCAGATTATTTAGCTCTAAATACCACAATTGAATATTAAATTGTCTTATAAAACAGAATGAAAATTGTTTTCTTTAATGGAACAGCTGATTATTGGCGTTATTATTTAGAAAACGCAACAGTGTCTTTTGATGTTAATTTAGTCTTTGGCCGTCGAATTTTTACTAAGTCAAGAATTCTAAAGTTTATTAATAAGCTTCATTGGTCCGATCGTATTAATAAGCTTCTACCATTGCCGCTTAAAGACATTTGGTTTAGCAAAATGGTGCCAATAAAGAAAACCTATAAAGATAAGGTTACGTTTCTAATATATACTTCATACTTGGCTTGCCCTCCTTTTGATCCAAAGAATTTTATCAGATACCTTCGTGATAATTACAATTGCAGAATTGCTTTGATGTATGGAAATACAGTTAAGTCTGAAGGACGTTTCTTTGATGGTAACATGATATGTCCATTAGCTGACTTGGTTTGCAGTTATAATACGGAAGATACCGATAAGTATAATATAAAGGTTCATCCGACACTGCTTTTTGATTTGAATATTTCAATGTTGCCAATGAAGGATAGGGAAACAGATGTATTCTTTATAGGGCAAGAAAAAGGAAGAGGAGACGAAATCAATAGGATATATACAACACTGACAAGTTCTGGTCTGAAATGTGAATTCTATATTGTAGGTAAGACTGAGACACCCAGAATTGAAGGCATTCATTATAGTAACTGGATACCTTATAGTTTTGTGGTGAATAGAATCAAACAGACTCGGTGCATTCTCAATTTGTTATGGGAGGGATCAAAAGGGGTCACTCTGCGGGATATTGAAGCCTATAATAATGGGTGTTTTATATTGAAGAACTATGTTGATAATGCTGTATATTATTTCTTAGACCGCGAGCAGGTGCTATTGACTGATTGTATTGACAATAATCTTATTGAAAAAATAAAGCAGCGGGTATCTGCTTTTGAGAAAACAGGAGAACAAAAATCGTTTGATGTTTTCTATAAGTGGATAATAGATAACAGTTGGAACATATAAAAGAGGAATGCAGATTTCTGTTTCGCAATTAAAAAATAAATACTCAGACCTGCCTAAATCAGTAAAAGCTACGATATGGTTCACTATCTGTAACTTCTTTTTGGCAGGGTTGGGATTCATCACCGGACCGATATTTACTAGGCTGATACCACCTAACGAGTATGGTATCTTAACTCAGTACATAACATACGAACAACTTATATTGATTATTGCAACGTGGGAGATTCAAAACGGAGCCTACCAGAGAGGTTTGTTCAGATATGAAGACAATTGGAATGGTTTTACACTTTCTACGTTATATTTGGTGAATGCCTTGACTATTGTATGCTTCGTTATAATATTTGCTTTCGGTGGGGCAGTTTCTGAGTTTACAAGATTGTCAAAATTGACATTATTGTTATTGTTTGGGTATTTGATAGTCCAACCAGGATATTACTGCTGGACGACAAGAAAGAGGACCAAATATGAATATAAGCCGGTAGTGACAGTAACGATCCTCTTGACGTTGCTGAATATCATCCTTCCGATGGCTACTGTATATTATCTCAGTGCTACAGCCACAATGAAATTTAATACAACGCTTGCCGTATCAATACTTGGATATTCGGTTTTCTATATTGGAAGTTTGACTAAACGCAAAGATGCACTACCATGGGAAGAGACGAAGGCGCAGTGGAAGTATATGATATTATATCAGGCACCACTGGTTCTTCATTCATTATCTTATTTGGTATTGGGTCAAGCAGACCGCGTGATGATTGGTAAGATGGTGGGCGATAAAGAAGCTGCTTTTTATGGTGTGGCATATACGTTAGCCTCTGCTGTAACCATTTTGCAGAGTTCGTTGAATCAGGCACTAACTCCATGGCGTTTCCAGAAATTGCAGGAGAAAAACTATAATATAGTTAGGACATCCACGAATAGTCTTCTTATTGTGTTTGCTGGCGCAATTATGATGATGGTGCTGGTTGCTCCAGAGCTGATGAAATTATTGTTTACTGAAGACTACTATGAGGCTGTTTGGTGTATTCCACCAGTTTCTACAGGCATCTTCTTTATGTTTCTTTACTCTATTTTTGTGAGTGTGGAATCTTATTATGAAAAGACGCAATACATTATGTATGTGTCTATAACATGTGGATTGTTGAATGTGCTACTGAACTATATTTGTATTCCCATTTGGGGGTATGTAGTTTGTGGATACACTACACTCCTGTCTTATGTTCTTTTTGCTGTGTTGCATTATGTGAGCATGAAATATGTGTGCAAGAAAGCTATCCCCGGAGTGGAGATTTTCTCGTTGAAAGCTATTGTAGGTGTTTCAGTCGCTGTGCTGGTGATTATGGTATTGCTAACTATGTTATATCCATATTGGATCGCAAGATATGCGGTTTTATGTGTGATGGCGATAGTAGCATTTATTTATCGCGAGAGATTAAAGGATTTAGTGGCAATTGTTAAAAAGAAGGGTTGAATAGATTTAAAAGAAACAAAAGGCTAAAATATTGATATGATTAAAGAGAATACTCCTAAAGTATCTGTAGTAATGAGTGTCTATAAGGAGCCAGTCGAATGGCTTCATGAATCGATAGATTCCATATTGAATCAGACATTCTCAGATTTTGAGTATATAATTATATGTGATAACCCTAACTATAAAGAGGGGATAGATCTTCTTGAAACATATAAGAAGAAAGACAAGAGAATAGTGCTTGTTTATAATGAAAAGAATATTGGGCTGACAAAGTCTCTGAATAAAGGTCTTTCTTTGGCAAAAGGAAAGTACATCGCCCGAATGGACGCGGACGATATCTCATTGCCCGATAGATTCGAAAGTCAGTATGATTATTTAGAAACACATCCAGATGTGGATGTTTGTGGTTGCAATTTTATCTTTTTTGGAGAGGTGACTTTTTTCTCAAATAAAAAAAGTTATTTACCAATTACTCATAAAGAGATTATATCATATTTAGCTTGTAAGAACCCTATTGCTCATCCAACCGTTATGATGAAACGTGTTATTTGTGGTTCCACTTTTTATTATGATGAGAGTATAAAAAAAGCTCAAGACTATAAGTTATGGTATGACTTGTTCAGAAAAGGTGCAGTTTTTCATAATCTAAATAATCGACTGTTAAAATATCGGATTTCTTCAACACAGATTACGAATTCAGCGAATGCTTCTCAAAACATTACAGCAGATTTAGTACGATCTCGAATGCTGAGAGATGTCGAAGGGGTGAACGACTATCAAAAAACACTCCATAACGAAATATTTAACGCCTCAAAGTCGGATAAACCATTACAAGATAAGTTGAATTGGCTTCTTTTGCTCATTAAAAAGAGCTCTTCATATTCTAAAGGACCATACAAAAGTTTATTATGGTTTTATTATGTTAAAACTTGCCTACTTTATTCAGATTTAAGTTTTTTAAGTAAACAGAGGAGAAGTATTCTGGAGAACATTAGTTTAGATACATTAATTAGATTGTTTGTTGCATATAAAAGGAATAGATTATAGTTTTTGTTCCTTTACTTCATAAAACTGAATAGTATTGAGATATGTTTTTTTCTTCTGTGACAGATGGAAGGGTAAGAATGATTCTCCGTCTATTATTGCTGCTGAGTCTGTTCGTTTTTTTATTCCATCCGGACTCATTTTCCACGAGCTATGTAACTATTTGCTTTTCAATAGCTTTAATTGCGGTTTTTTTCTATTATCAAGCTCAGAAAAAAGACAACTTTTTCGATTTTGATACGATTTTTATAATCATTCTTCTTATTTGTTTTTTTGCTTACCCTGTTTTTTTTCATAGTAAAGATTTTGATTATAGTTTCTTTACGATTAACGATAATTTGAATGAAAAGAGGATATCCATGGCGACGGCAATTTCTGCTATTGCTATTTGTTCATATTGTTTGGGGGCGGTATCTGCTAAATCCTCAATGCATAAAACAAATGTCTTTAATCAAATCATACCCACGAAAGGGCTTACATTATTGTTTTCAGTATTAACAGTATTTGCATTATTAAATGGCTCTGTTCAGTACTATCAAGATCTATATCATGAAGGTCTGGAAGGAGCGCAGTATTCTCGTCTAATAGGGCAGGTTACGGCAATTACTAAGGCTCTATTTTTTGTATTAATAGGGACTGAAGCCTACAATTATAATAACGGCAAACGAAAGGTTAATTGGTTGTTTTTAATTACAGCATTAACAGATGCGTCTTTAATGCTTTATGCTGGTAATAGAACTTTAGCCTCGGAGTATCTTTTAGCGATCTTCTTTTTTGTATTCTATTATAAGAGGAAAATTAGACTAATAGAATTACTTGGAATGTTAGTACTTGCTTTTATGGGAATGTATTTCATTCAGCTATTTCGGCAAGGTGTAGAAGTGAGCAGTTATTTTGGAATTCAGATAATCAGTGATTTCATGAGCCCTTATAGGATGAACCTGGTTGCGATAGATTATGTGGATTCCAATAATTATTCTTTTGGAGTTAGTTTGTTTGGCCCCATAACAGGTATTATTCCTGGTTTTTCAAGGTTATTACAGCTTATTGGTGTAGATATATCTTTCTTTGATTCTGCAAGTGTATTTACTACATACGAGCAGGGTAAAATTCATACATCGGGTTTGGGAACAAGTTTGCAAGCTGATGCTTATTTGGCATTTGGCGTTATTGGGGTCATATTTACTTTCTATTTTATAGGTAAATTCGCAAAGGTTTCATTTGACAGAATGAGACAAGGTTCCTATTACTATTTTATAATATATGCGATTTTTATTGGACATTCTGTATACTGGGTCCGCTCTTTGGTATTTATTTTCTCTAACATGTTGGTTTGGGGTGTTTTAATAGCATATCTCAATCTCAATAATTCAACCTCAAAAAGATTACAATGAAAAAAATATTGTTTTTTTCAACTTCGATTGACGCAACAGGCCTGATAAATGTTCTTATTTCCTATGCAAATTTATTAAGTGAACATTATCAGGTTAGTTATGCTTATTGTTTTGAGGCAGATGAAGAATTAACGAAATTTAATAAGTCTGTAAAAACGATTTGCTTACACGTTAATAGATTCAGAAAGGCTCTCCCAAGTATTATTAGTGTAATAAATTCGGAATGTCCGGATTATCTTTATACAGGTGGTGAACCTCAAAACGTCTACTGTATTATTGCTAGTAAATTATCTCATGTAAAGCCAAAAGTGATAATCTCACAACATAATTATCTAAATCTTGAGTATAACCCTCTTATTCATAATATCTGTTATAGGTTTTATAATAAAGCGGATCGTGTTGTCGCAATATCCAGGGGCATATATGATTTTCTTAAGTCCAAAGGAGTGAAAGATAATAAGATGAGCATTGTCTATAATCCCTTGGACGTAAACGGAATTCGTCAAAAGTCAGAAGCTCCCCTAGAAATTAAGTTAGGAAACTATATAGTTTTTGTTGGAAGGTTGTCACCAGTTAAAAATTTGTTCTTTCTGATAAAATCTTATAAGATTGTACTTCAAAAGTATCCTGAATTAAAGCTAGTGTTTGTAGGGGATGGAATAGACAAGAATAATCTAGAAATTTTCGCAAATGAAGTGGGCATCTCCCAAAGCGTTGTGTTTACTGGTTCTGTAGTTAATCCTTATCCTTATATAAAAAAGGCGAAGGTGTTAATGCTACCATCCTTTTCTGAGGCAGTTCCTTCTGTAGTTCTAGAATCGTTCGCTCTAGGTAAAACAGTCGTGGCCACTCCCAACCCTGGTGCTATCGATTTATTGAAAAATGGAGAATTAGGTTATATTATTACATCATTTGATAATACACAAGAGATGGCTGATGCAATAATCAAAGGTATTGAGCAACCATTCAATCCAGAAGTTCTTGTAAAAGAGTCTGAGTGTTATTCATTTGCTGAAAAGAAAAACGAAATAGTACTTGATTTAGAGAGTATTTAAAAATTGATTAAAAACATAATGATAGAAACAATGAAAATCATCGGTGTTATCCCCGCCCGTTACGAGAGTTCTCGTTTCCAGGGCAAGCCTTTGGCAGACATCTGTGGCAAACCTATGATATGGTGGGTATATCAGCACGCCTCACAGGTGAAGTATTTTAACGAATTGTATGTTGCTACTGACGACCAGCGCATCTATGATGCCTGCACCAAGTACGACATGAAGTGTATCATGACCTCTACCAGCCACCGTACTGGTACTGACCGTATTGGCGAGGTGGCAGAGAAGATCCCGGCAGACCTGTATGTGAACATCCAGGGTGACGAGCCGCTGATGGAGCCGGAGGTGATGGAGAAGGCTATCTTGCCTTTCTTTGACAATCCTGAGCTTCAGGTATCAAACCTGATGACCAAGATTAACGATCCTGTAGATGTGGTGAACTTCACCGTTCCTAAGGTCATTACAAACAAAGAAGGCATCGGTATCTATCTGACCCGTTCAACTGCTCCTTACCCCAAGGGTAGTATTGACTATGCTTACTACAAGCAAGTATGTGTATATGGTTTTACGCCTGCCGCTTTGAAGTTCTACTGCGACTACGGTAAGAAATATGGCAAAGCCAAGATTGAGGCTATTGAAGATATTGAGATACTCCGCTTCATTGAGAACGGTTACAAGGTTCAGTACATTGAGGTGGATAGTGAGACCGTGGCGGTTGATACGCCTAACGATTTGAAGAAGGTTAACGAGATAATGGCAACTAAGCTGATAAAATAAAGCTATGCAAATACTGGATTGCACATTGAGGGACGGTGGTTACTACACCAACTGGGACTTCAATGCTCATGTTGTGGACGCTTATATAAGCGCCATGAACGGACTACCGATTGACTACCTTGAATTGGGTTATCGGAATAACCCTTTGAAGGAGTATAACGGAAAATTTGGTTACTGCCCGCTTTCAGTGCTGAAACACATTCGCGAGAATTCCAAAAAGAAACTGGCCGTGATGCTCAATGAAAAGAGTACTAAACCAGAGGATTTGGACAAACTCATTGCACCATTAAAAGGTGTGGTGGATATGATTCGTATGGCTGTTGATCCTAAGAATCTAGAGCGTGCAGCTATCTTGGCGAAGAGGGTAAAAGAGTACGGCTTTGAGGTGGCCTTCAATGTGATGTATATGTCTAAATGGGATCAGTATGAAGGGCTATATGAGAAGCTTCCTCGTCTGAATGGTACGGTAAAGATTTTTAACATGGTGGATTCTTACGGAAGTATAACGCCCGAAGAAGTAAAATCCATCATTGCGAATATAAAGAATTATCTTACCTGTCAAATTGGATTCCACGGCCATAACAACCTCCAGCTGGGACTCATCAACACACTAACTGCTATTGAATGTGGCGTAGACAGTGTGGATGCTACCATTTTGGGTATGGGACGTGGTGCTGGCAACCTTAATATGGAACTGCTGCTAACATTCCTAAACAAACACAACGGATTAAAAGTTAACTTCAACGAACTTGGTGATGCCATTCAGGCATTCACACCGCTCTATGAAAAGTACCGTTGGGGAACCAGCCTTCCTTATATGATTTCTGGTGCCAACTCTTTCCCGCAGAAGGAAGTGATGGATTGGGTAAGCAACCGTGTGTATTCATTCAACAGCATTGTACGCGCACTTGACAACAAGAAGGACAAGAAAGAAGACAACGCCAAGTATCCTGTTTTGGAAGTAACTAAGAAGTACAAGCAGGTGTTGGTGATAGGTGGTGGGGATACCGTAGCAGAACACGTGGAAGCTATACACGAGTATCTGGATAAGAACCCTGATACCGCCATCGTTCTTTCAACAGCCCGTCATGCAAAGCTGTTTTTGGGTCGCAGGGAACCTGTTTACTACTGTTTGGTTGGTAACGAGGGCCATCGCTTGACAGCAAATGTAGGTAAAGCCAAATATAATGGAACTTGCATCCTTCCGCCTTATCCCCGTACCATGGGAACAGAGGTTCCTGAATATGCAGAATCCAGCACATATGAGTTAAAGGAAATTAGCTTTATTGATAGCTACAAGGATTCTGTGACTACCATTGCTGTTCAGTTAGGCTTAAACTTGACTGATGGGGAAGTTTATCTGGTAGGTTATGACGGTTATCCTGGCAGTGTGCTTTCTGAAAAGGAAGTGGCTCTTACGCACGAGAATAATGAGATATTTATGGGGTATGCAAAGACCCGTTGTTCACAGATGAAGTCACTCACACCGTCTATTTACAAGACGCTTGACGTGACATCTATTTACCAGTTAATAGACTAAGATGAAAAGATGAAAGTAGTAACCTTTGGTGAGATAATGGTGCGTCTTGGTGCACCTGATTACCTCAAACTTATTCAAGCGAACAGGTTTGATGTGAGTTATGCCGGTGCAGAAGCCAATGTGGCTGTGTCGCTGGCCAACTATGGTATGGAAACAGATTATATCACTTGCTTACCCGACAATCCCATTGCAGAACGTTGCATTATGGATTTGCGTGGGCATAAGGTAGGTGTTGATCATATTCAGAGAACCGGTAAACGTATGGGTATTCTCTATCTGGAAACAGGTAGTAATGCCCGCCCATCAAAGGTGTACTATGATCGTGAGGACAGTTCCATTGCTACTGTTGCTTCTGGTTCCATTGACTGGAAAGAGATTCTAAAGGATGCCACTTGGTTCCATTGGACGGGTATTACTCCTGCTCTTTCCGCCAATGCAGCTGCGGAATGTTTAAAGGCCATCAAGACTGCTAATGAGCTAGGAGTAACCGTAAGCTGTGACATCAACTACCGTGGTAACCTTTGGAAGTATGGCAAGACTGCTGCTGAAGTGATGCCTGAAATGGTAGCTGGTTCTGATATAATCCTTGGAAATGAGGAAGACTGCGAGAAGGTCTTTGGCATTAGGCCAAAGGATTTTGATGCCGCCAAGACTAACGGGAATGTTGACCAGAGCAGTTTCTTGAGCGTCTGCCAACAGATGATGGAACGCTTTCCTCGTTGTAAGAAGATGGTGGTTACACTTCGAGGTGCTATCAATGCCAACCACAATACGTGGGGTGGCGTGCTTTACAATGGTAAAGAACTGATAGAATCTCGTCGTTATGATATAACGGACATTGTGGATAGAGTGGGTGGTGGAGATTCCTTTATGGGCGGGCTTATCTTTGGCTTGCTTCATTATAAGGGTGACCGCAAAGCACTGGAGTTTGCTACGGCAGCCAGTTGCTTGAAACATACGTTAAAGGGTGATTATAACTGGGTTAATGTTCAGGAGGTGGAGAACCTAATGAGTGGTGATGCGAGTGGACGCGTGAAAAGATAAGGAGATATGAGAGTAGATGTTATTGGAAACAAGTTGGTGTTAAAGCACAGGGACACTATCATTGATGATCTTTTTGATGAGGATTTCTATGCTTATGCAAATTCTCAGGCTCAAAGGTTTGTCAATGACACAATAGGTGTCAATGAGATTTATGACAATCTAATACATTATAGTTTTGCTATAGAGAGGTGGATGTCTGTTAATAAGCCCGATAGAGTTAATATTGCCAAGGCTAACACAGAGATATTCTACTATACAAAAGATGTATGTGACAAATTACATATTTACGTAGAGGGTTATCATTTCTGGCATCCCGTTTTTTCAAAGCTTCATTTTGACTTTTCAGTATTAGGCTCTGCTTTATACATAGCCTACTTGCTAATGAAAATTCCATATAGGCCTGGAATTAATACGGCAAATCAGTTTGCGATAGTCAGAACAAAAGCAAGCATCAAGAAATTTAAGAAGTTTGACGAAATACAGCAAGAAGTAGAGAGCCTATACGAGAAAAACTCCATATATAGGCTGTTTTCTAAGTGGACGAGAATAAAATGGATGTTTAAGTCTTATGTAAATGCCTATAAGCAATTTAAGATGATGACTTCATTCTATGAGCCATTGATGGGCAGACATTTCCGTTATTCTTTGATGAGTTTTTATAGTAGAAGGATTGTATATGCTGAGCTTTATCGGTGCCTTTTAGATGATTATTTTAAGCATTTTGAAGGCTGCAATTTCTATACAGGTAACAATCTGGACCGGTATTCTGTTGTGGAGGAGCAGGAAAAGATTAAGTTCAACATCAAATCTTACTGTATTCCTCATGGGATTGAATATGGATTTAAGTTCCCTAAAGGTTTTTCGTGCGATGTTTTTTATGTACATAGTCAATATACGGCTGACTATTTGAACAAACTTTATGATACATCAAAGTATGTATATGACGAATCCATCATTAGACGGATGTTTGAGTATCATTACGATAAACCTCATGAGAAAATGATAATCTTTTTCACAGAGCCACGTGAAGTGAACGTCAATTTGGATATTGTAAATGGACTTTTACCTAAAATGAAAGAGAAAGGGTGGACACTTTACTTAAAACTCCATCCTGGAGATAATAAATCAAATTATGAGGGTCTTGATGTGGAGTATATTACTGACTATGATCTGTCAATGACAGGAAATATTTGTATTTCAAGAAAATCAACTATCTTAATTGAGGCCATATTTAACAATTCTTTGCCTGTGGCAATTATTACAAATTCCAAAGACCAGAATATCTTTAATACGATCCCCTCTTTGAACGCAAAAGAGATAGTTAAAGCTTACTCCGTGGAAGAGTTGTTTGATGTTATTAAAAAGAATCTAACCGCATAGTATGTATAGACATTTTTTCAAAAGAGTTTTTGACATTATCATTGGGCTAATAGCGCTACCAATCGTTTTAATTTTTATTATTATTATGGGGCCTATTATTTGGTTTGAAGATAGAGGCCCAATATTTTACATGGCAAAACGTATTTCAAAAGATGGAGGGGTCTTTAAGATGTTTAAATTTCGAAGTATGAAGGTTAATGCTCCTGATATACGTATGGAAAACGGTGATACTTATAATGGAGATGACGACCCTCGTGTAACGAAAATTGGTCGCTTTATGCGCAAAACTAGTATTGACGAAATACCGCAGTTTTTGAATGTCTTGATTGGTAATATGAGTTTTATTGGCCCCAGACCTGATACTCTTGATTTTTTGGATGTGTACAAGAATGAGTTCCCAGCAATATTAACTATCAAACCGGGGATAACAGGATATAATCAATCTTATTTCCGAAACAGTATTGATGGGAAAGAGAAGATGAAGAATGATGATTACTATGCTAAGCATCTTACTTTCGTGATGGACGTGAAGATAGTATTCAAAACTATAAAGACTGTTCTGTTTAGAGAGAACATAAATCACTAATTATTAATGAAGAAACTGATGGTACTGGCAGCTGGCCTGCTACAAATACCTGTGATAAAGAAAGCCCGTGAAATGGGCTACTATGTGATAGCGGTGGATGATGACCCCAATGCACCAGGAATGGCATTGGCTGATAAAGCTATTGTCCCGGGTGGTTTGATGAATGAGGAGAAGTTGGTGGCCCTTGCTAAAGAAGAGCAGATAGATGGTGTTATTCATCCTTGCTCAGAGGTGGCTATGAATGTGATGGGGCGCATCAACGATGAGTTGCATCTGTGTGGTATTTCCAAGGAGATCGCGATCAGGGCTACTAATAAACACCTGATGCGTGAGGCTTTTGAGGCATACGGAGCACCAAGCCCGAAATCCATCTTAACGAAGGATGAAGAGGATGCTTGGAAGACGTTCTGCAATGAGTTTGATACGAACGCTATCTTGAAGCCCTCACGTAATAGTGGATCTCGTGGTATAGCTAAGGTGGAGAAAGGAATCAGCAAAGAAGAGTTTGCAAGTCTTTACAAAAGGGCTTTAGATGAAAGTCGTGATCATCAGGTGCTGATAGAACAGTTCATTGAAGGTCCCGAGTTCTCTGTTGAAGTGATTGTCTGGAAAGGCGAACCACACGTACTGGCTGTAACAGATAAGAAAACTACTGAGGCTCCATATTTTGTGGAGTTGGGGCATAACCAGCCTTCGGTTTATCCTGTGGAGATACAGGAAAAACTGAAAGCCGGAGCAATTGCAGGATGCAAGGCTTTAGGTTTGACGTATTGTGCTGCCCACTGTGAACTGAAAGTTCAGAATGGAGAGGCATACCTGATGGAGATTGGTGCCAGAATGGGAGGAGATTTTATATCTACGGAACTGACTCACCTGAGCAGTGGTATTGATATGGTGGCTGCTACGATTAATGTGGTGCTTGGTGTTGAACCTAACCTAAATCCTGTGGAGGATAAACATGGTGTTTGCATTCGTTATTTTACTCCCAAGCCAGGCAAGTTAGTAGCTATAGAAAATGAGGAGGCCTTGAATGATGCCCACATATATGATGCCGAGATTTACCACAAAGTTGGAGATGTGATTCCAGAGGTTAAATCAAGTCTTGACAGGTCAGGACACGTGATTGTTATTGCTGATACAGTCAAAGAAGCTATTGACCGAGCTGAAAGTATGATAAAGGAAGTAAAGATGATAACTGCATGAAAATTCTAATACCTTTTTCATATTACCATCCAGAACAATGTGCGGGACTGTTTGTCATAGATGATATGACTGCAGAAGCAGCACGGCAGGAGATAGAGTCTGTGATAACTGTTCCGACTCCTACAAGAAATGTGGCGCCTGGAGCAAAGTGGGATAGAGATGAAACACTTTGTGACGGAAAGGTGTTGGTGCGTCGTTTCCGGATGTACGGGGAAGGGAAGAACCCTGTGTTGAGGGCTTTGCGATATCTTTTGTGCGAGATAGTTCAGTTGCATTATATGCTCTGGAAGAAGTATGATGTGGCCTTTATTGACAGCACACCTCCTATTCAAGGTTTGAAATTGCCCATAGTACGTTTGTTAAGAAAGAAACCTGTGGTGTATAATGCGCAAGACTTGTTTCCTGAAACACTTAGCGGTACTGGACTGGCGAAACAAGGAGGCTTACTTTGGAAAATCGGTATGTGGGTGTCAAATGTGACATTTCGCAATTCAGACAAGATCATTGCCATCTCTAATGATATCAAACGCAGTATGGTGGCACGTGGTGTACCTGCTGAGAAGATTGAGGTGGTGTATAATTGGGTAGATGAAAAGGCGGTACAGCCTGTAGCCAAAGAGGATAACCCGCTATTTGAGGAGTTTGGATTAGACCGCAGTAAGTTCACTATTGTTTATGCCGGTAATCTTGGGAATGCTCAGAATATAGGTATTGTATTAGATGGCGCTAAAGAATTGCCAGAAGTGCAGTTTGCAGTGTTTGGTTCTGGTGGTTTGGAGAATGATGTGCGCAAGCGTATATCTGATGAAGGGCTGACGAATGTTCATTTGAATCCATTACAGCCTGTAGAGAGAGTAAAATATGTGTATTCTTTGGGTGATGCCTGCATAGTTTCTTGTAAAGAAGGGCTTGGCGGTAGTGCTATGCCTTCTAAGAGCTGGTCAATTATGTCTTGCGGAAGACCCGTTGTGGCCAGCTTTGATGAGGGAGAACTGAAAGAGATATTGGAGAATAATAACTGTGGCGTGTTCTCTCACGCAGGTAACGTGAAGGAGTTTGTGGCTGCCATCAAGCAACTGGCTACAAATATAGAAAAATGTGAAAAAATGGGCAGAAACGCCCGTCAGTTTATTTTGGATAATCTCACTAAAGAAGTGGGTGCAAAGAAATACGTTGATATAATCAAATCTGTAGTGAAGAAATAATCGTTATTAAATATGAACACTAAATTGAGAAACGTTCCTTTCTCTCCGCCGGATATGTCGGTGGCTGAGGCAAAATTAGCATCTGAGGCTATTTTAAGTGGTTGGATTACAACAGGTCCAAAGACTAAAGAGTTTGAGAAGAAGATTGCAGCTTACGTGGGAACCAACAAGGCAGTGTGCCTTAACTCTGCAACGGCTGCTATGGAAATGGCGTTGCGCCTGATTGGTGTTGGTCCTGAAGATGAAGTTATTGTACCAGCTTATACCTATACAGCTACGGCTTCTGTTACCCAGCACGTAGGCTGCAAGGTTGTGATGGTGGACAGTCAGAAGGACAATGTGGAGATGGATTATGACAAGTTGGCCGAAGCAATCACTGAGCACACCAAGGTTATTTGCCCTGTAGATTTAGGTGGCGTGATGTGCGACTTTGACAAGGTATTTGCTGTAATTGAGTCCAAAAAGCATCTGTTCCGTCCCACTAACGAGATTCAGAAGAAGATAGGTCGTATTATTGTGGCGGCTGATGATGCCCACGCCTTTGGTGCCCAGTGGCACGGAAAGATGGCTGGCTCCATTGCAGACTTTAGTTCGTTCAGCTTCCATGCGGTAAAGAATCTGACTACCGCAGAAGGTGGGGCGCTCGTATGGAACTTGCCGTTTGGGGAGGAGCCTGTAAGCTATGATGCTTGGTCAACTGTTCCTCACATTGAGGGTGAGACATGGGATGGTTATCTGTATCGTCTTTCACAACTCTATTCTTTGCATGGTCAGAATAAGGACGCATTGGCTAAGACACAATTAGGTGCCTGGGAATATGATGTAATAGGGCCTTGGTACAAGTGCAATATGACGGACATTATGGCCGGAATTGGTCTTGCTCAGTTGGAGCGTTATCAGGGTATGTTGGAACGTCGTAAACATATCATTGGTGTATATGATAATGCACTGAAAGATCTGCCTGTAGCCGTATTGAATCATTATGGTGAGGATTTTGCCGGTAGTGGACATCTTTATATCACTCGTTTGCTGGGACGAACAGACCAGGAACGTAGGGACGTGATTATCAAGATGGCTGAGAGGGGGATTGCTTGTAATGTTCACTACAAGCCGCTTCCTATGATGACAGCATACAAAGCTCTGGGATTTGATATTAAGGATTTCCCGAATGCATACAATCTGTTTGTGAACGAGGTGACGCTACCGCTGCATACCAGATTGACAGACGAGGATGTAGAATATGTAATCAGTAACTACGTTGATATTATCAAAAACCTATAGTGCCTTTTTGGCATTGGTACGCCAAGGGATAGGACACGAGAGTCGTGTTCTTTCCCAAGGGATTGACTGGACTGCTATTAAAGCCCTTGCAGACACGCACGGGCTTTCTGCCATTGTGCTGGATGGAGTGAACGGTTTGAGTGGTCTAAGTAGTTTAAGTAACTCTGCCGTTCAAGGGCCTGCCAAGCAATTCCTGCTGCAGTGGATTGGAGAGGTAATACAAAGCTATGAAGGGCGGTATGCTGCATATGAGAAGGCTATAGGAAGTTTGGCGGGCTTCTATAATCAACACGGATTTAAGATGATGGTGTTGAAAGGATATGCCTGTTCGTTAGACTGGCCTAACCCTAAACACAGGCCTTGTGGGGATATAGATATCTGGCAGTTCGGAAAACAAAAGGAAGCAGATGCTGTTCTGACTAAGGAGAAAGGTGTTAAGTTAGATACATCACACCATCATCACACTGTGTTTGAATGGGATGGTTTCTCGGTGGAGAACCATTATGACTTTATCAATGTGCATCATCACAAATCGAATGCTGAGTTTGAGAAACTACTGAAACAATTGGGTGAGGATGATTCGCATTTAGTGGTATTGAATGGTGAGAAAGTGTATCTGCCTTCACCAAACCTTCACGCACTTTTTTTACTGAAACACCTGATGATGCATTTTGCGTCTGAGGGTATTATGCTAAGGCAGGTGGTGGACTGGGGCTTCTTTGTGGAGAAACACGGCAAGGATATTGACTGGAACTATGTGTTGGATGTGCTTGACCAGTTTGGGATGCGCCAGATGTTTAATACCATCAATGCTATTTGTGTGGGTGATTTAGGGTTTGATGTTGCTTTCTTCCCAACGGTGCAATTTGATCCCAACCTGAAAGATAGAGTCTTGAATGAGATTTTAGCTCCGAAGTACAGTGCTAATGTGCCCAAGAATATCTTTAGCCGTGTGGCGTTTAAAGTACGAAGATGGAGAGACAATGAGTGGAAACACCAGCTCTGCTACAAGGATAGTATGTGGAGTGCATTCTGGAGTGGAGTGTGGAATCATTTGCTAAAACCGTCATCTATATGATTCATTCTGTTTTGATAGAACGTTTGAAAGAGTTTATAGAAAACGAAGCCCGTTCTTGTTCAATGGACTTCGGGTGCGTGACGCCTCTTTATGTTTATCGCATGTGGGGTGGAACAGTAGCACTTGAAGATATTGAGGTAGGACTAAAGGAGATTAAGAATGGTTGTAGATAAGAAGATTCTGGATGAGTTGACTGCCAAAGCCAAGGAGAATCCGAGGTTGCGTTGCAATCTGGATATGCGCAATTCCGCTGACGATCAGTCTCAACGGATGCTGAATGCCTTGGAGCCTGGGACAGTGATGCCTATACACAGGCATAGGGGTTCTTCTGAGACGTGTATCTGTATCCGTGGGCATTTTGAGGAGTATTTCTATGACTCTGACGGGCAGCTGACGGATACCATTGATATGGTGCCAGGAGGAGTTGTGCTGAATATCGAGAAAGGGCAGTGGCATAGCTTGAAGTGTCTGGAGAGCGGAACAGTTCTGCTGGAGTGTAAGGATGGGAAGTATGAACCGTTAGGACCTGAAGATATTTTTAGCTTATGACAGTAAAAAGTGTTTTGAATGCAATCTGGCAATTCTGCCACTACCTCTTCTGGCCCCAGTGGGGCAGCAAGCGCCGTCGTGCCCAGGAAGAGTATGAGAGGATGTTGGAGGAAGGGAGGAGATCTTAAAGAAGATAAAAGTATCGTAAAGTATAGTTTAGTAATGAAAATTCTTGTTACTGGTGCAAAAGGTTTTGTCGGTAAAAACCTATGTGCTGCGTTGAATAACATCAAAGACGGAAAGGACAGAAGATTTCCGGATCTGACCATCGATGCGGTCTTTGAGTATGATATTGACAGTACTCCTGAAGAACTGGACTGGTTTTGCAAGGACTGTGACTTTGTGTTCAACCTGGCGGGGGTGAATCGTCCCCAGAATCAAGAGGAGTTTATGGCGGGGAACTTCGGCTTCGCCTCTACGCTTCTGGATACGTTGAAAAAGCACGGGAACACTTGTCCGGTCATGTTGAGTAGTAGCATACAAGCCACGCTTGCAGGCCGGTTTGGAACGTCGGAGTATGGCAAAAGCAAAAAGGCGGGTGAGGAGCTGTTCTTTGAATATAGTCGTAAGACAGGCGCGAAGGTGCTGGTGTACCGCTTCCCGAATCTGTTTGGCAAATGGTGTCGGCCCAATTATAACTCGGCCGTGGCTACGTTCTGCAATGCGTTCGCGAATGATTTGCCGTACACGGTGAATGACCCTAGCGTGGAGCTGGAGTTGCTGTATATTGATGACCTGGTGGATGAAATGATTTGTGCGTTGCAAGGTAAAGAGCATCACTGCGAGTTTGACGGGGTGGAGACGGTCCTGCGTGAGGATGGGCGCTACTGCGCTGCGACTGTAACGCATAAAGTTACTTTGGGAGAGATTGTTGAGTTGCTTAAGAGCTTTGCTGATCAGCCGCGGACACTGATGATTCCGGAGATTCCGGCGGGGAGTTTTGCGAAGAAACTGTATTCTACGTATCTTTCGTATCTGCCGTATGAGAAGGCGGCTTTTGACCTGAAGATGAATGTGGATGAGCGGGGGAGCTTTACGGAGCTGGTGCATACTCTTTCTTGCGGCCAGGTGTCCATCAATATCTCTAAGCCGGGGATTACGAAGGGCCAGCACTGGCATAATACAAAGTTTGAGCAGTTCATTGTGGTTGCCGGGCACGGGCTGATTCAGCAGCGGAATTTGAATGATCCTGATGGGAAGGTTCTGGAGTGGGAGGTCTCCGGTGATAAGATTCAGGCCGTGCATATGCTGCCTGGGTACACGCATAATATCATCAATCTTTCGGAGACGGAGGACCTGGTGACGGTGATGTACTGCAATGAAGTGTTTAATCCGGACAAGCCGGATACTTTTTTTGAACCTGTAAAGTAAAAAGATATATGGCACAATTCAAGAATAACGGGAAGCTGAAGCTTCTGATTATTGTGGGTACGCGGCCGGAGATTATCCGTCTGGCGGCGGTGATTAACAAGTGCAGGGAGTATTTCGACTGCCTCCTGGCGCACACTGGGCAGAACTATGATTACAACCTCAACGGGGTGTTCTTCAAGGACTTGAAGTTGGCGGATCCGGATATTTATATGGAGGCCGTGGGCAATGACCTTGGCGAAACCATGGGTAATATCATTGCCAAGAGCTATCAACTGATGGTTGAGGTTAAACCGGATGCCGTGCTGGTGCTGGGAGATACCAATAGTTGCCTCAGTGTGATTGGCGCGAAGAGGCTGCACATCCCTATCTTCCATATGGAGGCGGGCAATCGCTGCAAGGATGAATGTCTGCCGGAGGAGACCAACCGCCGTATTGTGGACATTATCAGTGATGTGAATATGGCGTACTCCGAGCATGCCCGCCGTTACCTGGCTGATACAGGTTTGCCCAAGGAGCGTACATACGTGACGGGCTCTCCTATGGCGGAAGTTCTGCACAATAATTTGGCAGAGATTGAGGCTAGTGACATTCATGCCCGGCTGGGGCTTGAGAAGGGGAAGTATATTCTTCTGAGCGCGCACCGGGAGGAGAACATCGACACCGAGAAGAACTTCCTCTCGCTTTTCAATGCGATTAACAAGATGGCAGAGAAGTATGATATGCCCATCCTCTATTCTTGCCACCCCCGTTCCCGCAAGCGTTTGGAGGCTAGCGGGTTTAAGCTGGATCCTCGCGTGATTCAGCATGAGCCGCTGGGATTCCACGACTACAACTGTCTGCAGATGAACGCCTTTGCGGTGGTGTCTGATAGTGGTACTTTGCCTGAAGAGAGTTCATTCTTTACGTCTGTCGGCCATCCTTTCCCTGCTGTGTGCATCCGCACTTCCACCGAGCGCCCTGAAGCCTTAGATAAAGGCTGCTTCGTCCTGAGCGGTATCGATACTATCGGCCTGCTGCAGAGCGTGGATGTGGCTGTGTCGCTAATCCGCGACGGTCACCCCGGCATCCCCGTGCCCGATTATGTGGACGAGAACGTCTCCACGAAGGTCGTTCGCATCATCCAAAGCTACGTGGGCGTGGTGAATAAGATGGTGTGGAGGAAGTTTTAGCACTCTGAAAATTGTTGTATCTATGGGCTTTCAGACTGAGCGATGTTTGTAGAAGAAGTCTTTGAAGGATACAAAAGAAAGTTCGAGGAGACCGGGGAACCGGTATCTGTGAACTTTCGTACACTTGTGCCGGATATGAAGAGCAAGGAGCGTTTCACGCACTTGATTCATTCATATCCGGCCAAGTTGTTGTGCAATATACCTTACTACTTCTTATCCACGACAAATATGTTCTGTCCATACGAGGGCGTCGTCCTGGATCCTTTCTGCGGGACGGGGACGGTTCTTCTCGAAGCTATTGCAAGTGGGCGGAATGCCTTAGGGGCAGACGCTAATCCTCTGGCTGTTTTGATTTCAAAAGTCAAGACCACCTATGTCCCGAAAGATGACCTTCTTGCCACCTTATCGGCCATCCTTATTCGCGCCAGGCGAGATCGTTCTGTCTGCTCTCCGGACGAAATGATTGGAGAGTGGTTCTCTGCAAGTACAATCAATCAGTTGCATCGTTTGGAACAGTCGATTGGAAAGGTGCGAAAGGCAAAGCACAAAGATTTCTTCCTCCTTTGCTTTTCCAATCTTATCAAGAAGGTGAGTTTTGCTGACCCCACCATCTCTGTCCCGGTAAAGCTGAATCCCAACCGATTTGCGGAAGGCAGTGAACGACGTGAATCAGCGCAGTTTCGGCTGAAGACACTCCAGGATGTTGATGTTTACGACAAGTTTGAGAGCATCTGTATGTTGAACATCGCGCGGGTCGATTCGCTTAAAGACCTGGATAAGCGAGTATCCGCCGAAGTTATTTCGAACGATGCCAGAAAGCTCACCCGACATCTCACAGGGAATGATTTACTGGCAGATAGTTCGGTGGACCTTATCTTCACGTCTCCACCTTACGCTGGCGCCCAGAAGTATATACGTGCATCGCGTCTGAATCTCTACTGGCTTGGGACAAAGCAATCGGCAGCCATTCGCGACCTTAATGACAAGAACATCGGCCGCGAAGACTATCATCGTGCCCAGACAATACAGCACATAGAAACAGGAATTCCAGCAGCTGATGCCGTATTGGAACAGCTCTATGCCAAAGGGAAAGCTGAACGGGCCTGCATCGTCGGCACTTACCTTAACGAAATGAAAGCCGCCCTTGATGAATCATACCGCGTCCTTAAGCCTGGCGGCTATATGATACTGGTCATCGGGAACAACACCGTCAGCGGCATCTCCTTCAACACCCAGGACTACCTCACCACCTACCTCCAATCCAAAGGAATGCATCTCGAGTTCAAACTCATCGACGACATCAAATCCTACGGTCTCATGACCAAACGCAACAAAACCGCCAACACTATCTCAAGTGAATGGATTCTAGTGTTGAAGAAATCGTATTAGGTTGACGCCTTTCAGCCGTTTTTTTACAACAAGAATCTATGATTAGTTTGGTTGACCGAAGATTATATTAGTGAAAGTGATGAGAAATATTTCAGCATATAGGAAAGTTATTGAGGTTTTGTCCATGCAAGATTGTGAATTGGCGCCCTATCTTGAGGAGTGGTTGAATAAAGACCATAAACTCCCATGGCTGGCTTTGTCTTATAAAAAGGAATTATTAAGTCAACAAGAACGAGAAAGGTCTTCTTGTTACTTGTCTTTGGGTTCCTTCAATAAAATGGAGGAAATCGAGCGGCTGGCGTGTTATTCAATAGTGTTGGAAGCGGAATATATCAGAGATTTGAATAGACAGAAGAAAGCTTGTACGCCATACAATGGCACAGAGGAAATTTTTGAGAATCCTTCTTTGCGTGAAAGACGCAATAAAGACCTTATTGAGGGTATGGTTGGTGAACGCGGCTACGCTTCTAATATTTTTAGGATTGGCAACAAGTGGGGATATTATGACAGCCGAATACCATTACAGGTATATGACTGGCTTGAAGACTGCTTTAAAGACAAGAAGAAACGAATAAGAGTTGACCCGAGTGGATTATATGATTACAAACCTGTCCAAATTGTTTTGGAATGTCAGATTTATCCTGCCAAGTGGCAGTGGTGGAAGACGCTTTCGATATTTAAGGGATGTAGTACGGGAAGTTCATTTGTCCTCCTGGGCAACGATCCTACCTTACATGGTGATTATTACGACTATAACGTGCATAAAGTAAGGTGCCTGCAGGAGGTCGTAAAGAGATATAATAGTGGCAACTTGAGAATGACGCTTGAGGAGTTGTCGGAATTCAGGCATCCAACAGATAGCAGCAAGAAGTATGTAATAGGAAGAATGATACATCTTGATTCGGATGCTCAGGTGGGCTCTAATTTTGAAGAAGCAATTCTAAATCACATTGACTTTGCATATAATCTCTATATTGATGATGAGGCAGATAAAAGATTAGGCCAGCATTTGAGTCAAGGTGGAACCGTACAAAAAGCTACACGCAGAACACATATTTTGAGAATTGAGGAGATACCATTCTCTTCTATTTTTAAATTGGCTCATTCCTTCTTCAAATCAAGGACTTTGACAGATGAATGGATTGAGAAAGAGTTTCAATAGTTATGCAACAATACAAGATTGACGATGGTTTTTGTGGCGTGTGATTAACGGCGTTCTTTCTACTATTCACCTTTCGGTGTTAATGATTCAAATACAATATGGTTTTAGATAATAATAAAATAGAAGAAATCTGGGGGAAAGCGATTGAGGTGGCTGGTTATGATTCTGCCCGTTGGCGTAAGGATTTTGCAGGCGCGTGGATTCAGAGGGAGCAGTATGGGCTTCCTACAGAATTCGGGTGGGAAATCTTTCATCTAATTCCGGCAAGCAAGGGGGGAAGCAACGATGTTGATAATTTACTCCCCATCCATAGGCGAAACAATATCCGTCGGGCTAATGACTATCCCACGTTTCATACTGCAGTTACAGCTAGAGGGGATAAAAATGTCAGCGAAGAACAGATATGGCGAATCGAGCAGTAAAGAGAATTCCTCAGGTAAAACCTGTCTCAGAAACGGTATCTGCCGCACAGGAGGCAAATAAGAAATCATGGAATCGTTTTCTTATTGTTGCCATCCTGTCAGCAATTGCCATTATTGCCTGTTTTATCATGTTTGTGTGGAAACAGGCAGTGATGTTTGATTGGGATGCATCTGTCAACAATGGTTTGCTGGGAACTCTTGGAGACTTTGTTGGTGGTGTCCTGGGCACTCTAATAGCTATTTATTCCATTGCCATGCTGGTTAAGACCCTCAATGCGCAGATTATTTCTAACGCCAACATGAAGGACACCAATGACAATGTAATAGAAACGAACAATGCGCAGATAAAGCTAAGTACCCAGCAACTCTTCGACAACAAGTTTCAGGTGTTCTTCAACCAGTATAAGGACACGATAGCTGCGTATGTTGATAAAGACTTGAAAGGCCGCCAGGCGCTAGAATCTATCGTGGCAGCTTTCCTTTCTGCACCATTCAACAATAAACTTGTGTATAAGAAGCGCGTGGTGGCCGCGGTGCGGGAGTTTGAGGCATTTTACGCTGGACATAGGGAACAGTTGGCCGTCCATTTTCGTGAATTATATCAGTTGGTCCGGCTTGTTGCAGAGAGTGAAATAGAAGAAGATGACCGCGTTCTTTATGCCAAATGTATCCGTGGTCAATTGAGCGATGGTGAATTGGCTATTTTGCGTTACAATTGTCTTACTGATAACGGATTCGCAATGAGAAGGTTTGTGAATCACTTCAACCTTCTCAAACATCTCCCATTGATGACTTTGCTTGAATTTGGTACCTGGTCAGGTATGCTTCCCGACAAGCATATGCGTTCAGCATTGGATTCAACTTTTATCATGCTCCGGAAGTTGATGAAGGAATACAACTATACAAATGAAGCCTTTGACATCCCAGACATAGAGCTGTCTTCCCGCTATGTGGTAAAACTCAGTTACAATGAGGGCCACTCAAGCATGATCTTTCGCCTGGAAGAAGACAAACAACATAGAGGTGCAGCTGGCGTAAAACGCCCTTACGTGGAGAAAGCCTTGGACATTCTTGGAACTCGGGAGATTCCGGAGCTCTTCTACTCCTTCCTCCATGAAAGTTTTATCACCAGCAACTTCGATCTTTACGGCAATCCCTCGAACTGCGTTCATACGCCCATCATTGTCGTAAACAATGCGAGTAAATTCATTTTTGAAATCGAAGTCAAAGGTCCCCGCAAACTCGTCCTTGCTGAGAATCAGATGTATCCAGCCAAACAATAATCACCATGAATCAAAAAGAAAGGGAACGCGATACCCCTCGAGTTAAATGCGCAGTTGTTGACGGAGATGGTAACCTGGTCGTGACTATAGTTAAATATAGTTGGCTTACTTGTCTTTTTCATTCTTTTTATTCTTTTCTCTTACTTGCCTTGCTTGTTGGAGTGGTCTTATCAGTCGTGGAACAGTGGTGGATTGTTGCTGTCGCTCTATTCGTTTTCGGTATCTTTATATGGATGCAGATATGGGTGGATGCAAATGATAAATTGAAAAAGCGTATTTATCCAAAGCTGTTTATAGAGCACTTTGACGGAGAATCTGTGGAAATGAAGAGTATTGTGCGTTTTGACCCGCACACAGACCTTCTTCTCGTTGTTCCCACTAGCGGCGAAATCAAAAGCCACAAGGTAGAGTTTATAATGGAGGACCTTCCATTGTATATGGTTAAGATTCATAGCCGGGGCGAAAATGTCTGATATAATTGCAAAAAATATTGTCTCGGAGATAACGGGCTCGGTAACTGAAAGTCTTTTTGTAACGTTGGCTTCAGCTGCTGGGTTCCCAGTGGCAGCACTGGCAGCACCGTTAGCAAAAGGTTTAGTTCTCGGATTGGTCGAGAACTGTTTTAATGACTGTTCGCAAATGACTCTTTCGGTGAGCGAGAGAAAGAAACTGAATCAAGTGTCATTGGTTGCCTTGCAAACATTTTGGGAGATGGCGGAGAAAGATGGTATAGTTGCATGGGAAATGAGTATTGACCCGGCATACATAGATTATGCTTACGAGGTGGCGGAACATGCATCAATGGAAGCAATCCGCCAAAGTGAGAAGAAAAAAGTTGATGTCCTTGGTCAATACTATGGAAAACAGTTTTACGAAGGTCGTTCCAATTGGCAGGATATGCATCAGATGATTTCAATGATTGGGACTTTAACGTTTCGTCAGATAGTAATGATTAGGTTAATATCAGAAGGGTTTAAAGGGATCAATGGAAAACTTTTTATAGGTAATCCATCGGCATGTGTAGAGGTCAACAGACTTAAAGATTATGGTATATGGCAAACATCGGGCGCGGCGTTCGGGATTAATGAATCAGTTGAAATTCAATTAGATAATATTATAGCGACTTTTTATTCAGATAAGGTAAGTGAAGAACTGATGCTTGACAGATTGTCTGATAGTGATATTCGTATAGTCACGGAGAGTTTAGGTTTGACCGAAAAGGGAACTCCTCAGGCTGAACTCACTGAAGATGAATTCAAAAACAGGACTACATTTGCCGTTGATGGCGATATACTGGTGCTGCCAGGAGGCCGGAGATATGGCGGAGAACCAGATGAGGATATGTTCCTACATGACTTGGCAAGAGGGAAATAGTTTTGACTTTAATATGCGCATTTCTTATATCGCATAGACAATAAGACATGAGATACACCGAAAAGCATTTCTCTGATAGCATCGCTAGGGAGTATATTCCTAATCCCCGCGTACCATTCCATCGTTGTTATCGCCCAATGGTGGAGCGTGTTAATTCAGGTTCCAGTGAATATCATTATCTCCAGGATGATGACTATGCTCAGAAGCCTTATATGTTTACGCGGGCATTTGAAGAATTACAAAAGGATCTCAAAGAGATCTTTAATTATGTTGAACCTTCTTATCATAACAGGAAGGCTTATTCGTATAAAATCCAGCAATTGTTCATCCGGGTTTGTATAGAACTGGAAGCAAATTTCAAGGCTATTTTTAGCGAAAACAAGTATTCAAAACCGGAGTCCAATTGGACCATAAATGATTACTGAAAGATAGATGCTTCTCACCGTTTGAATGAGTATAAGGTTGTTTTTCCCACGTGGGAGGGGGGCAGCAAGACCTTTGAGCCTTTTGCCGCATGGAAAAAAGCTCCCACCCTTGGCTGGTATCGGGCATATCAGCGGACCAAGCATAGCAGGGCCGCAAAACTTGATGAAGCCAACCTTGAGAATCTCATGAATGCTTTCTGTGGCTTATTTGTTGTCTTAACCGCCCAGTTCGGAGACGAAGATTATTCCACTGGCCCGGTCTTCCTTTCGGTTGGGGGACATGACACCTATTTTGGAGGGGATTTCGGTATTGGCGGTATGTTAAAGGCAGTATATCCAGAATGGCCCGAGGAAGAAAAATATGATGTCCAATGGTGTGATGTCTACAACAGTTCAAGCCGTTTCCGGAAATTCGACTATGATTCCGTCTCCGATTACGTAAAGCCGGAAAGGGGTAAATAATAGATAGCTACCCACTATTTCTATTTTACTGCTAATTATATGACCCAAGATGAACTCTGGCTCTCCAAATGGCAGGAAGCTATCGACTTCCTTGAAACCAACCACCGCAAACCCTCCAAGTTCATCCCGGAGGAACGCAACATGCGCTCTTGGTGGAAGCACAACAAGAAGTTGATGAACTCCGGCGAGTTGAAGCCGGAGCGTTTGGCTTGGTAGTGCTTGAGGTGGGAGGATGGGAAGTGGGAATGCTGAGTTTATCGGCCCTATTTTTGGGTTGGCTTATTTGAATGCTGCCCGGCTTCGGCTGAGCTTTTTTGTGCGGGAAGGGAGATCGGCCTTAATAATCATTTTATTAGGGCGGGGAATTGTTTTGTCGGGGAGAATTGTTAAATTTGTAGTGGAGTCGGTGGTGACTGGCTCTGCCATCGGCCAATCCCTACTGGGAAGTGGGAAAGGTGTGGGGCAATCA
>OCVV011361281.1_pt1 | contig 45422 bp, 28 predicted proteins | sample 1539721 | NCBI WGS metagenome assembly OCVV01 (sample SAMN02144230, study PRJEB22623) | gut metagenome | biome: sheep rumen | host: Ovis aries | place: New Zealand | reverse complement strand
ACTACGTGCAGGAGCAGCAGGCCAGCCGCTACAGCGGCGCTATCGCCATTCCGCCGACGGTCGTGTTGGACGGCACCGCCTACACCGTGACGGCCTTGGCCGAGTCGGCCTTCGAGAGCTGCTCCACCGTCACCGCCCTCACCCTGCCGCCCACCATCCGCCGTATCGGCGCCTACTGCTTCTACAACTGCACCTTCACCGCCCTGCAGCTGCCCGACTCGCTGCGCCGCATCGACGACCACGCCTTCCTCTACTCCAGCGTCGCCTCGCTGCACCTTCCGGCGGCCTTTGAGGAATATGGCGAATGTGCCTTCTGGGCCAGGAACCTGACCTCCATCACCGTCGACGAGGCCAACCCCCGCTATCGCTCCATCGGCGGGTGGCTCTACAGCCGCGACAGCCTGACACTCTGCCTCGTGCCCGACGGGACGACGGGCGCCGTCAGCGTGCCGCCGTATGTGCGCCACCTGGGGCCGGAGGCCTTCGGCTTCTGCAGCCGCATCACCGCAGTCTCGCTCCCCGATGGCCTTACCTCCATCGGCGACTTCGCCTTCAACTGCTGCTCGGCGCTCGACGGCATCGTCATTCCCGCCACGGTGACACACATCGGCATCTGCCCCTTCTCCTACTGCCCGCAGATGAACAACCTCTCGATTGCCCCGGGCAACAGCCGTTATGTGATGGATGGTTTGATGCTCTATAGCAGCGACTTTGACACGCTCGTTTCGTGCCACAAGTCGGGCGCCACCGTCACACTGAACCCCAATGTGAAGGTCCTCGGTGGCTTCGAGAACAACACCTGGGTGCGGAATATCAGTATCCCCGACGGGGTGACCGACATCCTCGACAACTGCTTCAACGGCTGCCAGATCACCACCATCGCCCTACCGCCCCACATGCGCTCCATCGGCCGAAAGGCCTTCTCCGAGAACGACCGCCTCGCCAGCGTCACCATGCCGCAGACGCTGCTCTCGATGGGACAGGGTGCCTTCGAACAATGCTTTTCGCTCACCGCCATCGCGATCCCCGACTCGCTGCGCGTCATCCCCCGGGAGGCCTTCAACTCCTGCATCAAGCTCAGCTCCATCACCTGGGGCAATGCCGTCGAGGAGATCGGCGACTATGCCTTCTGGGCGCTGTCGCAGATGAGCAGCACCCACGTCACCACCCTCGACCTCCCGGCGACCCTGAGGCGAATCGGCGAGGCCGCCTTCGGCGCCTGCAACAACAGCCTGCGCGAGGTCCACTTCTACGGTCCCCTCGACACGATGGGCAGCTATGTCTTCTCCGGTGCCAACCTCGCCAACCTCCGCTTCGCCGCAGGCCTCCCGCCCGCCGTTGTCGGCGAAGGGCCCCTCGAGCATATGGGCAGCCTCGAGCGTATCTACATTCCCTGCGGCTACCTGTCGGAGTGGTCGGAGCATCTCTACTGGGGTCGCTATGCCGACAAGATGGTCGAGGACTGCGGAAGCATCGACGATGTGGAGGCCGACGGTCTGAAGGTCTACAGCCACGGCGGCCGCATCGTCGTCGAGGGCGCCGAGGGCGAGGCTGTGCTGCTGTTCGACGCCGTCGGCCGCAGCGTGCGCAACGAGGCGCTCTCCGCGGGCCTCTACCTGGTCAAGATCGGCAGCCGGCCGGCGCGCAAGGTCGTGGTGGCGCGGTAAAAAAACGCCTTCCGGCAGGCACCCGGCAGGCATCCTCCAGGCATCAACTAGGCATCCCCTCTGCATCATCTCTGCATGCAAGCCAAGGGGATGCCTTGTATATGGCTGGTAAACAGATGTTTTACGCTTCCTTGTGGAGGCGAAGTGTCCGGATGTCGACCTTGGCACCGCGAATGGTGGTGTTAAAAAAGTTGCATTTTTAACAATTTTTATGATATATTGCGACAATATAAACCTACGCTCGTCGTTTCTTAACTAGAAAAATAATTACGAAACATATTGTATAGTTATGAAACAAGACGAACAGAAAGAGTTGACCAAGGCCGAGGAGCAGGTGATGCAGGCGGTGTGGAAAGTGGGCCAAGGGTTTGCCAACGAGGTGGTTGCGGCGGTCGAGGCCGACGTGGCCTACAATACGGTGCTCACCGTGGTGCGCACGCTGGAGCAAAAGGGCTACGTGGGGCACGAGACCTTCAACCGTGCCAACCGCTACTATCCGCTCGTCACGCGCGAGGAGTACATGCAGCGCGTGCTGGGCGGCATCGCCAGCCGCTTCTTCGGCTCCTCGCCGCGGGCGCTGGTCAGCTTCCTGGTGGACAAGAAAGAGGTGTCGCTCGAGGACCTCGAGGCCATCACCAAGGGGATTGAGAATCGAGAATCTTGAACTTTGGATTTATGATGCACTGGGTTCTTTTCTCTGTGGTGGCGGCGGGGCTCTTCTGGGGCCTCTACCGGCTCATGTTGCGGCGCGACGGGTGGCTGCAGCTCTCGCGCTTCTATCTGATCATTTCGTTGGTGTTCAGTTTGGTATACCCGCTGGTGCCGCTGCCGGAGCTTTCGCTGCCGCTGCCGGAGCGGATGGGCCTGTCGGTCGCCGGGGTGGGGGCAGGGGGTGTCCTGCCTGCCGTCGATGTGGCTGACGCCTCGCGGCCGGCTGTGGACGCGGCACGCCGCGTCCCTACCATAGTATACCTGGTGGGTGTGGCGTTGTCCCTGGTGGTGCTGGCGGTGCAGCTGGCGCGGACGCTCCGGATGATGCGCCGGGGCAGCGGCGGGCCGTTCTCGTTCTTCCGCCGCATCGTGCTGCCCGAAGGGGACTATGACGCCGGCGAGCGGCAGTGCATTCTGGTCCACGAGCGCGAGCATGTGCGGCTGCACCATACGGAGGATGTGCTCCTGATGCGCCTGCTGTGCTGCGCCGCCTGGTTCAACCCCTTCGCGTGGCTGATGCTCGGCGAGCTGCGGGCCGTCCACGAGCGGCAGGCCGACGCGGCCGTGCTGTCGCGTTGCGCCAAGGAGGACTATCTGCGCCTGCTCTACCGGCAGGCCACTGGATTCGGATATGGCCATATCACCCATAATTTCAACAGTATTAACCTTAAAAAACGTATCGTTATGATGAACAAAACGAAGACGCGCTTCGGCGCGTGGAAGCCGCTGGCGGCCCTGCCGCTGGTGGTGGTATTGATGATGGTGGGCTGCCGGACGGCCAATGCCGAGCCTGCCGGGGTGCAGACGGGCGAAGGCCTGCTGACCGTGACCTATCACCGCACCGGAGGCAAGCCGCTCCCGTTCGGCGGCATAGGCTACAACAGTATCCATAGCCAGTTTAGCCCGACGCTGCAAGAAGTGCGGGTGGACTGCAAAGGCGAGGGGGCCGCACACAGCTACGGCGCCTGGGAGATCGACCAGCTTCCGACCTCGCGAGGCTTGGTCGATGGCAAGGTGTTGAGCCGCAATGAGAAGAAAGTCATCCAGGCCGTCGACCGCGAGCTGCGGCGAGGACACTCCAGCGGCACCCTTGACCGCACCACCACTGTGAAGACCGACAACGGCGATGTCACCCTGTGCTTCGCCGCCGCCTGGCAGGACGGGAACCGACAAGGCGATGCCGTCATCAAACTGTGGGTGGTCGAGGTGGACGCTGTGGAGGAGCCTGTGCAGACAGTCATGGGTCAGTCGGACGAGGTGTACGTGGTGGTCAAGGAGGTGCCCGAGTACCCAGGCGGCACGGAGGCCATGTACAAGTTCCTGAGGGATAACATCCACTATCCCGAGAAGGCCAAGGAAGAAGGCATCGAGGGCAGGGTGTACGTGTCCTTCGTGGTGGAGGCCGACGGACGCCTCTCCGACATCAAGGTGCTGCGCGGCATCGGCGGCGGCTGCGACGAGGAGGCCGTGCGGGTGGTCGAGGCTATGCCCAAGTGGAAGCCCGGCCGCGCCCATGGCAAGGCTGTCCGCGTGCAATACCACCTTCCGATCGTCTTCAAGCTGTCATGAGACGGTTGCTGCTCAGCCTCGCTGCCACCCTGCTGCTGACCGCCTGCGCGGCCACGCGGCAGGGTGGGGGCGAGGCCGCCTGCGACTGCCGCCGGGCGGTCAGCGTGCCGGACAAGGCCTTCCGCGACTTGCTGCTGGAGAAAGGTTATGCCGCCAAGGCCGGCGGCCATCGCCTGCGCCCCACGCCCGAGGGGTGCGCCCTGACGGTGCTGGAGTGCTACGGCAAGGATATTCACAGTCTGCGCGGCGTCGAGATGTTCCCCCAGTTGGAGGAGGTGGTCTGCAGCGACAACCCGCTGGCGGAGCTGGACCTCAACGGGCTGCCGCGGTTGGAACGCCTCTATGGCCTCAACCTGCCGCTGGAGCGCATGGCACGCGACAGCTGCCACCACCTGCGGGACCTGCAGCTGAGCTACACGCGACTGACACGGTTCGACCTGCGCCCTTTTGCCGAGTTGGAGTCGCTCTTGCTAATCTTCAGTCCGCTGACGGAGCTTGACCTCTCGCCGTGCCCACGGTTGGAGACGCTCTACATCCGCGGCACGCAGATCCGTAGGCTCGACCTGCGGGACAACCCCGCTTTCTCCCGCCTCCACGCTCTCGACACACCGCTGGAGACCATCGTGGTCACGCAGGCCCAGTACGATGGCGACCTCAAGGTGTCGTGTGCCGACACGGTGCGGATCGAAGTGCGCTAAAACGGTCAGTCGCTGTAGGCCGTCAGGATGGGGGCTGCGCCGTCGACGATGAGTTGCTGCGGCAGGTTGATCTTCTTCACCTTGGGCGGAATGCCGATGCGGACGCCGCCGGTGGCGGTGGTGTAGGTGGCGGTGGTGCGCGGGTCGTAGGGCAGCTGTCGGGCCAGGGTGGCCCAGTCGGTGCGGGCGCCGTAGCCGAGGTTGAATGTGAGGGCCACGTGGTCCGAGAGGTAATAGCGCAGGCCTAGGTTCAGCTCTGCGCTGATTTTCATGGGATTGTTCTTGCCGGTCGCCAGCCGCAGGTGCTCCAGCGCGAAGCCGGTGGCCACGCCGCCGTAGAGTTCGAGCCGCGGGGCGATCTGTTGGTTGTACTGCACCATCAGCGAGAGGTCGCGCTGCGGTTCGCACTCGTGGAGGGGCGAAAGGGTGCTGCGGTAGCGCAGGCCGACGCCGAGGTGGCCGCTGCGCAGGCCGAGGGTGGTGCTGTAGAAGGGGAGGGTGGTGCCGCGACTGCTGAGGAGGCCGGCTTCCACGTCGGTGACAAATCGTAGGTCTGTGCTTTGGGCGCTGACGGCCATGGTGGTCAGCGCTGCGATGAGGATGAGTATCTTCTTCATTTTCTCGAACGTTTGTTTACATCTGGTAGTCGCGTTCTGGTGTAAAATCTTACACGGAGAGGTCTTTTTTTTGCAAGTTTTTCCCGGTGGGTAATACTAAATAATGTTAAAATGCGTTATTTGAACATTTATAAAAGCAATACGATACAAGATGAAACGACCTTTGATGAGACGAGTTATGTGCTTGACGGCCATGATGTTGATGGCAGTGACCTACTGCGAAGCGCAGCCGGGCGGTCCCGGTGGCGGTCCCGGCGGGCGTCCGCCGATGGGGAGCGGCCGGCCCGGACAGCGCCCGCGTCCCGGGCAGGACTGGAGCCAGATGGGCGACAGCCAGCAGGCCAGCCAGGTGAAACAGAAGAAGAAAGTGAAGGAAGGCGACACCTTCAAGGTGGTGGGGTCGCTGCGCGACTCGGTCAGTGGCGAGTTTCTGGCCTTCGTCAACGTGGCGGTGCTCGACTCGGTCGACTCCAGTTTCGTCAAGGGAGCCTCGACCAACTTCGACGGCCTCTTCGAGGTGACCGAGGTGCCGCAGGGGGCCTACCTGCTGCGCGTCAGTGCCATCGGCTACCAGAACCGCTTGGTACCCTTCCGGGTGACCAACAATACCGCCCTCGGCACCCTGCGCCTCAAGCCCGGTGCCACCACCCTGAGCGAGGTGAAGATCACGGCTGAGAAGCCCCTCTACGCCATGGACGGCGAGAAACTGGTCTACAACGTCAGCGAAGACCCCTCCATCCAGACCGGCACCACCGAGGACGCCCTGCAGAATGCGCCGGGCGTGGAGGTGGACGTCGAGGGCAACATCACGCTGCGCGGCGTGAGCTCGGTGGAGATATGGATCAACGACAAGCCCTCCAAACTCACCGAAGAGAACCTGAAGACCTACCTGCAGACCCTGCCGGCCAACGCCCTGGCCCGCATCGAGACCATCACCAACCCTTCGGCCAAGTACGCTACCGACGCCGAGGCGGTGATCAACATCATCACCTCGGCCCACATCAAGAGCAACCAGTTTGTGAGCTTTGGCGTCAACGGGAGCAACCAGCCCTTCGTCAGTCCGTGGGTGAGCTACATGTGGGCCAAGGAAAAACTGAGCATCAACCTCTTCGCTTCGGGCCGCTACAGCTACCGCGAGAACACTTCGCGCACCGACTCGTGGCGCCGACGCGACCGTGTGGGCGGCGTGCAGGGGGTGGACTACGACACCACTATGTACCAGCATGACACCTCGTCGAGCTACAACCGCTCGCTGAGCGGCAACATCTTCATGGGCGTCAACTACGAGATCGACTCGATGAGCGAGATTTCGTTCGACGGCGGCGGCTTCTACAACAACAACCGAAGTGTGGCCGGCCGCGAACTGGAGCAGGTGTTCTACTTCCCCGACAGCACCCTTGTGTACAGCATCGGCGACAGCAACATCGGCGGCTCGCTGTTTGGCCACCTGGGGGCCGACTACACCAAGAAGTTCGACCTCGAAGGACACAACCTGCGCATCGGCGTCAACAGCCGCCTGTCGCGCAATACGGGCGACGAGTGGTACAACCGCGAGTACATCACCTACACCGACCTCGACGAGCACCGTTACATGATGACGCGCAGCTTCAACTACGGCGCCAGCCTCGACGCCCGCTACAACCGGCCCTACTCCAAGGACGGCGAGCTCAGTTACGGCCTGCGCGCCGACATCAGCCGTATGGACAACGACTACCAGCGCTTCAACGACTCGCTGGGCACCGTGGTGGACACACTGCGTACCTACAACTTCATGGGTGGCACCGCGGAACTCAACGCCGACGTCAACTGGACCCACCGCTGGGGTGGCTTCACGCTGAGCAGCGGCCTCGGTGTGGGAGCGGACAACGAAGACTACTGCTATCGCAGCGCTATGTCGTTCGCCGACAGCGGGTCGCATCCCGGCTTCACCGTCAGGCCCTCGCTGCACCTCACCTACCGCACCGACGACATGCACAACTTCAAGCTCAACTACTCGATGCGCATGCGCACCCCCGGCGAGGAGCAACTCAGCACCTTCCGCCGCTACGGCGACGACAGCTACAGCACCGGTAACCCCAATCTGCGCGACAGCTACACCCACAATGTCGAGGCCGGCTGGCAGAAATACTTTGAACGCTTCGGCAATATCGGCATCGAGGGCTACGGCCGCCTGAGCACCAACGAGATCAGCTCGCTGACCGATGCCGAGTACGACGAATTCCTCGACCGTATCGTCAGCTACTCGGTGCCCTACAATATGGGTTCTTCGTGGCGCTATGGTGCCAGCCTCAATATGACCTACCGCCCCACGGGCTTCTTCAACGTGCGCCTCTACGCCAACGTCTACGACTACGGCTACCACATGGAGTACGACCGCGATGGGGTTCACCAGACGGTTGACACCAGCAAGGCGTCGTGGAGCGTGCGCGTCAACGCCTGGGCCAAGCTTTTCAACCAGTATCAGGTGACCCTCTCGGCCAACTACAATTCGCCCACCATCAGCTTGATGAGCGAGCGCAAGGCCCGCTATAGCCTCAATATGGGTGTGCGTAGCGACTTCTTCAAACGCAAGCTTTCGGTGTTTATCAACATCCAGGATATCTTCAACTGGGGCGGCCGTTTCGGCAGTGGTAGCACCATCACCAACCCATACTACCTTAGCGACAGCACCAACAAGATGACCAACAGCCGCTACATCTCGGCCGGCATCACGCTCCGCTTTGGTAAGATGGAACTCGAAAAAGAGGCAAAAGAGGGCTCGAGCGAGGCTGGTGACAGCCTCTGATCGGCACCGTAGGGACTGGGAAGTGAAAACTTTTTTACTGTATAATCGCCTGTAAAACAAGTGTTCGCTTCCCGGTCTTTCTTTTTTGGCTAATTTTTTTTTGCCAGTTTGTAAAAACTTCGTACTTTTGCACCCGCTTTTGAGGAAAAGCAATACCGATTGTCCTATGGTGTAACGGTAGCACATCTGACTCTGGATCAGCTTGTCTTGGTTCGAATCCAGGTAGGACAACTACGAGAGGGAAACGCAGGTTTCCCTCTTTTCTTTTATGCCTTCTCGGTCCCCCTGTCCTGGTCATTACCAAACCTCTCGCGAGAGAGGCGTGGAAAAGATTATTTTGCCATGTGAAATAAATGTAGTACTTTTGCAGCCGATATAATGACTGCAAACTATGCGAACACTGATCACGAATATTAAAGAGCTGGTGCAGGTGGAGACTGGCCGGCCGAAGATGCGTGCCATGGGTAAGGAGATGGCACATTTGGAAACCGTCAAGGATGCATACCTGCTGGTGGAGGATGGAAAAATCAAGGCTTTCGGGCCGATGAGCGAGTGGAACGGGAGCGCCGATCGCGTGGTGGATGCCACGGGTCGGATGGTGTTCCCGAGCTTCTGCGACTCGCACACACACCTCGTCTATGCCAACTCGCGCGAGCATGAGTTCGTCGACAAGATCCGCGGCCTCTCGTACGAGGAGATCGCAAAGCGGGGCGGAGGCATCCTCAACTCGGCCAAGGCCACCGCGGCGGCCACGGAAGACGAACTATACGACATGGCCCAGCAGCGTCTCGAAGAGGCTATGCGCCTGGGTACTGGCGCTATTGAAATCAAGAGCGGTTACGGCCTCACCACCGAGAGCGAGCTGAAGCTCCTCCGTGTGATCCGCCGACTGAAAGAGAACTCGTCCATGACCATCAAATCCAATTTCCTCGGCGCCCACGGCATCCCGATGGAATACCGCGGACACCAGGAGGATTATGTCGACCTTGTCATCAAGGAGATGATACCCCGGGTAGCGAACGAAGGGTTGGCCGACTTCATCGATGTCTTCTGCGACCAGGGCTTTTTCACCGTCGAGGACACGGCCCGCATCCTCGAAGCGGGCATCAAGCACGGCCTGCGCCCCAAGATTCACGCCAACGAGATGGCTGTCTCGGGCGGAGTGCAGGTGGGTGTGAAATATGGAGCCATCTCCGTCGACCACTTGGAGCAGATGGGCGATGCCGAGATCGAGTGCCTGAAAGGCAGCGACACGATGCCCACCATCCTGCCCGGCTGTGCCTTCTTCCTCAACCTGCCGCTCTCACCGGCACGCAGGATGATCGAGGCGGGTCTGCCCGTAGCCATGGCCTCGGACTACAACCCCGGCACCTCGCCCTCGTGCAACATGCAGCTCGTCCTCTCCATGGCCTGCATCCGTTACCGCCTCACCCCCGAGGAGGCCCTGAATGCGGTCACCCTCAACACGGCCTACGCCATGGGTGTCAGCCATGAGGTGGGTACCATCGCGGTTGGCAAGAAGGCCAACTTCTACATTACCAAGCCTATTCCGAGCTATGAGTATATGCCCTATTCCTACGGCGAAAACAAGGTGGAGCGTACGTTCCTGAATGGCGTGGAGGTATGATCACCGCAGAGAATCTCAATAAGAGCTACGGGTCGCTGCACGTGCTGCGCGACATAACCCTCAGCATCGGGCAGGGAGAGGTGGTTTCGATCGTGGGTGCCAGCGGGGCCGGCAAGACGACTTTGCTGCAGATATTGGGCACTCTGGACCGGGCCGACAGCGGTCGTATCCTGTATGGCGACACGGACGTCACCCAGCTGAGGGACAAAGAACTGGCACGTTTCCGCAACGAGAAGATAGGTTTTGTCTTCCAAGCCCACCACTTGCTGCCGGAGTTCACGGCGGTGGAGAACGTGATGATCCCGGCCCTGATCCGGGGCGACCGCCCGTCGGACGCCCGTCGGCGGGCGATGCAACTGCTTGAACGCCTCCACCTGGCCGAGCGAAGCGAGCACAAGCCCCAGGCTCTCAGCGGGGGCGAATGCCAGCGCGTCAGCGTGGCGAGGGCCTTGATGAACCAGCCCATGGTGGTGCTCGCCGACGAGCCCAGCGGCAACCTCGATTCCGAGCATGCCAAACGCCTCCACGAGCTCTTCTTCGACCTCAGGCGCGACCTGGGGCAGACCTTTGTCATCGTCACCCACAACGAACAACTGGCGGCCATGGCCGACCGCAAAATAACAATCAAAGATGGTAGAAACGAAGAATAAACAACAGATAGTCTATGGTTTACGGCCTGTTATCGAGGCCATTGGCAGCGGTCAGCAGGTGGAACGCGTCTACCTGCAGAACGGCCTCAACAGCTCGCTGATGGGGGAACTGCGCGGCGCCATGCGCGAGCACGACATACCGTTCCAATATGTGCCCGTTGAGCGGCTCAACAAGTTCACCAGCGGCAACCACCAAGGCGTGGTGGCTACGATTGCGGCCGTGAAGTACCACAGCTTTATGGAACTGGTGGAAACGTTGGACAACAATGCGTTAGTGCTGCTGCTCGACCATGTGACCGATGTGCGCAACATGGGGGCCATAGCCCGCACGGCCGAGTGTACCGGCGTCGCGGCCCTTGTGGTGCCCGACCATGGCAGCGCCGCACTCAACGAAGACGCCATCAAGACCAGCAGCGGCGCGCTGCTGCGGTTGCCGGTCTGCCGCGAGCAGAATCTGAAGACGGTGGTTAACCTAGCCAAGCAGTATGGCTACCAGGTGGTTGCGTCGACAGAGAAAGGTGCGGTTCACTACCGCGAGGTCGACTTTCGGCAGCCTACGCTCCTCCTCATGGGCAACGAGGAAACCGGCATCAGCCCCGACCTACTGAGGTTGAGCGACGTGCGTGCCAAACTGCCCATCGTGGGCGAGGTGGCCTCGCTCAACGTGTCGGTGGCGGCCGGCGTGATGATGTACGAGGCGTTGGAGCAAAAGTCTCGCCCCTGACAGACTGTGATGATTGGATGACGGATTGTGTCGCTTACGATGCAATCCGTCGTTCTTTTTATGTGGTGCCATGTCTTTTGTTATTCGTGTGTTCCCGGTTGTGCAAGACGCTGGTTGATGGCTAGTTAAGATAACATGAAATCATAAAGGGCTGTCCGCCGTTTCCCAATAGGCAAGGAGGCCACTTTTCGGGATGTACCTTATCCGCGTTTTTCCCGACGGCAGGCCTCATGAGTACAGACAGGCCTCCATAAAATCCCTCTTTCCAACGTCACAGCCATCTTATTTCGACCATAGTTCAACCATCGTTCAACCATAGTTCGACCATCTTTAATGGTTAAACGATGGTTGTATGACAGTAGAAGTATAGAGGAAATCAGGGCGCATGTATGGTTTTTCTGTGACGGGATGGTGGTGGTTGCCGTGGGCAGTGGGTGTGTGTGTTATGGGGTGGGGTGGAGGTGGGGGTGTGGCTGGGAGTGAGGATGAGCCTTTTTTGTGCTGTATGACAACAATTCAGGGTCGATTTGCATCTATATGAGTGTGAAAAAAAATACAAATGATGTTAAAATTTTGTCTTTTTATAAATAAGTGCGCGCTAAGTCAAAAAAAATGTGTATTTTTGTGCTGGGAAAACAATGCCCGAAAGGGGTGTGTTTTGCTGTGAAATATAGTACGTAAAATATTGTAGAACAGATAATAATAAAAAACACAATAATGAAAACGAAGTATCTTGTTTTAGGTGCAATTTTCGCTTTTTTGTCGCTTGGGGCGCGGAGCCAGGTGTACGAGATGTACTACCAGGGCTTTGAGTCGGGCGAAGAGCAGAACTACACGGTGAGTCCAGCGTCGGGCGCAAGCATGACGACGACGATCTACAAGAGCGGATCGCGGTCGCTGAAGCTGACGCAGACTTCGTCGCAGGACATCGAGGTGGTGCTCGACACGCTGGACTTCACGCAGAACACGACGCTGCGCTACATAGCGCTGACGTTCGACCACATCTGCCGTGTGCCGATCAACCCGAACAACGACAACATGATGGCGACGTTGTACTATAAGCGTGCCAATCAGTCGTCGTGGACGCAGATGATGGAGCAGGATTACAATCAGGAGAATCCGACTCATGCGTCGTTCACGACGCAAGCCTTTTCGGAGAACTCCTACACGGGCGATCCCCAGTCGAGAAACTGGCGTTCGCAGGTGACGCCGACGGTCGGGAACGACCAGTGGCACAGTGAGCGCTTTGACTTGGACAACGTGATCACACCGTCGGTGCCGACGAGCGAACGCAAGCTTCTGATCAAACTGGTGCTTCACTACCGTTCGCTGACAACGCCTCTGGATGCGACCAACACGGCGTGGTGGATCGACAATATCAAGGTCAATGCCAGTGCAGAGCGTATGCGCAACCCGAAAGTGACGATGGTAGACTACCCGAATATGGACCGTTTCCCGAACAGCCGTGGCGCCCGTCTCGAGCTGAATGCGACGACGACGGTGACGGCTGGCATCAATCCGGATTCGGTATATGCGCTGTACACGATCGGAGCCGATGCTACAGAGTATCGGGAGCCGATGACGCCGGTGGCCGGTGTGCCGGGCAATTACGAGTGCCGTCTGCCCTTTGGCGGCTACGACACGACGATGCGATTCCGTTGCGTGGTGCGTGATGCGTCGGGCAATCAGAATACGGCTACATTCCCATCGGCCGACAATTCGTGGGTGACATTCCGCAGTGTGCGCGGTGCGACGCAGCAACCCGGAGTGAGAACACCGAACCTGGAGGGCACAACGAACGAGATAGCGACGCCTTTCCCGGGCGACGCCGACCACAAGGCAGAGTATGTGATCGATTCGGCCATGATGGCAGAGGCGGGCTACGGCCCTGGCGCCATCACGTCGATCAAGATGAAACTGGCTACCAATATTGCATCGCCCTGGTCGCGCACCCGCTTCCAGGTGAAGATGAAGAACGAGCGGGCTGGCTACTTGGTGGAACCGGTTGGATCGAACTACTATTACACGACAGACTTTATGCGGGTGGTGTATGACTCGGCTATTACGATTCCGGCTCTCTCGGCCGGACTGGAGTATACGCTTGCGCTGAAGGACACCTTCTTCTATGCAGGGCAAGACATTGTGATGCAGATATCGTACGACGGTAATGCGGAGGATGCCCCGATCAGTGTGAAGAGTGTCTCGACCCTGCCTACGCAACAGTCGTTGATTACGTATCACCTGATAGCCCAGTATGGTACCAATGTCTTCACCTTGCAGAACACCCAGATGACGATTGACAAACATCCGGCGTTTGTGTTCGACGAGAGCCCGATCCAGCCGCTGCTGTACGATGCAGGTGTAAGTGAACTGGTGGACCCGAACTTCACGGTGCCCATGACGGTGCGTCCCGGAAGCCTGACGGTGAAGATAAAGAACTATGGTGCGCTGCCGTTCACGGCGGCGAGGATTTCCTACTCGATCGACGATACGCTTAATGGCCACTTCGACTGGACGGGCAACCTGGCCGCAGGCGAGGAGGCGACGGTGATGATTGCGAATAGCACCATCAATATTCCGGCGGGTTACCACACGCTGCGTGCGTGGGTGGAGGACTCGGTGACGGCTGGTGGCCAGCTGCGCCGCGACCACGAACCGTATAACGACACGAGCTTCTCGGAGTTCATCGTTTGCGATGGTCCGATGGGTGGAGTGCGCAACATCGGTGGAACAAATGCTAATTTCAACAGCATCGAGGAGTTCCTTTTCTCGCTGAGCCGATGCGGTATCAACGATAGCCTGATCGTGCGTCTGGCACCGGGTTGCTATCCTGCATTCACGATGCCGGCGGTGAACGGTTTGAGCGGGACAAATTATATCGTTTTTGAACCGCAGGGAACGGGTCGTGTAATTCTGTTTGCCGATAGTACCCAGGCACAGGCTTCGATTGTCAATCTGGAGTCTGTGCACAACATGCGGTTCCGTAACCTCTATTTTGTGCGTCGCAACGGAGCACTGGATGATATGGTGAAGTTGGGTGTGGCGAGTGTCGATTGCCGATTCGAGGGCTGCAGCTTCATCGATAGTCTGCCGAACCCGCCGGCTTCGCTGCGCATCGGTGCTTTGCTCAACAGCGGCTATGCCAACAATTTGCTGGTGGACAGCTGTACGTTTGTTGGTGGACGCATCGGTGTCGACATCAGGGGTGAGGCTCCGGACATCCGTTCGAACGGAAACGTTGTTAGACGGTCGACGTTCAATGATCAGTATGAGAATGCTGTAAAAGCAGAGAATCAAAATGCTGTGACGATTGTGGACAATGAGTTGTACGATGTGTACAGCAACTCGACCTACGTGGTACAGTTGAGCGAATGCTACGGTGCCACGAGTCTGGAACGCAACAAGGTGTATACCTCTCATGGTGCCGGTGCCATCGGTCTGAACAATGTGATCGGTACGGATTCAAACCGTGCCATCATTGCCAACAATATGCTGGTGGGCAATGACGACGGGACGGCAAACCTGATGCGCCCGGTACTGAATGTGATTCAGGGTGCCTGGGTGGATGTGGTGTACAACTCGGTGAAGATGACTGCTCCGACGCGTGCCAATACGGCTGCTGCCACCTTTGGCGGTAGCAGTATCGAAAACTGCCGCTTCATGAATAATGTCGTTGTCACGATGGACAATACGAACTATGCACTTGGATACATGCCTTTGTCGAGTACGACCAACCATGTGAGCCATAATGTATACTTCACTAACGGCAATACGATCAACCGCAAGAGCGGCGCCGCATATAGTTCGTTGGCAGCGTGGCAGACGGCCGTACCGGAGGATAGTACTTCGGTGGTGGTGAACCCGAACTTCCTTAATGGTAGTTTGGTGGATCTGCGTACCTATAACCGTGCCTTGAAGGGAGTGGCACAACCCCTGCAGTCTGTACCGACCGACATGTTCGGGACGACGCGTGGCGACAGTGTTGCCTGCCCGGGTGCTTTCGAATTCTCGTCGCTTCCTTACGATTTTGAGATAGAAGCCTTGTTGAGCCCGTCACAGGATACGTGCAACATGCCGTTGCCGGTGGAGCTTGTGGTCCGTATGCGCAATAGCGGTGTCAATCCCTTCATTCCTGACAGCAGTGGAGTGTTGAGCATTGCCTACCGTCTCAATAATGGTACTACGACGCTGGTTTCGGTGAATCAGGTGGTGCCGGCCGAAGACACGGTGACGATCCACACGGGTCATACGCTGAATATGCCGTCCGGCAGTTTTGTCGATGCCACCTACACGTTGAAGGTATGGAACAGTTTTGCCGGCGATCCTAACCGGACGAACGATACGAGTGTATATTCCATCATCAGCCGTTACCATCCAGCTGCTCCGGCTGACCAAACGATATCGACCAACTATGCATCCAGTGCTACATTCACGCCGACTGCTGGTGTGAATACATGGCAGGTGTATAACAATAACAGCGCTCCGAGAAGATCGTCGACGCTGTACTGGTTTGCTGACTCGCTGGGTAACGAACCGCTCCATGTGGGGCCGAGCTATTCGATCGATACCGTGCGTGCGACCGATACTGTCTATGTCCGTCAGCGTAGGGCAATGCCTATCGTTCGCATCACTCAGGTGGAGATCATGCGTACGGCTGCGACGGTGGGTCTGACCTCTCCGATGCCATACTGGATGGAAGGGAACCGCAAGGCTGCAGTTCAGCTGACCAACGTCGGTGATGCAACGGCTTACTTGGAGGGGGATACCCTGATGACGGTGTCGCCATCTAGTTCGCTGAATAACAAGGTGTATACCTTTGGAAATGTGAAGATTGAGCCGGGCCAGTCGTTGGTGGTGCAGTATGTGGGCAATGGAGTTACCGATAGTAGCCTGACAATCCGCAGTGGTTTGACTCCGTCGTTCTCCTGGAATTCCAATGTTGCTTTCGTCTATAAGCGCAATGGTGTTGTGGAGGATGCGTTACCATTCAACGCGGTGATCACGACGGCGTCGACTCAGTCGGTCTCATGGTCTTCGCTGGGAGTGCCATCGTATGTTTGGAACGGTGAGGCTCTGGCCTTTGAGAATAACACCGCTGGTGTTATCCGTACCGGTTTCTCGGGAACAATCAACGACTGGGAACTTTCGACGAGCACAATGCCGATGAGCATTGGTAGCACGAATCCGAGTTGGATTCGATATGAGGATTATGGTTGTGAGGGCGACATGGCGAAGATGATTGTGAATATTCAAAACCCGCCTGCCGTTGATCTGGAAGTCGGCGTTCCGATGGTAGCCGAAGGGTGTGATCTTGGTGAGGAGGATGTCACGGTCAATATTCATAACTATGGGTCGGATACGGTCAGCAATGTGGTCTTGAATTATTGTGCAGGAGCCGATACGGTCAGTGAGACTTTGACGGCTAGTATCCTACCGTATGCTGATACGAACTACACATTTGCCGGTAAGTTGAACCTTGCTTTCGGAGTCGACTCGACGGTCACGGTTTGTGTATGGGTGAATGCTCTGCCCAATGATCCACTTTCGAACAACGATACCAATAGGGTGAATGTCCATTCTATGTTTACTCCCGCGATGCCAGATTCGATAGCGGGACGGGTGGTGTTGTATGCTACGAGAGATACGCTTGTTACACCGTCGCTCAGCGATAGAATTCCGGTGTGGTATGACTATGACTTCAATGTGGTTGACACTGGATATACTCATGTGACGGAAGTCCTTTATGCCAGTGGTACTCGTGGTATGGCATACCTGGGAATGACCGTATCGGGTGGCCAAGTGGGTACCGGCATTACATTGACGGGTAATACGGCCTACCCCAACCCATATCAGCCTGCGACAAAATACGTCAAGCAGCAGTATATATACTCGGCCCACGAGATGCGGACAGCGGGTGTGGAGGCTGGTAAGATTCAGTCGATAGCATTCTATCTTGATACTATGGTGGGAAGCTGTGATTCGATAAACTTCTTGAACTATCAAATAGGCATAGGCATGACGGAGGATACGGTCTTTGCTACTACATCAAGTTGGCAAGACGTAACCCCGGTTCTCCAGCAGGATGTATTCACATTGCGTCAAGATGATGACCATGCATGGGTGACTCATTTTCTGAATGAACCTTTTGTGTGGGATGGTGTTTCTTCGGTGGTAGTACAGGTGTCGTATGAACTCGAAACAGCCATTTCGTCAGGTGTCAAGACGACATACACTTCAAAAACCGGGACAACGTTGCACAAAACATCTAACTCGGCACTCTCCCCCTCGACGGTTGGATTTACGGGTGTCGGTAATAAAGGAAATAATCGCCCCAACATCAAATTCAACTCGGTGATGTATGGGTGTGTGGGCCCCATGATGCCGTATGATGTGACGGTAGAAAGCATACCTCTGGTGGATGCAGCTATTTCCTGGCCCATCGTTTCCGATACGACAAATATTGACTACAATTCGTGCGATTCCATCGCGATGATAGTTTCGGTTCGTAGTTTGGCAACAGATAGTATTGATACGTTGACGCTGTACTACTATCTTGATGCCAATGCTGTTGACTCAACGGTGTCGGAGGTAAATATCGCCAGTGGTGAGTCTGTTAATCTGGAACTTTTCCGTAGAAAGTTGTCGCCGGGTCGTCATAGTGTGACGGCTATTGTCAAAGTTGAGGGTGATAACATTACAAACAATGATACGATCAGCACATCCTTCTCTGTGAAGTTCTGTGGAGGCGTGTATACAATCGCCTCGGAGGGCGCTGCTGATTACCCCTCGTTTGGTGCTGCTATTGATACATTGAATCAAGTGGGCATAACGGGATCGGTAATCTTCTCGGTGGCAGGTGGAACCTACACAGAGCAGGTCGTGCTGAATAATGTGCCCGGATCGTCTGATGAAAATACTATTAGTTTCATTGGTCAGAATGATAGTGTTCTGCTGACGGCATCAACAAGTCAGGCGGATAATTATGTGATGATTGTTGATGGTGTTTCGAACCTACATCTGCAAAACATCCAAATGGTTGCTCGTCCAGTGGCAAACAATGTCAATTTCGCCAACGTGTTGGTGATGCAGAATGATAGTAATATTCATATAGATGACTGCTACTTCAAGGTAAAGGGTACAATTGCCAATATGAATGCTTCCTGTATAGTCTTACAGGGAAATGTGGCGGATCTATACCTGGTCAATTCTGTGATGGATAGTGGATATTATTCACTTCGCTGCTCAGGTGAAGAACAAAACTATTCGTCGTTCCACATCACGAATAATACTTTCCAAAACTTTGCATCTGGTGGTATTAATTTGCGTGGTTTGACCCGTGGTAATATCAGCAATAATTTATTCCGCTCAGGTAACTCGGCCGACAACCGCGGACTGATAGGAATCTACCTGGCACAGACGACAGACACCCTGACTGTGAATAAAAATGAAATCTATTTGGTGGATGAGAGAAAGGGTGCCAAGCGCGGAATTCAGCTTGAAAATGTAGTAGGTACGCTGCTCAACCCGGTGTATGTTGTCAACAATATGATTGGTACACATGGAACAGACTCCAAGGGTTTGTCTCCCGCCAAGTCGGCTGGTATTTGGATTGATTCCTCAAGTAGTTATGTCAATGTATACTTTAACTCAGTCCGTGTACGAGGGAAAAACGTTACGCACAGAAGCACACCTAACCAGCGGCAGGGTGCAGCGAATGAATCGTATGCTTTTTGGTGTGGTAACACGCCCAGTAATATCCAGGTGCTAAACAATGTATTCTCCAACTTCAGTTATGGATTTGCATATTATGTCTCTACGGTGAATACGGTGACAACATCCAACTATAATGGTTACTATTCATTGAGCTTAACACCCTACCATTGGGTAAGCGACATCTTTGACCTTGCCGGTCTGCAGGTAGAAAATTCGGATGATGCCAATTCTGCGTTCCAGGAGCCATATTTTATGGCAAACGACAACTTGCACATGCTTCTGACCAACTTCTATGGCATGGGGCAGTACAATCCGGACGTCTTTGACGATATTGACGATAATGTACGTGCTCAGGTTCCAGGTCCGACTGTCGGCGCCCAGGAGATGGAACGTCTCATTCATGATATGGCTGTTGCCCGTATCCATAGTCCTGAGTTGCCTGAGTCTATAAGCGTTCCGGACAACATTGAAACCGATTCGGTTAAGGTAACGGTCTCGTTCTATAACAATGGTCGTTCGAATGAAAACAACATTCGTTGGTACGCATATATCGATGGCTACGAGACGGCCACGCGTTCTGCTACTCGCAATCTGGGTACCTTCGCCCCGTCGCAGATGAAGAGAGACTCCGTGATGGTGCCGACCCAGTTGGGTATCATCGACACTCAGTACATGCACGTTGTCCTTTTGGCTGACAATGACACATCACTGACCAACAACGAACTGACAATTCCCTTCTACCTGGCCCCGGCATTCAACTTGACAACCATGAAGGTAGAAGCCACTAGCACTGCTACACCGGCTGGATGCAAGATGTACAATACCCAGATCAGTATCCAGTTGAAGAATGATGGTAGCAAGCCTATCCCCGCAGGTACGAGCGTGAAGATCGGGTATCATACCGAGGTCAGTACGCCTAGCGACGTGGTCGTGCCAACGTTGCCCGACACCGTAGAGCAGATGGTGACCTTTGAGAATATGCTCCCCACCGGATCCACGATCACCTTCGTCTTCGACAGTCTGGCTAACTTGTACCCCACAAACAATTACCAGAATATCAAGGTGCGTATCCGTGGTTGGTATCACTACCAGTACGATATCGTGCTCAGCAACGACAGTACTGTGGCTACCTCCAACAGTCAGTCACCGCTCAAAGATTCCTATTATACACCTGCCGCCCCGTTTGGGTATGACACCACGTTGGCCTATGGCACATGGGGCGCGGTGCGGGCCGATCAGGAGAACACGCGCCCCATCCGTTGGTACCGCGATTCCACGGCCGCCCCGTTCTATTCGCCCAATCAGTTCAACGCCTCCAAGAGGTGGAGCAACACACCCCAATACTTCCACGATAGTACCTATTACCTTAACTGCCTCAGCGATAAGAACTGCCCGAGCGATTTCTCGACTGTCACAGTGTCCGTTGCTCCGCGTAAGACTCGCGATGTGGCCATCGAAGATGTGCTTGCTCCGTTAGGTAGCCGTGTGTATATGGAGAATGATACCGTGCGCGTGCGCATAGCTAACTATGGCACCGCCACCCAGAGCAACATTCCTGTGACTTATGTGCTCAAACGTGGCAACAACGTCATCCAAACGGTGAACGACACCGTCCGTGAAACCCTTGCCACCGACCAGACGTGCATTTTCACCTTCAACACACTCCTCGACATTCCTACGCCCACCACAGCCCAGAACTATTCTCTCAACATCTGGACCGATCTTACCAATGATGCCACTCGTCGTAACGACACCATTCGCACGCCCCATACGTTTTCTTCGTTGGCACAGGAACGATATACCAACGCCAATAACTTCGATGGTTATCCGAGTTCCGAAAATACCCGTTTCGACATCACCCGCATCACGTTCAACAGCATCAACCTCGACCTGCCTCCTTTGAACCGAGCCTACACCAATTTGGCCGAATACGATGGCCCCGAGTATCCTGTCATTCATGTCACTCGCGGACTCACCGATTCGCTCATCGTCCAGATCCAGCCTCTCGATGCCACTGAGATGCAGTTCCGCGCCCGTGCCACTGTTGCCATCGACTATAACCGTGACGGTCTCTTTGCCGATGTCCCTGGTGGATGTACGGAGATGCTGGCCGATGCCGATGTCTTCTACAGCGATTCCATCTATCGAATGCAGATCACCATTCCCGAGTGCGCTTCGTTGGGCTACATGAGGATGCGTGTCAAGATGATGGGCTATATCGACGAGTCTACCGAAGGCCACATCGTGGACTTCCTGCTCTTCGTCGATGAGGAGCAGCCTGCGGCCGACTTCGCCATCACTCAGATTGTCTCGCCGCGCAACCGACTCCTGACCACCGAAGATTCGCTCCGGGTGAGCTTCCGGGTCTTCAACTATGGACAGACGCCCATCAGCACCCCCCTGTTCAACTACTACTTCCATCAGGCGACTGATGACTCCCTGCAGGTTCTGGAGTACACCTGGCCGGGCACTGTCGCCTCCAACACCAGCGCTGTTGTCACCTTGCCGGCCATCCTCCTCAATCGGGGCACCGCCGACTTCGCTGTCTGGAGCACCACGCCTGGCGATACCAACACCGCCAACGACACCCTTCACTACGAGTACCACCGCTTCCACGTCGTTACTGCCACCACGCGCGACGACTTCGAAAACGTCGACATGTGGTATGCTCCCACGGGCTTCAACGCCTACACGCGCAACTACTGGCAGCGCGGCATGCCCAACAAGGCCCGTATCGACACCACCTACTCCGGCGTCAACGCCTGGGTCACTTCGCTCAACAACAACATCATCTCCGGCAAGCGCGGCAGTGTGAGCTACCTCTACAGCCCCATTGTCAACAACGCCCGAATCCACACCGACACCATCAGCTTCCGTCTGCGTCGCAACCTGACCAGCAACAGTAACCTTACCCTCGAGTACTACAACTATGAGGGCAAGTGGATGAAGGTGGAAGACCCCAACATCACCACCTGGTACAACGATGTGGACAACCAGATCTTCAACGGAACCTCGACGACCGCCGAGGGCTATCGCGAGTATCACATCAGCGCCCAGGCTGCCGGTCTGACGGGCGAGTTCCCGGAGAATCTGCAGTTCCGCTTTGTCTACACCACACCGATGGGAAGCACTGCTACTTCTGCTTTCGGTGAAGGCTGCGCCGTCGATGACTTTGTCGTTGGACGTGCCACCCGTGCCATCGATCCTGGTGTCATCGCTATCGTCCAGCCCGAGCATCCTCAGTTCGGACGTACCTACTATCCCGAGGTCGCCGTCATGAACTACGGCTACGACACCCTGCGCAGCGTCACCATCGCCTACACCCACTACGGCACCTACCTGCCGAAGGAAACCCTCATCACGTGCGCCATCCCGCCGCATGAGGTCGACACCTTCGCCTTCACCACACCCTTCACTGTCACCAGCGACTACCCCGACTCGTTCTACATCACGGCTTACACCCGCCTCTTTGACGACCTCTACAACGACAACGACACCGCCAGTCAGCTCTTCTTCCTCTCGCCCCTCGACAACGATATCAGCGCCGAAGAGCTTGTCGCGCCGCTCGATCATGTGGTGGCTGGCGACTCGAACGTCAGGGTTACCCTCCGAGTCCGCAACTTCGGAAACAACCCCATCTATGAGGCCACGGCCAGCTACATCCTCAATGGTGTCTCCCGTGTCGATGAGCACGTCGACTTCATGCAGCTTCTTGGTCGGCCCTTGCAGCCGTTGGAGTACTACAACTACACCTTCCAGCACCGCATCTACGCCACCATGGGTATCATGAGGCTCACCGGTATCATCAAGTCGCCCTCCAACGAGTACATCTACAACGACACCGTCAGCAAACGTGTCGAGGGCATCATGTCCATCACCGATGTGGCTGCCACCTCCATCAACCTCCTCAGCGTCTACGACACCCTCTTCGTCAACCTGACTCTTGAGAACCGTGGCGCACGAGGCGTGAACAACTTCGAGGTGGGCTACTGGATCGATAACGACACCACGACCATGGTTCGCGAGACCTACTACCGGGCCATGCCGCTGCCGGCCCTCAACACCGGTACCCACACCTTCCGTACCGTGCTGCCCAACCGCCCCTCGGGCTACCAGTATGTCAGCGCCTACGTCCATGTGGCTGGCGACAACGACAGCAGCAACGATACCACCGATGTGCGCTCTGAGTCGTTCTACGATCTCGAGGTGCTCAAGGTTGTCGTCGAGGAGAATTCCAACAACGACTGCCGTGTCCTCCTCCAGATGCGCAACAACGGCAACGTCTTCATCCACAACCGTCAGATCAAGATGCGTGCTGTTATCAACGGAAGCGACTCCATCACCACAAACTTCTCGCGCGACGTCATGCCCGGCGAGACCTTCCACTGGCAGTTCAGCCGCCGCATTCCCAAGTCGCCCATCCATCAGTATGTGGGTAGCGGCTGGATCGCCTACATCAGCGGCGACGCCAATCCGGACAATGACCAGACCAACATCGTCGAGGTGATCAACTATGCCGAAGGCACTCCCACCGTCAACGGCGACAACCTCGTCCTCGAGCAGAACTATCCCAACCCCTTCACGCAGCAGACCACCATCCCCTTCACGCTGCCCAACGCAGCCCGGGTCAACTTCTTCGTGATGGATGCCATGGGACACATCGTCTACCGCGACGAGCAGTTCTTCCAGTCGGGCGACCAGTCCATCACCATCAACATGGAGGACTACTCCGCCGGAGTCTACTACTACGGCATCGAGGTCGACGGTCAGCGCCAGATGCGCAAGATGATCCTCCGCTGATGCTTCTTCAGAAGTTCAGAGAGTACGCCCAGCAGCAACACCTTTTCCCTTCGGGGCAGAAGGTGTTGCTTGCTGTCAGCGGCGGCCGCGATTCCGTCGCCATGCTCCACCTTTGTCACCGTGCGGGCATCCCTTTCGCCGTGGCCCATTGCAATTTCAACCTCCGCCCGGGCGACTGTCAGCGCGACCTGAACTTCGTCGAACAGCTGGCCAAGTCCCTCCAGGTCCCGTTTTATACCACCGACTTCGACACCGAGCGGTATGCTCGGCAGCACGGCCTCGGCATCGAGGAGGCGGCGCGCCTCCTGCGCTACGACTGGTTTGCCCACATCTGCCGCTCACAAGGCCTGGCGTGCGTGGCCGTCGCCCACCATCGCGACGACTCTGTTGAGACCCTCTTCCTCAACCTTTTCCGCGGCACCGGCATCGCAGGCCTGCACGGCATACTCCCCCATGCGCACATCGCCGGGGTCGATGTCGTGCGACCTATGCTCCCTTTCACCCGCGACGACATCAACCGCTACGTCGACCAGCACCGGCTCGAGTACGTTGAAGATGTCACCAACGGCAGTCTCGACGCCAATCGCAACTGGATCCGCAACGACCTCCTTCCCCGAGTGCGTGAGCGCTACCCCTCGATCGGCCACACCGTGGCCGACAGCATAGACCGTTTCGCCGAGGTCGAGCAGGTCTACAACAACTACATTGCCCTGGCGCGCAACGCCCTTGTCCGCCCCTTGCCGCGGCGTGTGCCCACCCTTCCGCAGCCGACGCAGGGCATCCGGCTCGAGGCCGTTCCCGAACCCCGCGCCACCCTCCTCTTCGAGCTGCTCCGCCCCTACGGCGCCAACGCCGCCATCGTCGACGAGATCCTCGGCGGACACCTCCGGACGGGCGCCTGCTTCTCCACCCCCAGCCACGACCTTGTCCTCGACCGCGGCACCCTCGTCCTCGGCCCGCGCGTCGACCCTGTCGAGCCGCGGCTCAGCTACGCCGAGGAACATCTCTCCAACGGAAAGCCAGGCATCTTCGTCGATGCCGACACGCTCGTCCAGCCCCTCAGCCTGCGCCTCTGGCAGCCGGGCGACGTCATCGTCCCCCTGGGCTTCGACCACAGGCGCAAGGTGAGCGACGTGCTCAAGGATCTCAAACTGAGTTCATACGATAAACGCTACGTCTGGATGCTCCTCGACGCCGAGGGGCGCATCGTGTGGATCGTCGGTCTGCTGCAGAGCCAACTCTTCCGCGTCACCCATCGCACCACGAGGGTGCTCCACATCTGTCTGGAATCTACTGAGGAAACAACCACCGGTGCCCTTTAGGCCACCACCCGTTGCACCGCCAGCAGGCGGTCGGCGCGGTCGGCCGGGCTGTGCTGGTAGACGTACACCGTGTAGCGGTTCGGTGTCTCGCGGTGGTCGCCCTCCAGGCGGGCCGTCAGCGACCGCCCCTGCTGGCCGTTGCCGACAAGCAGCTGGTAGGCGTAGTAGCCCTGCTTCAGCAGCAGGCGCTTGGTGTAGGCGCGGTAGTCGGGGTTGTACTCCATCCGGCTCGACTCGTCCATCCGCCAGTCGGTCAATGCCCCCACGATGTAGACGCTCCCCTCGAGCATCGGCCGCTCCATCGGCAGGCTGAAGTTCACCCACACGTATTCCGCCTCCAGACGCGGATTCTGGCGGTCCCATACGTTGATTTTCATGCCCCCGTTGAGGGTGGTCTCGCTCAGGTAGTGCTTGCGCGAGCGGTCCTCGTCGGGGCGCAGCAGGGCGAAAAGCTCGCCGCCGTAGTCCTCCGTGCGCAGCACGTTGTACATCGGTGTCCCCAGGTTGCTGCAGTCGAAGTAGCGGAACGTGTTGCCCCCGTAGAAGACGTTGGCCGGCCGGCCGCGGAAGGCCAGGGCGTTGCCGTCGTAGCCGCTGTGCTGCAGCTCGTGCAGGTCGTCGGTGCGTCCGTTCTGCTGCACGACAACCGTCAGCCAGCGCACGTCGAGCGCCCCCTCGCGGGGCGTCAGGGTCACGTCCACCTCCTGGCGCCGCTCCAGGTCGATGCCGTCGTAGGGGCGTGTCACCTCGGCCCCCACGGCCAGGCTCTGCTCGCTGACGCAGAAGCGTCTCGTCAGCAGCACCTCGCCGGCCTCTTCCGAGCTCACCTCCACCACGTAGTTGCCCGAGTGGATGAACTCCGAGTACTGGCCCGGCACCGCGGTGCGGTAGTGCACGTAGTCGCGCCGCGTCGTGAACGAGAAGTCGTGCTCCTCCACGCTGCCCTCGGCGAAGCCCGAGAGGAACTCGTAGTCCTCCAGCCCGTCGGGCACCCAGTGGCGGTCGCAGTGCAGCAGGCGCCAGCGCAGCGCTTCGGGTTTGGCCCTCAGCACGTCGAACTCCAGCACCAGCCCCCCGCCGCCGCCCATGGCCAGCACCGGGAAGTCCAGCTCGGCCCCGCTGCGGTAGAGTTGCACACTCTTCACGTCGGCCCGCCAGGCCGAGTCGCACACCGCCGCCCGCGCCGGAGCGCCCAGCAGCAGCATGAGGAGGATCGTCAAGGTTGTTTTCATGCGGCAAAAATACGAAAAAAATACGACATACCAAAACCGCCTCTCCTTCAGCTCTTTGCGGGGTCTTCTCCCTACCTGCTCCCTGATGGCTCCCTGATGACTCCCTGATGACTCTCTTAAAATCGGGGTGAAATCCTTGCCCTGCAAGCGATTTGCGAGATCGCCAGCGAGGATTGACCCCTTTTTGACCCCTATCGTGCTGTGGCAGAAAGCGTTGCAAAGGTCGTCGGAGGCCGGTTTTTTAAGGTTATGTTAAATAGGATGGCTAACCGCCTGTGGATCAGGCGTCATGAGGGGTGTTTGAAAAAAAATCGGCCGAAGCGTCTCCATGTGCTTTTTTTTGCGTATATTTGCATCATGAAAGAAAGCCCCATGAGTGAGAAAATATACATAGAAACGTATGGTTGTCAGATGAATTTTGCTGACAGCGAGGTGGTGGGAGCCATCCTGCAGGAGGCGGGCTACGGGCTGGTGGACAGCCTGGAGGAGGCCGATTTCGTGCTGATCAACACCTGCGCCATACGCGACAACGCTGAGCAGCGGGTGCGCCATCGCGTGCGCGAGTTGCGGGCCCAGCAGGGACGCCGCCGTTCGCTGCGTATCGGAGTGCTCGGTTGCATGGCCGAACGCCTGCAGAGCCGCCTGATGGCCGAGGAGGACAACGTGTCGTTCGTCTGCGGCCCCGACGCCTACCGGCGCCTGCCGTCGCTGCTCGAGCAGGTGCGCGCCGGCCGCCAGGCCGCCGAGGTGGAGCTCAGCACCACCGAGACCTATGCCGACATCGAGCCTGTGCGCCTGGCCTCGAACGGCATTTCGGCCTACATCAGCATCATGCGTGGCTGCCAGAACTACTGCTCCTACTGCGTGGTGCCCTACACGCGCGGCCGCGAGCGCAGCCGCGACCCGCAGACCATCGTCGACGAAGCCCGCCGCCTCTTCGACGACGGCTTCCGCGAGGTGACCCTCCTGGGGCAGAACGTCAACAGCTACGACTGGCACCTGGCGGGCGACGAGGGTAGGGTGGACTTCCCGGAGCTGATGGACCGCGTGGCGGCCATCGACCCGCGTCTGCGTGTGCGCTTCGCCACTTCGCACCCCAAGGACCTCAGCGACCGCCTGCTGCAGGTCATGGCGGCGCGGCCCAACATCTGCCGCTGTATCCACCTGCCGGTGCAGAGCGGCAGCAATCGCATGTTGAAGCTGATGAACCGCAAGTACACCGCCGAGTGGTACCTCGACCGCGTCGAGGCCATTCGCCGCTACGTGCCCGACTGTTCCATCACCACCGACGTCATTGCGGGTTTCAGCACCGAGACCCTTGAGGACCACCAGGCCACGCTCGACCTCTTCCGTCGGGTGCGCTACGACTACGCCTACATGTTCAAATACTCGCTCCGCGAGGGCACCTACGCCTGGAAACACCTGGCCGACGACATCGCCGACGACGAGAAGACCCGCCGCCTGAACGAGATCATCGCCCTGCAGGGCCAGATTGCCCTGGAGAACAACCGCATGGAGGTGGGACGCGAGTACGAGGTGCTTGTCGAGGGCGAGAGCCACCGCTCGAAGGAACGCCTCTTCGGTCGCAACAGCCAGAACAAGGTGCTCGTCTTCGACCGCGGCGACGCACAGCCCGGCACCTACCGCACCGTGCGCGTCGTCGACTGCACCGCCGCCACCCTGCTGGGCGAGTTGGTGTGAGCAATGTGTTAAGAGTTATGAGATAAAAAGTTATGAATTCTGATATGAACAAGGAATCGTTTTTCAAGCGCTACCCCTGGGTGCTGCACCTGCTGATCATGCTGGGTGTATCGCTGGTGGTGCTGATAGTGGCTTTCCAGATTATTCGCATCTACGCCCGCCAGGGGCAGGAGTACGAACTGCCCGACATGGTGGGGCACAACGTGGCCGAGCTGCTGGCCGACAACCCCATCGAACTCGACGTGGTGGTGATGGACTCCATCTTCCGCCCCGGGCAGGAAGGGGGCCTCATACTGACGCAGGACCCCAAAGGGGGCACCAAGGTCAAGAAAGGGCGCAAGCTCTACATCACCATGACGGCCTATACGCCCGAGGATGCCGTGCTGCCTGAGCTGGTGGGTCTCACGGTGCGCCAGGCCGTCAGCGAGCTCTCGGCCGTGGGCCTGCAGGCTGGCAAGCTGAAGTTTGTGGAGGACCCCTACAAGAACAACGTCATCGAGCAGACCTGCAAGGGCAAGACCGTCTATGCGGGTCAGCAGATCGAGCGCGGCTCGATGATCGACCTGCTGGTGGGTCTGGGCGACGGCAGTGGCCGCAGCGTGGTTCCCTTCGTCCTCGGACGCACGTCCGACCGCGCGCGGCGCGACATCCTGTCGGCGTCGCTCAACGTGGGTCACGAGCACTTCGGTGGGGTCAAAAACCGCTCGACGGCGGTCGTGGTCCGTCAGGATCCGGACTACACGGGCGTCTCGAAGTACGCCTTCGGCACTTCGGTCGAGCTGTGGTACCGCGACGCCGACGATGTCGATGTGGACAAGATGGTCCGCGAGTTCCAGGTGGACTCGAGCAAGATCGAGGAACCGGAGGTGTACAACGACGGCCGCCCGACCCCTGAGGAGATTGAAGAGATGGACGAACAGATATGGTAGGACGCGGGTGGATAGCATTGTGGGCGCTGCTGGTGCTGCCGGTGGCTGTGCCGGCGCAGGAGGTGTTGCTGCCGTTGCAGCATGCCGACCGGCCTGCACGTCCGCACATCAAGGCGGCCACCGGGGCCGTCAGCCTGCCCTTCTTCGACGACTTTGCCAGCGGCGCCTTGGCGCCGTCGCTGTGGCAGACGGACGGGAGTGTCGCGGCATCGTTCGACGTCAGCCCGCTGGCTCCCACCGTGGGGGTGGCTACCCTCGACGCGATCGACGCCACGGGGTGGCTCTACGCCTCGGCGTCGACCGAGACTTTCCCGGCCGATACGCTTGTCTCGGCTCCGCTGCGGCTCGACGGGCTGACGCCGGCCGACTCGGTGGTGATGAGCTTCTACTACCTGCCGGGCGGTGGCTACGGCAACCGCTGGGAACGCATGGGCGATACGCCCGATGCTGGCGACAGCCTCTTCCTCGACTTCTTCCGCCCGACGGACAGCACATGGGTCACCGTGTGGGCCCGCGGCGGCATCAGTGTGGACACGCTGATGGAACACACCGGCACGGCGTGGCAGTATGTGGCGGTGCCGTTGACGGAGAACGCCTGGTTCGACAGTACCTTCCGCTTCCGCTTTCGCAACTACGCCAGCCTGGGAACGACGACGGTCGCCGGGCGTGCGGGCAACTGCGACTATTGGCATCTGGACTACGTGATGGTCGATCGCGGGCGCGACAGTGAGGCGTCTCCCGTATGGCGCGACTTGGCTTTCGCGGCCCCAGCGCCCTCCATGCTGCGCCTCTACCGGGCCATGCCTTACCGACACTACGCCCCGCAGGCCATGGCAAGCACGCTGATGATGAAGATCGCCAACCTCTATTCTTCCCCCTTGGCGTCGCAGTACTCCTTTGGAATCTACGACACGACGGGTCTTGAGCTGTACCGCTATGAGGGTGGCTTTGAGAACGCACCGTCGCAGGGCTACCAGACGGCCCCGGCACATGCCCGGCCGCCGGTGGGATATGCCTTCCCGACCCTGGCGGCACCGACCGATTTTCGGGTGGTGCACACGGTGAGAGAGGGTACGGGGGGCGACGCATACCAGCAGAACGACACGGTCGTCTACACGCAGCACTTTGACAACTATTACGCCTACGACGACGGCACGGCCGAAAATGGCTACGGCCTCTCCTCGACGGCTGCGCAGCTATATCTGGCCTATCGGTTCGACCTGGCTGTGCGTGACACCCTGACGGCGGTGGATTGCTACTTCAACCGCACGCTGGACGGGCAGAACGAGGCGGTGCCATTCTACCTGACGGTGTGGTGTGTGGGTTCCGACGGCCGACCCTCGGAGGTGATCTACCGGGACGAGACCCGCCGTTTCCCCGCCTGTGACGGCTTTGCACACTATGTGTTGGAGGCTCCTGTGGTGCTGGAAGACAGTGCCTTCGTGGGCTTTGAACAGTCGGGAAGCGATTTCATCAACATCGGGTTCGACTGCAGTCTGAACACCTCCGAGCGCATCTTCTACCACACGGGTACCGAATGGCAGCAGAGCATCCTCAGCGGATCGCTGATGCTGAGGCCTTGCTTCGGCGAGTCATCGGCTGTGGGTGTACCTCAAACGAAAGCTCCTGCCTGTCGGATATACCCCAATCCGGCATCCGATTGGGTTGAAATAGAGGGCGCTGAGACGGGCTGCGAGAAGGTGCTGTTCGACCTGCAAGGCCGCAGAGTAGCCGATACCCGTGGCAACAGACTTGACACGCGAGTCTGTCAGGACGGATTGTACCTGCTGCGTATTGTGGAGTCGACGGGCATGAGTGTACAGAAAGTGCTCGTTAAGCATTGATTGATGTATGGAAGAGGAAACCGTAGACATAGAACAACAGGAATTGTATGAGCACCATCGCTTTACGGTGGATCGTGGACAAGCCACGATGAGGCTTGATCTCTACCTGCAGATGCGGTTGGAGGGTGTCTCTCGTAACAAGGTGCAGGCGGCCGCAAAAGCGGGCTGTGTGAGGGTGAACGACGCCGTGGCCAAGTCGAGCTATAAGGTAAAACCGCAGGATGTGATCACGGTGTTGCTGCCCGAGCCACCGCATGAGTTTGAGCTGATACCGGAGAAGATTGATTTTCCGGTGGTGTATGAGGACGACGACGTGCTGGTGATGGACAAACCTGCGGGGCTGGTGGTGCATCCGGGTGTTGGAAACTGGACGGGAACGCTGGTCAACGGGTTGCTCTACTATCTGAAACCTCCGGCAACGCCCTACTTGGTACACCGGATCGACAAGGACACGAGCGGGCTGCTGCTGGTGGCAAAAAACGAGGAATCTCAAGTGGTGCTGGCCAAGCAGTTCTTTGATCACACGATTGAACGGAAGTATAACGCGCTTGTGTGGGGCGACTTTGCCGAGGACGATGGCACCATTGTGGGCAATTTGGCCCGTTCGCCCCGCGATCGTCGCACGATGGATGTCTGCGACGAGGAGCATGGAAAACACGCGGTGACGCATTGGCATGTGCTGGAGCGCTTCGGTTATGTGACGCTAGTGGAGTGTGTGCTGGAAACGGGACGTACGCATCAGATCAGAGCACACATGAGGCATATCGGTCATCCGCTCTTTAGCGATGCCTCGTATGGCGGCGATGCCATACTGAAAGGGACAACATTCAGCCGCTACAAACAGTTTGTAGAGAATTGCTTCGCGGTTCTGCCTCGACAAGCACTGCATGCAAGGGTGCTGGGTTTTGAGCATCCTCGCACGGGTAAACACATGCACTTCGAGAGCCCTCTACCAGACGATTTCGCGGCTTGTCTGGAGCGGTGGCGTTCCTATAGTGGCTCGAAATAGTTTTTAGCTTAGGTAAGAGCGGATCTCGTTGACGATCTTTTCTGCTGCATGACCATCGCCAAAGAGTGGTGGAAAGTGGACTGTGCAGTGCGAAAATTGTTGGTAGGCTTCGACGATGCGGTCGGTGTCGGCATCGGCGAGTATGCCTGCACCATGGTCGATGATCTCGGTCCATTCGGTTTCGGGGCGCATGATGACACACGGTCTCTCGAAGAAGAACGCTTCTTTCTGGACGCCGCCGCTGTCGGTCATCACCACTTGGGCGTTCTGCTCGAGGACGAGCATTTCGAGATAGGAGACTGGCGGAATGAAGAGCAAACGGTCGAGGTGGGGGAGATCAACGGTGGCTAGCAGTTTCTTGGTTCGGGGGTGAAGTGGTATGACAACGGTGGTCTCGTCAGCAATGGCCGTGAGGGCTTGGAAGATCGAGGTGAGGTGTTGGAGGTTGTCGGTGTTGTAGTTGCGGTGAACCGTGGCAAGGATATATTGGTCTTTCTTGAGTTGGAGATCCAAAAGAAGCCTGCTCTGTTTTGATGCCAGTTGGGCATAGAAGAGGGTGTTGTCGTACATGACATCGCCGCTCAGGATGATGCGGCGTTCGCGGTTGTGATGGAAGCGTGTAGGACTGTCAAAAAAGCCTTCTCGTCGCAGATTGTCGACGGCGGTCTGGGTAGGTGCGAAGCAGATGTTGGAGAGTTGATCGCTGATGATTCGGTTCTGCTCTTCGGGCATTGTCATGTTATAGGAGCGTAGACCGGCTTCGATATGGAAGACGGGTGTCTGTATCTTGCTTGCAGCAAGGGCTCCGGCAAGCGTTGAATTGGTGTCGCCGTAGATGATGACACCGTCAAAGTGCTGTTTCGTTAGGACTTGTTCGATCCCTGTAAGCATCTTTGCTGTTTGCTCTCCCTGGGGACCGGATCCAATTCCAAGGTTGATTAGCGGTTGAGGAATCTGGAGCTCAGAGAAGAACTGCTGGCTCATGTTCTCATCGTAGTGCTGCCCGGTGTGGAGGATGATGTCGGAAATGGTCTCGCTGAAATAGGCCTTGATGGCTCGCGATATAGCTGCCGCCTTTATGATTTGTGGCCGTGCGCCGATGACAGTCAGTAGTTTCATTATTAATAGTCCCAGAGGTCGTTTTCTATTTCAAACAGCTTCTCTTCGATGAGATCGGACTCGTCAATGGCATCCTCGCCAGTGAGATAGTGCTGGATGGATCGTTCGTAGATGTTGCTTTCCCGTGTGATGTATGCTGTATAGCGTTGGTGGATGAATATCCAGTCCCAGGAGGGTTGTCCGACAAGGTTATTGTCGTTGAGGTAGGATGAGTAGCGTGCCAGAAGGTTTCTCACTGCTGGGTTCTGCATGGGTACCCAAAAAAGCGGCAGGTTGCCCATGTATATTTCCTCTTCGGTATTGGCAAATTTGTGGTAGGTCTGTTTGAGGGGGGCTAGAGCAAGCCGTCGTGAGTCCTGTCGGGTGTCCTGACGCCCGACAAACCAAGCTTCGCGTATGGAGTATTGGTACACTTCGCCGCCATCAAATGTGCGTGGACGGATGATGGTCTGGTAGAGTTCGTTGTCATCGTCATCGTAACCAATCTCGAGTAGAATGGTGTCAGCTTTGGTATAATTGCGGACAAATTTCTCGTTGTCGATAGGTATCTTGAGGTCATCATCCTCGTAGATGGTGATTTCGTTGTCAACCACGGCATCCCATAGGATATAGGCGAGGCTCTTTTTGCCGGAAGGATCAGGATTGTCAATCGGATAGTAGAAGAATTGGTTGTACAATTCGTTCAGATCGATTGTTTTCCATATCATTGTACTCCAAAGGACATCGCTTTCGCGCAGGAAGGGATATGGCATGGGTTTTTGTTGCCGCTCTAATGTACTACTGTGAAAATCATTGGCTGATGGCTTATCAGGAACCTGTGCCATGATAGGAATCATCAGTTGAATGAGTGTCACAAATATGACGGATCTTTTTCCCATGTGTGTTAAAAAGAAAGGAGTTAGAGATTAGGAGTGTACTCCTAACTTCTAACTCCTTGACTTGAATCAATCGAATTATTTAGTACTCCCACATATCATTTTCGATGTCGAAGATTTTGTCCTCGATCAATTGGGATTCGAGAATGGCATCTTCGCCAGTAAGATAGTCGGTGATTTCACGATTGTACTTGTTGCTTTCACGGGTGACATAGCTGTCAAAGTAGCGTTGGATGAAGATGTCGTCATAGGAACGCTCGGCTACATCGTTGTGTTCATCGTAGGCGTTAGCGTTGACCAATACTTGACGTACACGCATATCATCCATCGGGATCCAGAAGGTCCACTCGTTGACTTCCTCGCTTTCTCCCGAACGCAGGATGTTCTTGGCGAAGCGGAAAGAGAGACCGGTAATACGTACCTTCTGGCGCGAATCCTGTTTGTCGATGTACCAATACTCTTTCAGTTTGATCAGTCGGGCTGTGGCGGGATCGAAATCCTCGGGGATAGTGTCGTTAAAGACCTCTTGATCGCCAAATTCATCTTCCTCGCCATAGCTTACTTTGAGCTGACGACCCTGTAGGTTGGCTAAGGCTTTGCTCCATTCCTGAGGTACCTTCATGTCATCATCTTCGTAGACGTCAAACTCCCCATTGGCAGCAGCGTTCATAACGAGATTGACCAGATTGATGCGCCCCTGTTCATTTTTACCCTGTTCAATGGGATAGTAGAAGAACTGGTTGAAGTTCTCATTCAGGTCGATCTGGCGGAATACAAGCATCTTCCATACCACGTCGCTCTCACGGAGGAAGGGGTAGGGCATGGCTCGCTTGCCAACGACAATCCCCTTTTGGTAGAAATCGTTGGGGTTGTTACCGTCTTCGGCATCAATAATGCTCTGTGCGTTGACAGTCATTGTAAGTGCCGCTACAGCAAAGATGCTTAACAAAACCTTTTTCATATCATTGCTTTTTTAGTTATCCTATGATTGATTACTTGTTGATAGTCAAAATGCAGCTGCTTGTCCGAGGAACACCATCGGGCATCATGACCTTGGCATCAACGTAGACTTTATCACCACGGTTGGCTTTCTTGATAGCACTGATCAAGTCAGGATCAAAGGTGTTGCCGTTCATGGAGAAGGGCTTGTTGCCAACGAATACCTCAAGGCTCATCACCCGGATGCTTCCTTTCGGGATCTTGAACTCAAAGCCTTCCTGCGGGCGTGCTACAACGGTAGCACCGGATGCAAGATTGGCACGCGATACTTTGGCTCCATTGGTAAATCCGCCAACAGTAATACTCGGGTTGGGTATGGGTTTCACTTTGTATACAGGAGCACCCATACGTGTGGTTTTCTTGTCGACAACTGCGTCAACTCCAAGGACAATCTTCTTGCAGCCAGTGGCAGGAGTTATGTTGTATTTTCCTTCTCCTTCACCGGGTGATAGTTTGCCGTTGCCTTCAATGATAGAGACTTTCACATTGCGTCCATCTACGCCAGGAACAGAGGCCGTGAACGGATTTTCAATACCCGCATACATTACCTGCATGTTATCAAGAGAAACGACAGCTACGGGTTTGGCAACGAAGTAATTATCACTGATTGGATACTCTTTTACACCGCCATCGGGGTTGGTAACATAGGCCGTACCAATCACACGTTGCACACCGAGTGTATTACAGACCGTGCGATAATGTACCGAACCGCTATCGGTAGAGTTAAGTTGTTGACCATTGACTGTGGCTGTAAAGTGCTGTTTCGAGTCGTATGCTGCCACGTTAATGTCTGTTTCATACACTCCCCCCTGAATAATATAGGTTGACTTCGGGCGGGAAATCATGGCAATTTGGTCGAACGAGAAGTCTCCTTTACTTACGTGTTTATATAGAGTGTTGACAGCATCGAATTCAGCGTTCATGGTCTCGGCTTTCAGTCGGGTGAGTGTCACCAACGACGAACCGGACACTACCTCGTTGAAGTTAACGACTTCCCACTCCTGCGGGTTGTTGTCGGGATCAAGCACCTTGTTCTCAACATTCAATGCAATGTTAACACTCGAGGAGTCTTCGCCAAGGATCTCTTTGATTCTGCGCTTGTATTCAATTATTTTAGCTTTCAGTTCAGGTCCTTTACCAGCCTTTTCTGCAGCAAAAAGGTTGGTGCTTTCGTGAAGTTCATCCATCTTCAACCAACGGAACCCCGCGAGATCGATGGCTTTCTTAATGCTATCAAAGTTAGGGGAACCGTCAGCGTTGACGACGCTCATTTTGTAGCTAACCTTAGGATTTTCAGGATCAGGATGTATTTCGGCAGTGGAACTGACTTTCGCCATTAATACGTATTCCAGACTGTCGATATAATTGCCCATTTCGGTAGACAAGCGACGCACCTCTTGGGCCTTGTCGTAGTCTGCCTGAACTTTGTCTTTACTATTCTTTAAAGCGTTCTCAAAATTGGCATATGTATCGTCAAGTTTGACTTGTAGATTCTCATTGCTCTTCGTCATGGCGGAGCCAACGGTTTTAAAACCGTCAACCACTTGTGCCGATACGTTAAGAGCAAGCATGGCGGTGTACACGAGGTACATCATCGTAATCATCTTTTGTCTCGGGGTTTCCGGACAGTTTGTTGCACCCATTGTCTATTCCTTTCTTTTTGTTACACGATGGAGATTAGTTAGACATTGAGTGAGGATTAGATACGGGTCTGCATTGCCGCCAGCATGTTGCCGTAGACGTTGTTGAGTTCGGCCACCTTGCGGGTCAAGGCGTCCACTTGCTCTTTGTATTTCATTATACCGTCGGCCGAATCTGTGAAGTTGGTCAGCATGGTGGCCATCTTCTCCTCAAATTCCTTGTTGAGGTTCATCTGGGTCGAGGCATTGTTGATTTGCATCTCGTACATGGCATTGATGCTGCTCAAACTGGCAGACATCTTCTTCATCTCCTCCACATAGCTGACCTCGCCGCCCAGCGATTCGGCAGTTTCACGATAGATGGTGGAAAGGGTCGAGATGGCCTCAGGTGCACCCTGCATGCTTTCCAGAAGTTTGCCCGCCTGACCTGCGACGCCGTCCATGTTGCTGACAAACTTGTCGGTGGCAGCAGTAACATTGGCCATGTTGTTCATGGAGTTTGCACTATCGGCCAGGTTCTGCATACCTTGTCCAAGGCGATCAATAAGTTCGGGGCTGATGTTGGCATCTTCCAGCATCTTGTCCAGTTTAGCGCTGATAGGATCTTTGCTAACAGGAAGGTTGGTCTCAATGGGGAGCCCGTTTTCGTCAAGGGCGGTGTTTATGGCAGATTCGTCAACCATGCCGGCCAGTTCCGGATAGACGAGGCTCCAGTCCCATTCTTTGTGAGGCGGTTCAAATGCCGAGAGGAAGAAGATAACAGTCTCAGTACCCATACCGGCGATAAGCATGATGTTAGCGCCCGGCCAGTGCATGATTTTGAAAAGAGCACCGATAATAACGACGGCTGCACCCCAACCATAGAGGTAGCCCATGAATGTTTTGTAGGTTTTACTGCGGACGAGGTTGTCTATGAAGCTCATAATTCTCTGATTTTAGTGTTTGCTTATGAATGTGTTACTTGCTTTCTTTGTGTATTGTGCTTTGTTTTTATCGCGAAACGTTGCTGGCGGTGCGGAGGTTATCACCCTTCACGCGGCCCAGGTAAGGCTGCACGCAACGGAAACCGATGTAGCATTTTGCGGTATCCATGAACTCGTAGCTGCGGGTCTGAACCTGGATGAAGTACTTCTGATCCTTCCAGCTGCCACCACGAATCACCTTGCGTTTCATGGCCAACGGGTCTTCATCCTTGGCGTCATAGTTGTAGTAAGGAGTGACCGCGTTGGCAACGATATAGGTCGACTCGTTATATGCGTCGAGGCACCATTCGCTGACGTTGCCAGCCATGTCGTACAGACCGAAATCGTTGGGAGCATAGTGGCCGACCATCAGGGTCTTCACGCCACCGTCGTCGTCGTAGGCACCACGCAGGGGCTCGTAGTTTGCGAGGAAGCATCCATTAGGATTGCGCACGTAGGGGCCACCCCAAGGATAGCTCTGCGAGGCGATGCCACCGCGGGCGGCATACTCCCATTCGCTTTCGGTGGGCAGACGGAAGTCGTTGAGGGTTGAGTAGTCAATGCTCTCCAGGTACTGGTTCAGCATGTTGCTGCGCCACACACAGAAGGCTTTGGCCTGACGCCAGCTGACACCCACCACGGGATAGTTGTCGAAAGCGGGCGAGGAGAAGTAGCTGCGGGTGTAGTCTTCGTTCATCGAGTAGGTGTAGTCATGCACCCAGCAGAGAGTGTCAGGATAGATATTGATGAACTCGCGCTGGATTTGGTTGGAGCGGTTGTTCAAGCCTTTGGGACGCACGGCAAACGAGGTGCCGCGGTGTTCACTCTTGGCCGTTACACCGTTTTCCTTCTTTGCCACGTCGGCATAGTCAATATAATAGTATTCATAATTTAATTTAGCCACATCTATAGCACGGCGATGGTTGATGTCAACGATGTAATATCCACCGTCGATCAAAGCCTGACGTACATCGGCGTCAGCATAGTCGATCTTGGTCTTATAGTTCAGGATGGGAGGATCCAGAGGCTCACCATACTGATCTTCCTCCACGAGGAAACCGTCAATGCCGGCTTCTCCCAGAATGCGACGGGCCACCGAGTCGCGCACAGCATAGACAAACTGGCGATACTCGTTGTTCGTGATCTCGGTCTCGTCCATGAAGAACGACCCGATCTGCATCTTGCGCGGTTGTGAGGTCTCACCGTAGGTGACGTTCTGTACACCGGCCCCCATCGTGTAGTTGCCTTGATTGATAAACACCATGCCCTTCAGGTCGATGTCTTCAAAGTAGGGACGGTCGTTGACGCCGACCAGTTCTCCTTGGTTGGAGGATCCGCAACCGTAGAATAGGGCTGCCGAGACGGCAAGGATGAAAACAATCTTTTTCATATCTCTATCTATTTTTATTTGCTATAACGTATTTTGTTCAAAAATGTTTCTCTTTTTAAGAATATTTATCTATTATTATAATAGGAAGCGAGTGGTGCGCGACACCGTCGGAGGCCGCTCAGGTGTGATGATACGGAAGGTGCCGTTGAGGAACACCTCCAACGATCCCATGCTGCGGCCGGGCTTCAGGTAGCCCAGTTTCGACGTGGTCATGTCGTAAGCCACACCGATACGCAGCCAGTTGAGGTTGGAGAAGTTCCAGTTGATACCGGCCAGGAAGACGAAAGCGTCGCCCAGACGGTAGCCCAAACCTCCCCAGAAGGCGCTCTCGTAGTCGAGCAGCAGCGAGGCTTCTGCTTGGAATATCGAGAAGTCGGACGTTTTGGCCATGAAGCTCGGTTTCAGTTTGAACGAGGGGTTGTAGGGGAAGGCATACTCGTATCCACCCATCAGGTAGAGCGTACGGGCATTCTTCCATGCCAGGGTCTCGCTGTGCGAGCCCAATAGGTTCTTTACCGAGAGGCTCAGGTAGTACTCGCCCGGCACCTGATAGTAGACGCCGGTTCCGAGGTCGAACATGAACTCCGACACCTGCTGCCCGCTGACGGCGGGGTCGTTGACGCCCGAGGTGGGGTTCGTAGGATCGCCGGTGAAACCGTTATAACCAATCAGGTTCTCGGTGTTGAAGGCAAAGTTGTAGAGATTGACTTCCAGGCCGGCGGCCAAGTTGCCGCGACCCCAGTAGATACGGAAGGCGTAGTCGAGGTTGATGGTGGTGTTCTGGTGATAACCGATGCTTTCCGAGTTGAATAGCAGACCGATACCACCATGCAGGAAGGTGACGGGCATGTCGAACGAGGCGAGGTAGTTGGTGGGGGTGGTTCCGGCCTCCATGTCCGGCATCGGCGCCTGGAGGTTCAGCCCCATCCATTGGTTGTTGTACAGCAGGGAGAGCGACAGCGCTCCCTGGCTACCGGCATAAGCGGGGTTGTAGCTTAGCTGGTTGAACATAAAATGTGAGTACTGACCCTCGTTTTGAGCAGTGGCAACAGACAAAAACAGGGTCATCATTACAAAAAATGACGCCGTTTTCCGAGTCCAACGTGGGGTTCCGTGTCTATGCATTATCGCCACAATGGCTTGTTTTTTAGTCTATTATACGTTCATTTAATCAAACCCAGCCCTCGGTTTGGGACTTGGATTTAACTTTGCAAAGATAGTAATATTTATTTAAATGGCAAAAAAAAGTTTAAAAAAATTTAATTTGCCTCTATCACTTGGACCCAGGGAAATGTGTTTCTGATGCTCCGAGCCAACTGGTCGGCCTGCTTTTTTGTGAAGCGTACGTCGAGGGTGATCTTCAGGCTGTCACTGCCTTCGAGCGACTCCACCCTGACGCGGTCGCGATAGGCGGCGGGCAGTCGTCGCGTCTGGTTAAATACTTCGCTGTGCGACCCTGCCACTCCCAGCATCAGGTTGTACTCATCGACGCCTGATGTACTGCCGGTCTCCAGTTGCGGAATGGCTTGGTTTTCGGATGGTTTTGTCTGGGGTGGAGGAGGGGTGGCGGTGCCCACGTCGGGGTGCAACCTCGACCGTACCGAGTCGAACATCGTCTCCTGAGCGGCCCATCGCTCCTCGTATCCCGGGGGAAGGATGCGCACCGTGACGGGTTGCATCCCTTTGATGCCGATGGCGTTGGCGGCGCGATGGCTCATGTCGAACACCCCTCGTTTCGGACAGCGGTCGTTGACCTTGACAATCACCTGTTTGCCACTGTTTCGGTTGGTGACCATGACGTAGGTCCCCATCTTGATTCGCCAGTGGGCGGCCGTGAATTTGTTTTGGTCGAACACCTCGCCGCTGGCGCATTTGCGCCCCTCGAATTTGTCGTGATAGAAGGTCCCCTTGTTGGGATATTCGGTGACGGTGTCGGTGACGGCGTAGTTCTGCGCCCGCAGGGGCAGCGCTATCGCCAGCCACATCATGGCGGTTATGATCCGTCGGCTTACCATACCACAGCGTCCGGGTGGAACCATTTGCCGTGCAGGCGAAGCACCTGCTCGATGACGTCGCGCACGCATCCGTGGCCGCCGTTGTAGAGCGACACGTAGTCGACCATCTCCTTGATCTCCACCGCCGCGTCGGCCGGACAGGCGCTGACGCCGGCCCGTCGCAGCATCGGGTAGTCCGGCAGGTCGTCGCCCATGCAGAGCACCTCCTCGTCCTTCAGCCCGTTGGAGGCCAGGAACTTGTCGTAGGTCAGTATTTTGTCGCCGCAGCCCGTGTAGCATTGCTCCACGCCCAGCATGGCCATCCGGTTGTCGATGCTGGCCGACGTGGCGCCGCTGATGACTGCCACCGTGTAGCCCTTCTTGACGGCGTACTGCACGGCGAAACCGTCTTTGATGTTGCCGCAGCGCACCGTCTCGCGGTCGGCATAGACCCACACGTCGCCGTTGGTCATCACGCCGTCGAAGTCGAACACGAAGGCCTTGATGGGCAGTAGTTTCTCTTTGTAGTTGATCATCTTGTTTCTCTAGGGTTTAGCCAGTTCCAGCATCTGCTCGTAGGTGTGGCGCCAGCCTTCCCATCCGTAGCGTTCGCTGAGGTTCTGGTTGTGAATGATGCAGCAGAAGGTACCCTCCACCTTTCGCAGCCGGTCCACCAGCTGCCGGTAGTGTTCCAGGGCCTCCTCGGGGCTCAGTTTGAGGTACTTCTGCAAGGTGGTGTCCATCACGCAGAACGGATGGATGATGAGCTTGGTCTCGTTGTCGCGCTCCAGGTCGTAGAAGGGGTAGGCGACGCTGATGCCGGCACGGAAGCCCGTGGTGTCGGCGTAGCCCATGGAGTAGTCGTCGGTCAGGCCTGCGCGAAGCAGTATGCGGTAGCTGACCGGTAGCTTCAGCCGCAGGAAGTGGTAGCGCGACTTGGAGATGGTGCGGTGCAGGATGTCTTCCAGCCGCCGCGTTTCGAGGTCGACGTTGTGGGGCTGGTCGGCCGAGTGGTAGCCCGGGTGGATGCCCATGCTGGCATAGTCGTCGAGGTGTTGCAGCAGTTCGCGGGTGTGGTTGTCTTGGTAGCTCGACGGCTTGTCGTACTGGTCGTAGTCGGCTATCAGGGCGAAGAAGATCAGCTTGGCGCCAGGAATGGCCCGGTGTTTGCCGATGATGTAGTCGAATGTGTCGAAGGGGTCCTCCTCGCGGCCGACCAGCACCCGCATACGGCGTTTCACTTCGCCCACGTCGCGCCGCACCACCAGGTCGCGCACGGTGCCCGCCACCGTGCGGAAAATGCCTTTGTGCTTATAGCACCAGGCGGAGTCGATGTCGACGGTCTGAATGAAACGGTAATGGCGTGAGGACCAGGTATAATCGGGATACCGCTCGGCAATCATCCGTTGCAGTATCTGTGCCCACTGGTCCACCACCGGCTCGTCGTTGAAGCCCGCCGCCACAGCCAGCTGTTCGCTGCTCACATAGCGCCCGTGTTCGTCCTCGCGGTGAGGCAGATACTCCTCGTATCGGCTCACCATGTAGAAGGTCGCCGCCAGCGGATCGAACGGCAGCTCGAGGTCGTGCCCGTAGACCGGGAAGAGCATCCACTGCCCCTCGTGCTGGAACGGACGCGGCTCCTGCTCGTCGATCGACGTCTCAAACAGAAGTTTTGTACTCTTGATGTGTATGCTGTCGCCCAGTCGCCGTGGGCCGTAGCAGAACTTGGCATCGCCGTACGAGAGGAAGTACTCCTCGTCGGTGGTGATGCTGAACTCGGCGTGCAGCACATGTTTCAGCAGTACGTTCAGCGTGTAGCCCAGCCGATTGGTCAGTTTGGGTGTGTGTACAAGTAGCATACTTAGGGTGCAAAGATACGACTTTTTTTCGAATCGGAGACTTCGAGGGTGCATTTTATGCCCAGCGGAAGGGCTAAGTTGTTGTCGCCCAGGTGTCCGAAGGGAGCGTTGAAGGCCACGGGATAGGTGTATTCTTCCACCGTTTCGGCCACGATTTCCTCGGCTTTGCGGCCCCAGGGGACTGTGTTGTCGTGCATGTCGCTCAGTCCGCCCACCACGAGGCCCGCCAGTCCGTCGAGCATGCCGGCCCGCTTCAGGGCCTGCATCATGCGGTCGATGTGGTAGAGGTATTCGTCCAGGTCCTCGACGAGGAGTATCTTCCCGCGTGTATCTATTTGAGAACGCGACCCCAGCAGGCTGTAGAGGATGGAGAGGTTGCCCCCCACCACCTCGGCCCGGGCCGTCCCTTGGCGGTTCAGCGCCGCGGGCTCCCAATCGTAGGCGAAGCTATCGCCTTGGGTGCCAAACAGGAAGTCGTGCATCGAGCGCGTGGCCGGCGTCTCGGTGCCGTGCATGTTGATGGGCATCGTGGCGTGGAGTGTCGGCAGGCCGAGCTGGCGGTGCAAGTGGCTGTGCAGCACCGTGATGTCGCTGTAGCCCACCACCCATTTGGGGTGCCGGGCCAGCCGTGTGAGGTCCAGCCGGTCCACGATGCGCACCGACCCGTAACCGCCTCGGCAACAGAAGATGGCCTTGATCTCGGGGTCGTCCAGCAAGCGCTGCATCAGCGCCGCGCGATGGGCGTCGCTGCCCGCCAGCTGCCCCTGGCGTTCGTAGAGTCCCTCCGGCACCACGACCTCCAGTCCCCACGACTCCAGCTGCGCTACGGCCGGGGCCATCTCCTCGGGGCTCACGGCCCGCGCCGGTGCCGCCAGGGCCACCCGGTCGCCCGCCTTCAGGTAGTTCAATCGTTCCATAACCCTTTTGTAACGTCGGCATCCCGAAATTATTGTATGTCGAGTGTAAATGATTGACAATTAGTCGTGTGTACTCCTTCTGTCAAGCCGTTGAAAAAATGCACACAAAAATGAATCACCGACACCGAAACCGGCCAAAAACCGCCTTTGCAACCCCTTGTTTGTCAGGTATGATACGGGACCATCTCCTACTCAACTCCTACTCTTCTCCTACCCATCGCCTACTCATCCCTTACTCGAGTAGGAGAAGGGTAGGGGGTGAGACGTCGAATAGCAGTCGAAGAGTCGGGGCCGGTGGGTCGGCATCCCCTTGTCGACCCCTCCCCGACGGGACGGCAGGAGGGCGACATGGGGTGCCGATGTGAAAAAAAATTTGGTGGAACCAAAAATTGTTCGTACATTTGCACTTTCAAAATGTAGATAATATTTTATTAACAAACTATCATGACTTTACAGCAAATCGTAGACAAACTGGGCGCCACCGTGGGGCTGGGCGCCGACAAGCTGGACCGCGAGGTGGAGCATGCTTTCGCTTCCGACCTGATGAGTGACGTGCTGACGCTCAAGGACACGCCGGTGCTCATCACCGGTCTCTGCAACGTGCAGACCATCCGCACCTGCGACATGGCCAACCTCGATGTGGTCATCTTTGTGCGCGGCAAGCGCCCGAGCGAGGACATGATCGAGCTGGCCGACGAGAACGACATGGTGCTCATCTGCACCCCCTACTCGATGTTCAAGACCTGTGGCCTGCTCTGGGAACTGGGCATGAAACCGTTGTTTTAATTAGGAGTTAAGAGTTAAGAATTAAGAAGTTTCCCCGCAAGTGGCAGCTTTTAACTCATAACTCACAACTCACAACTCATAACTGAAAAAAATGCATCAGGAATATACAGTTATCGAAGGCGATTTCGTCAATGCCGGCAAGGCCTCCAGTTCGGTGAAGAAGACGCTGAAGCAGTTGAATGTCAATCCGCAGGTGGTGAAGCGGGTGGTGGTGGCCCTCTACGAGGCCGAAGTGAATGCCATCGCGCACGCCTACGGCGGCAAGGTGCTCGTCGATATCGACGCCGACAAGATCCGCATGGTGGTGGCCGACAAGGGTCCCGGTATCCCCGACATTGCCTGGGCCATGGAGGAGGGCCACAGCACCGCCCGCCCCGAGGTGCGCGACATGGGCTTCGGCGCCGGTATGGGTCTGCCCAACATGCAGAAAAACGTCGACAAGCTCAACGTCACCTCCGAGGTCGGCGTCGGCACCACCGTCGAGATGGAGGTGAATTTTCAGTAGTTAAGTAGACAGTAGTTAAGTAGTTATAGTAGATTATGGAATTCTTTCACGCCTTACATGTCGAGGACACGCGCTGCATCGGATGCTCGCGCTGCATGAAGATCTGCCCCACCGAGGCCATCCGTATCCATGGCGGCAAGGCCATGATCCAGGAGCACCGCTGCATCGACTGCGGCCGCTGTTACGAAGTCTGCCCCGCCCAGGCCATCCGCATCAAGGACGACGACTTCGAGGCCATCCGCCGCTACCCCCACTCCGTGGCCCTGCTGCCGGCCGTCTTCATGGGTCAGTTCCCCGACGACATCAGCGTCTCGAAGGTCTACGCCTCGCTGCAGGAGCTCGGCTTCGCCCACGTGATGGAGGTGGAGAGCGCCGCCATGATCTACAAAGAGGCCAAGGAGCGCTACGCCCGCGAGCACCCCGACGTGCGGCCACTCATCTCGTCGTTCTGCCCCGCCATCGTGCGCCTGATTCAGATCAAGTACCCCTCGCTGGCCGAGAACGTGATGCCCATCAAGGTGCCGCTCGACCTCAGTGCCATGTATGCCGTCCAGGAACTCGTCAGCCGTGGCATCCCGCGCGAGGAGATCGGCCTCTTCTACATCACCCCCTGCGCCGCCAAGGTGTCGGCCGTCAAGGCCCCCGTGGGCGAGGAGAAGAGCCTCATCGACGGCGTGATCAATATGAACCTGCTCTACAACCGCGTCTACAAGCATATCAAGGACATGGGCAAGAACCACCAGTATCCGCCCCTGTCGCGCCAGCGCCTCGGCGCCGA
>OCVV012879619.1_pt1 | contig 45472 bp, 45 predicted proteins | sample 1539721 | NCBI WGS metagenome assembly OCVV01 (sample SAMN02144230, study PRJEB22623) | gut metagenome | biome: sheep rumen | host: Ovis aries | place: New Zealand | reverse complement strand
AGGAACCACCGGGACGGGTTCCTGTTTCATCACATGCGATAAATCATGCTTTTACTGATTCCTGTCAATCTCTCCAACTGACGCAATGATGCTCTTTTACCCTTCAATTCTATTAATACAGACTTCTTTATATCTGCAGGCAATTGTTGAAAAGCGCTGCTATTCGTTGCGCCAGTCTTTTCTTTTATCAGCATCATAACCAGATCATCCGAAGGACGTCCTTTCGAGGCATCCTCTATATCAAGACATGCAACTTCATCAGAAATAGGCTCATTTACAAGCTCACTCAACTCATTCAATGGTATTCTGTTCAAAACAGTATGAGTATCACACAACGGGAACAAAGTACTGTTCTTATCCATGTATTCACCCCAACTACTGAACTCATAATCTTTAACCTCACTAACCATCCCTGCCTTCACTGGGTTTTGGTGTATATACCTCAAAAGTGTCACGAAATATGCCATATCGTTCACAGGCTCACTTTTAAAACGCTCGCGGAACAGATGGCCGTCTCTTGGATACTTGTGATTATAATAGTATACATATGAGGAAGCAATCCTTTTTATAACCATTCCAGATAATAGTCCTCCTGCTCTTCGAAGATATTCTGGTGATTTATACCACGCATCATCACATGATATATACCAGTTCCTGATGCTTGTCTCGCCTGCCTTGGCATTGCTCAACTATTGATTATTACTAACTTAGTTTTTCTGTGAAACAGCAACCGTCCCCCTGTTCCTTTAAGGAAAACACCAATGAATGATTTTTTTAGGTTTTTCGCTTTGCGCAAAACAGGATTCACCTCGGCATAGTCTAAGCAAGCTTAACTCTGCTCTCGGTTTTCACTGTTTTTCCTGCAGATGTTATAACCTTGTGTAAACAAGGTGTAGGAATTCAAGTGATAGGGACTAGGAAGCTTGCTTCCATAGGCAATAACACTTGAAGTACTACGAAAGTCTGATAAGACTTATAACATCAGCAGGTTTTTTTGTCAAATCTCAGACATCATCCCTCAGCCTTCAGACATCTAAGGAATCTGTGTGACTATAATATTAGGAAAAATTGTTTTAGGTACTATTTACAAAAACTGTTCTGTTTGTTCAGGGTCATACGCCCTATCTTTAGCTTCAAAAATGACAGTACCATCCTCATGCGGAATGAAATTATGATACACATTCCGGGGAACTTGTACCGCTGGGCACCCACTCCCATACCGTAACGTCACCCTTTCTGTCTCCACCCCCTTTTCATTATATGTCACCTCATCCCCACTCCCACGCAGGATAATGACCGTCTCGGAAGTCTCCGCATGCCGATGGATAGGTATTACCGTGTCCTTCATCATCACGTTCAGCATCCGTTGGGAAGAATCCTCCCATTCCCCATCCTCTGTCACGGCAGTACGTAAGTCATGGTGCATTCTACGACGAGGGGAAGCTTCCGCCTCCTCCTCAATAGCATCGAATAACTCATTATCTATCCGTATCATTTTTATCTGCCTTTACCTTTTATAAATAACTGGGATTTTCGTTTTAGGTTTTATAAAAAGGGGTGCGGGGTCGCTTGTTTTACAACCATTTACTTACGAGAGAGAGACGACCCATCTTCCCCCCTTTTATATTTTTCATTTATAACACATTCGCCAAAAGAAATGCCATGTCCTATAAAAAGGCTCACAAAACGCTTCTGCAGGATATTCGTAAGCTAATTTAAAATTTCTTTTAGTTTTTAGGAAATATTTCATCCCAGTCGAATGATGAGTCAACCCAGAATGCTGTCCGAAGTTTCCACCTTTCAATATTTCTTTTAGCAGAGTTCTACCTCGTTTTTCATCAACAGGAACAATCAGATAATTCTCATCTAGCCCAAGCACTTCCTTCATGATATACATCACTGCCCCTGCAAACTTATACAGATTCAGGTACTTCAACGTCTCTCTTACATCTGACATCTTACCTCTTACATCATCTTTTGCATTTCGCAAAAGATAGTAGTAGTCTATCATTTGCCTGAGACCTATCCCTTCGTCAAAAAAGTGGTGCATCATGTGTGCTAACTGGAACACGATGTTAAACTCTTCTGTAGGAACAGGTATTTCTCCTACACCATCAGGCAGTTCTGCCATCATAAATCCCTCATCAGCCTTCTTGTTATACCATCGTTGCAGCCTACGATTATATATAGGATTATTCATAATCCCTGGCATATAGTGAAGTTCCACTGGAACACCTTTCCAGTCGTATTCTACATGATATACCCTCACTTCAGCTTTGGGATTCTGCATCTTCGCATACCGGATTACATCATCCTTCTTACATCTTCCATCTGACTTCGTCCTCACCCAAATATCAATATCCCCTGTCATTCTAGAGTATTTGTTAGGATACTTTAGTGCATTTCCCTGCCCTTTTAATACACAGATGTCAAAACCTTTTTGTTTGAACTCATTACATACTACTAAACATCTCTTGTTTAGTTCTATATTACTTGCTTTTATTTGTTCTGATATAGCTATCCATTCAAAAACTAATTTTTGTGGAGGTTTTATGTCATATGACACAAGTTGTTGTATTCCATGAAAAACGATACCGGCTATAGCTTGATCACAGGAGAATCGAAACAAATAGTTCCATTCCATTGTTGTTAAATCAGATGGAGTATTATTGTCTGGATTCAAGCTATATCGAAGTATTTCAAAGCATTTGCTAATGTGGCTTTCCATCATTTAACACATCAATTCATTGTAACAATCTTCCATCTTTTTTATCATTGAGGGAATAGTGAATAAATTTACAACTCTTTGGTGACCAGCTTCTGCATATTTACTATTGAGATTATCATCTGCTAGTAAAGTATCTAAAGCCTTAGCATATTCTTCTACATTGCGGTTTGAAACCTCTAAACCTGTTACTCCATTTAAGTTGACCCAATTGACTCCACTTCCGTTAATGGTGAAAGTAACTGGCGGTGTATAACAATACATAGCCTCTGCCAAAGCAACTCCAAAAGCCTCATTCTTAGTAATTGAAGGAAATGCAAATACGGACGATGCATAATAGTGCCATCTAAGGTTATCGTCATTTAACCTCCCCAAAAAATGAACTCTATTTGATTTGCAACTATTTTGTAATTCCTCCGTTAATGGACCACTGCCTGCAATCAAAAACACACAATCTGACTTCACAAGTTTTTCTGCTTCAAGCAGATAAGGTAATCCTTTATACTGAATATGACGACCTATAAAAAAAACTATTTTTTTGTTATTATAATGCTCCTTGATTTCTACAATCTTTGCTTTGTCATTTCCTCGTAACAGAAATGCTTTTTCATCCATTGCATTGGGTACTACTCTAACTTTATCAATAAACGGCTGTAACGGTCTGGATCCTTCTTTATACTGAGGACTTGTTACTACAATGATATTGGCTTTTTTTAAAAGCCTTGTTTCTATAGGTTTTATTAACGGGTATATTTTGGCTTGTTTAATGATATCCATGTGCCAATGAACTATCAGTTTCACATTTTTAGGAATCATTGTTAACAAGACTGCTGCAGGAAATGGATTTGCCCAATGAAATTGAATAACGTCTGGTTTAAATTCTTTCAGAACTCTCCAAAACATCGTAAAATACAAGGGAGATAATGACTGACGGGCAATATTTACCCATGAACCAACTCTATAGACTTTGATTCCGTCAACATCATCTATAGAGCACTTGCTTTTTTCATTAAAGCACAGCACTGCGACCTGATGCTCACCAGAATTGTCTACAATGTATTTACAGATATTTTCCACGCCTCCCATATATGGGAAATAATACTTTGAGATATGAAGTATACGCATAAATTAGTATTCCTCCTTCCAATATTTAAATAATAGAGAACATTCATTCAACTATTCGTCCAAGTGCATCTACCCAGACATTATTACCTTTATAAATAATTTCAATTCCTTTTAGATCTGGATCTGTCGCTACTTGCTCTTTAGTCTGCCTATCTGTACAAAAATACTTAAAGCCAATATATATATCATCTGATTTTGGTCTTTCATCAAATAAACCATAATATTTGACACTAATAGCAGAGCCATCTGCCTTAACCCATCTTTCCCCATTATAAAATGTGGGAATATCTAAAGATCTATTATAAAAATAATAACCTTTCATAGAGGAGCCAGCAATGTCTACAGGCGGAGTATCTCCAAAAAACAGTTTTGTAGTATTTTCACTACCTTTAATGATATTGTTATTTAAACTATTAATTTGCCTGAACATTGTTCTTTCTGGCTTTTCTGAGTAAAAAGCATCACGGAATTCATTAAATGACAATTCTATATTATCATCAAAATAAGGGTTTAATATCGTGTTTTTAACTATATTGGGACAAAGATCTATAGTTACAAACGCAGTTACCTTCACATTTTTATCAAGATTTTCATTCCTTGTAAAACAATCATTTACAAATTCATTACCTGCATTTACATATTTGTGATTTATGTAATAACTATACTGTTGAGTGTTTTTCCCATATAACAATCGTGCAACAAAATGATTATTACTATAAGTGTTATTTCTACTTCTATAGAGATATGCTGCAGCTTTACCATTTCCATCAAATTCTATATGTTGAAACACATTACTTTTTGCTGTATAAATATCGTTACCAACTTGTAAGCCATATTCATTGTTGTATGATATTGAACCTTCAGAAACAAGCCATCCTTTTGAATTGCACAGAACACCATTTTCGTTTTGCTCTATTGTGAAATTATAAAGTCTAAGATACGGAACTCCATTTATATTATAATTAGCAATACCATATTTTGTAGTTCTGTATATCATTACATCATGAATATTTAATCCTGCAGAGGCATAGAAATCCACATTTCTAACTTGATTGAAATAAGGGAATAAGATTCCATATGCAACTTTCCTATTCCCTTTTATTACTACCTGACTGATTTCTGCGCCCCACCAACCTATAATACACAATACCGCCTCTGACTTTTTGATTACATTAAAAGTTAGCTGTTTGATATATCCATATTTGTAAAAACTATATGATGAGAAAGATTGTCCAGCAGTCAATGGCGATTTATTTTTTACGATCTTGATTGCGCAGTCCAATTCGCCATTAATATTGATCGTTGTTCCCATCTTTTTGCCCCTAATCTTTGGACCTTGGGCATGATTACTGTTATCTTCACCTGGATATATTTCTATACTGTGAGTAATATTAAGATCTGTATCTATAATGAATTCCCCCCCTATTTTAGTGCAAAAATTAATTATCCGAGAAAGCCTTCTTGATACATCTTTATCATTCTCATTCATTCCAAACCAAGAAGAGTGAAAACAATCATTAGTAAAGCTACCATCAATATTACATAAGATTGATATGTAACCAGAAAGTGTCGTGCCATTACCTATAATTAATCCATTTCTTATACTTCCGCCATCAAACTCCAAAACACAATTTGAAGGAATTATAATTGGGTGTTGGCATTGAGGATCATTAAGGTCAAAATCAGATTGAATTATATATATCGCATTTTTTTTTGTTACTTGTTTAGAAAACGGAATGTCTTTCCCCAAAACCACCTTATCTTTACTATTACAAAGAGCATATGCACTGTGTGTACACAGTAGACATAGGAGTATTAAAGAAAATAAATAAAACAAATCCCTTCTACACATATTATAATTCTTTTCTAGCTGGAACATTGGGTTTTAGATCATATTTGCATACACTATATTTTGCTTTATTATACAATTCAAAAACAAAAATCCAATAAACTATATTTGATGTTGCAGAAAGGTTTGCTGTTATAACAAAATTCATAAGCATAAAGATAAGGGTAATAAAGAAAAATGACATTTCTTTTCTTTTGTAGAATTGTTTTAAACAATATAAAAGAGGTAGAATATATAGAACAAAACCTATCATACCACAATCAGTTAATAAGCATATCCAACCACTTTCTGGATTATTGTCATAAATACTACGAAAGAATCCATTATTTCCAAATATCAGATTGGGAACTGAGTAGTTAAAGTATGTACTAATACCTGCCAACCAAAAGAAGATTCGGGTTTGATTAGTGTTACTCTCGCTATTAGAAACATCTAAAATGCGTTCGACAGAAGCCATAAAGAATGAATTTGATAGTAAGGCTAGAAAAACTATGATTCCCAGTGCTATTGCAATTGCTACATACTTTATATTAATGCGTCCTCCCAAAAGTTGGATTAAAAACAGCATACTTAAAATAACCAACCCTGTTCTTGAATTTGCAAAAAAACAAGCCACAAAAGACAGAGGTAAAACCCAACGTTTATTTGTATTTAACAAATATGTTAAAACAGCAAAAGGACCGACAGATAATGGACCTTTGAAGATTCCTTTTGCTCTAAATGCTGCACCACCACTAAACAATTTCTCGTCTAGTTCCATATCTTCATAACTTACTACATAGAAATACTGCTCAGTAAAATATTCAAACATTTCGAGAAAAGTACATAAAACTAAAGCATAAACTATCAAACTACGGAACTTATTGCAATCAATTAAATAAACTAAATATGCAAAAATGACACCTATATAAACATATGCGTTATAGAACGAATACCATATTGGGGCTGACAAAGCCAAAAATAACACTGACAAGATTGCATATTTTAATGCAATCTTGTCAAATTGCATTCTTTCGAATTTACGCAGTTTAAGAAAATATAAAAATAGAACGGGTACAATTACAATCCCACAAAGAAGTGAGAATTTATCTATTATAGTCTCTCCATACCCCTTTCCATATATCAACATGAATATTAGAAGAATACAAAGACTACCCAAATCAATCCATCTTTTTTTATTTGTGTAAATTGTTCCCATTAAAAAATAGAATATTTATGTTTCAGCTTCATCTTCTCAAATGGTTTTAAGCCCCTACGCAATTCCAAGAAATCTAATTAAATACAAAAATATTGCATAAGAACATTTTCCAAAATCATTCAAGATAAAACATTAATAAACAGATTCCTAATACAATACGATATAATAATCAGAACCTAATTTAAAGATAGAATTAAACACCACTATAAAAAAAACTAATCAGCAAAGACTATTTAATACATTAATTAATGCTTCTTCCATCCCTTTTTCGTTAGACATCGTATACGGGCTACCTTTATAGCTTGTTCTAACCAGCTCATTGATGTAAGCGACACGTTCATCATCCGATATCTTGATGTATTCGCCATTTTTAGCCATATCTATATATGTCCGAATTCTCGTCAGATCATCAAGATAAGGACAATTACGCTGCTGATTATTCATTGTCTTTGCTAATGTAACTACAGGCTTATTAGAAACGATACATTCCATAGCTATAGTTCCTGTAACAGCCACAACCAAATCCGTTTTTGAAAATACATTTGCCATAGGTGTTAGAAGTGGAACTGCCAACACGTTATCACGTGATGACAAAAGAGAAAGTAATTCGTCTGTTAATTCATATTTGGCTTTTGGGTTTGGCTTTACAACTAAAACCTCATCTTCTTTCAATTGATCAGCAATCTTACGAATAGTTTCTGTTTGATCTCTATATGGATAACCCCACACATCTAAATTAGCCTCTGGTTGCATTTGCATGGGATACATAACTACAAACTTATTTTGTATGCTATTCTCCCATTGCTTTGACGAAGCTAATACTTCCCATTTTTTTACCAGCTCATCCCGTTTTCGATTTAGTCTCTTTTTTACTGCTATAGGAGGAGTGCAATAATGCTCCCCTCTAAGGTAGCAATACGATTTTATGAGTTTGTCTTTTTTATCCTCTATCCATCCTTTCAATGAGAATGGTGGTATAATCATATAACTAGGTTGAGTACTTCTGTTCGCTATGTCGTTGGCTAAATGAAGTGCTTCTTCATATGTATATTCATCACCAGAACCTTTATACGGCGTTAGGGTATTATACTGATAGAATGAAAATCTATCCACTGGATACCGACATGTAGATGGATGAAGATATAATATTTCTTCTTGTTTGCATATACTTATTGCAAGCAATTCGTAGAACTGAGTGCTTTCCCCAATAACAAGATCCGGATTTACTTTTAAGATGTAATCTTTTATCTCATTATAGTAGTAGTAATAATAATCTGTATTTTTGCAACCAAAAATGTACAGATTCCTATCTGTAAAGGAAACATAATTAAAAATGTCATCTGGAATACCTCGCTCTTTAGCATCGAGAATATTTTTATCACTTGGATAAGGGATGACATAAATATTTTCCCCTTTAGGGGTAAAATAATGATTCTGCACTATCCAGTAGATATCACATCCTTTCTTTTCCAGGAAATCGGCCATCCACTGCCATGCGTATGTACGATATCGGTTTTCCAAAAATAATATTTTTTTTCTCATATTAAGTAAATAATTACTCCTACTAAAATGGATATAAAACTAAACAACTTGCATTTTTTCAAAACGACCCCTCTTTTACTTAACAGGCTGAGTTGCGTATAGAAGGCTATTCCAAACTGGAAAATCATACAAAGTGTGAAAAGGTGCAGGTCAAGATGTCTACTAAAAGCAAAAAGCAACAATGCTGTTGCCACGACAATAACTCCAAGACGCAAATTTATTTTGCTTACTATATTCTCGCGACCAGTCAATCCTTCACAAAAGCTTATACCAACCCATATTGGCATTTGGATACAAAGTAGTAACATCAGTTTATAGTCAGAAAAGTCCTTGTCGGTAATGAAATAGCGGACAATTGGTACTGATATGACACATGACAATATACAAATAACAAAGATGATTATCATCATGGCTGTGTAGTATTTGTCAAGGAACTGTGATGTACCCATATAAAGTTTTTTAAAAAAAGTGATGTATAAAAACTGCTGAAGGATTATAGATATTCCAACAATCCGAAAGTAAAAGCTGTAAATACCCACTTGTTCATAACCAATGAGTTGACCAATATAAACCCTGGCACTGCTTGTCAACCAATATATAATAAATCCAGAAAGCACTAACGGCAATCCATAGATAACGATTTCCTTGAGTTCAGAAAAAGACAATATTTGTCCCGATTGATTGATTAAGTGTATAAAACGCTGAAGGAATCGTGAAGAAAGAATACAGAGATATGCCCACATTAACCACATAAGAACTGGGAGAATCTGTAACTCTCGAAAGACTATTTTACATAATATCACCCCTGTTAATATGAAGTAGTAGCCGCTATCTATAATTACGCCCTTATATCCTTTATCCTCTGTCTTAAGAATATTTGAATACAATCCTTGAATAGCAAAGAGGAAGATGAATAAGTATGAAAATAGAAACTCGTCTGGAAAATCCCACGCCAACTTAATAAGGAGGAAAAGAGTTGAGGCACCAAGTCCAACAACCCCATAACCATAGAAATATGCTCTCTTGTTTATTTCTCCTTTCTTGAGAATAAAATAGGGATAGCCTCCCAAGCCACATCCTGCTATACCAGCAAAGAGTCTGCCAAGCCCATAACTATACTCTATCTTTCCATAGTCGTACAGCGAGACAAAACCAACTAGAATAATAGGCGCAAGAAAAGCTACTCCTTTCGACAGGACAAACGATGCTCCAGTACGAGCTACCTTGCGCATAAAACTCCTATCACTACTCTTTCTCGTAATGATATTCATCAATTCTTTTATATTTTCGGACAGCTTCATCGGGGTTAAATTCTAAATGCCTAAGCGGCTGGGCACAAAATACCCCCCCCACAGCAATGTCCTTACTAACAATAGCTCCTGCTGCAACAGTTGCAGTATCTGCAACTGACACGCCACAATTAAAAATGACATGTGAACCTATATAGCAGTTATTTCCTATAACGATATTTCCTCTGATCATATATCGTCCGCTACCTGTACGTTGGTGGTAAAAAGCATGAGTCCACAATTCTGACGACCTACCAGCAAGAATGGAGTTTTCACCTAAGGTTACATTTGCCGTCATATCAATGAAGTGTTTCACACCTATAATAGAATTGTAGCCTATTTTTAATGTTGGTATCGAAAACTCTTTCTTTTGAGATAGTATATTAATACTGTTTACTATAATGTTACTCCTATTAATAACAGCCTTATCAGAAAGCTCAAGATTAAAAATTCCTTTCAAGACATTTACATTCTTGATTCTGGAATCATTTCCCATTTCAAGTAACCTGCATTTCACAAAATTAAAATGACCAATCCTTGATTCTGGTGACAAAAAAATCTTATTAGCTAAAATTAAACTAAAGCCCACCTTTGCAGATGGAGCGATGTCAACAGACTTACAAAAATACAGCAAGAGTCTGGCCAACTTGGTTGGCAGAATAAGTAAAACTATTCCTATTAATAATTGTGTATTCATCTATTCTTTTAGTGCATATTTGGGACTATAAAGTTCTTTCAAATCATCTTTGTAGGTTAGTGCTGCTTTTATAAATGCTTCTGTTGAGAATGGCATCAACAAGTCTAATCCAAAATGACGAGCAGAATTTATTACGACTTGACTGTCACTACCAGATATATGTGTAAATAGTTTCAAATACATCCATAAGTTATTTTGACTACTGAAATTTATCTTTCTTTTTATATCATTTATCACTTCAATTAGATAATTTTTGTATTCCTGTGACTCTGTTTTATCAAGAATAAGGCAATACTTAAAGTTGTCTAAAAATGCACGTTCTTTTTCTTCTTCAGTCATAGGTATAAAAAATCTGCGTCGGAATCCAATCTCTATAATACTTTTGTATATCCATTTCCTAAAATTATTTTGCCCATACATCAAATATCGTTTCCAAAATGATGTAAATTTAGTCTCAGAGGGACCAAAAGTTAATATACTGTCTGAATTCTGACCGTTTACCAGAACAACATTTGTACCATACTTCTTAACGATCTCCTGACACCCCACATAGTGTATACGTGAATAGTGATGATCAAAGTACATCTCGTTGGAGACAATATCCTGTAGTTCTTTCGTATAATTTGACACATCCATTATTACAAGTGGTTTCCCTAACACCTTTGCGCCTCTCTCTGCTGTTTTTTGTGCTTTTTTATTGATACTCCAATATAGTAACTCAAAATCTATACCTAGCTTTATCATCCTTTTGGCAAGATAAAGGCTATCCGCCCCACCAGAAAAACACAATAATATCTTTTTTTTGTTTTTTTGAAGCATCGCTAATGAGTTGTCTACAGCTTCATTTACAGCTAACTTATATTGAAATTCATCTGATTTTCGTTCTACACATCCAAGTGACCAGTTGTTATTCACAAATAAACCTTTGTCACTAATAATCAAAGTTGAGTATGGTGGCAATCGATAAAGTCCTTTACGAAATGTTCTATCAGCAAGACCATAATTATGCCTGTCAAAATATGTTTTTTCGTTCTTATCAACAGGGAAATCCCTGGTCAAAACTAAAACCTCATAAATATCGTCCGACACATAGATATCTTTACCTCGTTGCCAATAATAGATATGGTATCCTCCAATAATATCATTCGATATAGTTAATTTGGTTTTATCATAAATCAACGTATATCCTACAGCCCCCTGTACTAATGAAGATTTGCCCCACCCGCCTAGACTTGAACAAGTATAGTTTAGACTCTCTTCTGTCTGTCTTTTTAAGAATAAATGGACATTTATGTCCTTAAATATAATAACCATATTTACTATTTTATTTAATGATATTGCTATTTTTACTGCGCTTTTCTAACATTTCTTTAATTGCATCAATATTTACAAACGTAAATGAGGCAATATTTTTCCTCATCCCAGAGAATTTTGAACACTTTTTGATAGTCAAATGGTGAATGTATTGTTTCTCTAATGATTTTTTGCCAGATCCCTCTTTTTTATTTTCAAGAAACCATAGGAAATCATTTAAGACATCTCTCTTTATAGATTCATCATCAGGTAGTAATTTAGCTATTTCACTCCATAAACTTTCATCAAAGACCATAATAACAAATATCTCTAATTATATAGCAATATTCTGAATTCACATTTTTGCCAAAACATGTTAACCAAATAACTTTAGCAATTCTTGTGAAACCAACTCTGTAATGAATTTTAAAATAAATGCAGATAATAATGTAACTATAACAACTACTGATATTACAAAAAAACTATCTGTATTTACATACTCAAACAAGGAAAGTGGACCATAAATCCATACCATATGTGTCAGGTAAATAAAATAGGAAAGATTAGATATCTTAATTAAAAATTGTCCATCCAAATTCTTCAATTTCACAAAATCTGAAATATTTAGAGTTAATAGTAGCAAAGCTATACCTATAGAAATGTGATGCAGCCTCCAATAATTTGGCTCTTTTAGGTGTTCCCATGTTGTAGTAAAAACAAAGAATGAAGCTATCAAATAAACGACATTTTTTATCATTCTCCTTCTATCTCCTTTTGGCAGAGCCCCATAGATATATGAAAAAGCGAAAATCCAAAGATAGTAAGAAGATAAGAATGGAACGGAACCATAAATAAGAATTGTCAGGAACAGAAAGAATAGAACCCATGACGAATATAACTTATTCTTATTCTTCAAACACTGCAACAAAGGAAGTGAGAGATAACAAAACCACAAGCCTGTCAAAAACCAAAGATGTCCAAGTCCTTTTAATCCATATCGAGAAAAAAAATGAGTCTCTCCTTGAAGTGAGAATAAATAGGTACAAACATGATTTATACCTATATCCACACCTTTGAAATAATATACAAGAATAACACCAAATGTCCAAACTATGAATGGGACATATATCTTTATTAATCGCCTTTTGTAGAATACGCCCCAGTTGTCAATGGTTTTCTTGCCATACAGGTAGCCACTTATGGCCCAAAACACCTGAACTCCTATATTAAATATCTGACACCATATATTATGATAAAATTGCAACAAATGACATACAACTATACAAACAACAGCAACTGTTCTCAACAGATGAATCAACAAGCTTTCACTTTCAGACATCGCACTCTCTATAGTTGCTGTTCACTTATAAGATAAGTGTCAACTCTTTACCATGGACAGCTCGAACCTTTCTCCCTTCTCGCAGTCCTTCACGAACTTCTTTCCAAGCACCTCGGGCAGATACTTCGGATGCAAGCCATACCCAGGTCTTACGCTGCGGACATTCTTTTCCGTCACGACATCACCGGCCTTTACATCCTCTGCCACATACAGCGAACGACTGAACTCACGGCCTTTTATCTTACTCGGGTCAGTAGGATAAACCACCTCACCCAATGCCTTCTCCACATTACGGATGGACTTCACCATGGCGGCAAACTCACCGATTTCCATTGAGAATGCGGCATCAGGACCACCAATACTGCGGTCAAGAATGAAATGCTTCTCCACCAGCGTAGCACCAAGGGCGACAGCAGCAACAGCCACATCATAGCCCATCGTGTGGTCACTCAGTCCCACCTTCACACCATAGCGTTGCTTCATATCTACCATAGTCATCAGATTAGCTGCGTCAATAGGTGCAGGATAGGAAGAAGTACATTTCAATAGCGTAATATCATCATTCCCTGCATTCTTGCAAGTTTTCACAGCCAGCTCAATATCTTCCGGCATTGCAATGCCCGTAGAAATCACCATAGGTTTGCCTTTCTTAGCCGCATATTCAATCAGAGGAATATCGGTTATCTCGAAGCTGGCAATCTTCATAATTGGATTCCCAAGATCTTCAAGGAAATCCACCGCCGTCTTGTCAAAGGGCGTCGAGAAACAGATTAGCCCGCATTTCTTTGCCTCATCAAAGATAGCTTGGTGCCATTCCCAAGGTGTATAGGCCTCTTGATAGAGGTCATAAAGCGTGCGACCATCCCACAACGTTCCTTTAACTCGGAAATCCTCTGCATCACAATTCAATGTAATGGTGTCAGCCGTGTAGGTCTGTATTTTAACAGCATCTGCACCAGCCTCCTTGGCGGCTCTTACTGATTCAAGAGCCACTTCTAGTTTATGGCCGTGGTTGGCTGAAAGTTCCGCTACAATAAAAGTCTTGCTCATTTTATATCGTTCCGTTATCTACATGAATATTCTGTCCTGTTATACTGCACGCCTTTTCCGAAAGCAGGAAAGCGACTGTTTCTGCAACAGAATGCACATCGGTGGCTGCTTTAAGCGAAGTGCGGGCGTATATCTTGCTTCGCTGTTCCTCTGTAAGTGATGCACTCATAGCGGTTGCCATAAAGCCTGGCACCACCACATTACTCCTAATACCTAACTGTCCCCACTCGCGGGCTGTGTCTTTAGAGAATGCCTCCAATGCGCCCTTGGATGAAGCATACATAGCCAGGCCCTTATAGCCGGTGTGCACACTGATAGAAGAGATATGCACAATGCTTCCCTTGGTTTTATGCAGCAGCATATTGCGGATGGCATACTTCGTAATCATCATCGGAGTAAATACGTTCACATTGTACATCGCTTTGAGCCTGTCAAGATTCAGGTTGGTCACAATATCGTCGTAGGCTACGGCAGCGTTGTTCACGTAACCATCCAGCACGATATCATTAGTGATAAACTCCTTGAAAACACTCTTACGAGCACCTTCTGAATCAGCCAAGTCTATGCTTTTGAAAAAAAGATATCCTGCATACTCTTCCTCCAATGCCTTAAACTCGTCCGTATGTGAACGGGCAACGCCATATACGTTGTGCCCTTCTTTCAAAAGCACACGGCATATCTCCAAGCCCACGCCACGTGAGCATCCGGTAACTAATATATTCATATTTATACTCTTTTCATTTTTCCTGTTCGTGTCAGCGAAATCTCCTCCACGAACTTAATTCTGCGAGGCACCTTGAAATCCTGAAGCTGTGCGCCCAACACTTTCTTGATGTCCAGTTCTGTCAATTCAAATCCGGGTTCCAATACAACATCAGCACAAAGCACATTACCTAGAATAGAATTAGCTTTTCCATAAACCATGGCCTGACGAACACCTTCAATGTCTTGAATGGCCACTTCCACCTCTCCTGGGTTCACCTTATAGCCACCCACGTTGATAAGCTCATTCTTACGGCTCTTGAAACGGAACAGGCCTTGAGCCTCATCCACCCATTCAATCAGATCGCCTGAATGATAGTAATCATCCGTGAACTTAAAGCTATCAGAACTACCCAGAAGTGATTTGTGAATCAGCAATTCATCATCTACCACCTTAAACTTATCCTTGATAGCCTCAGGTATTTGGAAGCAATCGCCCTTAGCAGCAAACAATGAGCCTGCCTCTGTAGAAGCATACACATTGTTAATCTTCGCATTGGGGAAGATCTTCATGATGCTGTCATACAGGTGCTGGTCAGATTTCTCACCACCCAACGTCACACGAATCACACTCTCGTAAGCCTGTTCAAAAGGCAGGAGCAAACGATAGAAGGTAGGTGTGGCAGAGATGTGGGTAATTCCCTTCTCACGAATCTGCAGATAGACATACTCCCGTGACTGGTTAAATACATTCACCAGCGTGTTCTGGTTCTCAAAAGCTTGGAAGAACACCTGCAAGCCGGCCATGTGGGTGGGATTATAGGCGTAGGCCCAAATCTGTCCTTTATAGCGGTCACCAATACGTACAGAACGAGTCAGTGTTGCAATGCTATGCACCACTTTCTTGGGCTGTCCTGTTGTGCCAGAGGTAAAGATAGTGATCTCAGATTTTGAGTTCTGAACTGCAGCCACCACTTCATCCATATTTTGGAATGAAGCAGGTGCAATAGGTTCTGCCACGTTCACCTTGCTTTCATCCAGTCCGTCAATCTCGGAAGGATTGATGTCGGAATCAAGCAGGACAAGCGGCTGACTGTCAGATAGTGCCTTGATTAAGTTTACGAAGTAGGAGAATACGTCAGAGGTCTTGTAATAAGGATAATATGTTGTACCCTCGTTGAGAGCGTTCAACAAGTCCCCATAACTATATTCATTTCCTTTGTCAAATAAGAAATTCATTACTTCTCTAACTTTGCAAAGATTTCACCTACGGTATTCACAAGACCATCTTCGAAGATGTCAATGTCAAATTCATCTTCAATCTTGACTGTTAGTTCTGCCAAATCGAAAGAGGTCAGCCCTAAATCAGATCTAAGTGAAAGATCTTCTTTTAATGAATCTAAAACAGGAAGCCCCTTTGCTTCTCTTATCGAATTTACGATTTCCAATACCTTATTTTCCATAACTCGAATTTTTACAAAATTTTAAATAATCACTGAATTTCAATTTATAACGTTCATTCATTCTATCTCTCGTCAAATTATTGCTTACAAGATAGCATGTTTCTCCATCGTACTTCTTTTCATCAAATTCGCATCCCAAAAATGAATCAATAGAATATGCATCCTTATTCTTAGAATCTACTGCACAATATAAATGTTTACACTGAAGAGTATTAAAAAAGAAATAAAAGCATTCACGAACAAAATCAAAACCGAACTCATTCGATTGTGGGTTTAAATACAAGCCCATTTCTGCTTGGTCTTTTTCTCTATTTACTTCTGTCACATTCAATACACCAATATAATTCCCTTTGGGAGATGTTACTAGCCAATAATATCGATCTTCACGATTTTTTAAGCTTTCTATAAATCCGAGATGGTTCTCTAGTGATATTACATCTTTATTATACATCCATTTGCGGACGCTTTCAGTGTTGCGCCATTCCAACACCATTTTCTTCTCTTCTGAAGTGAGGGTTATAAAATCTTTGAATTCGAATCCATGTGAATTATACCCCCCACGGTTTACTTTTTCAATCATATCTGAACTAATTTCATAATAAATATATTCTTCATCCCTATGAGTCTCCTTATACCCCATTTTCTCATGATATTTGATGGAGCGTATATTATCCAACTTGACCTTGGCTGTCACTTTTTTTACCCCTGATTTAATTACCTCAGATAAAAAAGCCAATTCCATCATTTTTGTGAGCCCCTTTCCCTTGATATTCAGGAATTATATAAATCCCCCTTTCACATATTTCATCAGTTGTATAGTGAATATTGATTGTGGCTATATATATTCCTTCATAAAATACAGCATAATATTTTTGTTTCGTAGTGCTTTTAAGGGACTCAATGAAATTAAGATGATCCTCTTTCTTAATAGGCTCACTATTGCTCATCCATTTCCTGATAACAGTATCATTTCTACACTGTAAGATTCGAGATTGCTCGTCATGAGAACATGAAGTATAATTTTTGAATTGGAAATTAGACTGGCTTTGCATATTACAACAACTTAAAGACCTCTTGATAATTATTCTTTATTGAAGTACTGTCAATTAAAGGAATCTCTCTTCTTTGAAGATTTTTGACTGCTATTTCGAGGTGCTCTCTTTTCACTTCTTGTAAATGGCCGATTGGTTGTATCGCATCGTTCTCCACCAACAATTGATAAAAGAATTTCTGGTTATCAACGTGATACCCCGCAATAAGAGGTAGATTCCGGGTAAGAGCTTCTATGCACACAGTACTCGCTGATAATACACCTGCAGCAGACTCTTCGAACAATTCTGCCATCTCTTCTGATGACAAATTTCTCCTAATAACGACCTTGTTTCTATTCTCTTCTGACAAATACACCTTATCACCAAGTACAACCACTATTCTATAGGGAATAGACATATTTAGGAGCATTGATACAATACTATCTGTTATACCAAACGGATCTGCGCCCCCAAAATTTACAACTATATCATGGTTTCTTTTTATATGAGAAATTGGTTTTAAAAAAGGTGCCCTAAGTAAAGCGTAATTAAACCCTAAACATAACTTTGTATATGGTTCACTATCAAAAAGCGTTGCATCAGTTAGCGCATGATTTATTACCACATCTGCAACATAATGCTTATCATGCATATCATCTACGCAGACAAGTTTACATCCTTTCGTTTTAATTGAACGTTGATAATCGGTTGTAAAAAAATAATTATCAAGAACAACGATTTCATCTCCCTTCAATTCTTCTATAAATAAACGGAAGCGAGTATCATCATCTGGCAGCTCTATAAAAGGGCATACTTTTTCTAGTTCCTTCCGTTGGTATTCAGTAGGTGTCTGCGTATAAAACACGCAATCGAAATCATCTTTAAGCATATCAGCCAGAGCCAGGGTACGGATGAAATGTCCGTACCCTATCTCTGCACTGGCATCAGCTCTGAAACAAATCTTCCTTTTATTCTCCATAAAGAAGTTTATACTTCATCTCCGCCAACTTCCAGTCGGTCTCGGTGTCAATATCCTGAATGGTGGTTTCATCCACTTCAATACCACCAATCTTGATATTTCCCAAAAGCCATTCCTTGGTCTTATACCAATAGAATGTACCTGTGTCGTGATACTCCTTGGGCAAATCCTGACTGCGGCTGTTCTCAAACTCAGGCCAGTGACGCTTCATAGTTCCATCCGCAGCCAAGTCGAGACAACGCCAGATGGGATAGCTGAACTGTACTACAGGATAGACACAAGTAAAGTCAGACTGTTGCAAACGCTCAAAAGCCTCCACTATGCTCTTGCTCTGCACCATCGGGGCTGTAGCATAGAAGCAGCAGAAGTTATCGAACTCCTTGCCTTGCTCCTGATACTTAGCCAACACTTCCTTCAACACATCAGCCGTCGTAGCATAGTCGCTGGCCATCTCAGCAGAGCGCATAAACGGCACACTTGCACCATACTGTTTTGCCACCTCTGCAATCTCAGCATCATCAGTTGAGACCATAATCTCGTCAAACAGTCCTGATGCCTTTGCGGCCTCAATGGAGTAAGCCAACATCGGTTTTCCCAAGAACGGCTTTACGTTCTTGCGAGGTATCCGCTTACTGCCTCCACGAGCTGGAATTATACACAAATTCTTCATTGTCAAATATTGAAGTGTTCTTTTACTTTAGTTATCACCCAGTCCTGTTCCTCATCCGTCAAGGTCGGGAACATTGGAAGTGCCAAACACTTGGTATAGTAATCCTCTGCCACAGGCATATCACCTTTCTTCCAACCAAACAGACGGTAGTATGGCATCAGGTGAGCAGGGATATACAGCACCTGGGAATAGACATTGTTGGCTCGCAGATAGTCATACAGACCTTTGCGTTTGTCAGCAGGAACCTGAATGATATAGAGGTGGAAAGCATGAACCAGTCCTTCAGCACGGAAAGGTGTTTTCACAATGGTTCCCTTGAATGCCTCATCATATTTCTTGGCAATCTCGTTTCTGCGCTCAATGCTCCAGTCCAGACGCTTCAACTGACTAATGCCAAGGGCTGCCTGCATCTCGGTGATGCGGTAGTTATAGCCCAACTCCTGCATCTCGTAGTACCAGCCACCGTCGTTCTTCTCCAACAGGGCAGGGTCTTTGGTGATGCCGTGAGTACGGAAGAGTGCCACCTTGTCATAGAGGTCCTTGCGGTTGGTGGTGACAGCACCACCCTCGCCCGTTGCGATATGTTTCACAGGATGGAATGAGAACACGGTGAGGTCTGCATATTTGCAGTTGCCAATCATCTGCTTCTCACCTTTGCTGTCAACAAAACTGCCACCAGGGGCGTGACAAGCATCCACCACAATGGCAAAGCCATACTCGTCTGCCAGTTTGCGCAGTCGTTCCTCATCAATGGGGTAACCGGCAAAGTCAACAGGCACAACCGCCTTGTAAGTTCCCTTGGGAGAAGCCTTCAGGATTTCCTCCAGCTTGTCCAAGTCCATCAGGAAGGTCTTGGCATCAATGTCACAGAACACCACTTCCGCTCCTTGATAGCGGAAACCGTTAGCAGAGGCTACAAAGGTGATGGGCGTTGTTATAATCTTATCGCCAGGCTTAATATCCAGAGCCATAGCGCAAAGATGGAGAGCAGCAGTACCGTTGCTTACCATACAGGCGTATTTGCAACCAAGGTAGTTGGCAAAGTTCTTTTCAAACTCACCAATTAGAGGTCCTTGAGTCATATAATCTGACTTCAAGGCAGCAATTACGGCCTCAACATCCTCTTGAGTGATACTCTGATGGCCGTAAGGGATAGGTTTGGTAATCATGATTTACCTCCTTTATTTAACTTCAAAACCAGGAATAACCTTGGCGAACTTTTCACGAAGAGTCTCGACAGTATCCCAATCCTTATTGTTGTCTGATGCAAAATAGAAGCCCTGCTCAACGAATTTAGAACCAGGATAGTGTTTTACATAATCCTCCAATTTATGACTATACATGGAAGTGGGAAGAATAGCATAGTACTTACCTATATCAATAGTATTCAATGAGTCTGTAGGAGTAATCATTTCCTCATGAAGTTTCTCACCTGGACGAATTCCTACTTCTACCTGTTTCAGATTAGGCGCAATTGCTGTTGCCACATCAGTAATCTTGTAGGAAGGTATCTTTGGAATGAACAACTCTCCACCGAGATGATGGCCTAATGCCCACATCACGAGATCAACACCTTCTTGAAGTGAAATATTAAAACGGGTCATGCGCATGTCAGTAATAGGAAGTTCCGTTGCACCTTGATCACGGAGTTTGATAAAGAAGGGAATGACTGAACCACGAGATCCCATTACATTGCCATAGCGAACTACAGAGAAACGCAAATCGCGAGAGCCTTTTATGTTGTTAGCTGCAATGAAGAGTTTATCACTAGTAAGTTTGGTTGCACCATAGAGATTGATAGGAGCGCATGCCTTATCAGTACTCAAAGCCACAACATCCTTAACACCACACGCTATTGCAGCATTAATAACATTCACAGCACCGTCAACGTTAGTCTTGATACACTCGCGGGGATTATACTCTGCAGTATCCACCTGCTTGATAGCGGCAGCATGTATAATCACGTCCACACCTTCGCAAGCCATCTTCAGACGCTCACCATCACGGACATCGCCAATGAGATATCGAAGCATCGGATAGTCCTTCTCAGGATACTTCTGCTTCATGTTGTACTGCTTCAACTCACCACGTGAGTAGATAACGATTTTCTTCACATTGGGATAATCCCGAAGGATAGTTTCCACAAACTTGTTACCGAACGACCCCGTGCCGCCAGTAATTAAAACTACTTTTCCGTTTAGCATAATTAATTGTTTATATTATTGTTAATCATTTGATTTCTTATTAAAAGAGCGACCTGCTGTTATTGAACCTTAGTGCTTTCGCTCTTCTTATGGGAGACCAGCGGGAATCCGCCCCATTCATAACGATTTTTTATATTGTGTCTCACGACAGGTCAGAAGACTTTGTTTCAAGTTTCAAGATTCAAGTTTCAGGATTCAGGGTTCATTGTTCTGGGTTCATTGTTCAGGGTCAACACTGATTCATGATTCATTGTTCATGGTTCAGGATTTTTCTAATCCCAACTTAGTTCGCATTGTCTTTACAATGGACGTAAGAATCTTTAATATTCTGGTTATATCTTTCTCCAGTGACTTGAACTGATCATCATTCAAATAAGCATTGTCATGTAACAAGTTCAACCAATAGTCTGTCTCGTCTGCTTCTTTATAGGCTATAGACAATTTGGAGAGGAAGAAACTGTATTTTGAATCGCTCTTAGAGGGGGTGACTTATCCTTAGGGTACGTTCTTCCCTTCCTTCGCTGCCATTGGTTTTTTCATGGCGGCAAGGGAGGTTAATGTTACCTAAAAGGATATAGGTCAACGAGTTACCACCTCTACACGAGGGACGAAGTCCCGTAGATTCAATAGGTTCTGTCACCTATAACGGGGCAAAATTACAAATAAATGAGTAAAAAAGCAAATTTTATTCGCATTTTTTCGAATACATTGCCAATTCGGTAAGAATTATCATGAAATCCTTAACCAAAATAGCCTCCGGCGAGAACTATGCCTTTCATATCTTATTGTTTTTAGTCTTGTGAAAACTCTCTAATTCTTTGCTCTTCGGAACGTTTACACAACAGTATCTGTCCTTTCTTCTCGCTGAAGATATAGCCATCAAGCCCCTGAAGGACTACTTTCTTTGCATCTTCAGCATGAACAACGCAATTACTGCATTCGTATAGTTTGATGTTTCCTACTACTCCATTATTGTTATCATCCTTCTGCAGTTTGTCATGCAAAGATGCCCAGTTACCCAGGTCACTCCAACCAAAGTCTGCCGGATGTGTAAAAACAAGATTATCCGAACTTGCAGGTTCCATCACAGCAAAGTCAATGGAGATTTTCTCGCATAGTGGGAACACTTCGTTCAGTTTAGAGTTTAGAGTGTAGTGTTTAGAGCCAGTGGTATGTTCTGAGTTCACGATTTCATCCATTTGGGATGCAATCTGTGGCTTGTACTTAGTAATGCATTCAGTGATAGTATCTATGTTCCAAACGAAGATACCAGCGTTCCATAGATAGTTACCTGCTTTCAGATACTGTTCTGCCGTCTCATGGTCTGGTTTTTCCTTGAAAGCTTCCACACCACAGATTTCACCTTCAACAGCATCTTTGGCTTCAACGTAGCCATATCCAGTCTCCGGTCGTGAGGGCTTTATACCAATTGTTACTATAGCATTTTTCTTTTCAGTAAAAGCAAGTGCATTGCTAATTACCCTGCGGAATTCCTCCGGGTTCATCACTACTGCATCGGCAGGTGTAACCACCACATTGGCAGTGGGGTCTTCTTTCTTGATACTCCAGCAAGCCCATGCTATGCAAGGTGCTGTGTTACGAGCAGCAGGTTCCGCAAGGATATGTTCTACAGGTATATCTGGCAATTGTTGTTTAACAATATCCACATACTTGGCATTGGTGACTACCCAAAAGTTTTGTATAGGACATATGCCCTTAAAACGGTCAACAGTAAGTTGAATAAGAGTGCGTCCGCACCCCAATATATCAATGAACTGCTTTGGGTATTCAGGAGTACTCAGCGGCCAAAAACGGCTGCCTACTCCACCTGCCATTATTACTATGTGGTTATTTCTCATATTCATATCTGTTTCAGCAATTCATCAATCCGCTGCTGTAGTTTTCTTATTATCTTCTGTCAAATCAGCCACTTGTTTGGTTAATCTGTCAACCGAAGCAAAGAGGTCTGTCTGAGACTTCACTTTCTGGTTATGGGGTTCTTACAGTTCCTTAACGAGTTCTTTTAAATCCTCGTTCTCCTTCTTACTCGCCTCATCACGTTTCTCAAGAAAGTGAATCATGAAAATTAGTTCATCTTTTTCCATTCTTTCGTCACACAGATTTCACAGATTACACAGATAGGGTTTTACTCTTGCTACAAACTGCTATGATTAGTATTCTTTTTTCTTATTCATATCTTGAATCATCAGCTCCACGATACTCTTTCTCCCAGTAATTAAATCCATTATTGGGTTTGCTGACTCTTCCACAAACAACTCGTCATGTTTTATTCCAATAAAGTCTTGACGCACCTGATTTTCTGTAAAGATACTGATTTGAGTGTTATCGCATCCTCTCTTTCGCAACTCCTCTTTAAATTCATCAATGTTCTGCGTATTAAACACGATTATATACTTGATATCTGACCACTCGAACGGGATGCCTAAATCCATCGAGGAGCTATTTGAGTGCTCTTTCTTGTAATCACTATATTCAGTGTTAGTAAATAGAGGCTTAAATCCTCCCTTTTGGAGTTCGTCTACAGTTGGGCATTTACGATATTCGCGCTCGTCATAAAAACGGTAGTTACGATAATTCTTCTTAGGTAGAACCCCCTCGACGAATTTTACATATGATAATATGTCAAAAATCGTCTTACGTTCCTCAAGTGACTTTGCATTTTCAAATCGCTTTGCCATTTGTGTAAGAACATTTGATTTTCCTAGGCAATACCATACTGGATTTAAACCGTTTCTCTTACCCCAATCTAAAGACAGGCCTATAGCATAATTACCATATTTACCAAGGAATGAATCCATCTCAGAGAAAGGTAAATCGCATACGCTAACCATAGGGATAGCAAGTTCATCTTTCTTTGCCTTAACAAATATAGACTCGCGACTATAGCCGTAACGAAGGCGTTTCTCTCTAAGGATTGAAGTTAATCCCTTTTTATCAGTCTGATGCCAGAGTATATTTGAACTTAAGCCCATAAACCACTAAATATATTACTAATTATAATATTGCTTTATCTTGTCAATTACCTCTTGAATATTGTGATCTAACTTATAAATATCATCATATACTCGGCAACCATAATTCAAATAACTCAGCCATGAGTGAAGACTCAAGACATAGCTGTCGTGCAAATCTGAAAGACTAGAGCTCTTTCCTACATAGCCATTACCTGCACCCCATGTTTCTTGCGAAACTGGATAAAGACGACCTTTATGGGGGTCCTGAATAACATGAGCATAGCCATCTTCATCAATAACAAGCTTATTGCATACTTCGTCATCAGCATTAACCATCAGGTCTTTAATTTCTTGTTCTGTGAAAAGATGCGATGGGTTCGCCTCTTTTTTAAGGACAGCATCCAACGAAAATCCTAATGAGTAGTATTCGGTATCACAACCCTTCTCCTGGCATATTGATTCTGCTTTCTTATATATTTTGTCAATCAGAGCTATTACCTCGTCTCTATCCCATAACGTCAACACGTCTGATAAAGCGATAGTCTTGAGCAGGAAGATTCCCTTGTGGATTAAACCTAAGTACAACATATTCTTGATTACGTAATACATGCTTATTAGAAACAAGGTAAATAGAATAAGAGTCTTCTGTAGTGTATACTACATGAGGTATTCTATACCCGAAAAGAAATCCTGTTCCAATCCAAGTTTTGTCATCATTACCATTCTCTTTACCAATGGCAACAACGCAATTTAAATACATTGGTGTTATTAAAGCCATATTTTCGTGCCTTATTATTTCTTTTTTATTCTTCTTATTTCGCGCGGTACACAGTGACATGGGGACCCGTCCCCCGTTACCAAATTACCCATCTATTACCCGTTCGAATCGTTGGCATCATTTTCTTGAGCATTTATTCCGAACATTTGCAAATATACACCTTCTTCTTTGCAACGATCTATCGATTTCTGCAATAGATTTGGCAAAACAATATTCTGTTGAAGAATATTTTTTAGTTCTGCATCTTCTTTAAATTTAGAAACATTAAGTGCTTTAAGATAAATGACAAGAATATCTTCTTTGTTGAATGTTATACTATCATCAGACAAAACATTACATAATTCTTTGGTTGACTTCACCATGTCACGCTTAAATGCACCAGCAAATACCAGTTCGATTTTCTCAATTATAAGCTGCCGCATTTCATCGTCCATAAGTGTTTGATAAAAGAAATGTTGGAATAATAAGATTAAATATGCTAATTCGTAGTCGGCGAGCGACAATGCTCCACCTACCTCTTGATGTAATTTATGATATGCTTTCTTTATTTTATCATACTCAATTCCTTCAATATCCCGAGCTAATAGGACATCTGCAAGATTTGAGACATCTCGGGGTTCCTCAACAAGTCTGTCAAGAAGAGTGTTCGTTTCCTCTTTTCTGAGATCCTTATATAAACTTGATAAATTTTTATGAATCTTCTCATCCAAGGCTTCTGTCGCTTTAGCCATCTTGCTAACAGCTTCTTTTGTATCGCTAATAGTTTTAGCAATAGATTCTATTTCGCGTTTTTTTTGGCTAATATAGTAGCCGAGGATTATTCCCCCCAAGGATAGTAACAATGCTATCAAGCCCAGTAGCCAACTTGCAGCTGATAATTGGTTGCTAATACTGTCATTTGAAGTTTCCATGAGCTCATAGGTCAAGTCTGCTTTCATCTGAAAAACGCACAACTTGGCTTGTAAAGAGTCTATGCAACCATTTAAACTGTCAATATGACCTTCTAATGTTCCAACCCAGATTGAATCTACATGTGTCATTGGTAAATCATTTTATATCCACCCCACTTTCTCATCGAATAAATGTAAGCCATCATTTATTGCTAGTTGGTTGACCACCTAGCAAATATGCAATTATTTAAGTTCATTTAAGACTTTATGATGCCAATTCCTTAGTAGACCAGGGGAATCGTGACTGGCTCCACCCACTTGTGGGGCAGTATATTGACCAGCTCATCCTTGACAGTCACCACCACGCGGTTAAGGATGTCATGGAAGTACTTCTGGACATTGCGCTTGCAGTTCTTGGCACTCTGGGTCAGTGATACCAGCCGGGCAAATCGCTTTGCCGACTTCACACTACCAAGAAAATAACAGTGACAGGGGACACAGTGACAGGGGACAGGTTCGTGTCAATAGATGTGTGATGGATGATGTATGAAGTTAGATGTTTGTATTGTGCTGCATTCTCCACACAGTTTGGCGTCAGTTATCTTGATATTCTTGAATTTTGTTTCTTTGAATACCATATCGTTATTCTCAGCTTCTGTATCTTGTCTGGAGGCAGGCTCCTGTCATTATTCCAATCAAAGAACTCCTGTTCAAAGATCGCTTTGAATCAAGAATTGAGTTGAATAGTTTTAAGACTTCTTACCCAGTACTTTATTTAGAAAACTATCTTTTTTGATACCAGTAGAAAGTTTGGTGGTCAATGCTGCCACTTTACTTTTAACTTCTTCGCCAACCGTCTCACTATCCTTAACACCATCAAGTTCACTCACCAAAGACTTGAGCACTTGCTGATCTTCCGTATTAAGATTTTCAAGTACATTCACGACTTGATCAAGATTGGTTTCGTGGTTTATTTTGTCTTTCATCAAACGAACGACATCTCTCATCTGAGAAGCATTGCCTAGTTTCAACACAAGTATCAAGAAGTCCGGATTGTCCTTATATGTCTCCGCATTATCCCTCTTAAATGTTTTCACCGCATAGCGAGAGATTGTTGCTGGTAGGTCGTTTATTGTCTCACTATCCAACGAGGCCACATATTCTGCCATCATCTCCAATATTTGCTTATCGGTGACCAATTTACCTAACAATGATTCAACACCTTTTTTATTAGCATTGGTAACCAAAATGTGAATCTTATCCTTTACAGCATCATCATTAGGCACTAAAGTACCATCAGGTTGACGGCTCATAATAATCTCCAGTACTTTTAGGTCGTTGTCAGAATCGTAGTTATCCACCTGAATAAGCGTTCCTGCCAAAGGCACAATAGAAATCCCCATAGAATGAATATTCAAAGCACCCTCAATAACTGAATCTTTACACTTTGTATAGAGCTTACCGATAGAAGCACTAACATCTATGTGACCACCAGTAATTCGCATTACTTCATAACAGAATGTGGCAACAATCTTAGCCTCTTCCGAATCAACCTCGTCAAGCAAGTATTTTTTGCTATCGTATTGGGGATTATTTGGATATGTATTGGTCGGAATTCCCCTCACATTGGTTATAACTCTATATATTGCTGACAGCTCATCAGTTAGTGAATTAATTGGCAGGGCATCAAATAGTTTCTGTAGATGGCTGATAAGAGTAAGATATTCGCTCTTACTTTTCCCACGGGTGCTACCAAACAATTCGATAAATTTAGCAAACAGGGCTGTGAAGGTTTCACCGGCGAGTTCTTCGTTGTTTTTAATGCACCAAACGATAGTCTTTATCCTATCTTCATCATCTGTGGAAGTCAAACCATTTGTTTGTCTTGTAACAAACGAATCTCCAAAGAGTATCTTCTTCTGAGTATCTGTAAAGTTTATCTCTTCGTCATCGTCAAAAGGTAATTTATCATAGAAATCCTCCACGATCTTCGCTATGGCTTGACAGTCTTTCTCGGAGGTAAAGTTGGCGTAATACGCGTATAAAACATTAGTAAAATTACTTTCCTCTCTAGCATTCTCTGCAGTCAAAAATTCTATGATAGCACTGCGTAGGGCGTTAATGCCCAAGACATTCATCTGGCACCCCATATAGCACAATGCATCTGGTTTATCAATGGCAGGCACAGCTGTTTTATAATATGGTGATAATGCACCGTCGATTGCGGAAAAGCGAGAGTCATCATAGATACCAGCCTTATACAATCGACTCAGGAAATCTATCCATTGCGTAGTTTGAGAAGTTGCTCCGTACTTGACATCGTTGCTAAGTGACTCTATAGCATAGTCAACCAGATTGTTTTTCTTATCCTCATTAGCATTTGCAAACTCTATTACTTTTTCAGCATCGTATGAACGAACAGATTTCTGAACATCTGTTGGCAATTCGCTAAAAATAGACGTAGTGTTGGTAAAAATACGTTGTAGGTCATCCAGTGGTACTTTTTTCAAGGTATACCCCACAATACGCATAAAGCCTTTCAAATCATCAGATTCACTTTTATTCTTATCATCAGCATCAAACTGCTTCACCAAGTTCAAATCCTTAGTAACTCTCTTATAAAAGTCCGGATAAACTTCTTGTAGTATCAGAGCTGCACAGATAGCTGTCTCATATTTACCCGCAAATACATCATCATAGAGAGCCAAATCGCCACTCAGATTGTTAAGCAACTGAATAATGCGCCTAGGGTTATCTGCAAACTCCTTGGCTACAATGGCCAAAGTATCATTGGAAAAGCCAAGATTATTCTCACGGTTTATCTCATGAGCAAAATGCTGAAGCTCTGTTTCCTGATGTGGCTTTATACGGAGTGTTACATTGAAGAACTTCCGCAGGAATTCTTCTTTTTCTTTATTGATATCTTCACCCACTTGCTTGTTCCACCTACGGAACAGGTGCTTCTTTAATGCTTCGTCGTCAACAGGCACAATAAATACAAGGTTGTATTCCTCATTGCTGAGGAAGGTCTTAATATCAGTCAGCAATTGGTATGCCATATCACTGGGACAGCGATCAATGTTATCGATAACAATAATCAACTTTTCTAGGCCCTTTACCGATACTTCACCAACCTCTACATAATCCTTGATATTTTCCCATTTCTCTTTAATCCAGCTAATGTCTTTAAGACACTTACTCATCATCTGCTTGAAGCACTCCTCAAATTGCTCTGGAGCAAACAATGACGGCTTACTATAAGAAATCTTCAAGTCATAGAAACAACCATTGAGCAGGGCCAGCAGAAATGTCCCAAGGGTTCCAATAGTCGGGAAGGCAATTTTCCACTCAATGGATACACAAGGTATCAAGAACAGAATTATTGATATGATGGCAACAACAATCACAGCCAAGGATATTCCTTTGGCACTAAGTTTTGTTTTTGGCTCAGCCTCCGCTGTTTCAGACTGATAGAAGCGAGTCATCTGTTCTGTTTGCCTCATCCTCAGTTCTTGCTGAATCTTCAATAAGAACATCCTACGGAAAGAATCGTTGGCATATTTCCAGGCATCATAAGTAATGAACTTCACATTACCATGCGCTTTCTCTATCTTATCCTGCGCCGTGCGTATGATAGAAGACTTACCTGTTCCCCATCCACCAAACACACCGATAGTGAAAACCTTGTCCTTAGGTGTATTCTCTATCACCTTAACAAGATTCTCGGCATATACGCCTGTCTTCAGCAAGTCGTTCACTGAATCAAGCAACCGTTCTCTGTCTTGTATAAATACCTTCATCTATCGATTGTCAATTTTTGGATTATTTACAACCAATTGCTTTCACAACTTTCTTCAAACAACGGCAAAACCAACACATTTCCTTTTGGGGAACATTACTTAAGGCAGTTGCCCTGGCATTTCCTGATATAAGTTCTCTTTCTAATGAATAAATATCATTATCACTAACTTTCATCCTATATACAGGAATACTCGGGTGTGCCTTCATAATATCAAGTATTTCTTCCTCATGTTCTTTGTGACAGCGTAAGCCGATATAAACAGCCCGAATGCTCTTCTCATAATCATCTCCGAGAAACACAACAGGATTGGCAGAATTATCACCCTGTTTGAAATAAATCATACGCACCTCATGCTCATATTCCCAGCGTTTGCTCTTTGTTAAGAATGCCTCTTCAAAAGAAAGTTCCTGCTTGTAGGGCATATTATCAATATAGTTGATAGGACGCATTGCCACAACACGTTTCGCTTGTACATCAACACCAGCTACATCTGAAGGTATATTATACTCTACACAAAACCCTTTATGATAATTCGAATAATGAGCCCACATTAGAGTGTTACAATAAGGAGGTGTGTCTTCAAAATACTCTCTCGGAGCCTTTGCTTCTTTCCAATCCAATGGCACTGGTCGCGCTGCCACGAAACACCTTGCCCTGTATTTTCCGAAAGCCTCTTTCATAGCTTCAAGATATATCCTACGTGCATTGTCTGTAGATTTTTCACGAAGTTGCTTATCTATCCAAGGGAAAAAAGACGAATCAACAGGGTCGTTAAAAGTAGACACACTACTCAGGGATACTGTATTGTTGCGTAAATCCGCAAGGGAATATTCGCTAACAGATCTAAAGCTATAGAAACTTTCGTTTGGCCAATGCGTATTAAGTTGAAAAGAATCATAATATGGCATTTTCTCTATAGCACTTACAGCTTTTTCCTTGTCACCAAGTTGACTATAGCATCGACCAAGAATCTCATAAATAGCACTCTTCTCATTCGGATTATATTTGGAATCCTCTTCCATTTTCAGAATGCCATCACAAGCAATGGACACAGCATTTTGAAAATCACCTTGAAGATAATAGCAATAAACAACGACCCATATCAATTGACCAAAGATGTAGCCAGCAAAATCATTACGACAATCATTCCAGTGCGCAGAATATGGAAGCAGCTGAGCCAGAATCTGACCAGCTTGGTTTTTATCTGAAATCTGCTTGTTCGAATCAAGTATATTCTTTATTATTTTATATTCTGGAGTCATCGTTTCTCTATTTTTTTGTTATAATTCGAATTTACCAACAGGAATGACCATCAAGGTGTTCAAAAAACTTGCAGCCCCTTCACTTTGCCATTCATCCTTCTCCGAACACATCTGCTGCTTATCAAAGCCTACAACTGGCAATGAGACTTCCTCAAAGCCATAAGACTGTAGATAGGATTGCATTTCGTTAGATGATTTCGAAGCATAATAAGCCATTCTTGCTTTCTCTACAGCTCCTTTAGAGAACTGTGTCGTCTTTTTCAGTTCATCCACAAGTTCTACCAAACTATCCTCTGGGAGAAACCTGCGTCCCTGCAAACATAAGTCATATACAAGACAGTTAGCTTCTGCATCATGTCGGAAATAAATACGCTCCACATTAGGATATTTATTGAAATCCCTGACATTCTCAATGTCAAGTGTAAAAGCAGACTGTCTGCCCGGACGATTGAAGTATTGTAAGCCTATGGGCTTGGGATGAGGTAACGAATGGTCATTAAAATTAAAGTTGGCCAACCGATAAATAGAACCATACTGTTGAATATCGGAGGGTAAGACCACTTCCCATTTTCCACTAATGAAATTGGTAATGGCAAAGAACACTGCCACCCATTTGTCATTGGTGAGATCTATATATGGTGTCAAAATACCATAATGTTGTGCAAGACCAACAAACGGGACTTTCAGGTAGAATGGTCTCGAAAGTCTTCTATGACGAATTTCACGTAGCAGGAAGTCCTTGACTACTGGATGCTGACTTAGGATACATTCTAATTCGGCGGTCTGCAAACGGGCTTGAAGGACAACTTTTTCGTCGTTTACTCGCAAAAGCGAAGGAACACAAGTTTCATGGTATCGGCTCTCACCACGGTAGAAAGTCATTGGATTCCTGCCTGTAGGATAGAGCACAGCTTCTTCACTTCCTTTATTTTGGCTCATAACAATATAATGCCCCGGCTCTTCCATATCATACAACCAAGTACGATTGTCAGAAAGAGGGAACTTCGTCAACTTCAGATGTTGTTCCTCATATTCCAGAATATCTTCTATGACATCCACGATTGTTGGATAATCCTGAATGGTGTCAGCTTCTGGCTTTGTGCTGTATTTGCTCCAGTCTATCATAGAATTAATCCAAAATTACGTTCCCATTGTTCGAAGATGACTGATGCGTCATCATTCTTTCCTTGTTTCATCAGCACGATAGCCCGTAACGTTTCTGAGGTCTGCGCCAAGATATGGTTCCTCTCACGGAAAGCTATTTCTGTAGCTTCTCGAAGGAATGAGTTGGCCATGGACAAATGCCCCAAATGATAAAGGCAAAGGCCTAGATAATATTTCACTGCCGACAACAACTTCTCATTATGGTTGTTTTCAGCATAATTGGCAACTTCTGAGAAATAGGTTATAGCTTCACGCTCACGACCTTGACTTGCAAGGAACTTACCATATTCCATGAACCCATCAGCCCTGGCTGCTGATTTTCCATTCTTTTCGGCAAATGCAATGGCTTCTTTGATAGCCCCTTCAATCTGTGCTGAATCTTTAACGAACTTCTTCAGGAACTCTATCCTATGGAAATAGGAAGCAGCCTGCATATCTGAATTAGATGACGACTGCAAGGCTTCAATGATAAACTCTGCATCATAGACCCTACCCAGATCTATCAGGTAGTAGATGACACTTTGACGTAACCTGTCTTTCTCTGCAGGATCAGCCGTCTGGTCAACCATCTTCAGGATCTCGTTACATGCATTATTACGCTGCACGACATCACCCACATTGAGCTGATGGAAGAGAACTCCTAACTGTTCTGTCTTATCCATATTACTTTGCCAAGTTATTAGGGGCAAGTCTGACTACACGGGGTAAGTTGGGAAAGACCAACAAACCCGCCATTCGTCTGGCCATGTCTGGCCACTTCTGATAGAAGTCTTGTTTTTCTGCTTCTGTAAAGCATACAGGCTTTTGGGAACAAATGTCTTTTCCCTGTTCTGCTAAATAGCCATTCAACACCCCGTCATCTACCTGCTCATAATACAATTCCTTGCAGAGAGCATAGGCTGCATGACTGAAAGTAGTTGTCGCTTTTATTGCCTCTACTTTTTCCTCCAGAACGTCCTGGGGGAAGAGTTTATTGGCACGATTAGTATAATTGAACACAAGTTCCGACACGCGGGCATCGTGCTTGAATTTTATCCTGATGGCACATTTATCGTAGAAATCCTCACCTTCATGCATGGTTACAACATAACCAGCTTGTTCTCCTGGACGGGAGAATGGCTGTAAACCAATAGTTGAGAGTTCCGGATTATTAAAAGGAAAAGTCATGCTTGAACTGAAATATATATTGAACATGCCGTATTGACTCTCATCGGTAACAGGATGAAACACGCCATCTTTGTCCCTAAACGTACATGCGAAGAATGCTGCGACCCACTTATCTACAGTGACATCAATCAAATTGGTGCAAATGCCATAATGCTGAGCAAGTGCCAAGGCATCAATAGAAAGAGGAACATGAATGATACTCCCATTATATGGGAACCCTAAATCCGTCCGGAACATTTTGGTAAGAGGATAATCCTCAATGAGAATAGACAGCTCACAATATTTCAAACGCTCAATGAATTTCTCTGCCTCCGAAAGGTCACGATAGAGCGTGGCATAACAGTGTGGATATAGCTTACGCTCACCACGGTAATACATATACCGACTCAGATTGACAGGATAAAGACGTCCTTCACCCTGCTCGTCCTGGAACAATACAAACTTGCCCTCCAGTTCATAGCCAGGACCATGTATGCGCATGGCATCCCAATCTTGCTCATTCATTTCTCGGCAGGAAACGTAATCGAGGGCATCAAGCAAGGTCGGAACCTCAATTATCTGCTGATTCTTAATTGCCATAGTCATCGGTATTACTGTTCATGCCTAACAGGTTCTCCACATAAGCAATTTCAGACATCGCTCCGGAAGACATGTAAAAATTGAGGGCACTACGAAGCAGTTCTTTATCGTTGGTGTATTCACCTTTCAACTTGTCGTGGAATGCCTTTTCCTTATCATCCAACTCATCACGGCTTATCATCTGGAAGGTCGTAATGAGACGTTCATGGAAATAGACCGCTTCTTTTATATTACCAGCTTTATTCGCAGCCTCCTCCATATAATGATAGCTTTCCGCCTGCCGTATCATGGTGTGAAGCCATAGGGGGCGTTGCTTCGCAAGAAGGTAAATGGCCGAAGCCTTACGGATGAAAGACATTCCCAAAAACGGATTGCCCTGCACGTTGAACATCTGACCTAACTCTTCGTAAATCTGGGCTGACAACAACTGATTGCCAACCAATTCTGACTCACCTAATGCCTCACATAAAGAGTTGATACGCGATTCCGGGCGTACCCTCGTCTCAATGCGTCCACGACAATTATAGAGTTGTGCGAGGAACAAATGATCGGACCCGCCCTTGTATTTGCTGATGGCCTTATCGGTATATTCCAAGGCTTCCTGCTGTTTGCCTGCCGCCTCCAAGGCCTGTACGGAAAGTAACAGATGATTGCTGTCCGTGACAGTCGTTGTTATACATTCCGAAGCAAAAGCATCATATTGATTGATGATTGCTGCAGCAGCCTGGAACTGATTGGTTCGCAGAAAGAGTGAGGTCTGGAAGTTGAGAAACATCATGACCACCTCGGGTTCCACACCATCTGGCATTTGACCGCTGGCAAGATCCATACGGTCTGCTATCAGGTTGCAGATACGCAGGGCAGCACTGATATTCCCTTCGTTGATGAATTTCTCCATCCGCTCTATCTCATCATGGATATAGTCGGACTTCAGGTATTTGATAGTACGAATATCCCTGTTTTTCGACAATCCATCCAATTCACGGTATATGTTCTTGGTGGACAGGGGATATTGGTTAATATCAACACCTAACTTCTGATAGACTTTGAAAAGGGTTACAGCTTTCTTGCTATTGCCAAGTCGGAGCCAGTTATAAGCTGCATAAAGCACATAATAGCTATTATTGTGTGTCAAGCCCGTCTGCTCCAGCAAATCCATCATATCAGCCAGATATTTACGGGCAATATTCAAATAGATCTTTTCTTGCTGCTTAAAGTCCTCATAGACACAGGTCATCTCAACGTCGTATTTCAGCATATCCATACTTTCAACAACACTGACGATTTCATCTATGAGCACATTGACATGGTGGAGCATGGAACGACTATTGCCGTTCTTCTTGCACAAGGTTATAATCTGTGTGATAAGCTCTATCTGCTCCTGCAAGTATTTGGACGGATGCTGTTCGTATGCCTCCTTGAAACGGCAGTAGTCCACCTTCTTCATCAAGAGTGAGGCTTTATAATACAGAAAATTGTCCGCAACGCTGTTGTACTCCTTGTCAAGCTCTGTGATGTATGATTCTCCTATTGCAGCAATATCATTGAACATAGCATCCCTCTTCTTTTCATCATAGAAAAGGTGGAAGAACTCGTATGACTGCTGGAATATATACATAACTGTCGATACAAAGCAGAAGAACACTTCAGCAGAGGCATCCAAGTATTCCGAACGGCGCTCATACAACTCATGGCTGCAACGCTGCCAGTCGTAGTTCAAGTGAAGACGGTCGCGAATTGAAAGAATCTCCTGAATTTTACGCTTGTCGGCATCAGGTTCATTAGCCCCTTCCTTTATAAACCCATCAAGCATTTCACGGCAGGTCAGGAAGTCCTTCTCCCGCTGATAGTGCATATAGATGACATTATTATAGTCACAATAGCTGCGGTAGTTTTTCTTGGGGACATCCCTTATTACCTGAATAGTCTTTTCAGCCTTACCCTTCAATTGCTTTCGGTCATAATACTCCATGAGCATCTGGAAAGCCTTCACGTCATAGGTTTTCTGCTCGAAAACAAGACTTTCCAACTCTGAAATATACTTCTCATATTCTTGCTGGTTGCCATTGTTCAGATAGATAGCGACAAAATTCTCGCACCATACCAATTGCGAATGCAAGTCATGGTCACCCTTGGCCATTTCCTCGGCAATGACCTTCTCTGCATGAAGGTAGTCACCGTCCTGTATCATCAGCAATATGGTGAGATTGCGATGATAAGGTGTATCTTTATAGTCTGAAAGACGCTCCAGTTCCTGACGGAGTTCTGCCAAAGCGCCCATATCCAAAAGGACATAGAGTCTCGGGATAAAGCTTTGCTCTATCTCCTTCGGTGTCAGTTCCTTTTCACGGAGCTTAACCACCTCGTCATACCGTTTCTGTAAAGACTCTATTTCAGACATATCAAATACTCTATCAAAAAAAAAAATCACCCTTCCCTCAGAATCCTAATTATTACAGATTATTCTGAAATCATTCAGGTTCTTAAGCAAGGTTATATCCGAACCTACCATCTGGCGCAAATGAAACTCTATGTCAAGCCTATCATCATACGATTTGGTGTATATCGTAATATTACGGCGTTTTACAGAAGAATTAGTATCTAAAGATGCCGCTTTCCTAAAAGCGGATTCAAAATATGGGTAGTCATTAGTTCCCAATGAGTGGCCGAATATGATGATTTCATCTGAATCCAACAAGTCGTTTATGATGCCACTTGATTGATAAATTAGCGAAGAAGTCTTATAAAAAAGATTATAATCTTTCATCAAATCTCTATTTGAACCCACACCCAATATTATCTGCCTATTACCAATGCTTCCATGAATATAAGTACAGGGAACACTCCTATCGTAATACACTTCATTAACTTGAGCTATCCAACTCAGGTCTGTGTAATTGAATGTATAGATTCTTTTCTCACCATCCTTATTATAGAATTCATCAAGCACACGGACAGCCTTTGATTCTTTAGCAGGTTCAAGATCATCCTCAATATCTCTTAAGTATTGAATGAGTTTTTTATTCAATTCTTCGTATGTCTTCTTATCCTGGCTATATATCGTAGGCGGTAAGACAAGCTTCCCGTCTATACGGGCATAATCATATAACGCCTCTTCAACATCAAACCATCTTTCCAACCGCGATTTTCTGTTCAGTGTATAGGCTAATGTCTCGTAGCCATCTTGTAATCTTGCTTCTTTAAATGGCCACCATTTACTCTCTGCAAAATCAATGTATCTGGTCTTCAACCCAACATCAAGGTCAAAGCCATTACCTACAACAAGTGTCCGCTTCATAAATCTACTATAATGTAAAAAGGGGCTGAAAGGATCTTTATTGTATCGTTTTTACCAATTACCATTTATTCAGGTAGTTCATCAAGCGAATCAATAATCATATAGTTTTTAACGCCATATCGTGAGAAGAAAGATTCTTCACGTTTTCTATCATCTTCTGAAAAGGCATTTGCAATCCACTCAATTGTTTCAAGGTTGACTTTTTTACAAATCTCAGCCATATATTTTTCATCAATAGCAGAATATGAGAATCCTAATGTCACAACCTTGTCAATTCCTGAGAGACTGTCAAAGAAAGTACGATTAGACGTAATAATACCATCTACATCCTTTCTTTTCTTGGCTATTTCAGAAATAGCTGCACCATAAGCACGCTGCTCCCAATATTCAGACTCTCCTTCTGGTTCTGGGTTGGCCTTTTCAATATCTTCAACTGTACTGCCATGCCCTAAAACAAGATCATCACCATTAGATGCACGTCCATGAATATGGTATATCCTCGATGCATCGATTCCATAAACTGTCTCTAAAGTATCAGTATAGTTGAAATTTATATAATAAGCATCTTCTTTCTCCAGTGGAAGTGTTGCCTCACATCTAGACAAGTCCAACTGTGCGACCCACTCTGAGAAAGATTCCTTAATATGAGCATAGACCTCTTCCAAATGCTCTTCTACTGCATACTCTGCCTCATACCAATCCCTGTCTCGGAAATCGTCAGAGGCAAAATTGGGTACATGTTCTTGGGCTATACCATAAGCAATATTGACAGCCTCTGCTGAAGCAAGGTTTTCCTCGAACTTATGCCACCAATTCTCGTCACAGTCTCCAAAAGTTTCGTATATCTCGTCCAAGGTTTCATTACATGTATCAGAAAGCCATTGAGCATAGTCATCGTACCCCGATGGAACATCGTGGTATATATCGAATCCATTACCAATTACGTATAGTGTCATGTCTTTAGTTGTATTATGTACCGAAAGGTTAAAAAATAATTAGTTTAATCACATAGAGAAAGTTGAATTCAAAAAACAGACTTGGTCTAATGAAGTTTCTCATCCATAAGTATCAATCATCTGAAACACCTTTTAGGCATATCAGATTCTGATTCTCTATAGTCTTCTGTACCGAGTCATCGGCAGCATATGCTGCCCTATTATATTCCTGTGATGCTTTGTGAGCAACATCTTCATCTAAATCCTTTTTATTGGCTAAGCGTTTGGCCAAATCATGTACAATCCCAGACTGGCACTGATATGCCGCATGAGCAGATTTAGCCTCTCTTATCTTCTTCTCCTTCTCCTCACCCTCCTTGGCTTTATTTACTTCTTTAACAGAGTTATTGAAGTCAATCGCTTTAGAGTTAAGTTTCTCCAACTCTTCCCTATAAGGTGGTTCAGAAAGAATATCTTGAACTGTCATCATAATTAAACCATCAATTGCATCAAAATTTGTAGAATCTAACATCGTCTTTACCGATGCCTCTATATGGATTATCGCCAAAGGCAATAATTATCTCCTTGTTCCAAATCTTCTCCCACAGGATTTTGCTTATCCTGATTCCATCAGCAATACTAATATCGCTACTGGAATATTTGGTATGGGGGCATCTTCTACCTTGTTATTCCGCTTTGCTTCATTAACAACGTAACGGCATACGCCCATATATGAGAACTCGCCACTCATTTCTGACAAGTATTTATCTATAAGACTCAACAGTTCCTGGTCATCGTATGTCACAGGAACAGGATTAGGATCTGAAGTATACATATACATAACTTTTTGTAGTCAGAAGCAACTGGAATATTAATTAAGAATTCAACATGGCGACAACATCATCATAGCCTTCGTCAACAGAAAGATGCTTCAGCCTATCATCCTTGTTAGTCACATTAAGATAAAGAATTGCCTGATTACCTCTTTGCGCAACATAGGCTATTGCATCCCTGTTAACGGCAATGTTTTCGCCATCAAGCTTTAAATGAATAAACTTCATGGATATTTCGTTTTTAAAAATTCAACATGTTTCTTAGTCCTGACTGGCAGTATCGAACGAAAGATGTTAGATGGAAGAAGGAAGAGTGTAAATTGAAGTAAGAAGGAAGATGGAAGAGGTTAGACTTCTACTTCATTCAACTTCTTGCACCTCGTTACCAGTATCTTCACTAATTCTTCAGCATCATCGTATATGCTTTGGTATTGTTTATCGTCTAGATAATCGTTACGATGTAACAAGTCTATCCAGTATAAAGATTCCCTTGCTTCTTTAAGAGCAATGAAACTCTTGGACTTGAAATCAGCTTTACTAATTGCATTACATGCTTCAGCGTTGTTTGCTCCGATACTCGTTCCCGACCTTAATAGTTGGTTGCAGAGGTTTGACACAGATTGCAAATGAAGTGGGATGGAAGAAGGAATATGTAAGATGGAAGATGTCTTTTGTCCAGGCTTACGTTGCCTCAATTCTTTCTTATATTTCTCATGCTCCATCGCAGCCTGTGCCAGCAAGTAGTCATTCAACTTGATAATGCGGTCGCTGAAGGCGAGGCATTTCGCTTGTATCGCTTCGCTAACTTCGCTCATGAGGTAAGATGTTAGATGGAAGATGTTAGAGGTTACTTCCGTTTCCTTTGCTTATCAAAGAGTTTGGAGTGTGATCCCAAACGTATGAGACGTATTTCCTTTTGCACTGGGTCTCTCCATATAAGGAGAAAATCTTTCTTGAACTGAGAAGACAACTTGAGTGTATATTCGTAATACAGTTCTTGTCCCATCGGATTCAGAGACTTCTGACGTAGTCTTTGAAATTGGTGATGTCAAGTGTTTCGAGTTCTGTACTACTCTCACATTCTTCAATGGCAGCACGAGTCTCAGCAGTAGGGACATATTCCCATTCTGCTTTCTCAGACTTTGCCTTACGCCGAATGGAGCGCACGAACTTGATGGTCTGTTCCATCAAATCCTTATTACCCATGATGCGGCTCATTTCATTGAGCAAAGATTTCTCTAATGTTACTGTTGCCATACTTATATTTGTTTTAATAATTTCTTGATAGAATATTACCCTTCTAATGCTTCCCTATCATCATCATGACTAAGAAAAACCTTATCCAGGCTAAGAAACTGTATTTTGAATCGCTCTTAGAGGGGGTGACTTATCCTTAGGGTAGTTCTTCCCTTCCTTCGCTGCCATTGGTTTTTTCATGGCGGCAAGGGAGGTTAATGTTACCTAAAAGGATATAGGTCAACGAATTACCACCTCTACACGAGGGACGAAGTCCCGTAGATTCAATAGGTTCTGTCACCTATAACAGGACAAAATTACAAATAAATGAGTAAAAAAACAAATTTTATTCGCATTTTTTCGAATACATTGCCAATTCGGTAAGAATGATGAATGGGTATAGAGGTGAGTGGAGAGAGGTAAGAGGTGAGAGGAATGCAGATAAACGTAGAAAAATCAAAGGATGTATAAAGATTGTTAAAACGGGAGGGAGTTTTTGGGGGACGGTACATCACTATAGGGGGGTACCATGAAGTGAAAAAAAATGATGACCTTTACACCTCGAAACAGAAAACCATCCTTAAATAAATAATAAATTATGACAAAAGTAAAAGTTAGGAAAAAGGAAGTTGCCACATTAGTGGCAAGATGCCTCCTGGAACAGATCGGAGGAAAAAATGAGACAGGACTGCAGCGTAAAATCCGCCAGGGATTCAATGTCCACGGCAAATATTTCTCTAAGGAGCATGCTGACAAGTTGAGTAAAGAACACTACGCTGAGATCATCGGTGCCATCACTGCGATAAAGAGCAGGACGGATTTCAGGAAATTCTGGATGGAATACGGTGAGCAGCTGTACGACACCATCAACGAGAATGAGGAGAATTTTTTCTGCTGACTGATGGGAAACAATGTGAAGTTCTGTGTTTTCGGCAACCTGAGAGGTACCGAGAGCAAACTGGTGGGTGTTGACGAGATCATCAGACTTATCAAGTATGATGACAGTGTGGCAAAGAAGACTGAGCTCTACCGGCAGATGGCTCGTAACGTGAGCCGTGATACGGCAAAGAAAGAGGTCAAAGAGAGGGCGATGCCTGCCTTCAGCGTGGGTGTCGTCTTCAAACCGGCAGGCAGGCAACTGCCTGACGTGGAGTATGCCACGGGGTTCGCTTTGTGTGATATTGACAAGATAGACGATGTAAGATGTAAGATGGATGATGTAAGAGCGAGGATTTGCCAGGACCCGCATACGTTCCTCTGCTACCGGACCATCAGCGGGGAGGGGCTCCGGGTCATCTACCGCTTCGAGAGGGAGGGCAAACGCCCCATCAACTGTGATGTCTATCCTGCCGCTTTCAGGAAGGGGAATGAGTACTACCAGACATTGACGGGATGCGAATACGACAAGGCATGCTGTGATGCCGTACGGCTCTCCGGTCTTGCCCATGACGAGGAGGTGTACTACCAGCCTGACAGCAAGCCGTTTGTCATCTCCGACGAGGAGTTCCTGGCGGAGAGTTTAGCGAACAATACGGAAGAACGGGGAAGACCACGGAAGGATTACAGCCCCAACACGCAGCATGCCAAGATAGAACAGGCATGGCCTTATATCGAAAAGACACTCAACAACCAGCAGCGCTTCTATGTGGAGAGCCATCGCCATGACTTCATCCTGCATGCCGCATACCTCTTCAACCGCTTCGGCATCGACCAGGAAGAGCTGGAGGAATGGGCAGCGCAGCAATGGGGCGACCTGCCCGAAAAGGAGCGTAACGATGTCATCCGCCACCGCTATAAGAACAAGGCGCTGCATGGTACCTGGAAACTGAATGGTCTGACGGGTAAGGGACGGAAGAACGCCTTGCTGTCGACGACCGAGATACGTACCTGGCTCACCGAACGCTGCCAGGTGTGCTATAATGTCGTGACTGACCAGACGATGTATAGACGGTTCATGGTTAAGGGTGAAGGGTTAAGGGTTCATGGTGAAGGGTTAAGGGTTCATGGTGAAGGGTTAAGGGTTCATGGTGAAGGGTTAAGGGTTCATGGTGAAGGGGAGTACGAGCTGATTAACGACCGGGTCGTGGAGAGTATGAGGTGCCAGATGGAGGCAGACACGGGAAAACGTGTACTGACGAAGGATGTGCTCAGCGTGCTGAACAGTGACTTCTCCACCCTCTCCCACCCTGTCCGTGAGTATATCAACCAACTGGCACCATGGGACGGCAAAGACCATGTGAAGGAACTCGCCAGCCACCTCGTGGCAGAACCTGTCATCGACGGTCAGTCAACGGAAGAGACTCAACAGGATATCGAGTGGGCACTCCATAAATGGCTCGTCGCCATGGTCGCCACCTGGCTCGACGACAAGCAGGCGAACCACCAGGTGTTCACCCTCATCGGCGAACAGGGCATCTATAAGTCGACCTTCTTCCGCCACCTGCTGCCAACTCCTCTCCGTGGTTATTTCTGGGAGAATGCCCATAACTCGTTCTCCGCCAAGGATGACAAACTCGCCATCGCAGAGAACTGTCTGGTGGAGATTGAGGAGATAGAGGCGACAGAGGGGCGGCAGATGGCTGAGCTGAAAGCACTGGTGACGGCAGAGAGCATCAACGAGCGCCGACCCTACGCCATGTTCCGTAAGATGAAAGCACGCCTTGCCTCCTTCTGTGCCTCGGGTAACGAGCAGCGTTTCCTGACTGACCTGACGGGCAACCGCCGCTGGCTGTGCTTTAAGGTGAGTCATATCGATGACCCACGGCAGTGGGACATGGACTACGAACAGCTCTACGCCCAGTTGCGGGATGAGTACCTGAGCGGTTTCCAATTCTGGTTTGACAAGGAAGAGGAGCAGCGGGTGGAACGGCTCAACGAACCCTTCCGGCTCTCCAGCATCGAGGAACAGCTGATCAGTCACCGGTTGCGGAAACCGAAGAACGGTGAGGTTCCGAAAAAGATGAATGCGTCGATGATCTCCGTCTTCCTCGGTGGCGGACATCTGAGCAGCCAGATCTCTGCCCGGAAGATCGCTAACATCATGCGGAAGATGGGATTCGAATGGAAACACCACAGAGACGGCGACTATTATTATGTCGTAGAAATCGGGCTTAACGAGGTTCAACACTATCTATCTGATAATGAGCAACTTGGAACCCCATTCTAAGAAAAGTGTGATTTAGTGATTGTAGTTTTCACAAACCCTATATGTTATCAAAAAATAAATTTAACATTTTTTATTTTATTGCATATATATATAGTTTGCGTATTATAGAATCACTAAATCACATTTTCGACATAACCTACTGTAAATAAAGGCTTTAAACGATGTAAAAAGAGGCTCCATTTGAATTAAATAAAGCCTTTAATCGGGTCGGATGAAGCCCTTAAAAGGATGAAAAAAGACGTTTAATTATTTTATTTTAACATTGTAGAAATTATGAAGACAATGACAAGAAAAGAGTTAGCATATCATGCTGGAGTATGCACCAGAACACTGCGTAACTGGACAGATGACCATCTAGAGGAACTGCAGAGTATGGGTATGAAAAAAGGCTGTGCCCTTCCACCTAATGTTTGTGAGTGGATCGTAGAGAATTACGGCATTAATATCGACAAGAAACAGCATAAATAGGAAAAAAAAGGCATGAAAGTGCATAAAGCGTAAAGTGGGGGTCCGGAATGTTGTAACTTTGTACTTGATAACGAGAGGAAGCAAGTCGCGCGGTAGCCTACTCTCATCTCTAAACTTTAAACTCTAAACTTTTTAAATTATGCCAGTATTAATCAAAATTCGAGAAAACAAGAACCTGCGTTCTACTGCCTATGGCAAGTTCTTCGGTCGTGTAGTAACCACCAAGACCATGACGTACAACGAGCTGTGTAAGCACATGTCGGAGCACAACAGCGTCTATGGTGAGGACGTATGCCTCGGTGTAGCCAACAAGTTGCAGAACTGTATCCTGGAACAGCTGATGGAAGGCAAGAAGGTGCAGTTCGGTGAGCTGGGCACGTTCTACCTCTCCGTGAAGAGTAGCGGTGCCGCTAAGGAGGAGGACTACAACCTCGGTCTGGACATCAAGGGGCTGTACCTCCGCTTCCGTCCTAACCGTCAGGACATCAACGACTTGTCGTCGAAGACGCTGAAGAAGCGTGCCTCGTTCATGAATGCGAAGGATCTCATCATGTCTAAGCAGAAAAAGAAGGAGGAGACTCCTGAGCCTGCCGGCAACTAGTCATCCCGTGGGGGATAGGGGGTGAGGCAGGGACAAAGCGATGAGACCCCAGAAGAGTGTCAAGAGTTTCTTATCTCTTACCTCTTGCATCACATATCTCTCATGGACGCAGTCTGATCATCCCCTTCCCCTTTTCGTGTGAATATTAAAAAACAACTCAACTTTCGCAAGTTGTAGGAGTAAAGGAGTTAAAGGAGTTAAAGGAGTTAGGACAATACTTCGTGGCACCCGAGACTTCGGTGGAAAGTAGCGATTACGGGACTAACGTCTTAACTCCTTAACTACATAACTCCTTAACTACATAACTCCTTAACTACTAAGAAGTTGAGCAAATGCGAAACTTAAAAAAACAATTAAATAGAAGATAGAAATATGAAAAAGAATACGATTAAACAGATTATACAGATTATTGTGACCATCCTTACAGCTATCAGCTCTACGTTCTTGGTTCAAAGCTGCAGATGAAATAGGATTGGAGAATTGAAGGATTGAAAAATTGAATTGAAAATGAGACAGATTGATCTGATAGTGATACACTGCAGTGCGACACGCTGCAACAGGGACTTCCCCGTGGAAGCACTGGAGGCATGCCATAGGGCACGGGGCTTCAACGGCATCGGCTACCACTACTATATCACACGGGACGGACAACTGCACATGACCCGTTCTGAAGATACGCCAGGTGCCCATGCCCGCCACTTCAACAAACATAGTATCGGAATCTGCTATGAGGGAGGACTGGACGAGAGGGGCAGACCTGCTGACACCCGGACACCTGCCCAGAAGCATACGCTCCTCACGCTGCTCTACAGTCTGCGTGCTGACTATCCATTTGCAAAGATCCTCGGTCACCGTGACCTTCCCTGGGTCAAGAAAGCCTGTCCGTGTTTTGATGTAGCGGAATACAAGGACCTCTAAAAATCTGGATGCCGATGATACGTATGGTCATCGGCATCTTTCAAATGTGGCACCATTAAATGTCACACAGATCTCACAGATCTCACAGATCTTTTATTTTTATGATAAGTCTTTCAGACTTCTTTTATTCTGACGAATAAAGGTTTATTATCGCCTGAAACCCTTTATGAAAGCAAGCTTTCAACGGGTTCCCGACAATAACAAACATCATAAAAATATTCCACGGATTCATGTTCTGTGGAAT
>OCVV012857192.1_pt1 | contig 45502 bp, 34 predicted proteins | sample 1539721 | NCBI WGS metagenome assembly OCVV01 (sample SAMN02144230, study PRJEB22623) | gut metagenome | biome: sheep rumen | host: Ovis aries | place: New Zealand | reverse complement strand
CATCCTCGTTGCTCAGTTCCTTGTGTTTGCTGCCACATTGTTAGGCATTGGCAGTACCTTTGAGAGGTTTCTGCTACGGATGCAGGGAAAGATTGTGTTTAGTGAAGAGAGGAAGTCGTGATGACTTTCTCTCTTTTCGTGTTAATTTGTTAATTTGTTAATTTGTTAATTTTTTCAGATTACACAGATGGCTTTCCTGCTGAAAGCCCCATCTGGCTGGTTTTCCAAGAGTCGCTTGCGGCTCTCCAATCTGTGTAATTTGCCGTAATCTTTTCTAAAAAATCTGTGTAATCTGTGAAATCTGTGGTGAAAAAAAGGTCTGTGCTTTCTGTGTTTTCTGTGTGAGAAAACCGTTGATGGGTGAATGGGTCTGTCCCCCCTCCGTCACCTTGTGAGGGAGAACTTCATGCTGACACCGAAGTCGGCGGTGGTGGTGGGATAGGAGGACTGGGAGACGAGGGGAACGTTGCGCTGCCAGTCGAGGAAGCCGGAGAGGGTGAGCAGACGGGAGAAGGTGTAGTCGGCTGAGATGGCCAGTTTGTAAGCGGTGGAGCCGCCGGTGGCGGTGGTGACGGCTGTCTGTATGTTGCGGTTGAGGGCGTTCTGCAGACGGTAGGAGAAGTCGGCACGGATGTTGAGGTCGTGGCTCACGCCGCGTGTGCGGCTGTTGGTGCTGCTGGAGGCGTTCTTCTCGTCCTGTTTCTTGCTTTTGCTGCGCTTGGCCTTGGACTTGCGGCCTTCGTTGCTCTGGATGGATTTGGCTCCGAAGAGGTTGAGGTCTTTGATGCGGTAGCCCATGCCGATGACGAAGTCGTTGGAGAAGTTTTCGGTGAGTGCCACGCTGGTCATGGAGAGGTTGAGGGTGCGCGTCTTGCGGTATTCGAGTTTGGCGGTGAGGCCGCTGTTGAAGGTCATATCGACTCCGATGAGGGGGGAGAAGGTCTCGTTGATGCTGACGGTGGAGACGTTGTACATGGAGGAGGGGATGGGATTGCCTGTGGTGACTTCCTTGATGAAGCCCCAGCCGTTCATGTATTCCATGTAGTTGGAGTAGGAGTTGTAGGCTCCGACGGAGTAGATGCTCTTGTAGGCGTGGTTGATGTTGAAACTCTTGAAGTGGTCGGAGAACCAGGGGAAGAGTCGGGTCAGGCCGCTGTACTTGACGCTCCAGTTGGGCATCATGCGGGTGAGGGCGGGGAAGATGTCGAGCGGCACTTTGATGGCATTGTTGCCGCAGTAGGCGGAGAGGAAGGCTGGCACCATGACGTCGGCTGAGTAGAGTTGCACGTTGCCGTTGGTGGGGTCGTAGGCTTTTCCTGCCCAGTCGGGGCCTGCTGCCTGGGGGTAGGTCATGGTGGCGTATTTCTGTTCGAGGCGGTTCTGGATGACGGGGAGGTTGTTGAGGAACTTTTCGAAGTGCTTGGAGCGGTAGTTGTTGTTGATGTTGCCGCCCGACTCGAAGGCGGAGCCGAGGGAGATGACGGTCATGGCGAAACTGCCGCTCTGGGTCTTGGGCATGCCTTCGTACATGAACTGGATGCTCTTGGTCTTGTTGACGGTGCGGGTGGCGGTGAGGTCTATCTTGAAGTCTTTGAAGGGCTCGATGGTGGCTTTGAGTTGGAGGTCTTCCATCAGGGCGGTGGTGGCAGGGGTGGTGATGTTGGACTCGTTCTGCATGAGCCAGCCGTTGCGGGCTGCCTTGTCGATGTAACTGTCGTCCACGGCTCCGAAGGCGAAGCCGAGTCCCGGAGAGAGCATGCCGTTGACGCTCTTCTGGCCGAAGGCATCGCCTACCTCTGTGCGGAAGCCGGGGAGGGTGAGGGCATAGGTGTTGCGGTAGGAAACGCTTATGTTGCGCACCGACATGAGGCCACGGGCAAAGACTTGGGCGGTCTTGTACCAGGTGAGGTTCTCCAGCGGTTGCTTGGCCACGACGTGTATCTTGACGGGGATGCTGTCGTGGTTTTTCACGCGGATGGTGTTGGCATCGACTTTTTTGTAGCGGAGGCGGTAGGTCTTGCCTTCGGCTGTGGTGGCGCGCACGACGAGGCGCTTGGAGTTCTGTCCGTGCTTCACTTCGATGTCGGTGGAGTCGTTGAGGGTGACTTCTTTGGTGAAGCCTTTTTGTTTCTTGCCTGCGTCGCCATTCTTGGTGTTCTTGGCGGTCTTGGTGCTGCCTGTTTTTTTCTCGTCGCCTTCGCTCTCGCCTTCTCCGTTCTTCTTTGCCTTGGCTTCGGTTCTGCTGTTGCGGCTGGCGGTCTTGCGGCTGGTCTGGTTGCCAGCGTTCTTGCTGGTGCCGGTGAGCCGCTTTTCGGTGTCGGCCAAGAACTTCCACTTTTTGTAGAGGGTCTCCAGGTTGAGTCGGCCATTGATGTTGAGGGTGCGTTGGGTGCTGACGGTGTGGCCGAGCGAGGTGCCGTCGTCGAGTTCGGTGCCTCGGGTCCAGTTGTAGTTGGCGTTGTAGTTGGCATCGGCTGTCACCCAATCGAGGATGGGTATCTTGTTGAATGGCACCTGGTAGGAACTTGTGAAGGTGCTGCGATAGGTGAGCGGACGGCCAAAGGACTTGAGGCTGCGGATGACAGAGTCTTTCCATGCCGAATACTCGTCGGGGTAGAGGTGCTTGTTCACCACCACGTTGGGTTCTTCAATCTCGGCATGGGTGGAGGAGGTCCACGACATCTTGAGGGCCTTGAAGATGTCCCACTTGACGGTGAGGTCGCGGTTCCACAGTATCTGGTCGGCAAAGACGACGGGGAGTTTGGTGCCGGCATCGATGTCGCGCTCCTGAAATTCGTAGTAACTGCGTGTGAGGTCGGTGTTGAAGGAGATGCTCTGTGGCAGCCACTGGAGGTTCTGCGCCTTGAGGATGTCGAGCCACTTGGACTTGCCTTTCAGTTTCTTGAAGGGTTCCCATGCCTTGTATTTGGGCGAATAGTTGTAACTCAAGTTGAGTTTCCAGTTTTCCTCGTTTTCATACACCGTCGTCTCGCCTGTCTTGTAGCGTTTGCTGTAACTGTAACTGAAGGAGAAGTTGGCGGGGTCGTAGGGCATGGGCTTACGGCTCTGCACTCCTGAACGCCAGTTGCTGAGGGAGAAGTTCTTGTTCTTCACGATGCTCTCCGTCAGGCTGCTGAGCGAGTCGCGCTCTGCCTTGTTGCGGCACTCGTCGAGGGCATCCTTGAGCAGCATGTCGGTGTCGAACGGGTTGTATTTCGGCGAAATCTTCTGCCAGGAGTAGGAGTAGTAGAACGGCAGGTTCATTTTCCACTTCTCGGGGAAGAACTTGCCCAACTCTATCTGGGTGGTGATGCTCCATTCGTAGAGATTGTCTTTGCGGCGTTCATTCACACGTTCTTCCAGACCGCCAAAGCCCGCAGTCTCCACATGGCCTGAGACGTTGACAGAGCCAAGGTCGGACAACTGCACATTCAGGTTGCCCTGTGCTGCCCAGCCTCCCTCTTCGCTGTAGTCTTGCATGCGGAGTTCGTTGACCCACACCTCCACATTGCCTGTGCGACGGCCATTGTTGCGCACACCAATCATCATGGTCCGCACTTCGCCCAACGAGGGGTTGCCGATGATGCTGACTTTGTTGCTGGGGCGGTTGTCGTCGTACTTGTAGTAGGCTTTGGTGTAACTGGCTCCGCCTTCTGCCCTGGCCTTGTTGCGCTCGTGCTTCAGGTCGGTGAAGATGCTGAAGTCGATGTCGAGCATGTTCTCTTCGGGCCACACGGCTCTGCACCCCTGGGTGGTGTAGGTGTCGTAGTGTCCTGCCGGGGTGAGTTTGAGCGGTATCTCGTATTCGTAGTAGTTGCTCTTGTAGTCGCTGCCGATGCGCAGGAACATACTCATCTGGTTGTCTTGCAGTTCGGTGTCGCCCTCCATCGCATGGGCATGGACAAACATCTGCAGGTGCTTGTAGTTGCGGAAGTCCATGTTCATGGTCTTATAGACGGCACGTGCATCGCCTGTGGCGAGGTTTTCCACCGTGAGGGCCAGTGCCTGCTCGTTCTCTTGGGTGAGTTGTGGCTGCGAGGGGTCGAGTGTGCGGGTGATGCCGGGGGGCAGCACATAGTTGACGGGGGTCTTGTCGTTGTTCTCCTCAATGTTGATGGCTGAAGGAACGAGGGTGCCGCTCACGCTGGGCTTCTCGTCGGTGTAGAGAGGCTGGGTGTAGTTGCGCCATTCGCCCCTGACGAGGTCGAGGTTGGCCAGACGCACGACAATGGGTTCCTTGAAGCCTGTCATGTACATACGCATGAAGCGGATGCTGGAGAGGTCGTTGATGCTGCCTTCCTTGCCTTCGTAACTCTCGATGGGGATGCGGAAGAGGTACCATGTGGCATATTCCTTGTTGCCATTGCGCAGACCGACGGATGTCTCGCGCGAATCGACGATGAAGTTGTGGCCCACTGTCATGTCTTCGGGGCGCAGGCTGACGTGATACTCGAAGAAGTTTTCATACTCGTTCATCGTGTAGTCTAAGTTTACATCCTCGGCATCGGGTGTGCTCTTGTAGGCTGTTGAGTAACTTTCGCGCGACTCGCTGGTGTTGGGCGAGTTGCCTTCGGGAGAGTTGATGAACTTGTAGCGTTCAAGAATGGAGGTGCGCTGCTCGTCGAAGTCGCTGCCACGGAAGTAGTGGTAGTCGTCGCCAGCGGGGTCGTTGTAGATGGAGTCATAGACGGCTGCATTCACCTTGCCCTGCATGGCACTGAGATAGTCGGCATAGATGCCGAAGGTGCGTTCGTCGGCATCGGCCAGACCGTTCAGACCGATGTCCTGACGGGGACGGGCTCCGCTCTCGTTGGAGAAAGAATAGACCACCGACTTCTCGCTGGGCACACGTCCCCAGGTGGTCTCGGTGTAGGTGGAGGCGGAACTGACGGGCATGCCGCTCTCGTAGAACTTCTTGCCGTCCTTCAGCACATCTTCGCTGATGTCGCCAAGGTCGATGTAGAAGTCGCCTCCGTAGCGGTGGTCGTCCTTTGTGTAGATGAAGGGGTCGAGCATCCAGAACTCGATGTACTGGATGTTGCTGGTCTCGAAGTCGCTGGTGTCCAACTTCCTCATCATGCCGCCCCAACGCTTTTCGGGATTGTTCAGACGTGCATGCTCATCCACGTCGGTGTCGAGGTTGTAGGGGCCGCGCTCGCTGGGGTAGTAGGCCATGTTGAGGATGCTGAGCGTGTTGCTTTCGCCCATGTTGGTGTCGCGGTTGGGATAGATTTCTCGCACATAGACCTCGCGCACATAGTGGTTGGAGAGTTGGTCGAGGTCGCTCTTGATGTGGCCGGGGGTGAGCGACGAGGAACGGCGGGTGAAGAGCGGGTCGATGTTGTACCAAGCCAGACGGGCACGGTTGTAGCCATACTTCACATCGTTGGTCAGTTTGCCGTATTCGAGGTGGGAAGGGGTGGATGAGAGCATCCATTCCTTGGGATTGCTCACGTCGATGGGTGTCTTGGTGTTCTCAAAGTCGTCCAGATAGGAGGCGTTGCCCTGAGTGCCGCTGGCTGTTCCTGCTTTCAGTTGTGCATACTCGCCCGTGAAGGAGATGGTGGAGGGGGCGGTGAGGTTGAGGAAGGGCAGTTTGTCGAGCATGTTGGTCAGCCACTGCGAGTTCTGCTTCCAGTTCATGTGCAGTCCCCACAGCGTGTTGTTGAGCGGTTCGGCCCCCATTGCCACTTTTGAGGTGAGGGGTTTCTCGCTCACTTTCAAGAAGGTACCGCCGATGTTGAAGTTCTTGCTGAAGTCGTAGTCCCAGTTCACACCCAGCATTGTCTTCCGCATGAGCGAGTAGTCTTCCTGACTTTCAAGGCTCACGCTCACGTTGGTGCCGGCATCGAGGATGCTCTGGTTGATGATGGTGACGATGCCGTTGCGGTAATCGACGGTGTAGTCGCTGCCTTCGGTCAGTTCCACACCACCGGCGGTAACCACGACTGAGCCTTGGGGAATGTAGGAACTGCCCAGTTCTATCTGGCTTCCGCTCGATGCCTTGTATTCGCCTTCCAGCGAGAACTTGTTCTTCTCGGCAATCTGCCGCGCCACCGTCTTGGTGGAGTCGTAGAGCGCATCGTAGCAGTATTTTTCGACCAATGCAGGGTCATTGCCAAACTTCTCCCGTAGCCAACTGCCGAAAGGCTCCACCACAGGGAAGATGATGCGTCCTGTGCTGGACTCGATGGTATAGCCCTCTACAAAGTCAAACTTTCCGTTACCGTTGGGCACCGACTTGTTGCTGTCGTCCAAACGGTCTAAGTTCATCATTTTCAACAGGGTGGTCTGCTTGTAAGCCTCTTCGGGGATGTAACTGAGTTTCACACCTGTCGTGTCGCTCAGGTACTTGATGTCGAGTTTGAACTTCTCCTTCTGGATGGACTGTGCCCTCAGGCTATAGACGTTCTTCATCATCAGATCCCAGTTGCCGATGCGGGGCGAGTTGCTGGTGTTTTTTAGCAACTTCACATACAGGGCACGGTCGTTGTCTTTCTGGTCAGAAGAGAACTCGCCGACCTGATAAGTTTGTCCGTTGTAGGTGTATTCAAAGGCGACAGCCAGCACCTGATTGGACTGAAGAGTGGATTTCAGGCTCACATAGCCAAGGTGCTTATTGAGAGTGTATTCCGATGCCGTGAGCAAGCGGGCATTCTCCACTTTCTCATATTCCACACCGCCCTGCATGATGGCATCCAGCATGCTGCTTGTCTTGTCGGTATAGCGAGCATCGTCATAGGCTGCCCCCACCAGCGTGGAATAGAGCGTATTGCTGGAGTTGCTGGGGTTGTTGGAGCCTGTGCCTGCCCAATTGGAATTAACAATCTTCTGTCTTTCAGCCAAATCGACCAGACCGATGATGTTGCGTGTGTTTTCTGTTGCACCTCCTGTATTGGTCACCCACAATTCGATGCGGTTGATGGTGATACCACTGGTGATGTTAGGCAGCGACGAGCAAGCCTTGTCGTAGGTGTCGTGGAAGTAGTGTGCCAAAAAGAAATGGCGGTTTTCGTCATAGTCGTAGGCCTGAATCTCGTAGGTGTTTAACTGGCTTCCTCCCTGACTGCTCACCGTCTTCGACACCGACTTCTTTTGGCTCACCACGGCTTGAAGCCTAAGACGACCGAACTGCAGGTCGGTCATCACACCAAACAGTGAGTTGGACCCCTTGATAAGGCTCGAATTGGTGGGGAAGGTGATGTTACCAGCCTCAATCTTTTTCACAATCTCGTCCTCCTTACCCTCGTAGGCCAGTTTCAGGTTCTTGGAGTCGAAGTCGAAGGTGGCTTCGGTGTTGTAGTTGATGTTGAAGTCCATCTTGTCACCCACCTTTGCATTGACGCTGATGTTGATTTTCTCGTCAAAATCAAAGGCTTTGGTGGTGCGGTTGCGCTCCGAAAGAGACGGATTATCAGTGAATTTATAGTTGTAGCCGAACTTCAGTTCCGCGCTTCCCTGTGTCTTGATTTGCACACCGCCAGGGCCAAAGATTTTCTCGGCAGGGCCAAGGTCGAAGTGCATGTTGGTGAAATCAAACTTCTCCTTTCCTTTCGTCACGAACAAAGAGTCATTCCGCATTTTGAAGTGTTTCCAGAACGACTGCTTCTCACCCCACTTCAGGTACTCTTCGGGGGTCATCATCCAAGGTTGGCTGAGGAACTTGTCACCCAACTTCGTACCCACCTTGTAATAGCCTGATTTCACGTCATATACCGCCGTATCGGGCTTCAAGTTTTCGGGGTCTTGAAGGTCCATCGAGAAGTTCTCGCCACGCACATCTTTAGGGTAATCCGTCTTCTTCACTCTCACGGTGTCAGCAGACCGAACACCTAATGACGAGAATGCGTGACTATTGCCTACTGCTGCAATAGCGCTCATGCTCGTCATAACCAATAAGATATATAATATATTTCGAAGAGTCTGCTTCAAACCAATCGTCAATATTGCAAGGCTTCCAGAGCCTGTTCTTCCTTGTTTCTACCATTAGAAACGTAGAAATCACCACATTATTGTATTAAGGGCCGAAAATTTAGGACTCTGATTCAAGGCAGTTCTTCCTTTCCCGACAAACAAAAAACTCAGAAGGTGGACATCTCATGCCAGATGTCCACCTTCTGAGTTCATATCATATCTGTCAATCAGAACTCTGCGGTCTTTGGAGTGCGTGGGAACGGTATGACGTCGCGAATGTTCTGCATGCCTGTGACGAAGAGGATGAGACGTTCGAAACCGAGACCGAAACCAGCATGGGGGCAGGAACCGAACTTGCGGGTGTCGAGATACCACCACATGTCCTTCATCGGGATTTGACGCTCCTCAATCTCGCCCATCAGTTTGCCGTAGTCTTCTTCACGGACAGAACCACCGATGATTTCACCAATCTGGGGGAAGAGCACATCAGTACCTTGCACTGTCTGTGCCATCTCCTTGCCGTCAAGCACGGGGTTCTTTTCGTCTATCTTCATGTAGAAGGCTTTGATAGCCTTGGGGTAGTGAGTCATGATGACGGGCTTCTTGAAGTGTTCCTCCACAAGGAACCGCTCGTGCTCGCTGGCAAGGTCGTCGCCCCACTGGCAGGGGAACTCAAACTTCTTACCATCCTTAATGGCTTGCTGCAGAATACGGATACCTTCTGTGTAGTCAAGGCGCACGAAGTCTTGCTTCAAGATGCCTTCGAGGCGTTCGATAAGCCCCTTATCTATCATCTTGTTGAGGAACTCCAAGTCGTCTTTGCAGTTGTCGAGTGCCCACTTCACGCAGTACTTGATGAAGTCCTCTTCGAGGTCCATCAAGTCATCCAAGTCCATGAAGGCGATTTCCGGCTCAATCATCCAAAACTCAGCCAAGTGGCGAGGGGTGTTAGAGTTTTCGGCACGGAAAGTGGGGCCGAAGGTGTAGATGGCTCCGAGGGCCGTGGCACCCAGTTCGCCTTCCAACTGACCTGAAACGGTGAGGGAAGTCTGCTTACCGAAGAAATCGTCGTCGTAGATGATGCTACCGTTTTCGTCCTTCTTCAGGTCGTAGAGGTTCTTGGTGGTCACCTGGAACATCTGACCTGCACCTTCACAGTCGGAAGCCGTAATGATGGGGGTGTGGAAATAGAAATAACCATGCTGATGGAAGTAAGTGTGGATGGCCATCGCCATATTATGACGAATGCGCATCACAGCACCAAACGTGTTGGTGCGCAGACGCATGTGGGCATGCTGACGCATATACTCGAAGGACTGTCCTTTCTTCTGCATCGGATAGTCGGCTGGACACTCGCCAAACACTTTGATGTCGGTAGCCTGCACTTCGACAGCCTGTCCAGAACCGATGCTCTCCACCATCGTGCCTGTCACTGAGAGACATGCGCCAGTGGTGATAAGTTTCATCATCTCAGGGTCGAACTTCTCCACATCGGCCACTACTTGTACGTTCTTGATGGTGGATCCATCATTAAGAGCGATGAAGTTGACAGCCTTGCTGCCACGCTTCGTGCGTACCCAACCCATTACGGTGACCTCCGCACCGAAGTCGGTACGCTGAAGAAGGTCTATGATTTTTGTACGTTTCATATCTTTTGAAGTTAGAAGTTAGGAGTTAGGAGTTAGGAGTTAGGCTGACGCGATGCACGTAATCCGCATGGCAACTCCTAACTCCTAACTTCTCACTCCTAACTGAATTATTCATAATGTCCTGTGTGCAGCATGGCCACTTCCTGTTCGGTGAGGAAACGCCAGTCGCCACGTTTGATACCTTTCTTGGTGAGGCCGGCAAACATCACGCGATCGAGTTTGCATACCTTGTAGCCGAGGCTTTCGAAGATGCGGCGCACGATGCGGTTCTTACCCGAGTGAATCTCGATACCCACCTGCTTACGGTCAGTGTCGGAAGCGTAATTGATTGCATCGGCCTTGATGTCACCATCTTCGAGCGTGATGCCTTCGGCTATCTGCTTCATGTCGGCAGCGGTCAGGTTCTTGTCGAGGAAGACGTGGTAAATCTTCTTCTTCAGGAACTTAGGATGGGTGAGTTTGGAGGCCATATCACCATCGTTAGTGAAGAGAAGCACCCCCGTGGTGTTGCGGTCAAGACGCCCAACAGGGTAAATGCGCTCACGGCAGCAGTTTTTCACGAGTTCCATCACCGTTTTGCGCTGCTGCGGGTCATCAGAAGTAGTCACGTAGTCCTTCGGCTTGTTGAGAATGACATACACCTTCTTCTCGATGTTCACAAGTTGGTCGTGGAAATGCACCTGATCCGTGCGTTGCACTTTCGTTCCAAGTTCGGTAACAACCTTTCCATTGACCGACACGACACCAGCCTGAATGAACTGGTCGGCTTCACGACGAGAGCAGACGCCTGCATTAGCCAAAAACTTGTTAAGGCGGATAGGAGCATTGGGATCTTCAAGATACTCTTTGTACTCAATCTGCTTCTTCATGCTATACTTAGCATTGGGATTGTAGTCGGCAGAGTGTGGACGATAGCCACCACGCTGCTGATAGCCGCCACGCTGATTGTTGTAGCCACCACGCTGCTGATAGCCACCACGCTGATTGTTGTAGCCACCACGCTGCTGATAGCCACCACGTTGCTGGTAGCCACCACGCTGCTGGTAGCCACCGCGCTGCTGATAGCCGTTCTGCTGTTCGAAGTTTCCTTCTTGATCACCATTGGGCTGATAGCCACGCTGCTGATAACCACCATTGTTGTAGCCACCACGTTGCTGATAGCCACCACGTTGCTGGTAGCCGCCACGCTGCTGATAGCCACCACGTTGCTGATAGCCACCATGATTATTGTAAGGACGCTGCTGGTAGCCGCCACGCTGCTGATAGCCACCTTCTTCAGAGGAAGAAGAACCACCGAAGCCTGCTGGACGGAAACCACGCTCGTTCTGCACACCATTTGAACTGTAGGCAGCACGGTCGTTTCGGTTGAAACGAGGACGCTGCGGACGGTCACCCCTATTGAACTGTGGACGACCACCATAACTGTTTTCACGGTTGTAGGATGGACGGAAGCCCTCACGGTCACCGCCATTGTTATCAGATTTCTCTTCTGCTGCAGGTGCATTGCCCTGCCATTCTTCAAGTTCAGACATAATTTAATTTACAATTTGACAATTAACAATTTACAATTTATTTTTTAGACTGTATATTCTTCGATTTTACGATTGCGGTATCAACTATCGCTTTTACATTCTACAAATCCTCACATCCCTGTATAACTGTGGGGAGTGATAGCGCGAAGTTCGGCTTTCACGCTCTCCGACACCTCCAAACCATCTATAAAGTCTGCGATGCTCTCGCTGGTGATGGCCGCATTAGTACGGGTGAGAGCCTTGAGTGCCTCGTAGGGGTGAGGATAGGCTTCACGCCGCAGAATCGTCTGGATGCCTTCGGCACAAACGGCCCAGCAGCCATCGAGGTCGCGATTGATGGCATCCTGATTGAGCAGGAGTTTGCGCAGTCCCTTCAGAGTAGATTGAATGCTGATGACCATGTGACCCATCGGCACTCCCACATTGCGAAGTACTGTCGAGTCTGTGAGGTCACGCTGCAAACGGCTCACCGGCAGTTTTTGGCTAAGGAAGGCAAGGACGGCATTGGCCATGCCAAGGTTGCCCTCTGAGTTCTCAAAGTCGATGGGGTTCACCTTGTGAGGCATAGCCGACGACCCCACTTCGCCTGCCTTGATTTTCTGTTTGAAGTATTCCATCGACACATACATCCAAAAATCCCTGTCGAGGTCGATGATGATGGTGTTGATTCGCTTCATGGCATCAAAGATGGCACCCATGTTGTCATAGTTACTGATTTGGGTAGTCCATTGCTCACGCTCCAAACCAAGTTTTTCGCTTACGAACTTATTGCCAAAGGCTTTCCAGTCATAGTCAGGATAAGCAACATGGTGAGCATTGTAGTTGCCTGTTGCGCCACCAAACTTGGCCGTAATCTTGCATGCCTTGAGTTGGTTCAGTTGCTCAGTGAGGCGATAGACATACACCATCACTTCCTTGCCCAGACGAGTGGGCGAAGCGGGCTGTCCGTGCGTCTTTGCCAGCATGGGGATGTCTTTCCACTCATCAGCATACTCCTTCAGTTGGCCAATTAGTTCCTCCACCTGCGGATAGTACACCTCAGCAAGTGCGTCCTTAATGCTGAGCGGCACCGATGTGTTGTTGATGTCCTGACTGGTCAAGCCAAAGTGAATGAACTCTTTATATTGGTCAAAATTGCCAATCTTGTCCAGTTCTTCCTTGATAAAGTACTCCACTGCTTTCACGTCGTGGTTGGTCACTTTCTCAATGTCTTTCACCCGCTGAGCATCTGCCTCGGAAAAGTTGCGGTAGATGTTGCGTAAACGCTCAAAAAGAGCATGGTCAAAGTCCTTCAACTGGGGAAGAGGCAACTCGCACAACGTGATGAAATACTCGATTTCAACACGCACACGATACTTGATAAGTGCATATTCTGAGAAATAAGAAGCCAGACTCTCAGTCTTGCCTCTGTAGCGGCCGTCAATAGGCGAGACAGCCGTAAGTGCATTCAGTTTCATATCTATTTCCTTCTATTTTTTCTTCTTTCTACGCTTTCACTTGTATAATGATGTGGCGTCTCCAAGACGCCTCAAGTCGGTTGTTACGATATTTTAGATTTTAGTGTTTCCGTATGTTTCCCTGCCAGTTTTTCTTCCATTTTATGGCATGTTCTGTCTCTTTTTCGGCTGCAAAGTTACGTTTTTTCAGTAGAATAAATGTAGCCAAGGGAGAAGAAACAGAGAAGTCCCCTCACTTTTTATGTCTTTTTAACGATTTTGTCACTTTCTCACTGCCTTTCCACCGCCGAAATGCGGAAGATGGTATAGACTTCTATCACAACAAAAATCACAAACAACACCAACCACGATGTCGGTCCCACATACAAGCCGCCATAAAAACCTGCGGGCAACCACATCACTACGGCAGCCAACACCAATGCCACCATGCCAAACACACGCTGATGGTACAAACGTCGCATGGTCAGTTCTTTAGGGTCACGCTGAGCGTAACGAAGATAAAAGGGTTCTTGGGCAAATCGGCCCACGGCCATCAGCACCACACCGACAGCAAACACCCACATGGCGACATCGCGTAGAGGCAACCACACTGCGGCACCGACAACCACCAAAGTTTCGCCCACAGCCTCCTGCAGACCCAACATTCGGTCTTTCGTCATTTTACCACTCCCCTTCTCCATCATTCGTCATCCTCCACAATGAAGATGTCCTCATTGTCTGTCTTCATGAAATAGCGTCCACGCGCCACCTCCTTCACCGCTTCGGGGTCATGCTTCAGCGCATCCAGTATCTTCTTGTCCTGAGCAAACTTGCGGTTATACTCATCGATTTCCCCTTTTAGCCGCGAGATTTCCCGCTGTTGGGCAAAACGGTTCATCAGGCTGCTCTCGCCCACAAAACCGATGAAGGCGGCAAACACCAAGAGTGCCACCACATATTTAAGTTTGAAAAACCACTGTTTGACGTTACTTTTCATACATTCTTCTCAATCACGAGGTTAAACACACTTGATTTTTTCTCTCTTTATCGGGTGCAAAGATAAGGAAAAAAAGAAAAGGAGAAAAATAATTCCTCCTTTTTTATAGAAAAACACACCTCGGCTCCGGCTTTTGAGGCGACATGGAGTATTTTAAGACAGATTCGTCACTTCACCTTCACCTCCACAGGACGACTCACCCCCTCCATCCAGTCCTCCAGCGAGGCGAACCATTCCTTGGCCGAATGGTAGCCTTTTTCCTCCTTGTCGGCACAGAAACTCACCCAATAGCGAATGGCGTTGTCCTTGTCTGGCTTCACCACATAAAGGTAGTTCAAGTCATCCTCCTTCTTGTCTTTGATGTAATCTTTGGGTACATACACGGCCAGCCCGACAGGCTCTGGCGCCCACAGTTGCTTCTTGCCCATGTCTGGATAATCACATCCCCATGAGGCGGCCAAGCCATTCTTCTTCAAAAATCCTTCTGACTTATGCCCTTTGCGCGTTGCCTCATCAGCAGTGGCCCCCACTTTCTGTACTCCCGTGCAGAAGAGTTTGTCAAACACTTTCACATCCATCATGGGCTGAAAACGCACCTCCACCTGCAAGTCGCGATGTCCGGCATAGAGGGAATAGCGCTGATACATCGAATAGGTCAAGTCATCATCACCTTCCACACCCAAGTCATACACCTCCACCACAGTGCGCAACGGCCCCGCAGTCACGATGCGTTGTCCTCTCACAGCCACATCTGTCCAGTTCTCCGGCCTTCCTTTCTTCCAGTCCTTGAACGAGCCACAACCAATGGCGTTGCCAGCCCACAACACATCCACGCCATAGCCTTCCTTCAGTTGCTCCTCCGACGTGTAGAACTGTGTCTGAGGCAACTCTATCCGTCTGTATCTCTTGCCATACAGGTCGATGTTCTGCCGATGGTCGAAGTAGATACGATAGCCAGTCAGTTCCGATTCCACCGTGATGCCGTGCATATAGATGTCGTTGAACAAGAACGACTTGCCCGGGGCCTCCACACGCAGAGCATCGGGATGTTTGTCCTGCTTGTCGCGAATCTGCAACGCGGTATAAATGCGTGGTTCCGGCTCCTTCTTCGCTTTCTTGTCCGAGAGTTTCACCTCAAAGGTCTTTGTATCCTTCCCTTTGATGTCAGCCAAGAAAAACACCTCATCGGGACACAAGTCGCCATCCATATCGTCCAACTGGCAAGGCACGTCCTTCCCCTTGCACTTGACCGTAGCGCTTTTCGCTACAAATCCCACCTTCTTTGCATCGGGCAACTTCACCGCCACAGGTTCGTCCACTTTGTCGCCATTCCAGGTGTTTGTCACCGTCACTTGCAGCGTCTTCACCTGAGCCATCACAGCCACACACAGCGACTGCACCATAAGTAAGAAAATAAGCCGTTTCATAGAAACCCAAAAACATGAATAATAATAAATAATGTACAAAAGTAGGCATTTTCTCCCATGCCACAAAGTTTTTCCCGAAAATTATAGTAGAATCCCTATGCTCTTTCCGTTTTATTGTCGTATCTTTGCCACATCAACAAAAACCAATCACTAAAAACTGACCCAAGCATGAAAAAGAAAACTACACTTTCAACTCTGCTGACCATGCTCATTCTTAGCGTGGTTCTCACCTCATGCAGCAAGGACGAGAAGATAGCCAACCGACTGGCAGGAGGATGGGAAGGCGACTGGGGCATGTCATACGTCGATCGCCACGGTGTGCAGCACGACTCTTATCACTCTGTGGTAGAATTTTATCCTGCCGACGACTTTGAGACCTATGGTCATGGTTATCAAGAGGATTACTACGACGAGGGGCCCTACTCCAAACTGGGATTCTACTTCGAATGGAGCGTGGATCATAAACGCATCTTCATCACCTATCCAGGGCATCCTGAATATTCTGTGCGCCTCAGCAACTGCGACTACACCCTGAAGAAGGACCACTTCACGGGCTACATCGGCGACACGTATTTCGACCTCAGCAAGGTGTGGAAATACTACAAGTGGTATGACTATGCCGCCCGCTACACCGCAACAGGTATCACGATTCTCTACTGGGTGGGAGAGACTTCCTACTATTACGACACCAATGATTACTATCCTTATGCCAACATGCGCTCGAACGGCTCTGCGGCCGCCCCTGTCTCCATCACTCCATACGACAGCATCGGAAAGCCCATGCCCGACGACATGCGCCCCATCCGCATCTTCAACCGCTTCGCAGAAAAAACTAAAGAATAAGTCCCATACCAAAAACGCCGCTACCGAGAACCTCGATAGCGGCGTTTTTCTTTTTCCTTCTTGTCGGATGCTTCACTTCATCCCCAGCAGTTCCTTCACTTCGGGTGTCAGATACTGCTTCACTTTCTCATAGGGCAGCACCACACTCGGCATGCCCAAAGCATAGGCGCCAATCTCGTAGGCACCATAGTCGAAGCGCACACCTTCGCCCACCAGCGAAGGCTCAGAGCCAGGGAAGTCTATCGTCTCGGATGAATTGGCCATATCCCACGCATCGGCATATTCCTTTTTCAGTTCAGCCACCACCATTTTCAGCAGAGCCTTCTTGGCACTCGCCACAAAGATGTCGTCGAACTGGAGAATGCGCAAGTTCTTCAGGTCGAATGTCTTGGCCGCACCCCAAGGCATCCCGTGAGCAGCACCAGCCGAATAGTCGTAGCCCGAATCCCACAAAGTGAGCACACCCTTTTGCTGCCACATCACCGTGATGGACGCACTGAACTCATTGGCCGAAGCAAAGGGCATCTCGGGCATGTCTTCGTTGTCATCGGCCTCAGAGGTTCCTCTCTGCTCCAACACCGAGTACACATCCACAACATTCGCATCGGCCACCAAGTCGGCATACGCCTTCGACACATCGCCCACCGTCTTCAGTTCAGACGTTTTCATGCCCGCAGCATCGAGTGTCAGCCAGTTGTTGACAAACTCCACCGCTGCGGCAGGACCACCCACCGCATGGAGGGTCTTGTACTCAAACTTGTCGGCCACTGTCTCAATCGTGTAGGGGGCCGGCTCTTCGTCGCTGCTGAAATCGACCACCTTCACCTTGTAGGGAGTCGAGTCGTTATACTCTACGGTCTCAAACACCAGCGTGTCCGACTTTACCGCAGCAGCCAATGCAGCAGAAGAAGCAGCAGAATCGCTTGCGTTTTCACCTTCAGCAGCACTTGCGGCCTTGTTGCCCGAGCAGGCCATCGCCACCAGCAACAGCCCACCAGTTGTCCAACTTAAAACATTCATATACATCTTTATTTAGTAGAGTGAACAAAATATCTTATTTATGTTTCGCAAGTGTTTTCCCACAACGGATTGCACGGATTATACGGATTTGGGGAGCCTCGGCGGCTCTTGCCATTCGGATTGTTCTGCATCCAGCCATCGTCGCCCCCGCGACGAAAAATCCGTGAAATCTGCAAACTTAGAGTGAAATCCGTTGTAAAAAATATCCGAAACTTGTAATATCTTATTTTTCCCTCATTCCTGCGGCACTTCCCCGAAGTACCTTGTGTCGGCCAGTTTCATCAGATACTGGCCATACTGATTCTTCAGCATCGGCTGAGCCAGTGCGCGCAGTTTCTCCGTCGAAATCCAGCCGTTCCTGTAGGCGATGCCTTCCAGGCAGGCAATCTTCAAGCCCGTGCGCTTCTCCAGCACCTCGATGAAGGTCGAAGCCTCCGAGAGCGAGTCGTGGGTGCCCGTGTCGAGCCAGGCAAAGCCCCTGCCCAAGAGTTGCACCTTCAGATTCTTCTCGTTCAGGAACTCCTGATTCACCGTCGTGATTTCCAGTTCGCCACGCGCCGAGGGCTTGATGTGCTTGGCCACCTCCACCACCTTGTTGGGATAGAAGTAAAGGCCCACCACCGCATAGTTGCTCTTCGGCTCCTTCGGTTTCTCCTCTATCGAAAGGCAGTTGCCCTCCTTGTCAAACTCGGCCACACCATATCGTTCCGGGTCTTGCACCCAATAGCCAAACACGCTTGCCTTGCCCTGCTTGGCATTCTCCACACACTCCCTCAGCATGCCTGAAAAACCACGGCCATGGAAGATGTTGTCGCCCAGCACGAGACACACATCGTCTGTGCCCACAAACTTCTCGCCAATGATGAAGGCTTGTGCCAATCCATCGGGCGAAGGCTGCTCGGCATACTCGAAATGCACCCCATAGTCGCTTCCGTCGCCCAGAAGGCGCTTGAAGCCGGGCAAGTCATACGGCGTGGAGATGATGAGAATATCCCGAATGCCTGCCAACATCAGCACCGAGATGGGGTAATAAACCATCGGCTTGTCGAAGATGGGGATGAGTTGTTTACTCACACCCTTAGTGATGGGGTAAAGCCTTGTACCCGAACCACCTGCAAGAACTATTCCTTTCATATACCTTTGTGATAAAATTTCCTTTTTGATACGCAAAAGTAAGAAAAAGTTATCAAAAGATGCGACTCAGACGACTTTTTTTTCGTTTTCTCGCACAAAAAGTCCCCATGCTCAAAGGCATGAGGACTTTTTCGCTTACGGAGGGGTCAGATGGGATGGATTTTTCACACAGATGCTGATTAACGCAGATAACGCATTTTCTTCATCTTTGCCATCTTTGTTTCAACGTGAGTGCCGTTCGTGTTTGCCGCTACGTGCTACGCCGTTGCACATACAAATTGCACGGCACACCATTTGTAATTGGTACGCCGTTGCTATTGCATATTGCACGACGGTGTGCTGAGGGAGGAAACGGGCAAGTGAAATCACCGCAAGGTGAGGCCCACGGTGAAGTAGAGTTTCTCGGTGTGGGGATTGGCGGTGAGCGAGGCGAAGAGGGGGACGGAGAAGGTGGGGGTGATTTTGATTTCCTTCTCGGCACGGAGGCTGGCGTTGATGACGGCGAAGTGGCGGATGGGCTTCTCGTAGTAGTCGGTGGCATAGGGGACGGCACCGAGAGAGGCTTGCCAGTCGAGCCCGCCCAGACGGAAGGGGGCTGATGCCTCGAGGTAAGAAGAATAGGCGCGCTTGCCCGAACGGTTCACTCCGTCGTTGCCGGCAAAGAAGGTGCTCCAGGAGAGGGCGAGGAGGTCGAAGTCGTAGGCGACCGTGGCCTCAAACTCGTGGGCGGTCTCGTGGGCCTTGAAGTTGAAGAAACGCTCGTCGCGCTCCACATCGGGGCCACTATAGAAGTAATCGACCACCGAGATGCTGAAACCGCCTGTCTGATAAGCCAGTGTCAGGTCTATTTCCTTGGTGTCGTCGGGGTCGGCGATGCCATAGTTGCCCCATGCTTCGAGACTGAACCCTTTCCAGGCGATGCCCAGTGTGGGTTGCACGGCTACGGAACCCAAATCCTGACCGCGCCAGATGTTGGCGGACACGACATCAGCCTGGATGGTGGCCTCCACTTTGTCTTGGGCCACGGAGAAGGTGGGAATGCACAGGGCGGCACACACACCGACAAATTTCAGCACTCGATGTATTGTTTTCACGTTTTTCACATTTTTTACATTTGATTTTTTCAATTACAAATTAACTTTCGGGTGTTCCGAACAGTCTTTTTTTAACAACGAATTTCACGAATTGGACGAATTTTAGTGGAATGCCGCAAGCGGCAACGAATGAAAACGAATGACATTCGCCATATTCGACGCTGCTTGCAGCATTGCCAAATAGTATTCGTCCAATTCGTCTAATTCGTTGTTGAGAAAAGCATCAGAAACTTGAGTTACGAATTAAACGAACTTTTTCACGAAGATGGCTCTTTTGAAAAAATTCGTTTAATTCGCTGTTGAAAAAATCGTTGTGTCTTAGAACAGTTTGTTGGGATATACACCGTCGGCCACCAGTTTGGCAATGCGCTCCACAGTTGCCTCGCGGTCGGCTGCGTAGGTCACGCCGAACCAGACGGATGTGGTGTCGAGTACCTCAACCGTAGCGGTGCCGTCGTTGATGAGTTTGTTCACCATCAGCGGGATGAAGAACTCTGCCTTCAGGTTCTCCATGTTCTTCGGGTCGGAGAGGAACTCCTTGAAGTATTCCTCGCTGTACTGGAAGTAGTCGGGAGTGAAGCCCCACATGTTCATCGACACGGGCACGTTCTCCTCCAGAGGAATCCATTCGCCCTGTTCGTCCTTATAGCAGATGGCATTGCCCTTGTCGGCTTGGCGCATGATTTCGGTGCGCTCCACCACGTCGGTGAGGTGGCGGTTGTTGTCATACACGCACACACCACGAGCCACAGAACCGTTCTCGGAGAGGGTGTTGCAGCAGCGGAAACCCACCATGGCATACTTGTTCTTCGAGCCTTCGGGCAGTTCGGAGAGGAACTTGCCGATGGACATGAAGGCATCGCGGCCATAGAAGTCGTCGCAGTTGATGACAGCGAAGGGTTCCTTAATCACGTCCTTGCCCATCAGCACGGCATGGTTAGTTCCCCAAGGCTTCACACGACCTTCTGGGCACTTGAATCCTTCGGGCAGTGCGTCGATGCTCTGGAAACAGAGTTCGCAGGGCACCACACCCTCATACTTGGAGAGAATCTGTGTGCGGAACTGCTCTTCAAAGTCTTTGCGGATGACCCACACAATCTTGCCGAAGCCTGCCTTCACAGCATCGTAGATGGAGTAATCCATGATGGTTTCACCGTTGGGGCCAAGGCCGTCGAGCTGCTTCAAGCCACCGTAGCGGCTTCCCATTCCTGCAGCAAGGAGAAATAGAGTTGGTTTCATAGTTGTTAGTTAGAAGAAGACCCTCTCCCCGACCCTCCCCCGTAATGGGGAGGGAGAACCATCCGGTTAGTTTCCGGCAGGGTTGTCGCGGTTTAAGGAGTCAGATTAAATGTTAATAATAAAATTTGTATTTTTCGTTTCCCAACACCCCGCATGGTCTCCCTCCCCATTACGGGGGGAGGGCCGGGGAGAGGGTCTTTTTTTCACTCAATCACCACACGTGTCCATCCGTGCACGTCGGGTTCGGTGCCATACTGGATGCCGCGCAGTTTGTTGTAGAGTTTTTCCGAGATAGGGCCGGGCTTTCCGTTCTTCGAGATTTGGTAAGTCTTCTTCTCCTCCAGGTCGTCAATCTTGCCGATGGGCGAGATGACAGCCGCCGTGCCGCATGCGCCAGCCTCTTCGAAGGTGGAAAGTTCCTCTTCTGGAATCTGGCGGCGTTCCACTTTCAAACCGAGGTCCTCAGCCAACTGCATCAGGCTCTTGTTGGTGATGCTGGGAAGGATGGAGGTCGATTTGGGAGTCACGTAGGTGTTGTTCTTGATGCCGAAGAAATTGGCAGCACCACACTCGTCCATGTACTTCTTCTCCTTCGCATCAAGGTAGAACTCGCAGGCATAACCCAAATCATGCGCCATCTTGTTGGCACGGAGAGAGGCTGCGTAGTTGCCGCCCACCTTATAGATGCCGGTGCCGAGCGGAGCCGAACGGTCATACTCGCGAATGATGACGTAGTCGTTGCAGGAGAAACCACCCTTGAAGTAGGGTCCCACGGGAGTGACGAAAATCATGAAGAGATACTCAGTGGCGGGATGCACCCCCACTTGTGCGCTCGTGCCGATGAGGAGCGGACGGATGTAGAGCGTGGCACCTGTCTCGTAGGGAGGAATGAAGCGTTCATTCAGACGCACCACCTTATCGACCATCTCGTTGAACTTCTCGGTGGGCAGTTCGGGCATCAGGATGCCACGGCAAGTGCTTTGTAGACGGGCGGCATTCTCGTCTGAGCGGAACACCCTCACCTTGCCATCGGGGCATCGGTAAGCCTTCAGTCCCTCGAAAGCCTCCTGCCCATAGTGCAGACAGGTGGCTGCCATGTGGAGAGGAATCGTCTCTTCGGAGCAAACCTCAATTTCGCCCCATTTGCCGTCGCGGAAGTAACAACGCACGTTGTAGTCAGTCTTGTGATAGCCGAAGCCGAGGCTCGACCAGTCTAATTGTTCCATATCTTTGCTGTATTGTTTTTGTGAATTTTCCTTTCAAAGGCACATGTGTGGATTTCGATTGCAAAGTTACGAAATACCTCGCACAAACACAAGAGAAACGTACTTTTTTTTTGAATTTTCTGCAAGGACACCACTTTGCGCCTCTGATTGGCAACCGTGCCGGTGTGTTGCCGTAGCGTCAGCGGAACTATCGTAATTACGGCTGCGACACGATGGTAATTACGGTTGCGGCGTTGCCGTAATTACGTCTGCGGAAGAAGCGGACGGACAGGCAGACAAAAAGGCAAGGGCAAGGCAAGACCAACGCACCTTTGCACCCCATTCACCGTTGCACCACATAGAGGCGACTGTTTTCGTGTTACACTTGTTACAGTGTTACAGTTCCAAAATAGGTTATACGAAAGTCAAAATTTAACTCTATATTTATATATAAATATAGAAGTTTTTATGGGTGTGGAAAAAGCCTTTCGGGAACTGTAACACTGTAACAAGTGTAACGGCCACCTGCCATAAATGTGTGTAAAAAACACGTCCATGTTTGGCGGTGTGGAAAGAATGTTGTAACTTTGTGGCGTAAAAAGTGGAAAACGGAATATGGCAAAAGAAAAAAAACATACTGTACTTGACTTGTTCTGTGGATGCGGAGGTTTGTCTCTCGGTTTTGAAATGGCTGGTTTTGACGTAAAGATGGCCATTGACAACTGGGAAGATGCATTGGTAACCTATCGCCATAACCGTAGGGGAGTGCTGGCCGTCAATGCAGATTTGATTACGCTTGATCCTGAAAATGTTGAAGAAAAGTACAACGTGCATGATGTAGATGTTATTATTGGCGGTCCTCCGTGTCAGGGGTTCTCTGTTGCAGGCAAGAGAATTATCGATGACGAGAGAAACAAACTTTACAAATCTTTTGTGAGATTTGTTGGGCATTTTCAACCAAAGGCTTTTGTGATGGAAAATGTGCCAAACATCTTGTCCATAGGAGGTGGTTTGATAAAGGAGGCAATCATCAAGGATTTCTCAAAGTTGGGATACATTGTCACTTACAAAGTGTTGATGGCATCGGATTACGGTGTGCCACAAAATCGTCGTCGAGCCATTTTTGTAGGGCTACATGATGAAAAGTTTTCTTTTCCCCCAAAAACTATAGAGAACCCCGTAACTACATATGATGCTCTTTCCGATCTCCCGGAGAATTCGATTGAGGATGGTGGAGAATATCCGACTGCTCCCATGTGTGAGTACCAAAGTTTGATGCGCCAAGGATCGGTGAAAGTGTATAATCATCAGAAAACTATTCATACACCAGAGACGCAGCGAATTATAGCAATGGTGCCAGATGGTGGCAATTATAAAGATTTGCCACAGGAGATGTGGAGTTTGAGAAAGGTGCACATAGCGTGGACAAGAATGAACAGCAGAAAACCCTGTTTCACAATTGATACCGGCCATCGACATCATTTTCATTATACATTTAATCGTATACCAACTGTAAGAGAAGCAGCAAGAATACAGTCTTTTCCAGATGATTTTCATTTTGTCGGAAGCAGGACAAGCCAAAACAAGCAAGTCGGGAATGCTGTTCCACCTTACATGGCATTTGCCATTGCTAACCAATTAAAATTGTATATATGAAAGAGAATAAATTTTACGAAATACCGGATAAGTTTTGGCATCGTATTCATTTTGTACGCCCAAGGTTCAAAAACAATATAGAGAACGTTCTTCTTTATATGGCAAACGAGTGTTGTAGGATACCCAAACTTCCTTGCAAGGATTACAGCGACAGATATTACAATGCCATTCGAATGTTTCCTGGCAATATCGGTATGAAGAAAAAAACTCTTCAGAATTGGCGGACAGAGATTCCAGCCTTGTTCGGCTTTTATACAGAGAATAAGGAAGAAGGATATACTGAAACATCACGGATGGCAAAGTTTTTGTATGAAAATCAAGATTTGCCACAGTTCATGAAGTTTTTCTTGTATTCTTTTCAGTTTCCTGGAGGCCATTTGAAACCACAAGATTTGCAAGATGTCATCTATCATAACATTCGTTTCAAGCCAGCAAAGGTTATTATAAATGTTCTGCTGGCAGGAAATGTAATATTGTCGACTCAAAAGAGCGGAAAAGAAATGTCTATTTCAGCAGAAGAAGCGACATACTGCATATTTAATGACATCAGGGTGACGAGTGGTGAGGTTTCTTATGACAAGATTGCAGAAACCATACTTTACAATAGAAAAGTGAAACTGAAGTATTATAATCCTAAGGACTCGAAAATCTTTTCCTCGAAAGGTAAAGTGCGCACAAAAGGGGATGTGACGAGGTATGCAGGTGACATTCTTGATTACATGGAGATTGCAAACCTTTTGGAGAAACATAATGGTTATTTCTATCTGAAAGGAAATGAAAGAGAATCCATTATGCAATTCGCCAATGACAATACATTTTTTAAGGGGTATGAAGAGTTTTATGATGAATTGTTCATTGAAAATTCAGATTTGTCTAAAATAGAGCCTCTTTGGTTCAAATATGTAAATGATTCGCTAAACCCCGGCCTGTTTAAATCAGATATTTATAACATAATAGGTCGAGACGAAGAGATTGATGTTGTTTTTCAAGATAGGCTTATGGAAGTTGTTTCTTCGGCAAGCACAACAACAAAAGATATTGGAAACCTTGGAGAGGCCATAATATGCGGACATGAAAAGATGCGTTTGAAACAAAATGGGTATGAGCGGTTTGTAAAACTTGTCCAAATTGTTGATAGCCCATCGTATCATCCAGGTTTTGATATTGATAGTTATGAGGCGGATGGAACAGAAGACCATAGGTATATAGAAGTCAAAACGACGATTAGCAAAAAGGCCATCATGATGTATGGCTTCCATATGTCCCCTAATGAATGGAGAGTCGCGAACACCATTAAAGAGCATTATTGTGTTTATCGTTTGATGTTGAGTGCTGAGAGTAAGATGCTTTTGGTCTTGCGTGATCCTGTAAAACTTTACAAAAATGATGTAATAGAGGCAGAGCCTCGTGATGGTATGGAAATATCATTTGATGTGGATGCATTTGAACCTACAAAAATATTGACATGGAAAAACTAAAAGTTGCTTCTCTTTTTTGTGGATGTGGGGGTATGGACTTAGGGCTTCTTGGTGGTTTTTCATACCTTGGGAAGGAGTATAAAGCGAATCCATATGAGATTGTATATTCTGTTGACAATGACCCTTATTGTACCCAAATCTATAATGCAAATTTTAGTCACAAATGCATTGTCAAAGATGTGCGTGAACTAGAAATAGATTCAATTCCTGATTTTGATATGCTGATAGGAGGGTTTCCATGTCAATCATTCTCAATCTCTGCTCAAAACCCTCCACGTTTAGGGTATAAGGACGAACGTGGTATGCTCTTTTTTGAGATGGTGAAAATCTTGAAAGAAAGACAGCCACGCTTCTTTATTGCCGAGAACGTAAAGGGGATTCTTTCTGCTAATAACAGCAAAGCCTTTCCAATGATTATCAACGAGTTCCGGATGGCTGGGTACCATGTGACCTATAAATTGCTAAATGCAACAGATTATGGGGTTCCTCAGAAACGGGAGAGGGTAATTATCGTTGGTTTTAGGGAAGAGATGGATATCCAGAAGTTCCGTTTTCCCTCACCTGTGAAAAGAACTGAAAGAAAAGTTTTAAGGGATGTGATAATGGACGAAGCCAATTCCGATGAGAGTTTGTTTTTCAGTGAAAGGGCTGTAAATGGCATGATGGCGGTAAGAGAGAAAATGAATAAGGGACGTGCTATGCAACTTGATGAGCCTTGCAATACCGTAAGTGCTCATTTGGCAAAAGTTAGCCTTAACAGCACAGACCCCGTTTTTATGGTTGGAGAAAGGTATCGTAGGTTTTCTGCTAGAGAAGCCGCAAGAATTCAGTCTTTCCCCGATGCATTTGTACTTGATAGTGTGTCACAGGGAAGACAATACAAGGCTATAGGTAATGCAGTTCCTCCAGTCATGATGTGGTATGTTGCAAATTCCGTATTGGGCATAGACATGGCAAAGAAGCATGAGGTTATTCATCAACTCAAATTTGATTTTGTAATTAAACAATACCCACAAGGTATAATAAGGAATGTACCTGCCGTGCGAAAACATTCTAATGAAGGTGTCACAGTGGAATGCGACAAGAGTGTCCTCATCAGTCTTGTGAAGAATGACAATATTGTGCAGTATCTCGATCGTTCGGCAAGAGTGTATTACACAGGCAAGAAGTTTCCTTCAACGGTGGCACTCAACAAACTCTACTACTTCATGCCCTACATGAAGAACAAGGGGGTTCGTGACCTTTACCTCATCAAGATTGCGCGCGTGGGCACAAAGAAGGAGGTGCATCCCGAATGTGACGACAACGACTTCCGCCTTGTGTTTGAGATTGAGTTTGTGAAACAACTGTTTGATGACTACAAGATGGTTGATTTGCAGATATGGCATACATTTACGGACACGACAATGGGGGAATTGCTGAAGGGAAGGTGACTTTTATGCCATTTGTGGAAGAGGAATGTAAGACCTAACTTTTCATGGAGACAATCAAAAAATGCTCACTTAAATATGAGGACTTTACTGACGATTTGCATCATGATGCATGTTTCCTTGTCGCTCTGCGCCCTGACATGGAAGGTGGAGGCGGAGGATGCTGCCGCCTCGACAGTGACGTGGCGGGACGGAGTGGCCACCATCGTGGCTCCGAAGGGACTGACGCTGTGGTGTGAAGAGCGGATGGAAGGGAACACGGTGATTGAGTATGAGGCAAGGATTGTGGGGGATAAGCGGTTCAGAAAAGAGGACGGAACGGTGAGGGTGAGCGACCTCAACTGCTTCTGGATGGCCGACCTGTGTGGCGGCTTCGGAGGGCGGTTTGTGGATAATTATGCTTTGCAGACATATTATGTGGGCTATGGGGGCAACTGGAACACGACCACCCGGTTCCGCCGATACACAGGCGACAAGCGAGGGGTGGACAGTGTGGCCTACAGGCCTGCGGTGCTGAAGGAATATACGGACAGGGAGCATCTGTTGCAGCAAGACAAGTGGTATAAGATTCGGCTGGAGCAGGTGGATGGGCATGCACGATACTACATCGACGGGGAACTGCTGGTGGATTATGTTGACCCCAAGCCTCTGAAAAGCGGCTATTTCGGGTTCAGAACGACGATGGCGAAGGCGCAGATGAGGAACTTCCGCTACACCTGCCAGAAGCCTGACGAAGAGCCTGTGGTGCTGAAATGGATAGGCGGAAAGGGGAGCGGAGTGACCACCTTTGGCGTTCCGTTCGACAAGGGGGAGGTGACCGAGAATGCCTTCACGCTGAAGACCCCTGAGGGTGCGGTTTTGGCCTTCGACACCTGGCGGCTGGCCTCATGGCAGGACGGTAGCGCGAAGTGGCAGGCTTTCTGCACGATGGTGCCCGAGGGAGTGGATTCGGTGCTGCTCACGAAAGAGCCATCCGTAAGGCTAAACATGGTGACAGTGGATGCACCCGTCAGAAAAGAGGACGCCTTTCCTCCTTTCTACATCACGCTCAACAACGAGGTTTGCCCCATTCTCTCGCACGAAGTGGAGACACCCTGTGGCATCGGTTCAAACAGGGTGGGCGGCATCCGCAAGGTGCACAAATACACGGGTCGCAACTTCATCGTGCGTACCTATCAGTATGCGGGTTCCGACGAGATGAAACTGGTACACACGCTGTTGGTGGATAGCGCGCTGAACCGGGAGGGGCTGCACGAACTCTCCATCCACTTCCGTGTGCCGCTGCATGGCAAGCCTTACGAGCGTTTTGTCAACTTTGAGGGGAAAGACATGGGTGTGCAACCGCTCATCGCCCGACGGCGCATCGACCTCGGACAGATGGACAGCATCACGCAGATGGTGCTGCACAACATCGCTCAATGGGACGATTTCCGCCTCTCGCAACTGTCGCCCAACGGCTACAGCATCCGCAAGCGCGCCACACACGGGTCGCCTTGGATTGGCACTATCGAGGGACATCGAGCCAACGGGACGGTGACCATACATACCCTCTCCCCTGCCCTCCCCCTGAATGGGGAGGGAGGCCATGCGGATAGTTCCTCAACGACCAACACCCCGAATGGAGTTCTCCCCTTCACAGGGGGAGTGAGAGAGGGTATATCCTTCCGCCTGAAAGACTTCTGGCAGTCCTACCCCTCCAGCCTTTTGGTGAGCGGCATGCGAGGCGATACCGCCACCGTCACGGTCAGCCTCTATTCGTCCGAGGCCGAACCTTACTCCTTCGCGCACTACGACACCATTCCGCACGGGCTTGAAGCCTCCTACGAGGATGTGCAGCCGGGCATGAGCACCGCTTGGGGCATCGGACGGACAAGCACGATTTTTGTCAATTGTCAACTGTCAACTGCCAATTGTCAACTGGTGTGCACCCCCGAATATCTGCACCGCAAGCGAGCCTTCGGCATCTGGAGCCTGCCGACTGTGGAGACGGAGCGCGACAGCCTTATCGAGGGGAAGTTGCAGGAAATCATGCAGTTCTACGAGACAGAAATTGAGCGCAACGGCTGGTATGGCTTTTTCAACTATGGAGACGTGATGCATGCCTACGACGCATCGCGCGACGAATGGCGCTACGATGTGGGCGGCTTCGCATGGGACAACACCGAACTGGGCACTCCTGCCATGCTGTGGTATCAGTTTCTGCGCACGGGCGACCCTGCCGTGTGGCGAATGGCAGAGGCGATGACCCGTCATTGCAGCGAGGTCGATACTTATCACACGGGGCCACATGCGGGGCTTGGCACTCGCCACAACGTGCTGCACTGGGGCTGTGGAGCGAAGGAGGCGCGTGTGAGCGAGGCCTGGTGGAACCGCTTCTACTACTACCTGACTGCCGACGAGCGCACGGGTGACATCATGCACGAAGTGGCCGATGCCGACACTTTATTATATAAGTTAGACCCCATGCGGCTGGCTCAACCGCGCCATCTCTATCCCTGCACTGCCCCTGCCCGTCTGCGCCTCGGCCCCGACTGGCTGGCCTATGCCAGCAACTGGCTCACCGAATGGGAACGCCGTCCTGTTCGTTGCGACATTGCCGCAACAGACGGGGCGGGTCGTGTTTGTTGCGACTCAGTCGCTACAAACCCAACCGCCGGGCATCCCCATCTCGCCAAACTGCTGGCTGGCATGAACTCCATCTCCTCCCTGCCGCAAGGCTTTTTCCAAGGTCCTCTCGCACTCGGCTACAACCCAGCCACAGGCAACATCACGACCGAAGCCGACCCTTCGCTGCAAAGCACCAACCATCTGATGACCATCATGGGCGGCTTCGAACTGGTGAACGAGATGGAGCCGATGATTCCACACCCCGTCTTCTACCAGAAATGGCTCGACCACAACCGACAATATAAGCAGAAGGCTTGGGACATCAGCAAGAACAAGTTCCGCATTCCGCGCCTCTCCGCATACGCCGCATGGCGACTGGGCGACGAGGGGCTGAAACAACAGGCCTGGGACGACCTGCTCAACCATCTGCCCCTCAAGAACAAGACAACCGTCTGGACGAACGACTGCGCCACCTGGACACTCGATGCCATCTTCCTGAAAGAGACGGTGAACAAGTAGGTGATGTATAATGTCAAAAATGTAAAAAGTAAAATGTCAAAAAAGTTAATTGCTATCATCGCGTTAGCCCTTCCCATCTGGGGAATGAGAGGCTTCGCACAGGAAGTACAGAATGATGCGACTGCACCGCTCCACCTGATGAAACCTGCCTACAAGATTCCCTACGGAGTGCCGAAGGCAGAGGAAGTGAAGGCCACGATGGACAGAGTGAGGGACTATCTGGACAAGACCACCTTCATGGAACTGGACGAGACGGGGAAGATGCTCAAGCGAGGCACCTTCCGACTCACCTCCTACGAGTGGGGAGTCACCTACTCCGCCATGCTTCGTGCAGGCGAGGTGACGGGCGATGCCTCCTACACCCAATATGCCATCGACCGCATGGAATATCTGGCCAAACTTGCTCCCGACTTCAAGAAGCGGCTGGACAAGGGCGAAGAGATTGACCCGCTGATGCACCAGGTGGTGAAGCCCGAGGCACTGGACGACGCCGGAGCCATCTGTGCTGCCATGCTGAAGGCGAAAGATAGCAAGTTGAAGGCTCAGATTGAGACTTACTACGACTTCATCGCTCATGGGCAATATCGCTACTCTGACGGCATGTTCGCCCGTCTGCGCCCAGTCAGAAACACGGTGTGGCTGGACGACATGTTCATGGGCATCCCTGCTCTCGCCCTGCATGGCGAGGTGGAAGAGGCACAGCGGCAGTTCCAGTTGTTCCACGACAAGATGTGGGTGGCAGAAAAAGGACTGTACAGACACGGCAGAGTTCTGAAGACCCTCTCCCCAACCCTCCCCCATCATGGGGAGGGAGACTATGCAGGGTCTTCGTCAGCAGAAAACAAGCCGGAGGGCTTCCCCCTCCCCATTACGGGGGAGGGACAGGGAGAGGGTCTTCCCTCCTTCTTCTGGGGACGCGCCAATGGATGGGCCCTCCTGACGGCTTGCGAACTTTTGGACGTGAAAGAATCTGCCCTCATCATGAACTACTTCAAGGAGCATCTCGCAGGACTTCTTCCCCTGCAGCATCATGACGGCGCATGGCATCAACTGCTCGACCGTCCCGACACCTATCTGGAGACCTCCTGCACGGCCATCTACTGCTACTGCATCGCCCACGCCATCAACAAAGGGTGGCTGGATGCCGAAACTTATGGCGCACAAGCCCTCCTTGCATGGAACTACGTCAATGCCCATGTGAACCAGCAAGGACAGGTGGAAGGCACTTGCGTGGGCACAGGTCTCGCCTTCGACCCCGCCTTCTATGCCTACCGCCCCGTCAACAACTTTGCCGCTCATGGCTATGGTCCCACCCTTTGGGCAGGTGCCGAAATCTACCAACTGGTGAAGACGCACCACATCAAGATGAACGACTCAGCCATCCACTTCTATCCCGAAGACCCAGGAACGGACGAACCCATCTTCTACGTGAAGTGAAGAACTACGATTTTTTCGTGTCAGCAATCACCAGTTTGATTTCGGCATACGTGTAGTCGTCGGGCAACAGCCCTTTCACCTCGCTGAGCGTGTAGCCTTTAGTGAAGGACTTGAGGATGCCACGAATGATGTTCTGATGCTGGGTGCTGACCACATCGCCCACCTTCAAATCACCTTGCTCTACGAAATGGGCAAGGTGATTTTCTATGGTGCCAACGGTAAGCGACCTTTCTGCCGCTATCTCCTTGAGGCTCTTGCCATCACGAAAGAGTTTGAGTGTCAACGCTTTCGTATCGACCTTCTGCTTTTTCGGTTTCTCTTCCTTCTCCTTTTCCACCTTCGCTTTCGGAGCCATCCCTTCCTCCATCGCCACTTCGTCGAGTGAGGCTTTTGCCTTGGCCGACAGGTATTCGCGGATGGAGAAGCCTTCATCTTTGAGGCGGAGGAAGATGCCCACTTTCACTTTGTAGGAGAGCATGAAGGCATCGAGAGCATTGTTGTATTGGGTGATGACCTGCTTATTGTTGATGACCACTTTCGTGCGTGGAAGGACTGGCACGAACACCTCATAGACCTTCTGCCCGAAATACCCCATCGCCGCCTTCAGCCGCTCTTGCAGTTTGGGGTCGTGGGCAAAGGCGGTGCCGCTCTGCTGCATCAACTGGGTGTATTGATGCTGGAACTTCTGCGCCACGCTTATCACGTCGGCCTGCAATGGGGAGAGGGCATCGTGGAGGGCTGACACTAAGGCCGGGGCCGACGAATGGAGGTGTTGGCTGGCCACTCGGTAGAGGTATTCGAGGTCTTTCTGCAAGAGCGTGAAGTCGAAGAGTTCACCCAGCAGAGAGTAGTAGTAGTTGTACATCATCATGGGCAACTTGCTCTCCGTCTGCTGGGCTTCGGCCAGTTCGCGGTCGATGTAGGCGTTGACGGAGGCATCGGTGATGACGGAGCGCATCTGCAGCGGACGTGCCAGCACCATGCCTTCGAGGGTGCGGCATCGGCTCAGGGCCACATAGACCTGTCCGTGGGTGAAAGAGTCGCTGATGTCCAAGACGGCATGGTCGAAGGTGAGGCCCTGGCTCTTGTGCACTGTGATGGCCCATGCCAGCCGGAGGGGATACTGCCGGAAGGTGCCATCGACCTCTTCGCGTATCTCTTTGGTCTTTTCGTCAATTACATACTTGGTGTTCTCCCACGTCAACTGCGGCACATAGATGGTGCTGTCATCCTCTTTGCAATGCACCACGATGAACCTCTCGTCGGAACTGTCGTCCCACTCAAAGCCCGTCACCGTGCCTATCTTGCCGTTGTAGTATTCCTTGCCCGGATTGGGGTCGTTCTTGATGAACATCACTTGCGCCCCCTCTTTCAGCACGAGCCGTTCGTCGGCAGGATAACTGCTCTCGGGGAAGTTTCGCCGAATCTCAGCCATGAAAACCATCTCTCTTGTGTCCAGAGCGGAGAGTTGCTGCTCGTTGTAGGTCTGCGCCATGCGGTTGTGGGTGGTCAGCCGAATCCAATCCTCCTCCTTCGAGGGGACAAACTGAGGCTGATAGCGCGCATTGAGGGCAGCGAGCACGGCATCGTCCACCTGATGGTTGCGAATCTTGCCCAGAATGTTGATGAACGAGGCATCCTGCTGACGGTAGATGTGTTTCAGTTCGATGGTCACGTAGGGTGTCTGCTGCAGGGCCTTACTGCCAAAAAAATAGGGGGTGTCGTAGTAAGGGGAAAGCAACGCCCACTCCCGCTCTTGCGCCACAGGAGCCAACTGCTGCAAGTCGCCTATCAGCAGCAGTTGCACACCACCGAAGGGCTTCCCCCGGTCGCGGTATTTCCGCAGTTCCCTATCGACGGCATCGAGCACATCGCATCGCACCATCGAGATTTCATCTATCACCAGCAGGTCGAGCGTCCTGATGAGGTTCTTCTTGTCCTTGCTCATCTTGAAGTGCGACTTCTTCTCTCCCTGCACCGCCCCTGGCACTTGTGGTCCCAGCGAAAGTTGGAAGAACGAGTGGATGGTCTGTCCCTGCGCATTGATGGCCGCCACACCCGTAGGTGCCAGCACCACCAGCCGTTTGGGGGTGCGTTCCCTCAGTGTGCGGAGAAAGGTCGTCTTGCCCGTCCCTGCCTTACCCGTCAGAAACACCGACATGTTGGTGTTCGACACAAACCGCCATGCCAGGTTCATCTCGTGGTTGTGCTCCTTTCCGCCCTCTTCTGCCGCGTATGAAGAGAACACATCCTCCTGCGAGGCTATCTCTAAATAATCCATTGTCCTTTGTCTTTTTATGCTTGCAAAGTAACGATTTTTTTACGAGAAAGACAAACTTTTCCACGCAAAAAGAAGTCCAAACCCATGTTACTCACTGTTGCGTTTGTAACATGCCCAGTGTTACACTTGTAACAGTGGCAGTGTTACATCTGTAACAGTGGGTGTGTTACATCCGTAACAGTAACAGGCGAAAATTGTGTTACATTTTCTTTTCCTTTCCGAAGCATTGCCGATTCAGATTTTCTGCTTACCTTTGCCCGAAAGTATGCGAAATGGACAAAGAGACCTACGAACGACAGAAAGCCTTTGCCGGCGAGAAGAAGCCCTCGATGCAACGCCGCTGTGTGGGCCATGACTACACGGAACGGCGCATGTACATGATCACGATGGTGGTGGAGGGGCGACGCCCCCTCTTCGGCCAAGTGGTGGGACGAAGCGACGGAGAGAAAGGAAGCAAGGAAGAGGCGAGAGTGGAACTGACGGAACTGGGGAAGCGGGTAGAAAAGAATTGGTACGACATCGCAACTCGCCACCCTGAAATAGAAGTCATCGCCCTACAGATGATGCCTGACCACCTTCACGGCATTTGATTTGTGAAGGAAAAGATGGAGAAGCACTTAGGGCAAGTATTGAGCGGCTTTAAGAGCGGCTGCAACAAGGACTACAGGGAACTGGTGCTTGGGGTTGAGTCTGTTGCGGCAATGCCGCGACAAACAGAACCCACATCGCCCCAACAAACGGGACAACGGGAACAGACAGCAACAACAGAGGGAAACACGCGCACTCGCCCACCTCGATCCTCCTACTCCCGCTCTCATGGCTTCCTCTTCGCCCCCGGCTACAACGACAAAATCCTCCTGCGCGACGGACAACTGGAGACATGGAAGCACTACCTGGCTGAGAACCCACGACGACTGCTGATGAAACGCGAACACCCCGACCTCTTCCGGGTGCAACGAGGACTGAAAGTGGGCAGCCACACCTTCTCCGCCATCGGCAACCGCTTCCTCTTGCAGAAGCCCGTCCGAGTGCAGGTGCAATGCTCGCGCCGACTGACTGACGACGAGATTCAAGCGAAAGTGCAACAATGCCTCTCCTTGGCCAGACAGGGAGCCGTGCTCGTCTCGCCCTCCATCTCCAAGGGCGAGAAAGCCGTGATGCGGGCTGCCTTCGAGGCCGGCTTCCCCCTCATCTACCTGCAAGAAAACGGCTTCACCGATTTGGCAAAGCCTGGTGGAGCGCGCATGGAAGCCTGTGCACGAGGCCAACTGCTCATCCTCGCCCCATGGGAACACCACAACGAGCAAACCACCATCAGCCGCACTCAATGCCTCACCCTCAACGAACTGGCAAAGGAGATATGTATATATTCTTGGGTGAAGGCATACTGAACGTGCCGACCACAGGCAATGGACACAAGTACCACGTCACGACAGGATAGAAAAAAGAAGAGGCCACCCTGCCCGAAACAGCAGGATGGCCTCTTTCTTTCATGCGGTATCTTCTTTAATATAGCGGCACGTTGATGTCGAACACCAACTCAGCATCTTTCAGTCGGGGATGATGGGCATCTTTCTCGGAGAGGATGCGGTTCTCTGTAGGCACGTGCCAGTCGATGCCAAGGTCGGGGTCGTCCCACGCAATGGCACCCTCGCTCTGGGGGGCATAGTAGTTGTCGCACTTATACTGGAAAACGGCCTCGTCGCTCAGCACAGCAAAGCCATGTGCAAAACCACGCGGCACAAAGAATTGGCGGTGGTTCTCGGCAGAAAGCACTGCCGACACATGCTGGCCAAACGTGGGGCTGCCTTTGCGAATATCTACAGCCACATCAAGCACCGTTCCCTTGACCACACGCACCAACTTCGCCTGCGTGAATGGCGGCTTCTGAAAGTGCAAGCCACGCACCACACCAGCCACCGACTGGCTCTCGTTGTCCTGCACAAACACTGTCTTAAACACTTTCTCCTCAAACTCGCGCTGCGAGAACGACTCGAAGAAGTAGCCCCGAGCATCGCCAAAAAGTTTGGGTTCGATAATCTTCACACCGTCTATCGCGGTGTCAATTACGTTAATCATAACTATTCCTCATTAAAAACAATGCAAAGATAAGGCTTTTCACTAAAAAAACCTTACCTTTGCAAAAATTTTCAACAGATATGGCAAATAAGGTCGTCATTTCGACAAATATCGCACAAACACTAACGGAAGCGGTGGGAGAAGTGAAGCATGACAAACTCTTCCTGCTGACCGACGAGACAACACATGAGGTGTGCTTGCCTGTGGTGAAGGACATCCCTTGTCTGAAACAGGCTATACATATAATAATAGGGGCCACCGACACCCACAAGACACTGGAGACACTGGCAAAGGTGTGGACAGAACTGGGCAACGGAGGCGGCACTCGCCACTCGCTCATGGTGAACCTGGGCGGCGGCATGGTGACCGACCTGGGCGGCTTTGCGGCCAGCACCTTCAAGCGAGGCATCAAATACATAAACGTGCCCACCACCCTGCTCTCGATGGTGGATGCCAGCGTGGGCGGCAAGACGGGCATCAACTTCAACGGCCTGAAAAACGAGATTGGCGTGTTCAATGCACCCGAAACGGTGATTCTCGACACGGAGTTTCTCCGCACACTCGACCACGAGAACATCTGCTCGGGCTATGCAGAAATGCTGAAGCATGGGCTGATTTCTACCAACGAGAACTTGGCCGAACTGCTCAACTTCGACCTCGGCGAGGTGGATTACAAACATTTAGGGACGATGGTGGGCACGTCTGTCGCCATCAAGGAACGCATCGTGGAGGAAGACCCGCTGGAACACGGCATCCGCAAAGCATTGAACCTCGGACACACGGCTGGCCACGCCTTCGAGAGTTTCTGCTTGAAATTTGAGAACGAACCCAACAACAAGCGAGGCATCCACCCCGTGCTACACGGCTATGCTGTGGCATGGGGCCTCATCGGCGAACTTTATCTCTCTTGCATCAAGACAGGCTTCCCCACCGACAAGATGCGCCAGACGGTACGTTTCATCAAGGAGAACTACGGAGTGCTGCCCATCACCTGCGATGACTACGAGGAACTATACACCTACATGACCCACGACAAGAAGAACACCGCCGGCATCATCAACTTCACCCTGCTGGGCGATGTGGGAGACATCCGCATCAACCAGACGGCCACAAAGGAAGAAATCTTCGAAATGCTCGACTTCCTGAGGGAAGGATAAAGGCAAAACCTCTGACACTTTAAGAAACAACGAATTTCACGAATCAGACGAATTGTTAGAATGCCATCTATACAATTCGTCTGATTCGTGAAATTCGTTGTTAAGACAAAACCTTTCGTTGTATCAGCGTCTCATGCGGTTATGGCGACGCATCTCCATCAGTTTCTCCATGCTGCCATAGGTGTCGAAAGGCAACTGGTAGCGGGCGTTACCATAGGGGTCTTGCTTGAAGAGCATGAGTGATTCTTCACCCTTATCGACAAAAGTCACAAAGCCAGGAGCAGACATGTTGAACTGACCATCGCCAAAGATGGCGTTTGTCACACAGTTCACGTCCCACATGCGCTGACCTGTGTCGCAAGTGTAGTTGGTATAAACCGCCTTGATGGGGTTCACTTCAGTCCATGAGAGGTCGGCAATCACATCTTCGGGCAGGTAGTTCATGGACTCACCCACATAACTGGGCGACATAATCAGTTCCACACTTTCGGGCAGTTTGTCGTAGAAGATGGCAGCCTGCTTCGAAGCGGCACGCATGTTGTAGCCACTGGTGCTGTCCTCGGGTTCAAAGCGACCAGCCTGCACATACACAGCCTTCACCTTCTGGGCGAAGAGGTCAACACCGCTGAGTTTGGAGTATTCGTCAGCCTTTGACTCCATCAGTTGCGAGAGCGAAGTGGCGAAACCAATGGCCACGATGGTGATGGACTTGTCTTCAGCCTTGCTGAGAATCTTACGATAGAGTTTCCATCCGTCCATGCACTTGCTGGCATCGAAGGTGCGCTTGAAGAGAGGCTGTCCCTGCGCATCCTTCAGGTCGCAAATGCCGTTGTAGGGGATGAAGACGCGGGGGTTCTTCACACCATTGCGTTCCAGACCCACAGGAATGTTGGGATGGCCGTAGTAGGTGTTGAAGATATCGACCACGCCAGCGTTTTTCTCACCTTCGCGGTCCACCACGATGCCTTTGAGGTCCACCAGTCCCTGGTCGATGTAGTGGTTCAGCATCATCAGGGCGATGAGGTCGTCGGTCGAACTGCCGAAGTCTGCATCAAGAATCATGTTGACAGGTTGGCGTTTCATGCCGCCACCATTGCCATCAGCACAGCAGCACTGTGCGTTCGCATCCGCAAAGAAGCACATGAGTGCCACTGCGAGCATCAAGAAATTCTTTTTCACCATAGTTTTAATGTTTTTTAGGGGTTAATAAATAGGTATTTGAGGTTTTTCGGGGAATAGGGATAACTGTTACTTCACCATCACGAAGCCGCCTTGGTCGGCCATTGTCACGGTGACAGTCTTGGGGTTGTTCACCTTCTGTTCAGCCTTCCGAGGTTCGCGGTCTTTGAGGTTGTCGCTGTAGAGCGTGACCTTGTCGCCCTTCTGCAACATGGGGAGGTTGAGTTTCAGCGTGAGCGGCTTGCCTGTGGCATTGTTGCCGGCAACGTACCATGTGTTGCCACTGCGACGGGCCAAGACACAGTACTTGCCCGGATAGCCGTCGATGAAGACTGTCTCGTCCCATGTGGTGGGCACCTGGCGGAGGAAGTCCATGCTGATGGCCGGAGCAGGCGCACCGGGAGCATTGTAGTCGATGGAGGCTGTGTTCTTACTGTCCGAAAGGGTATTATCGCCCGACGCATTGGCTGGCAGGTTTTCGGGCGTGATGGCAAAGTTCTGGATGGGGTTCTGGAAGAGGATGCAAGTGGCCAGTTCGTGGCAGTCGGTCGTGCGGCGCGTGGTGCCTCCCTTGTTGCCCTTGTGAATATGGCGGTTCATGAAGCAGCCGCCAAACTCCATGCAGCCGATGGCATTGCGGATGAAGGGATGCGTGGCGGCATCCTTTGCCTCCTTGTCGGCAGCCCCCTGGCCGAAGTAGATGTTCTCGGAGGCCAACACAGCCTCGCTGCCCACATAGTTGGGGTACATGCGTTCCCAGCCGCGCGGAATGGTGCATCCGTGGAAGATGACCATGAGGCCGTTGTCGTCAGCATCGGAGAGAATCTGCTCATAGAGTCGCATCGTCTCCTGCTTGTCGCCTCCGAAGAAATCGACCTTAATGCCCTTCACACCCAGTTGCTGCATCCAGCGCATGGCCTGCTTGCGAGCGATGGGGTCGTTCATCACGTTGATGGGGCCTTGCTCGATGTCGTTCCACCAGCCGCTGGAACTGTACCACAGAAACACGTCAACACCCTGACTCTGAGCATACTTCACCAACTGTTCCATGCGCTCCTTGCCGATGTTCGTGTCCCACCAGTTGTCGATGAGCACATACTTGAAGCCCATCGCCTTGGCCAGTTGGACGTACTTCACCTGGTCGTCGTAGTTGATGGAGTTGTCTTGCCACACAATCCAACTCCAGGTTCCCTTTCCATATATATACTGATGTGTGGTCTCATAGCGTGGTGCCACATAGTCCCACGGGATGGTGGTCTCCACAATTGGCTTCAGGGATGTGCCCACAGTGATGGTGCGCCAAGGGGTCACACCCGGCAGGGCGAAGGCGGGTTCCACGGTGCCGTTGCCGCCATTCTCTTCGGGCATGGGGAACTCCAGCGTGTAGAGTCCATCGCCCTTCATGTCGCTGAGGCGAGAGGCACAGTAGCGCGAGTCAACACCTGTCTCGGAGACAAGCACCCATAGTTCCCCAGCCCCCGAAGAGAGAGGGGCCTTGAACAGGCAGGGGAACGTGTAGCCATGGCCATACTGGCTCCGCTTGTCCATTGGTTCGTCGTAGCCATACACTTCCTCATAACTGGGCTTGGTGCCCTTCCAGCCAATCATGGCATCGCTCTGAGGTGTGAGGAAGGTGGTGGTGCCGCCGGGCAGGTCGAAGCCCGTTGCTTCCTTCATGATGCGGATGGAGAACTTCTTGCCGTTCGCCTTGCTGGGATAGTTGGGCAGGCTGTAGCGGAAAGCCACGTCGTTGTTGCTGACGCGGAAATCGACATCGAAGGGATTGCCCTGCGCATTCTTCAGCGTCACCAGCAGTTGGTTGGCATCCACATGCACGTGGCTCGTCTTGCTGGCGCGGAGGTCATAGTTGAACTCCAGATGCGCCTCTTTCTTTCTGTCGAAGGTGATGCCTTGCGAGAAGTCGCCGTTGTCGGCCACGAAGCCCAACGGACTCTCGTCGAGAGCCTGCACACCATCGTAGAGCACTTCATAGACAGGCCGCCCGCTTTTCACATCCACATTCACTTTCAACCGTCCATCGGGGCTGGCCACACTGGCCACTTGGGCATTCGCGCCCACTGCCGCCAGCATCAGCGATAAAAACAATAGGTTTCTTTTCATATATTTGCAACTTAGATTTCTTCTTTTTTCGCTTCCTCCACAGGCGCATCTGCCAACCTCTCTCTCCATGCCTCCAAGCCTTTCATGGCGATGTCGATGGCCTCTTCCATCGAGCACTCCAGGGTGCCGCCAGCCGCATTCTTATGGCCGCCGCCGTTGAAAAACTCGGCGCAGAACTCGTTGCAGGGGAAGTCATCGACCGAGCGGGTCGAGACACGGATGAGTGGTCGTTCGGTGTCCTCGCGCAGGGCGATGCTCAGTTTGTGTCCCTTGATTTGCAGGGGCATGTTCACGATGCCCTCCATGTCGCCCTTCAGATAGTGGAACTGGGTGAGTTCCTCCTTCTTGATGGCGAAGAGCGAGGCATGCAGGTCGGTGAAGACCTTCAACTTCTCGTAGAGCACATAGCCGATGAGGCGCAGGCGGTCGGGGGAGAAGTTGTTCTGTATCTGGCGGTTGATGCGGTCTTTGTCAATGCCCTTGCGCAGCAGTTCGCTGATGATGACGAAGATGTCGGGGTCGTTGCTGTTGAAGGAGAAGAAGCCCGTATCGGTCGCCATGCCAGCATAGAGGTCTTCGGCAGCGGCAAGGGTCAGTTTGTCGGTCTCGCCCAGGGCGTCGAAGAGGCGGAAGAGCAGTTCGCAGGTGCTGCTCAGTTCGGGGTGTGAGATGATGTGGGCAAAGGGCTTCCGATCGGGGTCGAGGTGGTGGTCGATGAGGAGTCGCTTGCAGCGGATGCGGCTGACAGCCACGCCCAGGTCGTCGATGCGGCGCAGGTCGTTGAAGTCGAGGCAGCAGATGAGGTCAGCCATCTTCAGGGCCGTGTAAGAAGCCGTCTTCTGCCAGTCGAAGCGGACGATTTTGTCGGCATCTTTCATCCAGTGGAGGAAGTCGGGGAAGTAGTTGGGCACGATGACCGTCACCTGCTTGCCCTTCCGCTTCAGGTATTCATAGAGTGCCAGCGACGAGCCGATGGCATCGCCGTCGGGCGAGGTGTGGCACACGATGACCACGTTTCTGCACTCCTCAAAGTCTTTCTTTGCCGTAGCCAGTTCGGCTGGCGTTATCACTCTTTTCAGCATGTAAGTTTTGGCGTTATTCCACGTTATTGCTCAATCCAGTTCTCAATCCGAATCCCCTGAATGTTTTGAAAATCTTTCACATTCTGTGTCACCATCACCAGTTCTTCCGTCACCGCTGTACAGCCAATAAGAAGGTCGAAGTCATCATGAGCAGGTGTTCCAGCCAGTTCCAAACGTGCCTTCTCATTCGCATAGAAGTCAAAGCATGGAGCGACACGCAACACATTGATGGCATCCAAAAACCTTTCCAATCCTTGGTTCCTATATTTAGGACCGCCCTTCAGTTTACCATAAACCTCACCATACTTAAGTTCGGCCACCGTCACCTCTGATATACAACAGTTTTCCATGCCTACGGCATTGATTCGATCCTTTACATTATATTTGCCACGCAACCAATAGACACAGACACAAGTGTCGAGCAGATACCGCTGTTTATTCATAGTTCTTCAAAAATTTGATTGCGGTTTTTGAAACGGCGTGCTTCCTTCATCTGCTTCACCATCTCATCAGCATCCATATATTCCTCATCGCTCCAGATGCCAGCAAAGTCGCTCGCATCCAGCGCACAATTCAACTCTTCCTTTTTCGGCTCCGATAGTTTCATACTATCTACAAGCATGATAACGAGTTCCTTCTTCTGGCTATCATCCATATCTTTCACCATGCTCCAGTAATGGGAGATGGGAAACACCGAACCTTTTTTCCTTGTCGTTGACTCCATAATTCAAGCCTTTTGTTTGCCTTTATGGTTGCAAAGATAACACAAAAAAGCGAGAACGTGCAAAAAAAGGAAAGAAAAAGGCATGAAAAGGACATGAAAAAGGGCGGTTCCTGTGCGATAAGTGGCACGGGAGCCGCCCTTTTTCCTTGGAGCGATATTTTTCTGAGAAAGCCAAAACAGCACTCCGAAGGACGAGAACAGGAGCATTTGCCACAGTTCGCAGCCACCTTTTTCCACGGTTTCGGACATCGTGCCACCGCCCCGAAAATGTAACACTTTTTCCAGCGGAAGTGTTACAAGTGTAACAGTGCCAGTGCTACATTTGTAACAGTGTCGGCGTTACAAGTGTGACACTGGGTGTGTTACAAACGTAACACTTCCGCTCCCGATTGCGTTACACTTACATTTTCGTCCCCCACCCCCTCCTTCCCGACAAAAATTGCCTCCTCTCGTGAGTTTTTTAGGGAAAAGGGAGTTGTAACTCAAGGTTTTTGCGTAAATTTGCGACACAAAACACTATCTTTATGGACGAAACACCCAACACAATGCAGGGGCTGGGAACGGAGACTCCTGCCCCGAAGAAGAAGAATGGTGCGACCGGCATCATTGTCATCGCCATCATGGTAGCACTCATCGCCATTGTTGCGGCGGTGGTGTTGTATCACAACCTCTACACCAAGCCCCTCCTCGAAGAGAACCAAGACCTGAAGGAACTGGCCGAACTGGAGAAGCAGGAGATGGAGAACCAATACCGGGAGTTCGACCTGCAGTATGAGCAACTGCAGAGCACCATCAAGAACGACAGCCTCATCGCACAGATAGAGGAGCAACGGCGCAAGACGCAGCAACTGCTCGAAGAACTGGAACGCACCAAGGCCACCGATGCCGCCGAAATCAAAAGGCTGAAGGCGGAGATAGCCTCGCTCAGAGAGGTGCTGAAGAGTTACATCGTGCAGGTCGATTCGCTCAACCGGCTGAACCAGTCGCTCAACGAGGAGAACACCCAAATCAAGGCGCAAGTGGCGGAGCAGAGCACACAAATCTCCACCCTCTCCACCGAGCGCAACCAACTGAAAGACAAGGTGAACATCGCCGCCCAACTGGATGCCACAGGCTTCTGGGTCACACCGAAGAACAAGAAGAGCAAGGACACGCAGAAGGTGAAGGACGTGAAAAAACTCGCCTTCGGCTTCACCATCGTGAAGAACGTGACGGCCCAGAACGGACAGCGCATCATCTATGCTCGCATCCTCAAGCCCGACAACTCGGTGATGGGGCAGAAGGGCACGTTTGCCTACGAAAACACCCAACTCGAATATACAGAGAAGAAGTACATCGACTACACTGGAGAGGAAGAGAAGGTGACCATGTATAGCGACGTGACCGAGTTCCTCGAAGCCGGCACCTACAAACTCTTCGTCTTCTGCGACAAGCAAATGATTGGACAAACCACATTCACGTTAAAGTGAAAAGTGAAAAATCTAAATTACTTTTGCAAATGAAGAGCCAACAAGCCGAATGGCGGGTTACTTAAATTTTTCACTTTTCACTCTTCACTTTTCACTAAAATATAATATCTATGACCCAAGTATCCCCTTCGCTCCTTGCTGCCGACTTTGCCAATCTGAGCAAGGACATCGACATGATTAACCGCAGTGAAGCCGATTGGCTCCACCTCGACGTGATGGACGGCGTCTTCGTGCCCAACATCAGTTTCGGATTCCCCGTGCTGGAGGCCGTGGCCAAGATTTGCCAGAAGCCCCTCGACGTACACCTGATGATAGTTGACCCCGGAAAGTTCACCAGACAGGTCAAAGCCCTCGGAGCCTACATGATGAACGTACACTACGAGGCATGCCCCCACCTGCACCGCACCATCCAGCAAATCCACGATGCCGGCATGAAAGCAGGCGTGACGCTCAATCCCCACACCCCCGTCTGTGTGCTCGACGACATCATTCAGGACGTCGATATGGTGCTGCTCATGACCGTCAACCCCGGCTTCGGCGGACAGAAGTTCATCGAACACTCCATCGACAAAGTGCACCGACTCAAAACACTCATTCAGCAGACAGGCAGCCATGCCCTCATCGAAGTGGATGGCGGCGTGAACGGTGAGACAGCCCCTCGGCTGGTGGAGGCAGGAGTCGATGTCCTCGTGGCAGGCAGTTATGTGTTTGGCGCAGAAAACCCCGAAGCACGCATCAAAGAACTGAAGAATCTCTGATGAACTGGCAGAACCACTCTCTCATTCGCCTCATCATCCCCTTCACACTGGGCATGATTGGGGCGAATCTGTTTATCGCCCACATGGACGAGTCGGTTCTGTTCATCCTCTGCTGCATCGTCCTCGCCTTCTCCTTCTTCCTCATCAAGAGCAGCCACACCTACAGAGACAGCATGTTTGGCGTGGTGGCCATGATGTTCTTCTTCCTCCTCGGCATGACGCTCTACACAGGCAAGCACCGCCGCATCGCCAACAGCGTTCCACAAGACACGACCTTCTGCCAAGGCATCCTCGCCGAAATGCCCACGGAGAAAGACCGCTCGTGGGCACTCAACCTCCAGCAGGAAGACGGCACACACATCTTATTATATATAGGGAAGCATACCCCCTCCCCTGCCCTCCCCCTGCATGGGGAGGGTGACCATGCGGCCAGTTTTTCAACAGGAAACAAGCCGGATGGAGTCCTTCCCCTCACAGGGAGAGTTAGAGGGGGTCTATCTCTCGGCGACACCATCCTTGCCCACATCAAACATCTTGAAGAAACCGAAAATGGGGGGGGTAAATTTTATTTCTACAGACGTTACTTGTTCCACCACGGCATCTGTGCCACCGCCTACACGCCCCACGGACACTGGACCTCCAAGCCCTGCCAAAGTCGCCAGAGCCTCATCCTTTTTGCCAAAGAGAATCAGAATCATCTCCATCACATCTACGAAGACAACGGACTCGACCAAGAAGCCATCAACATCATCGAAGCCATGACCATCGGACGAAAAACCGACATACCCAAAGAAACGCGCACCGCCTACGCCCATGCAGGAGTCAGCCACGTGTTGGCCCTTTCGGGCTTCCATGTCGGCATCATCGTTCTGATGCTCCAGTTTTTCTCCCTCAAGCACATGCTTCCCCTCAGATGGCAATGGGCCAGCAATCTCGTCATCGCCGTCGCCCTCTGGTGCTACGCCCTCCTCACGGGTCTGTCGCCCTCCTTGGTGCGCGCCACCCTCATGTTCACCATTCTGCTGCTCAGCCAATCGACCTTCCGCAACGACATCTCGCTCAATTCCTGCGCCCTGGCTTTCTTCATCATGCTGTGCATCAACCCCTTCTATCTGCACGACATAGGTTTTCAACTCTCCTTTATAGCAGTGGGCAGCATTGGAATTCTCGGGAAGAAACTGATTACCCTTGCCTCATTCCACAACAACTTGGCGCATTACGTCTGGCTCATCACCATCATCGCCATCTCACTCATCAGCACCCTCTTCACCGCCCCACTCGTAGCCTACCACTTCGGACACGTCTCCACCCTCGCTCTGCTGTCCAATCTCCTGCTCTTCCCCTTCGTCTATCTTCTCATGTTCGCCAGCATCCTCTGGTGGGCCTTCCTCTGGTGCCCTCCCATCAGCGACCTCCTCACCACCTTGCTCAACTGGACAGCCACCACCATGAACACCATTTCCGAAACGATAGCCTCCATCCCTTTCTCTACGATAGAATGGCATCCCAACCTCGCCACCACCCTCCTCTGCTACACTGCCCTGCTCGCACTCACATACTTCATAAAAACTAAAAAACTGAAGAACCTATGACACAAGACGAACTTTGGGAACAGAACTACAGCAGCATCATGACCTTCATGATGAACGAAAAAAAACTCCCTTCCAAACATCGAAAGGAAGAGCACCAGATGCTCAACTGGATGAAGTACCAGAGAAAACGGCTCAGCCAAGGGAAATTCAAGCCCGAACGCATCGAGAAATTCCTGAAATTGCTGGAGATAGCGGGCCTATACCTCCGCAAGAACCAGTATGTCTATACTCACAAACGCCCCGATGAGGGATATTTCTATCGTGACTTGTTCGAAGACGAGAACGACTAAAAAATCTCCCCACACGTATCACTACGGATGGGGAGAGGTGTGCACCTTTTAACTAATCTATTTAAGTTTCGGAAGTTCCAAACACTTCATTTTCAACAACGAATAAAGCGAATAATTCTAATTTACCATGCGGCGAGAAGATGTATTTTCCTA
>OCVV012889626.1_pt1 | contig 45530 bp, 23 predicted proteins | sample 1539721 | NCBI WGS metagenome assembly OCVV01 (sample SAMN02144230, study PRJEB22623) | gut metagenome | biome: sheep rumen | host: Ovis aries | place: New Zealand | reverse complement strand
AATAGATTAAATTGACTTATAAGATTTTCCGACTACTGATTATAAGACTATAAATCACGAAAACAGGAAACAGAAAGCAAATCATCCCCGTTTTATTGTCCCACAGATAGCACAGATTTTCACGGATAATTCGTACACGTGTCGTTGGCTAAAAATCTGTGTAATCCGCCTTAATCCGTTGTTAAAGAAAAAAATCGCTGTAATCAGAGTAATCTGTGGTCGTTAAAATTTCTTTGTCCCGATTTATCGAATTATAGAGTTTTAATTCGAGAACTCCGTGTAATCCGCCTTAATCCGTTGTTTCTTAGTCTCCCACAGATAGCACAGATTTACACAGACTTCTATACAAATCTTTGATTTTAACACGAATGACCACAAATCAACCACGAATTGAAATTGAACATGAATTTAATGATAATAACAATATCAATGAAAAAAATCGGCAATAACACTCGTGGGTTATTGCCGATTTCTATTACTGGGCTTACTTCAATGCCTCTACATCTCGCTTTACGTTGGAGCGTATCTTGGTGAGATACTGCTTCATGCGCTTTGCATCTTTATTGTCGATGATTTCAAGTAGTTCTTTTAGCTCAGCCCGTATCTGGTCAACCTGGTCATGGGTATAGGGGTTGAACAGTACCTCTTGCAACAGGTAGTCATCCTCGTTGAGTACTCCCTTAGCTATGCGCAGGTGGCGCTTGAACGTCGTGCCTGGTGCATCCTGATGCTTCATAACGGCAGAGAACACGAATGTTGACACGAATGGTATGGACAGTGAGTATGCCACCGTCTTATCATGCTCCTCAAAGGTGTACTCATAGATATTGAGGTCGAGACGACTGTAGAGGTCTTTGAAGAAGCAACGCCCCATGTAGTCGCCCTCACTGATGATGATAGCATTCTCCTCAGACAGTTGGTTGAGATTGGCAAACGTAGGACCGAACATCGGGTGTGTGCTGACGAAGCGTTTGCCTGTCTGCTCGTAGTACTCCTTAAGTCCTGTCTTTACAGATGCTATATCACTGAGAATTACATTATCTGGCAGGAATGGCATCACCTCATCGAATGCCGGTATAGTATATTTCACCGTGGCGGCATTGATTACCAGCTCGGGCTCGAATTTGCGTACCTCCTCCAGTTCGGTGAAGCGCTGGCAGTTGTATGTAAACCTCATGCGGCGTGGGTCTTTTTCATATACACCCACCTCATGGTCGAAACTGAGCAGGTCGATGAAGAATGAGCCCATCTTGCCTGCACCGAGTATTAGAATTTTCATTGTTTCTTGCTTGTTTGGTAAATCAGTCGTTTGATCGTTCTAAGATATTTGGAGATTACCTTTACTGATTAACTATCTCCACCTGCTGACGAACAGACTCTTCATGTATATGCTCGAACACTTGCTTCACGAACTCTGGGCTCATGCCAGTGAGCGAGCCTTGCACACCGCGCTTGTCGAGGATTTCGTTGTAGCGTACGGTCTGCAGCACCTGCATATTGTGTTCCTTCTTGTATTGTCCAATCTCGCGGCAAACGCGCATACGCTTGGCAAGAAGGTCCATCAGTTCGTTGTCAATCTTGTCTATCTGCTGACGCAGGAGTTTGATGCCCTCGGTGGTATAGGTATTGTCACGTGCCACGAGCATACCCACGATATAGTCGCATACTTCAGGCGTAACCTGTTGCTTGGCATCGCTCCATGCTTTGTCAGGGTCGCAGTGCGACTCTATCATCAGTCCATCGAAACCGAGGTCAAGTGCCTGCTGCGACAGTGGCGCGATGAGTTCGCGCTTACCACCCATATGAGAGGGGTCACAGACGATAGGCAGTTCTGGTATGCGACGGCGCAACTCTATAGGTATCTGCCACATAGGAGCATTGCGATACATCGTCTTATCGAACGAAGAGAAGCCACGATGAATGGCAGCCAGCTTCTTTATGCCAGCCTGATTGATGCGCTCCAATGCACCAATCCACAGTTCGAGGTCGGGATTTACTGGATTTTTCACAAATACAGGAATATCCAATCCTTTCATAGCATCAGCCAACTGCTGCATAGCAAAGGGGTTGGCTGATGTGCGGGCACCAATCCACAGTATGTCAAGGCCATACTTCATTGAGAGTTCTACGTGCTCAGGCGTAGCCACCTCGGTACCGATGAGCATACCAGTCTCCTTCTTTACCTCAGCCATCCACTCAAGGGCTGGCTCGCCATGGCCTTCGAAGCCCCCTGGCTTAGTGCGTGGTTTCCATACTCCAGCACGAAACATGTGGCAGCCCTTTATGGCGAGTTGCTTCGCTGTGTTCATCACCTGCTCCTCCGTCTCAGCCGAACAAGGGCCTGCAATGACGAAAGGTCGTTTGCTATCACTTGGCAGATTGAGGGTCTCTAATTCCAGTTCCATTTTCTTATTCTTATTTTGTGTTTTATGTAGTTGATTTTCTTTGTTTTATAAAAGCTATGCGATTACGTTGTAAAAGCTATGCGATTGCACTGTAAAAGCTATCTGATTACACTGTAAAAGCTATGCGATTGCTGCTCAGTTGAATACCTGCTGTATTCTCTGCAGTGCGTCGCGCATATTCTCATCCTTAGCACAAAGCGAAATGCGGATGTATCTTTCACCGTTTGAACCAAAGATAAAGCCTGGAGTGATGAATACTCGTGCCTCATGAAGCACTCGCTCTGTGAGTTCCTCACAGGTCTTATACTTTTCTGGTATCCTGCCCCACAGGAACATACCCACCGACTTTCGGTCGTACTTACAATCCAGGGCATCCATTATCTGCTCTGCAATCTCACGACGACGCTTGTAGTTCGTGTAGTTAAACTCGCTGTGCCAATCGTCAGTATTGTTGTAAGCCTCGGCGGCAGCAAGCTGTATGCCACGGAAGGTTCCGCTGTCAATATTCGACTTTATCTTCAATATCCACTGTATCCACGTGCTGTTAGTGACCACCATACCCACGCGCCAGCCCGGCATATTATGGCTTTTCGACATAGAGTTGAACTCTATGCAGCAGTCCTTAGCCCCCTCCACCTGCATTATCGACTGCGGATGGTCATTGAGAATGAGTGAGTAAGGGTTGTCATTCACTATCACTATGTTATGGTCCTGAGCAAACTTCACCAGCCTTTCGTATGTCTTGCGCTGTGCATCGCCACCCGTTGGCATATTGGGGTAGTTGGTCCACATCAGTTTTACGCGGCTCAGGTCCATCTGCTCCAACTGCCCGAAATCGGGCTGCCAGCCGTTGCTTTCCAGCAAGTCGTAGTTTACTATCTTCTGTCCCAATATCTTCGAGAGCGAGGTGTATGTAGGATAACCCGGGTTAGGCACCAGTACCTCATCGCCAGGGTTACACAAGGCCAGCGTAACATGGAGTATAGCCTCCTTCGAACCAATCATGGGCTGTATCTCTGTCTGCGGATCCACTTCCACGTTGTACCAACGCTTGTAGAACCCTGCCATAGCCTGGCGCAACTCAGGCACGCCAACCGTGGGCTGATAGCCGTGGGCATCGGGGCGGTAAGCCACCTTGCAGAGTTTGTCGATAGTAGCCTGCGATGGTGGCATATCAGGCGAACCGATAGCCAATGATATTATATCCTTTCCCTCAGCATTGAGTTTTGCCACTTCTTTCAGTTTGCGACTGAAGTAATATTCCTGTACCGTTGAAAGACGGTCTGCTGGTTGTATATTCATAATAATCAGTACCCTTTTCTGCCCTGTGGGCTTCTTTCCCTCCGTGAGGGGAATTCTTCATTACAAGGGGATTTGTTTTTTACAATTGTTAATATTAGTCTGATAGTAATTTTTTCTCCCTCACTCAGGGGTGAGATGTAGAGAGAGAATCAGGAGGTTACGCTGCCTTATACTCACCAAGGATTGTCAAGTCGCGCGTGAGCGGCGTTATGGCATCTATGCTCTGGCGATAGCGCGTAAGGTCGTCGTAGGTCACGTCAACATAAAACAGATACTCCCACTCTTTACCGATAATAGGCAGCGACTGAATCTTAGTGAGGTTAATCTTATAGAACGACAGTATCGACAGCACCTGCGACAGAGAGCCTTCCTCATGGGGCAGCGAGAATACGATGCTCGACTTGTTTGCTTCGTTCAAGGCACGCAGGAAGTCAGCCTTGCGTGGGTCGGTCATAATGAGAAAGCGCGTGAAGTTGTGCGGATTATCCTCTATATGGTTCTCCAACACCTCAAGGCCGTACATCTCAGCAGCATCAGCATGACATATAGCAGCCACGCCCTTCAGTCCCTTTGCTGCTATTTCCATTGCCGAACCGGCAGTGTCCTCACACTCTACCATCTTCAAGTTAGGGTGCTTCGACAGGTAATGGTAGCACTGAGCCAGTGCCACGGGGTGAGAATGTACCTCTGTCAATTCATCAAGCGACTGTCCAGGCAGCGCACAGATGCAGTGGCTTATGTGGGTCTTGTGCTCGCCCACGATGGTCATACCTGAATCACGCAGCAGTTCATAGTTGTGCAACAGCGAACCGGCAATCGTGTTCTCTATAGCCATGATGCCTATGACCGTAGGGTCTTGCTTCATGTTCTGAAACACCTCCTCAAACGTAGCACAGCATATAATCTGCATCTGCTCACCATTAAAGCAGTGCTTCGCCGTAATGTCGTGGAAGCTTCCCAGTTCGCCTTGTATTGCTATTCGTTTCATTGTTATATTGTGTTGTTTGTTGTCTTGACCATCATTTGTTAACAAAAAATCCCGCGTAGCTTGGCTGCTATGCGGGAAATCTTGCAATATCATGTTTGCTTTAATCTCTTAAGTTGAACTACATCACGCAACTTCCCGCTTCACAGTTTCCTGCAAAGTAAAAATAAAAGAAGTATGCGTAAGAGTTATTCATCGTTTCTTGTCTTTTTTCAAATTCGACTGCAAAGGTACACTTTTTCTCTCTAACCGCCAAATCTTTTAACTTTCGTTAATATTTTTTAGTTTCATTGTAATTATGCGTAACTATTCAGCGATCGTTATGTCTCAATCGCCAATAGTCAACACTATTCCTGCGAACTAATGCGGAAGAAATCAACATCAGCACAGCCTCCTTGCTTCTTCGTAGCATAGCAGAAGATGGCATACTTGCTACCCATGAAGAGACGACGGTAGTCAAAGGTCATCTTATAAGGCTGACCTATGGTTGTCCAGCGTTCACCATCAAGGCTGTAGTAGAACGTAGCCATGTCATTACCACCACCCTTGCCGTTAGGACGGAAGTCGGCATCAATGCGTAGCCAAACCTTTGTAACAGTTTTGCCGCCGACGGTGGTGAGCTGCACGCTTTCCAATACATTTTCCTTCACGCTTTCTACGGCCTTTGAACCATCAGACAATGATACACTTTGCTGGCTCATCTCAAGCACCGCAGAGCGTCCTTTCTTTTTTATTGTCAGCACGCCGCTGTCGCCATTGAAAGCGGCCATGCCCGTGCAGTCACCATCGCGCAACCGACTAATATCTATTGCTGTGCAGGCTGAGCATGTAGGTCCCAGCATGCGTTGTGTCAGTGTGTTTGGAGCAAGATACAGGTTAGGCACAACCCGGCTGGTTTTCAGTCGCATATACCCTGGGCGTTCACTCAGGCTCCATGCCGACTTCACCGGATTATGATTCCACTGCCAATCAATACCGAGCCTGTCAGCATTGTCAAAGTCATCGTTGCTGACGATGCTTGCAGTAGGTTCTCCTCTACGCAGCGGGCGCATCAAGTCAGGAATCCTACCCTCTTCGTCACCCAGCATAGGCCATCCGTCAATCCACCTGCAAGGCATTAACGTGAGTACGCGACCTACGGCTCCACGGTCTTGGAAGATTATGCCATACCAGTCGCCATGTTCCGAATCAACAATCGTGCCCTGCGCTGCATAGGGAAAGCCACCAAACTTACTCTCCAGTATCACTTGCTTCTCGTATGGCCCTTGAATATTCTTCGCTCTGTAGCACACCTCACGTCGATTTCTGCCCGGTGCCCATACGTGGCTAATCATAAGCAGATAGTAGTAACCGTCATGCTTGATTACACGACTACCCTCAAGGAGGCCAGTCTCATCTGCCTCACGCTTGAAAAGCTGACGGTGGCTGCCATCAACCACAGCAGTAAGCGTAGAGTTCAGTTCAACCATCTCCCCCGTACCATAGACCACATACACTCTGTCATCATCATCGAAAAACAGCGTTGCATCATGGAAGTGAGGCAATCGCGAGTGAAGCGTCCACGGTCCCTCTGCCTGTTCAGCAGTGAATATATAGCTTTGTCCCATCTTGCCATGCTCGTTAGGAGCTAAGAGAGCATAGAAGCGGCCATTATGATATTTCAACGATGTAGCCCACTGGCCACGTCCATAGACGGTGCCCTCCTGCATATCATATTTCGGAGAATCCGTAAGGGTATCGAAAACATAGCCTACTGTCTGCCAGTTTTTCAAGTCGCGCGACTTCATTATTGGGGCGCCAGGCATTAGGTGCATCGTGGTACTCACAAGATAGAAAGTGTCGCCAACGCGGATAACGTCAGGATCTGGCACATCGGCCCAGAGCATAGGGTTCTGTATGCGCCTGTCATGGAGCACATCATAATCACCAGCTACAGCAGAAGTCCATGCCATAACAACAGTCATCAGGACTAAAGATATACGTTTGAGCATTATAATATGTGTTTATTTATCGAATGAAACTTCACAAGCCTTTCAACACTCATCTTACAGACACCTGAAAGTCACGGTATCTTACCCATTCACCTTTTTTCTTTGCACATACGGTAAAAGTGAGTTCCCTACCAACATTACGTTCCAACATACTGCGCCATTCCTTCTTATCAAGCTCAATATGCTTGCCACTTGAATGAAGTTGACCGCCCATACTTCCTACAACTCTCACATCAATTTGCTCCACGTCATTTGCCGTCAACGAGAAATTGAGCGGTGTCATGTCCGTAGGTATCGAAGCATTGATATAATTAGGATACATCTCAGGCCACTCATCCAAGACGGTCATGTTATCGGGTCGGTCATCACACGCTGCTGTCAAAGCACACAGCAATATCAGGCAGGCGCAGAGCCATTGCCCTACGTGCAGTGAGTAATATGTGTCTTTCATCTTCATGATGTGTATATTCTTTATGGGTTATCTACATTTCCCACTATTACAATGGCATCCTTATCAGTATAGACTTCGGGGGTTATGCCCTTCGGGAATAGCGTACCCATCAGACTGACGGTTTTGCTCTTTCCTATATACAGCCGGCCTTTCTGATACTTCATCGGTGTGGCATCAGAAGATATGCCTGCTACATACCATTTGTCACCGTGACGACGTGCTATGACACATAGTTTGCCAGGATAGCCATCAATAAAGCGTGTTTCGTCCCATGTCGTCGGCACGGTCTTCATGAAATCAATAGCCCACGCAGGAGCATCAGTCAAATTGTTAGGAGCAAGGGCAAAGTGCTGCACACTGCTTTGGAATAATACCGCCGTAGCCAGAGCAAACACGTCAGAGGTCTTGCGCTCCGTGCCATGCTGATTGTCCTTATTATAATGTTTATTAAGCGTGGAGCCACCGAAATCCATAGAACCGACAGTATTCCTGATAAACGGATGCGTGCAGGCGCATACAGCCTCGTCATCACACATATTCTGTCCGAAGTGCATATTCTCCGATGCAAGTACGGCCTCTGACGCTACATAGTTAGGATACATTCTCTCCCACCCTCTTGGCAAGGTACATCCGTGGAATATCACCTGCAAGCCATAATCGTTAGCATCAGTGAGAATATCTTCATAGAGTTGCATCATAGGTTGCTTGTCACCGCCAAAGAAATCGACTTTAATACCGAGAATACCAGTTTTTTGCATCCATGCCATTTCCTTACGGCGCGGAGCACTGCGATCCATCTTGTGGCGAGGTCCCTGCGGTGCATCATTCCACGAACCATTGGAGTTATACCACAAGAACAGTCCCACTCCACGTTCCTTGCCATATCGAGCCAAATCTTCTATACGCTCATAACCAATCTGCGTGTCCCATAAAGCATCTATCAGCACAGAGCGATAGCCCATGGCAGCCGCAAAATCAATATAACGTTTCTGTTCGTCATAGTTACAGCTTGCATCCATGCCAATAATCCATGACCAAACGCCCTTACCATATTCGTAATTCCTTGAAGCAGCATACTTCGGTTTCACGAGGTCGTTGGCCACGGTGGTCTCAACTATATTCTTTAGTGTTTCGCCTATAGTTATGGTACGCCACGGTGTCTGACAAGGCAAAGCGACAGACGGACACGTACTACCCTGACCGTTCAATTCTCCCTGCTGTGGGAAGCCTATGCCGTAAGTAGCTCCACCATGGTTAAGCAGTCGGCAGCCGACATAATTGCCATCCGTACCAGTCTCGCTTATCAAGACCCATCCATCTGCAACATCAGGGGCTGTGGCATTAGTCTTGAACAAACAAGGGAACGTATATCCTTCTCCCCAGCCATTCTTGCCCATGTTGTCATCAAGGGTATAACGCGTCTCATAACTCGGTGCGGTACGAGCGAAGCCCGTCATAGGTTTCGACTGCGGACAGAGAAAAGTCTGCGCACCTTCTGGCAAAGTAAAGCTACTTGCCTCGCTCTGTACCACCGCAACCAGCGTATTGTCTTTTGGGTATATACGATAGCAGAAAGCGACGTCACGGTTGCTGATGCGAAACACCACATCCATAACATGACGCCCATTCTTTTCTATACCGCACACGGTTTCTGAAACTTGATAGTTTATACGGCTTTGTTTCCAAGTATTCAGCGTATATGTATCATTGATGTCACTTATCTGACATGATGATATCGTCAGTCCGTCAGTAAGATTTTCTGAATTCGTTGTCAGTCCGAGAGAAGAACAACGTATGAAGGTCTTGCCATCACGGCAGACCTCATACGTCAACTGTCCTTTTTTATCGTCCATGATAACAACAATGCGTTTGTCAGGACTTACGAGACGCTTCTCCGCTCTGACACATAAAATATTACTAACTAAACTAACTACCATTAAAAAACTAATACATTTCTTCATCTGTTAAATCTCCAATTATCAAAGGTGAATAGTTTAGGACCCTTCATGCCTTTGAAGGCAAAGTACACGTCATGCTTACCTTTTACAGTCGTAGTGATGCTTGTCGTCACCATTTTCCATTCTTCCCAACCGCCAGTATGTGGCACTTTGAGTATAGCTATAGGTTTAGCATCAAGGCTATCGAGCCTCACTTCGATACTTCCGCCTTGTAAAGCAGAGGCTACAGTAGCACTGAACGTTTTTGGCGAACCGCTAATTACGGCATCAGTGCATCCGTTAGCATCGAAATCAACTTCGCGTACTTTTATATAGTCACCATTATGTATATTGCTTAGATATACTCCTGTCTTGTCATTCTGTTCTGCCTTCACGCCTACCGACCATGCCATCGTCTCAGCTTCATGACGGCAGTAAGGATTGAGTGTGCCTATAGGACTGACACCCTCATCAGTATGGTGTATCAAGGGGAATGTGCCGTCTGTGTTATACTCAAACTCTTCAACGGCAGTGCTGCGCCCGAAGCCTCCGCCACCTGGTAATTTGCCTGTGTGGTAGAAGAAATAGGAGTGTCCCTTGAAGTCAGTCACTCCACAATGGTTGGTAAACGACTTTGTATACTCCTGTGGCATTATCTCTCCACGATATGTCCATGGTCCTTCAAACGACGGTGCTGTCGAATAAGCTATATGCTCTGGTATGCCTCCTGCTGCGTAGAGCAGATAATATAGCTTCTGAGATTTCTTAGCCTTACGTCCTTTTTTGTCAACAGGAAAGAAACTACGTTGCATTATCCAAGGACCTTCTGTGTAGCAATCTTTGTATTTTACTCCCTGCTGTCTGTCTTTTATAAATGGAGAGCCAAAACCTTCTACAGTCTGTTTTACCTGTTTCACCTCGCTACCAAAAGATACCATATTCTCATTCAGCTTGGCATAGTTTATAGTTGGATTTCCCCAAAAGAGCCACGCCTGTCCATCATCATCTATAGTCACCGTTGGGTCTATGTTATCCCAACTTCCATCATCATATAATGGTTTGCCTATGGCATCACAGAATGGTCCCGTAGGACTGTCACTCACAGCCACGCCTATTGCCATACCATTTGTTATGGTAGAATGAGCACATATAAACCAATAGAAGCGTCCGTTTCTTTCTATGCACTGCGAGGCCCAGGCTCGATCATCAGCCCACTTGAAAGAACTAAGATTGAGAGGAGAGCCATGGTCAGTCCAGTTTACCATATCTTCACTTGAATAAACACGCCACTCCTGCATCCAGAAGAAATCAGCTCCATCCTCATCATGACCAGTATATACATATATTTTGTCGCCACAAACCATAGGTGCGGGATCACTTGTGTACCAGGTCTGTACTATTGGATTCTGCGCAAACAATGACATTGAGCAGCAGACAGACAATATGGCAAATATTTTTTTCATTATTGTCGTTGTTAGTCGATTGATTGATTTTGACGATGCAAATTTACGACAAAAACAACAAAAACACCTTACGTTTTTGTTTCAGCAGTTATAATAATTGTCTAAATCATCATGCTTGCATCATTTTTCCATGGTAAAATAACAAAAAAAAAGTAATTTTGCATATCAAAACAAATTATTTCGACATTATGAACAGATTTTCCACTCTTATCCTCACCCTGTTTCTTACCTTGACACACACAGCCATACTATCGGCACAAGACGAATTAGCACACGGTCAAATGATAGAAAAAACGATGCCGTGTCGTCTGCTCCACGGCATTACCGAACGACCCTATAGTATCTACCTGCCACCATCCTATAATATCAAGAACAGCAGACTGTACCCTGTGTTATACCTGCTGCACGGCGGTGGCGGAGCCCACACTGACTGGGATAAGCATGAACACCTGTCTGTCACTGCCGACAGTCTCATAGCCTGTGGAGCAATCAGCGAGATGATTATAGTATGCGCTGAAGGCAACCAAAACAACATGATGTATTTCAATGCGGGAACAGAAAAGATACCAGCTCCTGACTGGAAGTATGAAGACTACTTCTTTCAGGAACTGATACCATATATTGAAAAGACCTATCGAGTACGTAGCAATCGTGATAGCAGAGCTATAGGAGGATTTTCCATGGGAGGAGGCGGTGCCACTGTATATGGAGTTCACCATCCTGAGATGTTCGCCATGGTTTATGACATCAGCGGTTACCTGCGTCGTCAGTCACTTGATTTTCTGAAGGATGACCCATCAGCAGAATGGCGTCAGCAAGTGATAGAAGATAATAACCCCATTACGCACATTCTCACTGGTAGTGATGCAGAAGTAAAGGCTTGGCAAACGGTGGATTGGCGTGTAGCCGTAGGCGACCAAGACTTCACTCTTGAGGCTAACATGGATTTCATAGCAGCTTTGCGCAAGCGTGGTATTTCTAATTCCTTCTATGTAAACACTGGATGGCATGACCACCGTTGGGTTTCAGCCATTCTGCCTGACGTGTTACAACGTGCCGACAGGAATTTCCGAGTTCACTCTGCGAATTTACCGAAATAGCCTGTGCATACCTGCTGCCACTCCATTGCATTGAGCAGCTGCTCCTCAAGCCTCTGGTTTACCTCTTCCCAGCGTTGAGCGTCAATCAGAGGCTTTGCTTTTTGCCATATATAACAGAAGTCTCTCACCTCGGCTACGCCTCGCGCATAGCGTCGCTGCAGTTCCTCCCACAGCGTAAGGCCATTCTTCATCCTATATGACCAACTGACGTGATGAAACCACAAGAGCATTTCTTCAGGACACGTATTCACATCATCATACAATGAACGGTATGGCTCACGATATTGTCCTACGGCATTTGTTCCTTTACTGCTCCTGTCGAAACCCACGCCAGTATTATCAGCCTTGTGATAATACACGGGGCACCACTCAATGGGATATTCTGCTTTGAAGCCATCTGGCTCCGGACCATAGTGATGGTCGAACTTGAATATATGGTGCAATCCAAGCGGCATCATATAGTCAACACACGCTTCACGGCTGCGCATCATCATACCAACCAAAGGTTTCACCGTCTCAGAACCAAACGTCAGCCTCAGCCATTCCTCTGCTATCTGCTCCGACGTAAGTTCTGGATTCCAAGCCAATCTGCCAAAAGCATACCAGTTGGCTGCAGCGAAGTGATGTCCGCACCAGTTCTTATCCAATCCCACATTGGCAACGCCTGCTATACCAGCAAGTCGTTCTGGACTAACATATTTAAAGAATTCCTTCCACATCGGTGCCAAATATACCAAGTGGGTACTCTGCCCAAGATATTCCTGCGTGATCTGCAGTTCTGCCATCTGGGTAGTCTTATGGATATTATCAAAGATTGGAGCATAGGGTTCACGCGGCTGGAAGTCGAGCGGTCCATTCTTCGACTGCAGTATCACATTAGGCAGAAACTGCCCATCAAGCTCTGCAAATTCAGATACAGCCTGCTTAACCCTGTCCTCGCCCTTATGCTTTGCACCATATACAAACGAACGCCACATCACAATACCGCCATAAGGTGCAAGAGCCTCTGCGAGCATATTTGCACCATCGGCATGCGTGCGACCGTAATCAAAAGGTCCAGGCTGTCCCTCTGAATTTGCCTTAACGAGGAAGCCTCCGAAGTCGGGTATCTGTCGGTATATCTCTTTTACCTTCTTCTTCCACCATATCCTCACGTCTTTATCAAGAGGATCAGCAGTAGCCACATCGCCAAGAGCCTTTGGCGTACCGAAATTGACTGACAGATACACACGCAATCCGTAAGGTCTCAATATGTCGGCTATCTCCCTTACCTTATTTATATATGTCTTCGTCAGCATCTTCGGCGACGCATTCACATTGTTGAGCACAGTACCATTTATGCCTATGCTTGCATTGACCAGGGCATACTGACGTATGCGTTCTGCATCAATGGTCATTGCGTCATTCCAGAAAATGCTCTCTCCTGCATAGCCTCGCTCTATCGAACCATCAAGGTTATCCCAGTGGTTCAATATACGATGTTGGAAGACAGGGACGTGTCTGCCCTCTTCACCTCGCAGCAAAGCGAAAGCACCATAGAGCAGTGCTTTTTCACTACCAGCAGTAATATGCCGCTCATCGCGCAGGCCTGTTATGCAGTAGCCTTCCTGTCCTACTCCAGCGGTATCTATGCTAAGCGTCACCTGTCTGCCATCATAATAACGGTGCAGCACATCCGCAGCCAAGCACTTCGTTCCCATCACATGACAAGTGTTCCGCTCCGCATAACGCAACCACAGACTGCTGCCGTCTTCTGCCCTCATCATTAACGACATGAGCATCAAAACTACCGACAATGAATATTTAATAATACTATTCATGCTTTTTCGAGGTTATGGCTCTCTACTATTTATTCTCAACCTTCTGTATCTTGCCATCGGCATCATACTTCAGTTCGGCAATCTTCATCGAACGCAAATGCGTCACGCCGCCAGATGGTACGCTGTCATGAAACAACAGATACCACTTACCTTTGTATTCCACTATACTGTGATGTGTAGTCCAGCCTACGACAGGATCGAGTATTTCACCCTGATAAGTGAACGGCCCGTATGGTGTGTCGCCAGTGGCATAGCACAGCATATGGCTATCGCCAGTGGAGTAAGAGAAGTAGTACTTACCATTATACTTGTGCATCCACGATGCTTCGAAGAAACGATGTGGGTCACTTGCCTTGAGGGGCTGACCGTCTTTGTCGAGAATAACGACAGGACGCGGAGCCTCAGAGAACTGCTTCACGTCAGCACTCATTCTTACTACCATGCTTGGCAAAGCGGCATCATCAGGCTGAGCAAACAACTGCGTCTTATGGTCGGAAGCAGGTCCGAGGTCAATCAGTCCGTTGTCGTCGCCATATTTCCCTGCAACCGGTGTCTTACCACCTGGTATGTGTTGCCACCACTGCAACTGTCCACCCCACAGGCCACCGAAATAACAGTAAATCTCACCATCATCATCTTTGAACACACATGGGTCAATGGAGAACGAACCACGTATGGGGTATTGTTCTGGTTTGAACGGTCCTTCAGGCTTTTCGCTCACTGCAACACCGAGGCGGAACATTCCATCATAGCCTTTAGCTGAGAAGATAAGATAGTAACGTCCGTCTTTCTCTACAACGTCGTTATCCCACATCTGTTTCTCTGCCCATGGCACCTGAGCCACATCAAGCATCATGCCGAGGTCTCTTGCTGTGCCGTTATCGGGGTCTTCGAGCACGAAAGCATGGTAGTCACGCATCTGGAAGTGTCCGCCATCATCATCAAAACACTCGCCAGCGTCCCAGTCGTGACTGGGATATATATATAGTTTGCCATTAAATACGTTGGCTGATGGGTCAGCCATATAATCATTAGGAAAGAGATAATGTGCCATAGTTTTTACTTATTTTTATTTTCTATTTCTTTATTTATTTCATCAATCACCTCGTCAGTCAATTCGTACCTTGAGATTATATACATTGCCACCAACAACAGTACGGCAGGAATGATACAAACGAGCCAGCGTATGCCTTCCTGAGCGAGAGGATTTTGCAGTTCAAGGTCATTCATAAAGTATGCTCCTGCAGCATTGCCCACACTTGTCATGGCGAAGGCTGTGATGAAAAACAGCGCTATAATACGCAAAGGGCGGTTACGCAAGAATTCCGTCCACAGGTCGCTGACCTTCACGTTCTTTGTTTCGTTGTCGTCCATCACCACACGTTCTTTCGCCTGCGTGAAGCAGAAGATGAGTAATACCATTCCCACGAGGGCGAATATCAGCATACACGTGAACCATGCGTTTGAATCCTTCGGCAGCGTCTGTGCCTCCTCTGCAGCCTGATAGTTAGTCCAGGCCAACACCCATCCTGGTATTACGCCACCCAGAGCCATGCCTGCCTTGAAGAATATACCTGTCAGTGCGTTGACAATTCCACTTATCCTTCTGCCTGTCTTCCATTCGCCGTAGCTTATTACCTCGGGTATCAGTGCCCACATATAGCCTGTAGCCACGATTACGCCTGTTGATTTAATGAACTGTGCCACATAGACAAGCACTATATGCTCTTTCACCGTACCCATCTTACTGATGACATAGAGCATCATCATGCCCACTATGGCTACAGACAGGAATACATAGAACATATTTTTCTTGCCCACCTTTCGCTTTATCGCAGGCACCAGTGGCATGAAGATAAATGCTGGCAGAGAGCCCAGTCCCATGAAAAGTGCCATCTCATAGGGTATATCCTTTCCTGCAAGCAGTGCCACCATGATTGGTACTCCTGCAGATACGCATAATCCTCCTACGTTGGCCATGAACATACGCACGCTTGTAAGTATGGTCACTTCGTTGGTATCACGCGTCAGCGAAGAGTTGAGTGCACCGTATGGCACGTTGATAAGCGTATAAAGCATTGACATTCCTACATACGTGACATAGGCATACGCTATGCTCGGTGCGAAGCCATCCCAGAAACATAGTATGGCGAGTATGGTCAAGGGGATTCCTCCCGTAACAAGATATGAACGGTATTTTCCCAACGAGGGGTTATGCTTGTCAACGAAAGTTCCTACGAGTGGATCCCACAATACGTCGATGATGCGCACGACAAGAAACATCGTGCCTGCCAGTCCGGCTGCTTTTCCTGCATCGCCTCCCAACACATATACGTCAGTGTAGAAGAAGAGCAGATACATACATATTGTCTGGTAGATGAGATTTTGTGCCAGGTCACCGGCACCGAAGCCTATACGCTGCATCCACGACAGCTTATAGAAGCCTTTTTCTTGTTTGATTTCCATTATGATATTGTTTTTTTGTATATATTTTCCAACTGCAAATATAATACTTTTTTATTTCATAAACCACCGTCAATGCAAGGTTTTTCTGTGCATGATACTTTTTTCCGCCTACGATGAAACATTTACGTAGAGCCGTTTTTTAGGAAAAACTGTAACTTTGCACTCAGGAAACAAAGACGTGCGCCAATCTGTCGATTGACCGTCACTTTTCCTTCGTGCGAAGAAGCACCCAGGAAACAAAGACGTGAGCCAATCTGTCGATTGACCGTCACTTTTCCTTCGTGTGAAGAAGTGTATAAATATAGAAAACATATTCACTAACAAACAATAATTTCACAACATGTTTACAGGTATGAACATAATGAAGCCACGGTTCTTCATTCTCAACTCTCTCTTAATATTGTCAGCCGCAGCTACTGCCAAACCCGTGCCGGCACGCTTGTTCCAGTCGGGCATGGTGATGCAGCGAGGCACCGAAGTGCCCGTTTGGGGGCAGGCAGACGCCGGCGAGCAAGTCAGTGTCAGGTTTAAGAAGAAAACCTATACCGCTACTGCCGACGCATCAGGACGATGGCAGGTGACTCTGCCAAGCCAGAAGGCCGGCGGTCCATACGACATTGAAATCAAGGGCAACGACAACCAGACGCAGGTCATCACCGACGTACTCTTCGGCGATGTATGGCTATGCTCGGGACAATCAAACATCGATGTCACCGTGGAACGTGTTTATCCTATATATAATAAAGTGGTTGACGAGTATGATAACCCTAAAATACGTATGTTTCGCGTAATGACGGATTTCAACACCCATGCGCCACTCTCTGACATCAAGCCTACTCCCATAAACTGGAAGAAGGCAAATAAGGAGAATGCCATGTCGTTCTCAGCCGTGGGCTACTTCCTCGCTCGCGAGATGTATGAGAAGACTGGCGTGCCGCAGGGTGTCATTGTCAATTCCCTCGGCGGTTCGCCTATCCAGGCATGGCTCGATGCCGACACACTGCGCAGGCAGTGGCCGGCGGAGTATTCGCGCACGCTTTTCTTCCAAGATGACGACATGGTCAGTGCCATCAATGCTTCCAACAACAAGGCGCAGCAACGCTGGAATTCTCTGCTTGACTCCTCTGACCCTGGCTTTGCACAGGGATATGCCTCGCTTTCGCTTGATGACAGCAAATGGAAGCGCATCAACGTTTTCCGCACCAACGCTGCCGGACACTTGGAGAGCGTAAATCTGACACGCAATCACCGCTACAATGGCACGTTATGGGCGCGTCAGCATTTTAATATTGACGCCGCACATGCCGGTCAGGGCGCGCGCCTCTTTGTTGGCACTCTATATGATGCCGACCAGACCTACGTCAACTCACGCGAGGTGGGACGCACATTCTATCAGTATCCTCCACGACGCTACACTATTCCGGCTGGGGTATTGCAGCATGGCGACAACGTCATTGCAGTGCGCTTCACGACCAAGGGCGGTGCTCCCCACTTCATACCAGAGAAGGAGTACAAGCTCGTGTTTGACGATGGCACCGTGGTTTCGCTCGCTGACGAGTGGCTTACCTGCGAGGGTGTGCAACTGCCACAATGCCCCGGTGCCGACGGTGGCGGCCAGAACCTACCCTCGGTACTCTACAATGCCATGCTACATCCTCTGGCTCCCTACGCTCTTAGTGGCGTGGTATGGTATCAGGGCGAATCAAATACCGGCGATGGCGACAAGTATGAGCAGTACCTGAGCCAACTCATCGGTGGCTGGCGACAACTGTGGAAGCGTCCAGACCTGCCCTTCTGCGTCGTACAGTTGGCCAACTTCCTTGAGCCTTCCGACCAGCCTCAGCAATCGGGATGGGCAGAAGTGCGCGAAGCTCAACGTCTGACCACGGAGCATCTGCCTAACGTAGGGCTGACGGTAGCCATCGACCTCGGCGAGACCGTGGATATACACCCACTGCGCAAGCGCGAGGTAGCGGAGCGTGTTGCCAATGTATTTGACCATTTGGTATGGAAGAAGTCAGCTCCTCTCTCTCCGCGAATTACCAACGTGCATACAGATGGCAATGTCATCACACTCACTGCCGACCAACCTCTGCGACAGTCTGACCGTCTGTATGAGTTTGAGACGGCTGGCTCCGACGGTCGTTTCGTCAATGCCGAGGCACAGTCAGAGGGCAACCGTATCACTGTCCGCTCTGCTGTTACCAATCCTGTGACAATGCGATATGCATGGAAGCACAACCCCATACGCGCAGGCGTTTATTCAGCAGCAGGCGTTCCGATGTCACCACAGCAGATAGACCTTTCCAAGTAGTGCAGGCTAACGTCTCTCTTACTATACAATGATGACTGACAGCTACTGCGTTTTCATGATTTGGAAAACCACGCAGAAAAGAGGCTGTATAACAATCTCAAAATGAAGGCTTTGCAATCGCTACCCGATTACACCGTAATCGCTATCTGATTACACTGCAATCGCTATGCGATTACACTGTAAAAGCAATGCGATTACAGAGGCACAGCATAGCATACATACAAAAATCACCGCGAACCCACCATTTTGGGGCGTTCGCGGTGATTTCTTTTTCCATTGGCTAACCACCATCAAGGTAGTGGTATGTCTATTTTCTTACGGTGGATTCATTCATAAATAGGTATGAGGGCTGATAGCCACCCCAGTCAACGATGATTTTCTCAAAGACGATGCCTGGATGCAGGGGGCGTAGGGTAAGTTCGTGAAACCCACCGGCAGCGGTAACGGGTAGCAGCACTTCCTTCTCAACTATACGACGCGCTATCTGAGGATAAAACTCGGAATACATATATGGCGCACGGTCGAGGAGCGTCTTGTTGAAGTTGACTGTCTGCGGCTCGCTGCCGTCAAGGCTGACGGTATATTCGAACCCGCCTACATTAAGGAAATCGAGCGTTGACTTGACTACAACGTGTACCTTCACTCTGTCAGGCAGTTGGTCATCCGAAGGAATATTAAACCTATAAGTGAGCATAGCGCCCTTGACATCTGAAGTGTAAGGGTTAAGCGCCACGGCGCTGCGCGTGCGACCATAGTAAGGATATACAGTCCACTGAGTGGCTGGCGCGGTTACGCTACTATAGTAATGCTCTGCTTCCATACTCACATAGCCACGGTCGGCAGTAAAGACGTAGCCACCAGCCGTATTGTCAGCAACAGTCTTGGTTGCGGGGCGCATATCGTGAGGGAAATTATCGTTCCATGAGGTGTAGCCTATATGCTTCTGCGTCATCATGCCGTCCCATTTGCCATGACTCATCACCTTGTTATAATGACGACAGAGCAGAGAATCGCGCATGAAACACTCCTCCACACGCCTTGCCCATTTGTTGGCATCAGGCATATTGCGCTCTGCAAGGGCTTGGTTCATGGCCTGAGAGTAATACATATCGTACAGATTAGCCATTGCCTGCACGGGGAAAAGCAGCAACTGGCGATAGGCATCGCGCGCAGAGAGCGGTATGCTGTCAAGCAGGCGAAGCGCACGCACTTCAAGACGTGCGTAATCATCAGTCACGCGTTGCCACTCGCCCGTAGCGAGATTGTAGGTCTTGGCATCAAGCATCTCTGGCGTTACACGAGCCATATACTGGCAGTTGCGGTTGTAGATGTCGGCAGCCTCACTGACAGTCTGCGCTGAAGCCTCGCCGAGTAGTTGACTGAAGAAAAGACGAGTATGGTCAGTTACGGTATGTACGGCATATTCCTTGGGGTTCCATGCCATATCCATGAAAAGCTGAATAGGATACTCCATTGGTTTGAGATCGCCCACATTGAGAATCCACATACGCTGTATGCCGTAGTCATAGGCCAAAGTCAGTTGCTCAAACATCTGCTGCGTCTGCGTCACGTTGAGCCATTTAGTGTTACGTGGAGCACCCACGTAGTCCACATGATAGTACAGTCCCCAGCCACCTTTGTGCTTGCGCTCACGGTCAGTATGGGGCACGCGGCGCACGTTGCCCCAGTTATCATCACACAACAGCATGATGACGTCGTCAGGCACTCGCATACCTTTGTCGTAGTAATCCATCACCTCTTTGTATAAGGCCCACACCTGCGTGGTCTTATCGGCTGGTTTTCCCGTCACCTCTTTTATTATGCGACGCTGGTTTTCCACTATCTGTGTAAGCAACTTTGTGTCGGCATCCTCGCTCATGGCTTCGTCGCCGTCGCCTCTCATGCCTATGGTCACCATATCCTCCGTACCTTTCATTCTTTCTATACCCTCACGGAAGAAGCGGTCGAGGTTCTGCTTGTTGGTACTGTAGTTCCACGCTCCCCAGTCACGGCGATGGCGTGCATACTCCTGATGGTTACGTGCCATAGGCTCATGGTGGCTTGTTCCCATTATTACTCCCATACGGTCGGCAGTGCGCGAGTTCTCAGGGTCATCGGCATAGAAAGCCCATCCCCACATAGCAGGCCACAGCATATTGCCTTTAAGTCGCAGTATGAGTTCAAACACCTTCTCATAGAAGCGATGGTCACCGTAGTTTGTACCGAAGGTATTCTTCACCCACGACGTCAGGCATGGTGCTTCATCGTTGAGGAAGAGTCCGCGAAACTCCACGGCTGGCTCGCCATCGGTATATTCTCCTGGTACTACGTATGCCTCATCGTGTCTCACTACTGGTGCGTCAGCCCACCAGTACCAAGGTGATACGCCAAGTTGGCGGCTCAGTTCATATATGCCGTAGATTGTTCCTCGACGGTCACTGCCACCTATTATGAGCGTAGTGCCCTGTGTGGTTATGACGTATTTCTCGCGCTTTCCTTTAAGTTGCTTTGCGAGCAGTCTATCTACTGTTTTGTTCTTTCCCAACGTACCAATCACGATTGTAGCGTTATCGGTAGTTATTTCGGGTGTCACGCCAAGTGCCAGCCTGAAGTCTTTCTGCAGGTTTCGTATGGCAATCTTCACTCCCTCATACTCGCTGTCATCATAGTCTATAGTAGCGGTATGAAGCGGCAGTGCGCCAGGCTGCTGCGAGAACGTCACGAACTTCCCTGCAGCCATTGCCGCCGTTGCTGTAGTAAACAGCAAGGCAGCGATAATATGTCTTAATTTCATGTTCATCTATATTTATTCTGCGAGGTATATATTTACTATTGCATTTGCGTCAGCCATAGTGATAGCCTCGTCTCCGTTCATATTGGCCGCTGACACATTGAAACCACCTTCAACCATAGCGGCTTTCCCTGCATCATCTGAAAGATAGTAGTTTACCACCATGTTGGCATCAGCCATGGTTATTACTCCGTCGGCATTGACGTCGCCAAGCAGTTTCTGTATCAGATATATGCTGCTGACTTTTGCCGTACGCATATCTCCATACGGAATCTTTATGGCGTGTATATGCAGGAAGTTGTCTTCACGCTGGTTGTAGCTGCTTGTCAGCGTGGTCTTGAAGTCTTCAAGCGGTATTATGACTACACCGAGCTGGCTGTCCCAGTACGGATCGTATTCATTGAAGTTTACCCTTATCTCCTTATGTTCGCCACTTGGCACTATTCTGTTGGCAAGCAGTCGTACCGTAGCATCGCCGCTACCGCGCAGCGCAATCTTATCGTATGCACTGAGATCAACGAAGCGGTTGTAGTCAACACTGCTGAAGCCTACCAGTGTCGAGCCGTTTGTCTCATTGTTGCCCAGTCGCCATTCCGGTACGATGTCTTCTACCACCTCGGCATCAGCACCACCATTGCTCCAAACATGAAACATATCTGGTGTCAGTTTCACCCAGTTTTTCGGTGCTTCAAAGTCATCAACGGCAAGGTAGTTGTTGATTTGTTCCATCACCTTGTCGGTGCGCACGGGGAAATATTCCGTAAGCAGGCGGTTGCGTTCTGTCATATATGTATCATCAACAGTATATAATTCGCCTTGACCTTGATACGGATGCACGTCTCTACGGTAGTCGCCCCATCGTGCTGCCTCGTCATATAGGGCGTACTGTATGTCGTGATACAGGCTGTCCCACGTACAGGTTACGGCATCAGGACTGAGTAATCCGTCTTCGGCAAAGAGTTCCTTGGCACGGCTTAGATACTGACTACGGAAGTTCTCATTCTTCAGCAGTTGCTGGAATATTCCCGTCGGAGTCTCCATTCCATTGTTTTTTGTCATCACGTTTTCATCACTATTGCCGAATATTAACTCTGAGTCCCAGCATAAGAACCGGAAACCTTGGCTCGGACTGCCCTCAATGTTATGTCGTCGTATGGCATACCAGTTATGATGATCCCAGTCGGTGTTACCTGCATACTGGTTTATAAGCATATAATCGATGAAGTTTGGTATATCAAGCAGTGTGTCAAGTTGTGCCAGGTCAGCCGTCGGGTCGTTGAGTTCGCTCACCTTTGTAGTCATCTCATTCCATGCATCGAGCGTGCCCTCGCTTGCTTCGATGTGATTTCCTCCTTCTTCTTCTATCTTTATCACGTCGATATCGTCCTTTGAACCGCCAAGATGGTCTTTGCCATATTGGTCATCTACGCGCTCTGCTATGTTGTAAAGTCCCCAATACATGCCGTTGAGAAAGAGGTGCACGTAGAGTGCGTTGACGCTCGTATGTCCCAAGGCGCGCTGTGTGCGTCTTGCCCATACGTCACGTGTATATTGCGCAGCCTGTCGGTTGCCTTCCGCCCAGTGCTGCCAGCTATTGCCGAAGTGGCAACGAAGCACGAGTTGCTTGAATTCACTTGGTTCTCCTTTTCCAAACAAAGGATATTTCAGCGATTTCTGTCCGTAGTCTTTCTTGAATGTCAGTCGGAAGGAATGTTTCGGGTTCTTTTCAGCTATTCGTCCGTGACCGCCATGCAGCTTCAGTCCGCAGGGAACGCTGAAGTCGTGGTTCTGCTTACCACCAAACAGTTCGGCACTGCACTGTCTGGTCCAACCATCGCCTGTCGGGTCACCTACAGGCGCACCAGTAAAGATGTATATGCCGCCGGTATTCTCGTCAGCTTCCTTATTAAACAGATTTCCTGCGTCGGTTACTACGCTGAGGATGGGCAGCGATTTCAATCCCTCTACTATCTTTTGACGCAATGTCGGGTCAGTAGTCATCTCCTGATCCATGCCATAGTCAGCGGGTGCTATACCGTCTATCTGCGAGAACGTACCCCATGTATCAGGATAGTTCGCCGGAGTGTCAGACTGGCTGAGCACCGAGGATATAAAGATATACGAAGCTGTAGTGATAGTGGAAGTTACTATTCCTTCCTTCACTTCCACGGCTCGTAACAGTGTAGTCTTATCAATGGTAAGCGGGGTGGTATATAGAGAGCTTTCTGATGTTGGTGTACTCCCGTCGATGGTATAGCGTACCTCGGCTGTTTTGTCTTTTGGAGTTATCTCCACTGTAATAGCCTCATCGTCATAAAGACCATGGGGCTTACTAATCTTTGGCTGTGCAAGCAATGTAGCTACTTGCAGCAGCAACGACAAAGCAAATATTGCTTTCTTAATCATTTTCAGGTCTATTGATATTATTCTTAGAAAAAAGAAAGGAGATAGAAGAAAGGACGTTGCCTTCTTCTACCTCCTTTTCTATAAACTATACGCTTTATTCTTCAAACTTAATACTATTACTGAGCGAGGAACTCATTAACTACTGCATTGGCATCAGCCATTGTAACCTTACCGTCGCCGTTCATATCTGCAGTGTCAACAGGGAAGTTTGCATCCTTGTCAGTAGAGAGATAGTAGTTAACGATAGCGTTAGCATCAGCCATAGTCACTGATTCATCATTGTTGACATCGCCCATGATGCCCAGCTTAGAGTAGTCGAAGCCTGGAGCGGCAGCAACAAGTTGCAGGCTGATGTCATTGAATGCAAACCAAGCAGGAGCGCCTTCATTTCTTACGCCGAGAGTAATCTTTCCGTCGGTAACGGTGATTTCCTCACTGATGATGCGGTTATTGTCAGTAGCACCCCAAGAAACACCATTGCTCTGAACCTGTGTCTTGTTGTCATACTGTCCTTCCTCAGTAGCTGTAGTATTGACGAACACATACTCTTTCGGGAAGAGCAATGCGCGTGCAGACTCAAGTTTCTCCTCATCGGTCTCGCCTTCAACACCTTCTACCTTAACCATGTCGGCATTGCCCTTACGCTCTCCGAGGTAAGCAATCACCTTATATACACCTGCTGGCAGGTCAGTAATCTGCTGTGTAACGACGACCTCTGAAGAAATAGTCAGAGCCTCATCGGCAGGAATCTTGTCAGTAGCCACGTGACCACCGCCACCGTTGGTACCCCAGTTGCCTGCTACGCTTGCGCCTTCGATGTGCCAACCTGGTGCCATAGCATCAGAGAAGTCATTAGCATTAGCCTTTGTGACATAGAGGTTAGGATTCTTCACATATACACTCATATCAATAGGCTCTTCGACGGTAGGATTCTCATTGAGCTTAGCATAGAGTGACTTCTTGATGGCAGCCTTCAGTTTCTTAGCCACGACGTCGTTGTCGCCAAGTTCCTCGTTGGCAGCAGCAACGGCAGCATTCTCATCAGTCAGACCGAGCACCTCGGCAGTAGCCACGCCACGACGCAGACGCTCATGGAGAGCAGCATAACCAACAGTACCGTTCTGTGAAGCGCCATCGGTGAACATAGCCACCTGAGCATTTGCCGCTGTCATCTCTTCGATACCAGCCTTCAGTTCGCTGTCGTCAGTAACGTTGTTAGCCTTAGCCACACGCTGTGTAACATCTACTCCGTCAACATTTATGGTTTCTTCCACTACGGTAGCATACTTGTTGAAGGCATCAACGAGATTAGTGTAAGCAGGCAGAGTGTTGTACTTGCTCTCAGCATACTTGTCCATGTTAGTGAGCAGGTCAGCCGGCAGTTTGTCGAAGTCCTCGCAGAGCTTGCGGTGAGCGTCCATAGCTTTAGCAGCATCTGTCAGTTCCTTAACGGCTCCGTCGAATGAAGAAGGAGCGGTAGGAGGAGTGTTGGTGTACTTTGTGATTACATTGTCAAGAGCCGTGTAAGTATCACCAGCGTAGCGCTCACCCTCGGCATTCTGCTTAGCAGTGTTGGCCACATTCATGGCTTCACTGAGAGACTGTAAGAGTTCGATACCCATTACGTCAGGAATAGTCTGCACCTTGATGTTTGCAACTGCAAGTCCATCACCATATCCAGCAGGATTACCATTTGCATCGGTTGGGAAGAACTTCAGTATGTAGTTACCAGCCTCGGTAACGGTGAACTCAAGGTCACCCTTGTTGCACTGGCCCTCTATGTTGCGGTCAGTGTTAACTGGAGTCAGCTGTTCTGCTATAATCTCACCACCGCTTACGATATTGCCTTCTTCATCCTTAACTTCCTCAGATACAACCTGTACTTTCAGACCACGTGTGCCAGAACCATCCCAGCGAGCAGCCTCATATTTCAGATGATATGTATTTGGCTCAAGTGTCAGTTTTTTGTCGTTCGCTCCATAGTTTGCGTAACCACCGCTGGCAACATTACGTGAGCAGAGGTAGAGTACAACTGGTGCGAAGCTGCCGCTTACTTCAATAAGACGGCAACCGCCCCAAAGTCCTGTTGCTCCTGTGCGTACATCGCCATCGCTTAATACATTCCATGAAGCAGGAACAGTACCATTGCCTGACTCTGTGAAATTGTCTTCCATATAGGTCTTTATGCCCTCGCCTATGTCTGTAATGCCGAAGCTGTATTTCAGCGTAGCTGTGCCAGTCTCATCAAACCAGTTTTGCTCTGGCATGATGCCAGAAATATTGATAGTGTGTATGCCAGTGGTAACGTCGCCGGCAGGACGCGTAAGCGTAACCTCCTTAGCGATACCGGTACTTGGTGTCACGGTCATATCGTCGTCATCAAACTTTGCTTTCAGTTCTGTGAGGTCAACATTGCCAGTGAATGTCACCTTGAACTCGGTAGTGCTGACAGGCAAATTGATAGAACCCAGTTCCGGAACGGCAGATTCTACCTCTGGTATCTTTGCCACGTTAGGGTAATATTCTCCCAGATTCTCCTCGTGTGTAGCCACCATATCGGTGATTTCCGGCAGAGTTTCGCCCTCAAAGCGTCCGTCAGCAAACACGAGCTGCAGTGTCTCATCAGCAGGGTTGTTGAACGAGAGTTTAACATCAGCCGTCTCATACTCGCTGTCATCAACGACGTCTTCGCTCATAAACATGAAGATACGTGCATTGCCATCCACTATCATGCCTTCTACAGAGGTCAGTGGCACGGCTGTGCCGTTGAGCTTAACAGTACCACTCTCCACTGGGAACATCACGCGCTCCTTGCCATCGAGCAACTTATACATATTAGTCTGCGAACCGAGGTTGAGCGATGTAACGTTGGCTTCAAACGTAGCCTTCATGCCATCGAGCGGACTATATGTCTTGCCTGATGCAGGCACTGTGCCTTCGAGCATCACTCTCTTGAACTTCAGAGCCTTTGCGCCCCAGTTGATTTTCAAGCAGTTGATATGGAAATACTCCACGCCGAGTTCCTCTACGTCGAGTACTGCCACGCCATCATCACCGATAGTCACCTGCTTTTCCGGACAAGCATGTCCGTGAGGGTCGCTATCGCCCTCCCCTGGAGCCTGGCGGTTGTAGAGCACACGGATAGTGATGCCCTTCTGACCATAGAAATACATTTTCTTTGTACCGGTCAGATCGGCATACCATGTGTAAATCACGTTGCCGTTACCATAGACGACGTTACCGCCATCTACATTCTTGAAGTAACCCACTTCACAGCCGAATGTGCTACCATCGGAGAATGTCCTGTTGTCTTCGTCAGACAAATCAAGCTCCGTTGCATCCGCACCTGCTCCGTCCCATGCCTTGAACATAGTCTCGTCGAGTTCAACGAGGTCGCTCTGGGCACTGGCTGTCATGCATCCCACCATAGCGAGCAGTAGCATGACGAGTTTTGTGTAACTCTTTTTCATGTGCATTAAGTTTTTAGTTGTTTAAGTAAAATTGTTTTTTTGATTTGTTATATATATCGGTCGTAGTACGATAGAATGTCTGTAGATAAGATTCCTGAGTGCCTCTTCGCACGAAGGAATAGTGACGGTCTGTCGATAGACTGGCGCACGTCTTTGATTCCTGAGTGCAAAGTTACGATTAAGTTGCGTATATCCTGTTACATTTTTGTTTCACGCCCTTGCGTTTTTGTAATCACAAAACAAAAATTTTCCGTCTCTCTTATATAATAAGGTGTAACTCAAATGCGGACAAAAAACACCTGTTTGTAAATTCACATTGTCAGTAAATCAATTTTCTGGCTTACAAAATGCGTTTTTATACACACCACTCATCGTGAAGCGTTTTAGAGAGCACAATGGCATAGAAAACTGATTTCTGTGCATAGTAGCGCTTGATTTCCATCCATCAAACCACTATTATTCAATAATCGCTATGCTTTTACGATGTAATCTGTATGCTATCACGGTGCAATCAGCATGCTTTTATATTGTAATCAGCTACTGATTACGCTGCAATCAGTATGCTTTTACTTTGGCAAAAATCATATTAAAATCGGAACTTGTTCACTCACAATACATTAAGAAAAACAGAATGCTTGCGCTGTAGGTCATTAAAAAGAAAAAATTTTCAAATATGCGAGTATTTCGTGGGTATGCGAAATCATTTTGTTAGAATAATGACCGTTTTGCTTACACAATGACACGTCAATGCTCTCTGTGTACTTCATTTTACGTATCAACAAACCATGGGTCACATAGTGCAGAAATTCGTCAATCAAAAAGCGCAAATGTTAAGAGCTTAATAATCAGAATGTTCAAAAAAATATGAAACAAAACTCAACTCACTGTGAAACAAAAACGACATTGTCATTCTACAAAATGGAAAGTCGGTGATATAATAAAGAACTTATATATTTTATATAATTATTAACTTTGCACTCAGGAAACAAAGACGTGAACCAGTTTATCAACTGACAGTCACTTTTCCTTCGTGCGAAGAAGCACCCAGGAAACAAAGACGTGAACCAGTTTATCAACTGACCGTCACTTTTCCTTCGTGCGAAGAAGCACCCATAACTATCCTGTAATTTCAAAAATCAATCTTTAAATACACTTAGACAATTTATGATTACCAGAAAGCTATTTCGAAAGGAGTGCAGTCTGCCTTGGAAAAAACGCACATCGCATTGGGCACGACTGACGGCTATCGCACTGGTGGGAGGCGCATGCCTTACGGCCTGCGAGGACTATGACCTCGACGAGAATACTCCCGAGGGCTGGGGCAACAGTATCTACAGTTGGCTCCGCGACCGCGGCAATTTCACCAACACAGTGCGCATGATTGAAGAGCTGAACTACAGTGAGGTACTGGGAAAGACTGGTTCCAAGACGCTCTTCGTAGCCGATGACGAAGCCTACGCTCGATTCTACCAGAACAACAAGTGGGGCGTAAGCAACTACGAGGCTCTATCTGAGTCGCAGAAGAAACTGCTGCTCTTTGGCAGTATGATGGACAATTCCATGCAACTTGGGGCTCTTTCAAGCGTAGAGGGCACTCCGCCACGCGAGGGTGAGGCTATGCGACGCTTCGCTTCCAATACTGCCTACGACTCCGTAGCCGTACTAAAGCCTGAACGCATGCCCGACAATCCCTACTGGCAGTACTACCGCAAGAACGGAAAACCTATCGTGTGTATGACCGACAACTCCGTGGTGCCACTGGTACAGTTTGTGGAGAAACAACTCGTCAACAAGCGCATCACCAACAGCGACTATGATTTCATATACAACCACACCACGCAGCGCCAGCCAGGCGATGCCAGTGTCAACGGCGTGCAGGTGGCAGAACCCAACATCAAGTGTTCAAACGGCTTCATTCACCGTATGGAGGAGGTCATCACCCCACTGCCCAACATGGCTGAGGTGATAGCCTCAAAACCCAACGTAAGCATCTTCAACCGACTGTTGGAGCGCTTCTGCGCACCCTATCCGCTTGATGAGAGCGCAGCTACACAGTACAACTATCTGTATGGCACACAGGTAGATACTATCTTTCAGAAACGTTTCTTCTCGGAAAAGTCGCAGGGCGGACGGAAACTTATCATAACGCCTGACGAGAAACCCGTAGCAGGCACGCTGAAATATGACCCAGAATGGAATGCCTACTATGCCGGTCTTGACGACCAGAGCGGCAACATCGTGATGCAGCGCGACATGGGCGTGATGATGGTGCCAAGCGATGAGGCCATGACCACTTACTGGAACGAAGGCGCCGGACGCGTGCTCAAGGATTACTACGGCTCATGGGACAACGTGCCTGATGACGTAGTATCAAAACTCATCAACAACAATATGTTCAACTCGTTCATCGCCTCCGTACCATCTAAGTTCAAGAGCATCCTCAACGATGCCAACGACCCTATGGGTGTGGAGGAGTCGGCAATCGACAGCGTATGGCTCGGATGTAATGGTGCGATATACCTGACCAACAAGGTGTATTCTCCTACGTCATACGTCAGCGTATCATTCCCCGCTCTCATCAACGAGTCTATGCGCATTCTCTACTGGGGCATAGAGCAGTTGCAGTACAACGTTTACCTCAACTCGCTCAATTCATACTACAGTCTGTTCATACCAACCAACAATTCTCTGCTTGAATATGTAGATCCTTGCTCCTACGGCAAGAGTAAGACGCAGGTGCTACGATTCCACTACGATGCCACGCAGATTAACAAGGAAGACCGTGTGTGGGCAAGTATGTGGAACTATGACCCTGCCACACGCACCTTGACCGACAGTCTCGGCGAGATACACAACCCGCAGATGATACAAAACCGCTTGAAGGACATACTCGACACCCACATCGTCATTGGCGACGTGGAGGACGGACACACCTTCTACCGCACAAAGGGAGGCACGGAAATCCGCATCAGGAATGCCAAGGCCGGCGCAAAGGGTATGACCGTAGAGGGCAGCTATCAGGTGAACGAAGGCGTACCGGCTACCGTCAGCGAGGTATATGACCAGACTCCAAAGACTACTGGCGGTAACGGCAAGAGCTATATACTCAACAATCAACCTATACTCGGTACGCGACAGACCGTACACGACGTGCTGAAAGCTCATGAGGAGTTCTCTGAATTCTATGAATTGATGATGGGAAGCGGCCTCTTTGAGCGCAAGCACCTCAACAGAAATGCTACAGGTGGCGACAATATCTCTGTATTCAATACGTACCATTACACCATATATGTGCCTACTAACGAGAGTATTAAGAAACTCATCAACGACGGCAGCCTGCCGACTTGGCAACAGGTGGCTGAAAAGAACGCCATGGGCGACGACCTCGGAGCAAGCAAGGATTCCATCGCTATCTGCGATTTCCTCAAGTATCACATTCAGGACAATGCTCTGTTCATCGGTGCAAAACCCGTGACTGCTGACTTCGAAACCGCTACCGTGGACCCATCTACTGAGCGTTTCTATCGCATCAATGCTGTGCTCAGCGATACAGGCATAACACTTACCGACCAAGCTGCAAAAAATAACAGGTCACTTCCGAAGGCTAACGTAGTGACCTCTAACAAGAAACTATACAATATCATGGCGCGAGAATATCAGTATAATGCGCCCGATGCATCTGAAGCAACGATGATAGAGACATCATCATCGGCTGTAATACATCTGATTGACCGTCCGTTGAGATTTAAATAAAGGAATATCATTATTCATAATGCATTATACTTAATGCATAATTCATAATTCAAGCGTATGATTACATTATATAAAACGAAAACGAAGACGAAAACAAAGACTGCAGAGACCTTACGCAAGGTGTTCTTCACTCTTCACTTTTCACTCTTCACCCTATCAGCACCGTTAGGACTTCAAGCGCAAAATGCCGGAGACATCATCAGCGGTAGCGTCACCGACGTATTCGGACCAGTGATGATGGCCAACGTGGCAGAGATTGACGGTTCTAAACGTATCGTGTCTTCTACGGTGACTGACATGAATGGTAACTTTTCATTCAAACTGAAGAATCCTAAGAACAAGCTGCGTATCACATACGTAGGTTGCAAAACCGTGATACTACCTTTTGACAAGACAAAATATGAGGTTGTACTTGAGGATGCCACACAGATTGACGAAGTGGTGATAACAAAGCAGCGTCGCGCTGGCGGAGCTGGACTTAACATTCCTATTGACGAGATTTCCGGTTCTACGCAGTCTATCAACATGTCGGAGTTTGAAGGCATCAGCATGACAACGGTTGATGAAGCCCTGCAGGGACGTATCGCAGGTCTTGACATCGTGGCTGGCGGTAACCTGGGTAGCGGCACGTCAATGCGACTGCGCGGCGTATCGTCAATAAATGGTTCGAGCGAACCTCTCATCGTGGTCGATGGCAACGTATGGGAGACCAACACCAATGATTTCGACTTCTCAAACGCCAACGACGAGAAGTTCGCAGAACTGCTCAACGTTAACCCAGAGGACATTGAGAGCATAGATGTAAAGAAGGATGCCGCAGCCACTGCAATATGGGGTTCGCAGGGTTCCAATGGTGTGATTGAGATAAGAACAAAGCGCGGACTCAGGGGAAAGCCACGCGTGAGCTATTCTTTCCGTCTTACCGGCACCTATCAGCCTACAGGCTATCAGATGCTCAATGGTGATGAATATACCATGTTGCTGAAGGAGGAGTATTTCAACCCTTCCATGAGCGATGTAGCAAGTAATATTCCTGAGCTGAACTATACACCTACATTCGCAGAGTATGAGATGTATAACAAAAACACCTATTGGCTCGATGCCGTGAAGAAGACGGGATGGAGACAGAACCACAATCTGTCAATCAGCGGTGGCGGTGAGAAGGCTCACTTCCGCATCAGCGCAGGCTATGACCATGAGACGGGTTCTATCATTGAACAACAGCTCGACCGACTGACCTCACGCGTCAATCTTGATTACTTCGTAAGCGACCGCATCAAGATTGAGACTAATATCGCCCTGACTTACACTAAGAATAAAAAGAATAACGGTGACCTGCTCGCACTGGCCTACACTCGTATGCCTAACCTCGCACTGTATGATGCTGATTCGGGCGACTACTATTCCATGCTTCCAACGGTGACAAGCCAGTTGCAAGACCAACTGAAGAACCGTAATCCTGTGGCTCTGGCTCATCTGGCAAAGAATAATGAGACGAGCTACAACATTACTCCTGAGTTCAAGTTGAAGTATGACTTACTGGGCGTTGACGAGAACAAGACACGACTGAACTACGAGGGTAAGGTGGTATTCAATATCTTCAACAAGTATGAAGACCAGTTTATGCCACTGGCTCTGAGCACAGTAGGATGGAACGACACAAAAGATAAGCAGAGCAACCGCTCTACTTCCATATCTAATAAGAGCCTGGGAGTAACAACTACTCATACGCTGACATTCACTCCTGTGTTCCGCAACAAGGACCATTCGCTCTCAATGTTACTGCGCGGACAAATGACCAGCGGAAACTCTACATCACAGAACACCGTAGTATGGGGACTACCATCAGGCACCATCGAAAGCACCTCGGCTGACGGTATTATCGCCGACATGTCAACAGGCAGCGGACAATGGCGCTCGGTATATATCACCTACTCTGCACACTACGCATACAAAGGACGCTATATGGCTGACTTCAGCGTACGCCGTGACGGTTCTACCAAGTTCGGAGACTCACAGCGTTGGGGTACATTCCCTGCCTTCTCACTGCGCTGGAACATACACAAGGAACCATGGTTTGCCAAGTCACTGCCATGGGTATCAATGCTCTCACTGCGTCCAGGCTGGGGTATCGTCGGTAAGCAACCAGATGCTGAGGCTCTGTACTTCAGTAAATACCGTAATGGTTCGGGATACCTCGACAATGTCAGCGTATATCCTTCCAACGTACAGTTGAAGAGTCTGAAATGGGAAGAAAAGAAAACCTACAACCTCGGTATCGATTTCGGTTTCTGGAACAACCGCATCAGCGGTAACCTTGAGCTTTACTGGCAGTACACCAGCGACCTGCTGATGAAAGACCTAAGCATACCTACTTCTTCTGGCTACCCTACCCTGTCATATCAAAACGTAGGCGACATGAGAAACATAGGTTGGGAATTCAATATCAATGGCAACAAGGTAATAAAGAAAGGCAAATTCTCTGCTGACTTCAACATCACCTTTGCCAACAACAAGAATGAAATCACAGCAATGGACGAAACCTGTCTGGCATCACTCAACAAGGACTTTAACCGTCAGAACGGTTCTTACCTGACACGTGTGGAACTAAACTCTGCCCTTGGAAGCATCTATGGATTCCGCTATAAGGGAGTTTATCAATACAGCGAGTACTCACCAGAGGAGATTAAAGGCGTAAGCGGTCCTAACGCTCCGGTAGTGCGCGATGCTGCAGGCAACGTAGTACTCGACGAGAACAACATGACAAAGCCGGTAATGTTCTGCGCAGGCTCTGTGAACTATGAGTTCCGCGGTGGCGATGCAATCTATGAAGATATTAACCACGATGGACAAATCAACGAACTTGACATAGTATATATAGGTTCCTCACTGCCTAAGATTACTGGTGGTTTCGGTTTCAAACTCAACTTTGGCAGATTTACCTGGAACAACCAGTTCAATTTCCGCTATGGAAACAAGATAATCAACCAGGCACGTATGGACGTAGAGAAGATGTATGACAACAACAACCAGAGCCGTGCCGTAAATTGGCGCTGGCGCGTTGAAGGCGACATAACTTCAATACCTCGCGCACTACGTCAGATGGGCTATAACTACTTAGGCAGCGACCGTTTCGTAGAGGATGGTTCGTTCATACGTCTGAACTATACGCAGGTCAGCTATTCATTCCCTCAAAAGACTATAAAGAAATGGGGATTATCGCAACTGTCGCTCTATGTATCAGCAAACAATCTGTTCTGTCTGACAAAATATTCAGGAGCCGACCCTGAGGTAGGATATGGTCAGTTAGGCATTGTAACCGACGGAGCCAAGACACCTCGTGCACGCTCATTCACTGGCGGTGTAACAGTACAGTTTTAATCATTCACAATTCATAATGCATAATTCATAATTAAAGAGTATGATTACATTATATAATACGAAAACGAAGACGAAGATGAAAACAAAGGCGGAAACCGCGCAATCATTCCGCAAGGGATTTTTCACTCTTCACTCTTCACTCTTCACTTCATTGCTGCTCGCAGCAATGACTGTGACTTCCTGCTCCGACTTCCTCGACATACTGCCGATGAACGATGTGGTGCTTCAGAACTACTGGACACAGAAGGCTGACGTGACAAGCGTCATGAACAGTTGCTACGAGGCACTGGAAAACAACGACTGCCTTACGCGTCTGGCAGTATGGGGCGAACTACGCAGCGACAACGTACGCGCCGGCGCCAACGTACCCAATGCCATCAACGAGATACTGAAGGAGAACCTTTTGCCTTCAAACGAGTATTGCAACTGGGCCAAAGTGTATGAGTGTATCAACCGCTGCAACACGGTTTGCCACTATGCTCCGCAGGTGCAGGCCATAGACCCTAACTATACTTACGGTGAGATGCAGGCCAACGTGGCTGAGGCTACGACACTGCGTGCGCTGGCTTACTTCTACCTGATGCGTACATTCCGCGACGTACCTTATACCACGCAACCGAGTATTAACGACCAGCAGAACTTCGTTATAGCGGCTACTCCGTTTGATGAACTTGCCGACACGCTGATTGAGGATTTGGAAAGCGTAAAGGATAACGCCGTACGCCGTTACTACGTAGATGACAGTCCGAGCGCATACCAGAATTCTTCAAAGATTACACGCTGGGCTGTATATACTCTGCTGGCAGACTTGTATCTGTGGCGTGGCAACTGGGACAAGTGCATCGAGTACTGCGACGTGGTCTTAAACTTTAAGAAACAACAGTATGATGAGATGCTCGAGCGTAATGGCAACATAACCAACATTGCGCTTATCGACGGCATACCGATGATATTAGAGAAACCTACCGGTACGACGACTTGCGGTAATGCCTACAATGAGATATTCGGCACTGGCAACTCTTTTGAGAGTATCTTTGAACTTTACTTCAACAGTCACCAAAGTCAACAGAACACATGGGTGGGCGACTATTATGGTAACAGCAACACGACATTTGGACGCCTGTCGTGTCCTGACTTCCTTGCAAAAGACGTAGCTTCTGGCAGCAATACAGTGTTTAAGCGCACCGACGGCCGTATATACGAGAGCACACAGTCAAGCAATTCGTCTTACGCCATAGCGAAATACGTACGCAGCAGGGTTAACTACAGCACTCAGAACGTAACTTCAGAAACTGACCTGAGGATGTCATCCAGCCGCCGCAGTTCACGTGATGCCAATTGGATATTCTACCGCATGAGCGACGTGATACTGATGAAGGCCGAGGCACTCATAGAGCGCAATCAGGAGGGAGACCTCGATGCTGCCTTCGCACTGATTGACATCATCAACAAACGCGCCAACGATGCTGTTGACGGGCAACGCAAGAGCACTCTGAAGAGGGCCGACTACGATACCAAAGGCTCGATGGAGCAACTGGTGCTTGAAGAGAGACAAAGGGAATTCCTCTTTGAAGGCAAACGCTGGTTTGACCTCGTGCGCTTTGCACGTCGCGACGGAAACAATGCCCGTCTGGTGGAACTTGCATCAAGGAAATATATCGACAACGTGAATGCCATAAAGATTAAGCTGGCTGATCCCAACATCATATACTTCCCTTATGCAAGGAACGAGTTGAAGGTTAATCCGAAACTAAAACAGAACCCAGCCTTTACCAACGATGAGAACTCTGAGTTGACCACGAAATAACAATTCATAATGCATAATTCATAATGCATAATTCATAATTAAGAATTCATAATTAAGAATTAAAGAGTATGATTACATTATATAATACGAAGGCGAAAACGAAGACAGCAGAGACCTTCCGCAAGGTATTCTTCTCTCTTCAATCTTCTCTCTTCACTTCATTGCTGCTCGCTGCAATGACGTTAACCTCCTGCGTTGACAACGAGGAGGGCATGGTGAACTATTATTCCTCAACGAAACTGACAGCAGCTGAGTTTTTAGAAGAAAGACCAGAGAAGTTCAGTGACTTCATCTCAGTACTGAAGCGCACTCCATATTACTCTATGCTGACGACCTACGGCACGTACAGTTCGGCAGGATTGCTGAAATACACTGTATTTGCTCCTGACAACAACGGTATGCAGCGATATATGCAAAAGAATGGCTACAGTTCAGTGGATGAGATACCTGCCGCCACCTGCGACACGCTGGCACGCACACACATCATCAAGAAGGGTGCTTTCTTTACCACTGATATCGGTGAGGGAGCCATGCCTGAGCTTAACATGAATGATGGCTACGTGGTGCTTTCAAGCGACAGCGATGTGACCAACCACAACAAACTGGTGTATTACATAAACAAAAACGCCCGTATGACGGAGCAGGACGACTCTGTGACAAACGGAGTAGTCCACGTGCTTGACAATGTGATATCGTCAAGTTCGATGCTCCTTGCCGACAAGATAGCAGAAGACCCACATCTTACCCTGTTTACGGAAGCACTCAAAATGACAGGCATGGCCGACTCGCTCGTGCGCTATATCGACGAGACTTACTCTTGCAGTGACGACTCTGTACACACGGGCTACATGGTAAGATGTACGAGCGGTAGCGCCAAGTTCACCCGTTCTTTCTGGGTAGGCAAGCGTTACTTCAAATATACTGCCTTCGTAGAGCCTGACTCCATCTACCGTCAGCATGGCATCAATACCATCGAAGACCTCGTCCAGTATGCCAAGAAGATATACGACCAGACATATCCTGACGATGCAGGGCTATATGATGACAATCCACGCGACCGTCGCAACCCGCTGAACCGCTTCGTGAGCTATCACTTGTTGAACCGTGTGGGTCAGTACAACACATGGGTATGCAGCGGCGAGACGCGCTCTGCCTGCTGGCTTACGTCAGTGAGTGATCCTGAGGAGTTCTACGAGTCGATGTGTCCAGGCACGATGATGCGATTTGCTGGACCATCCGCCGGACTGTTCATCAACCGCAAGGGCGTGGGCGACAACTACACTGTGCGCGGCGTGAAGGTGCTGTCTCCATCAGAATCAGGCAACACCGACCAGAATGCCCTCAACGGAGTATATCACTATATTGATGATATACTGGCCTATACGCCTGAGGTTCGTGACGTGGTACTCAACTGCCGCATACGCCTTGATGCCACGGTGCTGAGTCCCGACTTCGTAAACTGCAACGGTAAAGGCCGCTACGGCGAGGACATCCTGACTGGTTTCAAGAACGGATACATCACTGACTGGAAGGTGAGCGACGAGACATATGTCGGCGTACACTCCGACGTGAACTACTGGAACTCATACTGCGCCAACGCTGTTTGTATCAGCGGTATCTTCGACGTATCATTCAAACTGCCGCCTGTGCCATCTGGCACCTACGAGATACGCCTCGGCTACACTTGTGGTGAAGAACGCGGCGTGGTTCAGGTGTATCTGAACAATGAGCCTTGCGGCATACCTGTTGACCTGCGTGTGTACGGACCAGACCCAAGCATCGGATGGGTTGAGGACACCGACGATGAAGAAACGAACATAGCCAACGACAAAGCCATGCACAACCGCGGCTACATGAAGGCCATGGACAGCTATCGCTCTGGCGGTGCGGAGAACCCTCTGCGCGCCAACAACTGGAACCTCAGACGCATCTTGACAACGCAGTATCTTGACGAGGGCAAGACCTATCATCTGCGCTTCCGCCAGGTGCTCGACGATGCAGACCGCTATTGGTCGTTTGACTACATCGAGTTGTGTCCGAAGAGCATCTATGGCAGTCCTGAGGGTGAGGACACACACTGATTTATAATGTATAACTCAAAAATACATAACTAAGCATCCGAAAATCAATCACTTACAGATAGCATCGTAATAGCTATGCGATTACACTGCAATCAGATAGCGATTACTGCCTAATCGCATAGCTTTTACACGCTAATCAGATAGCGATTGATAATGCATAATTCATAATGCATAATTCATAATGCATAATTCATAATGCATAATTCATAATTCAAGCGTATGATTACATTATATAATACGAAGACGAAAACGAAGACGAAGATGAAGGCGAAAACTGCACAATCATTCCGCAAGGGATTTTTCACTCTTCACTCTTCACTCTTCACTTCATTGCTGCTCGCAGCGATGACAGTGACTTCCTGCTCCGACTGGAACGACCACTACGAAGGAAGCAACAGCGACGCCTCCAGCAACATGACGCTGTGGGAACAGATGCAAAGCACTCCCGAACTGAGCGATTTCTGCCAGGTGCTGGAGAATACGAAGATGATACGCATGCATCGCAAGACCAACGTGAGCTATGCCGACATGCTCAACAACGGACAGACGTACACCGTCGTAGCACCCGTCAACGGCACTTTCAACCGCGATTCGCTCATAGAACTGACTGGCACGCTGTCAGGTGACTCGCTGGTGGCAAAGTTCTTCGTGCTGAACCACATCTCGCGCTCGAATACGAGCCTCAACAGTGCTACGTCAGAGATGTTCATGCTCAACAACAAATATAAGGACCTGTCAGCAACTGACAACACCATCGACGGTGTATCAGTAAACCAAGGCAATATCCACACACACAATGGCGTGCTGCATATCACGCAGTCACCCCTGCCATACGAGCACAATATCTTTGAGGCATTGTGTGATAAGCAAGAACTGAGCAGCGTGGGCGATGTCCTGAAGCAATTCAACGAGGACTACTTCTATGCCGACGCCTCAGCCTCAAGCGGAATCGTTGAGGGCGTACCAGTATATGTTGACTCCGTCATCATTGAGCGCAACCGACTGCTTGAGAACCTGGCCTATATCGATGAGGAGGATTCAACCTTCTGGATGGTGGCGCCAGTGTCAGAGGAGTGGAACCGTATATGGAGCGAAGCCTACGACTACTTCAAGTATGACAACAAGGTACTCAAGCGCGATTCTCTTCAGCGTATGCGGGCAGCGCGCGCACTGTTGCAGGATGCTATATTCAATATGAATGAGACACAGACTCCTAACGAGGTGCTTCACTCCGTGCCTTACGAAAATTGGCGCAAGAGCTATCTTACGGGACGACCCAAGTTCCATGAGTTTTTCACTCCCTTTGCCGAGGGTGGCATACTTGCCGACGCAAGACCTGAGCCTTGTACCAACGGTATGCTCTACATAGTGGATAAGTGGCCATTCACACCTGAGCAGACATATTTTACCGAACTATGGACAGAGGCAGAACAAACTGCGCTTATCACCTCATATAACAACTGTTCATACAATTCGAATAAAAACGAGGGTGCTGGTATATCGCAGGATGGCTACCTGCATATAATACCGAAGAACAACACCGCCAACTGGGATATGTCATTCCGCGTTGACAACACACTCTCTGGCACATACGATGTATGCGCCATCGTACTGCCGCGCTCTGCTGTATTACTCGACAACGGCAAGCCATGTAAGTTCAAGGCTACAATCAGCTATGTTGACGAAAACGGCAACACGCAGACATTCAACTGTAACAACAAGCAGTTTAAGAGCGACCCCGAAAAGATTGACACTGTGGTCGTAGCCGAGAATTTCAAATTCCCTACTTGTAACTATGGTCAGAACGACATCAAGGTGACAGTGGCTCTGAAATGCTCTATCCTGCCAGCCGAAACACGCAATTACTCACGTGAGATGTATCTTGACTGCATATATCTCAGACCACGAATCAATAATACTGACGAACAATGAAGAAACATCTAATATCTATCATGCTGCTGCTGGCACAAATGTCGTTTGCGGCAACGGAAGAAAATACTACGACGGTAACGGGACAGGTGACCGATGCTGCCACGGGCAAGCCCCTGGCTGGCGTCATCGTGTCAGCAGCTACCGACAACAAGCATACTGCCATAACCGATGAGCAGGGCAATTACTCGCTCACCATGCCCGACTATGCTACGTCGGTGCAGATGAAAGTTGAGGGATATGGCCTTATGCAAGTGACGGCACATAATGGAAAGGCCGATGCTAAGCTCTACAGCGATATGTTCAGACGCACATATAAAACCAGCCTTAAGTCTGGCATCAGCAGTGAAGCCACTGACTTCAGCAACACGGCAGAAATAAGCATTGACCCCTTGCTTACCCGCCAGTTAGGTGCTGATATGAGGCAGGTGAGCCATGGAGGCGTACAGGGTATGGGAACGATGAGCCTGATCAACGGCATAAACTCGCTCAATGCCGATGCGCAGCCTCTCATCGTTGTTGATGATGTCATCATGGATATGCAGCGCAACAGAGAGACACTGCACGATGGTTTCTTCAACAATATGCTTGCAAACCTCAACGTCAACGATATTGAGAGCGTAGAGGTACTGAGAAACGGCACTGCCATCTATGGAGCAAAGGGTGCTAACGGCGTAGTGCTGATAAAGACCAAGCGCAACAAGTCAATGGCTACAAAGATTGACGTGACGATGAACGGGCGATTTGAACGGATGCCCCGACTGCCACAGATGATGGGAGCAGAGGACTACCGTCTCTATGCCAGCGGATTGCTCGATGGACACATTAACCCTTCAAGCATGGGCACTATGATGTTCCTTGTATCTGATCCGAACTACTTCTACTATAACACATTCCACAATCAAACAGATTGGAAAGACGAAGTATATCGCAACGCTTTCTCTCACAACTACGGTATCAACGTGCAGGGTGGTGACGACGCTGCATCTTACAACCTCTCCGTAGGCTATGGCATGGGCAACAGCACATTGAAGGGCAATGACTTCACACGCTTCAATATGCGACTGAATACTGACATCAACGTTGTCAACAATTTCCGTGTGCGTTTCGATGCCAGCTACAGCGATGTTGACCGTGCATTGTATGATGACGGAGCACCAAAGGAAGTCCTGTCAGGGGTAGTTACTTCACCTGGTTTTCTCGGACTGACAAAGGCTCCTTTCCTTTCACCATGGGCATACGACATGCAGGGAAACCTGAGTGGTTACCTTTCTGAGGCTGACAACTACCTGGAGGGATTGTTCCAAGACAGAGGACGACTCGCCAATCCTGCAAGCATACTTAAATATGGTGAAGGAAAGAACCGAAACACATTCGGTAATCGTCTTATAATGTTCTCTATAACTCCGAAATTGGTAATCAACAAGCATCTGTCGGTAGAAGAACACTTCACTCTGACACTTGTCAACACTAACGAGATTCTCTATCTTCCACTGCAGGGCATACCTAACTTCTACATTGACGGAATTGACGAATCAACCACACTTCAGAACTATTCTGTCAGCCAGGCTGCACGCCAGACAGGAATACAGAGCGACACACGACTGAACTGGCATAAGACCAAAGGCGCAAACGCTTTCAGTATCAAAGGCGGACTACGCTTCCTGAGCAACGACTACAAGCAAACATGGCAAAAGGGCTACAACTCAGGAAACGACAAGACTCCTAACCAGTCAGCATCATTACTCTACAAGAAAACAGGCGGTGCAGACGACAGAGCGCGTGAATTTGTATGGTATGCCATCGGCGACTATACGTTTACAGACCGATACTGCCTCAGCGCCGGCATATCAGCACAGTCATCATCACGCTTCGGCAAAGATGCCGACGGACTGCATATGTTTGGTGTCACATGGGGACTGTTCCCAAGTCTCGGTGCAGCATGGGTCATAAGCAACGAGAAGTGGTTCCCACATACAAACGCGATAAACTATCTCAGACTCAATGCCGGCTATGACGTAACAGGCAACGATGACATCGACTACACAGCATCACGCTCATATTTCGTAGCTCACAAAATGCTGGGTGAGACTGTCGTTTCAAAGACCATTGGTAACATTGGAAACACAAACCTGCGCTGGGAAACAACACGACGTCTCTCTGCCGGACTTGAAGGAAACTTCTTTGCAAACCGTCTGAACCTTCGCTTCAACGTTTTCAAGAGCTGGACATCAGGACTGCTGGCACTACGTCAACTGGCATGGACAAGCGGAATGGAACAGAACTGGACATGCGACGGAAAATTGGAAAATGCAGGATTTGACGTTGCCGCCACAGTGAAATTGATGGCAAGAAAGAACTTCGACTGGGAAGCAGGCTTCTCGGCTGGTCATTACAAAAACAAAGTGACAGCACTGCCTGACAACAACAAGAGCATAGAAACCGACATCTACGGTGGCACCATACTGACGCAAGTAGGACAACCAGTAGGGGTATTCTACGGTTATCGTACAGACGGAGTATATAGCACCGCAGCAGATGCAGCAGCTGACGGTAATTATATTATCAAGAAAAACGGTAACAAGGAATACTTCAAGGCAGGCGACATGCGTTTCGTAAACATGGACGAGAGCCGTGAGATAAACGAGAATGACCGCACCATAATAGGTGATCCTAACCCATCACTCTATGGTAACATTTACACCACAATGCGATGGAAGAAGTTTACTCTCAGAATGACCATGAACTACTCTATCGGAGGCGACATCTACAACTATCAGCGTTCGATGCTTGAAGGAGGCTCTCTCTTCCTTAACCAGACTACGGCAATGAACAACCGTTGGACTACAGAGGGACAGGTTACAGACATACCACGTATTTCTTACAACGACCCAATGGGCAACTCACGCTTCAGCGACCGCTGGATAGAAAATGGTTCATATCTCAGAATGTCTGACATAACCCTCAGTTATCACCTGCCAATACAGAGTACATACCTGCAGGGTATCACACTATACGGAAGCATAGGCAACCTGTTTACTATTACTCCATATCTGGGCAGCGACCCTGACTGCGCTATGCAAGGCAGCGTGCTGACACAAGGTATAGATCGTGGCATAACAGGAGCCGGACGCACATTCTCATTTGGAGTGAATGTAAACCTGTAATTCAACACTATTAACAGAACAAAGAAGAAATGACAATGAAAAAGAATCATTTTTCACTCTTCACTTTGCTGTTGCTGGCAACAGCAATAATGACTGCCTGCTCAGACATGCTGAGTACAGAATCAGAGGTGGTGGAGTTTGAGGAGAACAATACTCTCAATAACCCTACTGACTCCATGTACAACGTAATGGGCATTGTAAACAAAATACAAAGCATTGCCGACAGAGTCGTACTGCTTGGCGAAGTGCGCGGTGACCTCGTAGTAACTACTGAAGAAGCATCGGCAGACCTGAAACAACTGGCATCATTCGATTTAGAGAAAAGCAACAAGTATTGCAGGATAAGTGACTATTACGCCGTAATCAACAACTGCAACTACATCATCGCACACCTTGACACTGCACTCGCGCGCCGCGGAAAGAAAGTCTTCGAAAAAGAGTATGCCGCAGCCAAAGGCTTTCGTGCTTGGACCTATCTGCAGTTGGTACTCAACTATGGCAAGGTGCCACTCGTGACTGAACCTGTCATGACCGAGAACCAGGCAGAAATAACAGTCAACAGCGACTACAAAGGCATTGAGGAAATATGCAATTTCTTCATCGATGACATTAAGGACTATGCAAATGTCAAGACACCTGATTATGGTAACGTAGGAGAAAACAACAAGCATCACTCACAAGATTTCTTCATACCGATGCGTGCTTTGCTTGGAGACCTGTGTCTGTGGGCTGGAAGATACCGCGAGGCTGCCTCATGGTATCATGACTACCTCTCTGACAAGGACTACCCTATACTACCAAACATTACAAACTATGTACGATGGAGAAGTATCACCGAATACAAGACACCATCTGACTTGTATTCAGTAAATGACGACTACGAAGTATTGTCATACATCCCAATGGAAACACGTATATTCGATGGCACAGTAAGCGACTTATATAATGTATTCTGCTCAACAACAGAAAATAAGCAATACTATCAGGTAACGCCATCAAGAAACATGCGTGCTCTTTCAGCAAAGCAGATATATTGTCAGGAATACCACAACACCAATAGTATCGACACTATATACGTACCAAGAACCGGACTGTTAGACAGTATATACTTAGGCGACCTGCGTTTGTCAAGCAACTACAGAATGTCATCATTGGGCGGACAGAATAAATACTCTGAATACAACACCGACTACCAGACTATATACAAAATAAATAGAGGAGCTATCATAACATACCGCAGGACAATAGTATGGCTAAGATATGCCGAAGCTCTTTGCAGGGCAGGATTTCCACAGTCGGCATTCTGCATACTCAAATACGGACTATGCAACGAAAACGCTCTGTCGTATATTGATGAAGAAGAGCGCACGGCTGCAGCTGGCTTAATAGAATTCAACGAAACATGGTTCATGCGCAACTCTACGATGGGCATACATTCTGCCGGTTCAGGTGATTCTCAGTGCAACAAATACTACACGCTGCCAATGCCAACAAGCGAACTGGCTACAAGACAGGATACCATAGACTGGCAAATACCTTTAGTTGAGGATTATATCATCAACGAGATGGCACTTGAGGGGTCATTCGAAGGTTATCGTTTCTTCGACCTGATGCGCGTTGCACTGCGACGCAACGACCCAGCTTATCTTGCTCTGCCGATAAGTTGTCGCAACAAGGAAAAGGATGAAGCTCTGTATGAAAAGCTCATGAATACCGATAATTGGTACTTGCCTCTAAAGTAAAACAACACAACTAAGTAGTTGCGCATAATTATTTTTATAATAGATGCATTGTCAGGTGATGTAAGGATTGTATAAATAATTATGTACACCTACTTGAACACAAAAAATGACCCATCCAGACTATCTGGATGGGTTTATTTTTTCCTTTTAAAATAGACCACTTAATGATTATAAGATAATGGTGCTACTTAACTGAGACTTTCCTGCCGTTGACGATGTAGAGTCCCGGACTCAGGCGCTGGCGCCACTGGTTGTCGCTCATTTCCTCTGCAGCGACCACCTTGCGGCCCATCATGTCATATACGCCCTGCAGTTCAGTCTTGACCGTACTGCCGGTGCTTGTCATTGCACCTTCCTCTGGATCGTTCTCAACGATAGGCTCGTCCTCGAAGTCGAAATTCACCGGAACAAACTGTGCTGCTTTCGCTCCTCCACCGCCACCGCCTGTACCACGGTAATATATCTTGTTATGGAGCACATAGCGGTTGTTTCTCTGCCACATTGATTGCAGCGAATTGTATTCCTTGTTTGGCGTAGCGTTGATATAGAATCCCACACCTGTGGTTGCCGATTCAACCAATGGTGCTGTTACGACACCCGTAGAACGGTCTATTTTTGCATAGCTGACGAAATACAAACCTAAGGTATATGCATCGTGTGAAGAGTCAAGAGGCAGCAATTTCTCCAGATATGAACCTGTAAGGTCAGTGGTAATTGACGATGCCGTCGGTGAAGTAGAAGGCAAGGACAACGTCACACTATTCGTTTC